>Ga0187892_10000405_pt1 | contig 113230 bp, 109 predicted proteins | sample MA1701073metaG_FD_139345 | JGI IMG/M metagenome (GOLD analysis project Ga0187892, IMG submission 139345) | Bio-ooze microbial communities from a basaltic lava cave in the Kipuka Kanohina Cave System on the Island of Hawaii, USA - MA170107-3 metaG ... | reverse complement strand
GATATGCGTACACCGATCGCGCACGCCCTCGCCTGGCCGGAGCGCTGTGAATCCGGAACCCAGCCGCTGGACCTGCTCGGCATTGGCCACCTGACGTTCGAGGCGCCTGACCTGGAACGCTTTCCATGCCTGCGTCTCGCGCAGGAGGCAGCGCGTGCCGGGGGCACGGCTCCTGCGATCCTCAATGCCGCAAACGAAGTGGCTGTAGGAGCTTTCCTGGACAAGCAGCTGAACTTTGCCTACATCCCCACGGTCATTGAGGGCGTGCTGAACCGGGTGTCCGCCACCGGGGTTCGCCACCTGGATGATGTCCTGGCGGCCGACGAGCAAGCACGCCAGGCGGCCACGCAACGCATCGTCCATAGAATTACAGCGTGAGGCACCACAGTGGCTGACTGGATCTGGATACCCGCATTCATCGTGGCGATCAGCGTGCTGGTTGCCGTGCACGAATTCGGGCATTACTGGGTCGCCCGCCGGCTCGGTTTCAAGGTGCTGCGTTTCTCCATCGGCTTCGGCAAGCCGCTCTGGAAGCGAGTGTGGGGGACGGACCGCACCGAATACGTGATCGCGGCGATTCCGCTCGGTGGCTACGTCAAGTTGCTCGACGAGCGCGAGGGTCCCGTCCCCGATCGGGACCTGCCGCGCTCCTTCATGCGGCGGCCGATCGGGCACCGCCTGCTCGTGCTGGTCGCGGGACCCGTCTTCAATTTCCTGTTCGCGATCCTCGCCTACTGGTTCCTGTTCATGTGGGGTGTGCCCCAGGTTCGCGCGATCGTCGGCGAAGTCACCATGGGCTCGCACGCGGCGAATGCCGGGCTGCGGGCGGGTGACGAGATCATCGGCGTCGACGACAAGCGCACCCCTGATTCGAAGTCCGCGGTATTCGCGCTGCTGTCGGATGTACTGGACGACGGCAGGTCGACGCTCCAGGTTCGCAGCGATCGCGGTGTACAGCGCGCCGTGACTCTGCGCATCGACAGCGCGGAAGAACGCCACCGCCTCACCGAACCGGGGCTGCTGCTCACCGGCCTCGGCTTCGAGTTCGACTACGGTCCCGCCACGCCGGTGCTGGTCCAGGCACCGACCAGTGGTTCCCCCGCGGAACGCGCCGGGCTCGAAGTGCGCGACCGCGTCGTTTCCGTCGATGGACGCGTGCCCCGCAACACCGCCGAGTTCGTCGACTACATCCGGGCGCGCCCCGGTGAACGCGTGACGCTCGGCGTCGACCGCGATGGCACGCAGTTGCGCGTGCCCGTGGATATCGGCAGTGCCCAGGACGGTGATGCGACAATCGGCCGCATGGGAGTCGCACTCGATGACCTGCGCACGCCGCGCCTGGATCGGTTTGGTCCGGTCCCCGCGCTCGGCCGCGCCGTGACCGAGACCTGGGAAATGTCGCATCTCACCGTGAACATGCTCTGGAACATGGTGATGGGCCGCGTCTCGGTCAAGAACATCAGCGGTCCGATCAACATCGCCGCGTTCGCGGGCGAGACGGCGCGCGGCGGCGTGCGGCCGTACCTCATGTTCCTGGCGATCGTCAGCATCAGCCTCGGCATCCTGAATCTGTTGCCGATCCCGATTCTCGACGGCGGCCAGATGCTCTTCCAGGTGATCGAGTTCCTGAAGGGCAGTCCGCTCTCCGAGCGGGCGCAGCTGCTGGGGCAGCAGGTCGGCATTGCGTTGCTGCTCCTGCTGATGAGCCTGGCGTTCTACAACGACATCTCGTCGCGTTTCCTGAACTAGTCCATGAGTCCCCCCAAGATGCGCCGCAATCCGCTTGCGTGGTTGATCCTGTCCCTGTGCCCGGCTGCCGTGCTGCACGCCCAGACGCGCGCGGCCGACGATGAGTTCATCGTCGGTGATATCCGGGTGGAAGGCCTGCAGCGAATATCCGAGGGCACGGTCTACAACTACCTGCCGGTCAACATCGGCGACCGGCTCGATCAGCGACGCATCGCTGAAGCGCTCAAGGCCCTCTACAACACCGACTTCTTCCGCGAAGTCGAGGTGCGTCGCGACGGCAACACGCTGGTCGTGGTCGTGCTCGAGCGGCCCTCGATCGAAAGCTTCGAGCTGGTTGGCAACAAGGACATCAAGACCGAGGACCTGCAGAAGAGCCTGCGCGGCGTCGGTCTCGCCCAGGGCAAGACGTTCGACCGCTCGGTGCTCGAGGACGTCACGCAGTTTCTCACCGACCAGTACTTCAGTCGCGGCAAGTACGCTGTGCGCATCACGCCGACCGTGGAAGAGGTGCCCGGCAACAAGGTGAAGCTCAAGATCGACATCAACGAGGGCAAGCGGGCCAAGATTCGCCAGATCAATATCGTCGGCAACGAGGTGTTCGACGACGACGAGATCCTCGACCAGTTCGAGCTCAAGACCCCGAACTGGCTGTCCTGGTACAAGCAGGACGATCGCTATGCGCGCGAGGCTCTGCAGGGCGATCTGGAGAAACTGCGCTCGTTCTACATGGACCGCGGCTACGCGAACTTCCAGATCGGGACGCCGCAGGTGACGATCTCGCCCGAGAAGGACGACATCTTCATCACCATCAACGTCGACGAGGGCGAGGTCTACAAGGTCAGCGACGTGAAGATCGCGGGCAACCTCGTGGTCCCCGAGGAGCACCTGCGCCGGCTGCTGGTGGTGCAGCCGGGGGAGACGTTCTCGAACCGCCGCGTCACGGCCACGCAGGAGTTTCTCGAGTACCGGCTCGGCGCCGACGGCTATGCCTTCGCGAAAGTCGAGCCCGTGCCCACGACCAACGAGGCGACGAAGGAAGTCGCCCTCACGTTCTTCATCGATCCGGGTAACCGGGTGTACGTGCGCCACATCAATTTCCTCGGGACGTCGAACATCAACGACGAGGTGATGCGTCGCGAGATGCGCCAGCTCGAAGGCGGCTGGCTTTCCAACCAGGCGGTGGAGCGTTCCAAGGAGCGCCTGCAGCGCCTGCCGTACGTGGAGAAAGTGGAATACGAAACCACGCCGGTGCCGGGTGTCCCGGACCTCGTGGACGTCGACTATACGGTGAAGGAGGGGCTGCCGGGCCAGTTCGGCGGCGGCGTCGGCTACTCCGAGTCGCAGAAGTTCATCCTCAGCGGCAACTTCGTGCACAGCAACTTCCTGGGCACGGGTCAGCGCATCTCGGCTGAAATCAATTCCGGCAAGTACAGCAAGGTCTACAGCATCCAGCACACCGATCCGTACACGACCGTGGACGGCGTGTTCCGCTCCATCAACCTGGCGTATCGCGATATCACGCAGTTCGTGTCGGCTTCGTCGGATTTTTCGACCGAGACGATGAGCGCGGGCCTGACCTATGGATACGAGATCACCGAGTACCAGGGTGTGACCTTCGGTCTCACCGGACAGAGCTCGGAACTGCTCACCTCGCTGCTCGGCAGCGCGCGCCAGGCGAACGACTGGGTGCGCCAGAACGGCAACGACTGCTCGCCGACACCGCCGGCGGGCCAGGAGCAGACGCTCTTCTGCAGCGATTTCGTCGCCGCGGAGCTGCTGATCGGCTGGAACTACGACACGCGCAACCGTTCCATCTTCGCGGACCGGGGCGTGCGTCACGCCCTGTCGATGTCGCACACGGTGCCGGGCAGCGAAGTCGAGTACTGGGTGTTCAACTACGACTACCTGCAGTTCGTGCCGGCAATCCTCGGAACGACGCTGGCACTGCAGGGCGAGATCTCCTACGGCGAAGACGTGGGCGAGACCACGTCGCTGCCGCCGTACCGGCAGTTCTTCGCGGGGGGTCCCGACACGGTGCGCGGTTACAGTGAGAGCCGCCTCGGCCCGAAGGACGATTTCGGCAATCCCTACGGTGGCAACCTGAAGGTGGTCGGCCGGGCGGAGTTGCTGTTTCCGATGCCCGAAAAATTCCGCACCAGTGCGCGCGCGAGCCTGTTCTACGACATCGGCAACGTGTTCTCGACCGGCCACGTGGACTTCCGCGGCAAGGACGGCAGCCCGATCGATTACGACTTCAAGTATGATAAGTTGAAGCATTCGGCCGGCGTTGCGGTGCAGTGGCTTGCGCCGCTCGGCATTTTCCGTTTCAGCTACGCGTTCCCGCTCAACGCCTACAAGGGGGACAACCAGCTGTTCGAGGACGAGGTCGAGCGCTTCCAGTTCTCCATCGGCCAGGCGTTCTGAGCGGCGCCGTTTCCGACCCGAAATTCTTGACGAGGATCGCAGAGCAATGTTCATCTCCAATTCCGTGCGCGGCGCGCTCCTGGGCGTGCTCGCGATGTCTGCGCTGGCAGTGGCTCCGGCGGCGAACGCCGAGCTCAAGATCGGCGTGGTCAACCTCAACCAGCTGGCCGAAGGCTCGCCGCAGTACAACGCCATGAAGGCGAACCTGCAAAAGGACTTCCAGGCTCGCGAGCGCGACCTGGTCAACGAGCGCAAGGAGCTCGAGGCGCGCACCGAGAAACTGAAGAAGGAACTCGCTGTCATGGCGGAGAGCGATCGCGTGAAGGCCGAGCGCGACTTGCGTGACGCCGCTGAAGTGCACAAGCGCAAGACGCAGGACTACCAGCAGGACCTCAACCGCCGCATGGCGGAGGAGAGCCAGAGGATCAACAAGGTCCTCATCGATGAGGTGACCGCGTATGCCAAGACGCAGAACCTCGACCTGGTGATCGGTGACGGTGTCGGCGTGCTGTATGCGAAGGACACCATCAACATCACCCCCGCGCTGGTGTCGGCACTGAAAGCAAAGCCGGCGGCAGCCCCGGCTGCTGCGAAGCCGGCAGAAAAGAAGCCCTGACCGGGTGACGTGAGGGGAGGTTGAGCGCTTCGCTGGGTGAGATTGCCGTTCGGCTCGGTTGCGAGCTGCAGGGTGATCCCGACACGCCGATCGAATCCGTCGCGACCCTGCAGAACGCGGGCCCACGCTCGATCACGTTCCTCGCAAACGCGAAGTATCGCCGGCACCTGGCCGGCACGCGAGCTGCCGCGGTGATTCTCGATCCCGCGCTCGCCGGCGATTGCCCGGTTGCATCGCTGTTGAGCAGCAATCCATACGCTACCTATGCGCGCGTGGCAGCGATGCTGCATCCTGCGCCGGTTTTCGAACCGGGAATCGATCCCGCCGCCAGCGTGCATGAGCAGGCCACTGTCGCGAGCACCGCCTCGATCGGGCCGCGCGCGGTCGTGGAAGCGGGTGCGCGCATCGGAGAGGGAACGCGCATCGGGCCCGGTTGCGTCGTCATGCACGACGCGCAGATCGGCCCGAATTGCCAGCTGATCGCGAACGTGACCCTTTGTCGCGGCGTGGTCGTTGGAGCTCGCGCGATCCTGCACCCCGGCGTCGTCATCGGTGCGGATGGCTTTGGCCTCGCACCGGATCGCGGTGGCTGGGTGAAAGTGCCGCAGCTCGGGAGCGTGCGCATCGGCGACGACGTCGAGATCGGAGCGAACACCACGATCGATCGTGGCGCGATCGAGGACACCGTCATCGAGGAAGGCGTCAAGCTCGACAACCAGATCCAGATCGGGCACAACGTGCGCATCGGTGCGCACACGGCCATCGCGGGCTGCACCGGCATTTCCGGCAGCACCACGATCGGCAAGCGCTGCCTGATCGCCGGCATGGTCGGGGTCGCGGGTCACATCGAGATCTGCGACGACGTGATCGTCACGGGCAGAAGTTTCGTCCACAATTCCATCCGCAAGCCCGGCACGTATTCCGGCGGCCTGCCAATGGACGAAGCGTCGCGCTGGCGGCGCAACAGCGCGCGGTTCCGCAAACTGGACGAGCTGGCGAAGCGGGTACGCCGGCTGGAAGGGGGAGAGGGTGAAGAAGACGGAAGCACCGAAGAGACGGGCGACTGACCCGGTCTTCATGGACATCAACGCGGTGATGAAACAGTTGCCGCATCGGTATCCCTTTCTGCTGGTGGACCGGGTGCTCGAGTGCACGCCGGGCAAGACGATTCGTGCGTTGAAGAACGTGACGGTGAACGAGCCGTTCTTTCCGGGCCATTTCCCTTATCGCCCGGTCATGCCGGGCGTGATGATCATCGAAGCCCTCGCGCAGGCGGCCGGCATTCTCGCCTTCAAGACCGTCGGCGTGGTGCCTGACGAGGAGACGCGCTTCTACTTCGTGGGCATCGACAACGCACGTTTCCGCAAGCCGGTCGAACCGGGCGATCAACTCATTCTCAAGGCCGAGCTGCAACGCGCGATGCGTGGCATCTGGAAGTTCGGGACCGTCGCCGAAGTGGACGGCGAAGAGGTGTGCTGCGCCGACATGATGGTCGCGCCCGAAACCAGGAAAGGCGGGGCGCAGCCGTGATCGATGCACGCGCGGTCGTCGATCCGAAGGCGGAGCTCGCCAGCGACGTCGAGGTCGGTGCGTTCGCCGTGATCGGGCCCGACGTCGTGATCGGCCCGGGCTCGCGCATCGGTCCGCACGCCGTGGTCACCGGGCCCACGCGCCTGGGCCGCGACAACGTGGTGTTCCAGTTCGCCTCGATCGGTGCCGCGCCGCAGGACAAGAAGTATGCGGGCGAACCGACGCGTCTCGAGATCGGCGATCGCAACATGTTCCGCGAGTGCTGCACCATCAACCGCGGCACGACCAAGGACAGGAACGTCACCACGATCGGCAGCGACAACTGGTTCATGGCCTACACGCACGTCGCGCACGACTGCGTGGTCGGCAGCAACTGCATCCTCTCGAACTTCGCGACGCTCGGCGGCCACGTCGAGCTGGGTGACTGGGTGATCATGGCGGGCTTCACCGGCATCCACCAGTTCTGCAAGGTCGGCCCGCATGCGTTCCTCGCGAACAACACGGCAGTGACACGCGACGTGCCGCCGTACGTACTGGTGACGGGTCAACCGGCGGAACCTCACAGCGTCAACTCGGAAGGGCTGAAGCGGCGCGGGTTCACGGAGCAGCAGATCCGCAACATCCGCAATGCGTACCGGGTCCTCTACCGCGACGGACTGAAGCTCGCGGAAGCGGTCGCGAAGCTCGAGGCGCTGGTGCCGGAGCAGCCGGAGCTCAGGATCTTCGTCGATTTCATCGGCAACTCGGAACGCAGCCTCGTTCGTTGAGGCCACGGACCGCCGTGCCCGACTCGCCGATTCGCAACTCTCCCGTCATCGCCCTGGTAGCTGGCGAACACTCCGGTGACCAGCTGGGCGCCGGTCTCATTCGCGCGCTGCGCCAACGCATTCCGAACGCCAGGTTTGTGGGTGTATGTGGCCCGAAGATGGCAGCCGAGGGCTGCGAGGCGTGGGCCTCATCCGAGCGACTGGCGGTCATGGGCATCTTCGAGGTGATAAAGCATCTGCCCGATCTCCTGCGGCTGCGGAGCGAGATCCGGCAGCGCCTGCTCGACAACCCGCCGGATATTTTCGTCGGCATCGATGCACCGGAATTCAACCTGGGCCTTGCCCGCAAGTTGCATCGGTCCGGCATTCGCACCGTTCAGTACGTGAGCCCGCAAGTCTGGGCATGGCGGCAGGGACGCGTGCGCGGCATCGCGAATTCGGTCGACCTGGTGCTGTGCCTGTTGCCGTTCGAGCAGCCGTTCTACGAGAAAGCCGGCGTGCGCGCCGAGTTCGTCGGTCACCCGCTGGCGGACCAGATTCCCCTCGTGCCGGATCGGGCGGGCGCGCGCCGCGAGCTGGGGCTCGACAGCCAGGAAGTCGTCGCCATACTGCCCGGCAGTCGAATGGGTGAAGTCTCGAGGCTGGCACGGGACTTCGTGGGCGCCGCGCAGTGGATGCACGAGCGCAGACCGCAGATGCAGTTCGTGGCTCCGATGGCGAATCCGCGGGTGCGCGCGGAATTCGAACGAGTCGTCGCGGCTCGCGCAAAGTCGGCACCCGTGAAGATCATCGACGGACACGCGCAAATTGCGCTCGCTGCCGCCGATGGCGTGTTGGTCGCTTCGGGCACCGCCACGCTTGAAACCACGCTCAGCAAGCGACCGATGGTGGTCGCATACCGGCTCGGGGCCATGACAAGCGCGTTGCTGCGGAGCTTCGGTTTGTTCAAGGCGCCGTTCTTTGCGCAGCCCAACCTGCTGGCAGGCCGCGCCATCGTCCCGGAGCTTTTCCAGGAAGCCGTGACGCCGCAAGCGTTGGGAGCTGCGTTGCTGGCCCAGCTCGACGATCCGCCGGGGCGCATTGCGCTGGAGCGTGTCTTCACGGAGATTCACCAGCAGCTGCGGCGAGACGCGAGCTCGCTCGCGGCAGATGCGATCGTCAGTGTCATGGGGGTAGCGCGATGAGCAACCGGCGACGATCGATCATCCGCGCCACGGGCGGGCAGGGGCTGCAGCGGGTGAGATCGTGAAGAAGCGGGCGAAGGGCAAGAAGGCGCCAGCTGCCTTGCGCAAACCGTCAACAGGAAAAAAAACAGGCACTTCCGCCCGGGCTTTGCGAAAGAGCGCGAAGGTGGATGGTGCCGCTCGTAAGGCCACGCAGGGCAGGAGCGTGGGCCTTTCGCCGCGAGCACAACGCGGCCTGCCCACGCTGGCGGAGTTGAAGGCCCGTAAAGCCCGCCGCGCCCGGAAAAAGTACCGGGTGATCCAGCAACAACTCGTGTTCCGCGAATCGATCCGGCTGGCCGGCGTGGACGAGGCCGGGCGCGGACCGCTCGCGGGCCCTGTCGTCGCGGCCGCCGTCATTCTTGATCCGCGACGCAAGATCCGGGGGCTGGCGGACTCCAAGATCCTGGACGAGGAGCGCCGCGAGCGTCTCGCGGTGCTGATCAAGGAGCGTGCGCTGGCTTGGTCGATCGCTTGGGCGGACCGCGAGGAAATCGACACGATCAACATCCTCCAGGCGACGCTTCTCGCCATGCGGCGGGCGCTGCTGGGGCTGCGCATCTGCCCGGACTCGATCCAGGTAGACGGGAACATCTGCCCGTCGCTCCTTGGCGTGCTGCCCGAGTGCCCCGCCGTCGCTGTGGTGGCAGGCGATGCCCTGGTGCCGGCGATCAGTGCGGCGTCGATCCTGGCAAAAACCTTTCGGGACGCGTGGATGCGGCGTCTTCATGACAGGTGGCCTCAATACAACTTCGCATCCCACAAGGGCTACTACACACCCGAGCACCTCGCGAGGCTCGACGAGCATGGCGCCTGCGAGCTGCATCGACGCTCGTTCGCGCCCGTGCAGATCGCGATGGGCCTGCCCATCACTCACGACCGGTTCGGCAATCCGCTGAAGCCGGCGTTGGTGGATGAAGATCCGACGCTCTCCCTCTTCGTGGCTGAAGACGTCGCCGCCTGAACAGGGCAAGCGCGAGCGCCCGGTGTCCACTACACTCGCGCCGGAATGACATCCTTCGTCCATCTGCGCCTGCATACCGAGTACTCGCTGATCGACGGCGTGGTGCGCGTGCCGGAGCTCATGCAGGCGGCGAAAGCCGCTCACATGCCGGCGGTCGCGCTCACCGACGAGTGCAACCTGTTCGCGATGGTGAAGTTCTATCGCGAGGCGCAGGGCGCGGGCGTGAAGCCCGTCATTGGCGTCGACCTGTTGCTGCGCGAGGTGGGCGAACGCGTCGAGCCATCCCGGCTGACGATCCTGTGCCAGGACCTCGAAGGCTATCAAAACCTCACGCGCCTGCTGAGCCGCGCGTATCTGCAGGCACAACGGCGCGATGGCGAACCGCTGATCGAGCGCGAGTGGCTGAATCATGAGACCACGCGCGGATTGCTGGCACTTTCGGGCGCGCAGTTCGGCGACATGGGTCGTTTCCTGCGGAATGGCAGGACGGCGGAAGCACGCAAGGCTCTCGAGGCGTGGCTCGCCCTGTTCGGCGATCGCTTCTATGTCGAAGTGCAACGCGTCGGGCGGCCGGGCGAGGAAGACTACATCCACGCGGCGCTGCACCTCGTCAGCGAAGTCCCCGCGCCGGTGGTCGCGACCAACGACGTCCGCTTCATCAGGCCGGACGACTATGAATCCCACGAAGCGCGCGTGTGTATCTATGACGGTCGCCTGCTCGACGATCACACCCGCGTCAAGAAATACACGCCGCAACAGTATCTGCGGTCGCCGGAGGAAATGGCGCAGCTCTTCCCGGACTTGCCGGAAGCGCTGGAGAACAGCGTCGAGATCGCGCGTCGCTGCAGCCTGGAGCTGAAGCTCGGGGAATCGAAGCTGCCGGAGTACCCGACGCCCGCAGGGATGACCACTGCGGATTTCATCCGCGAGGAAGCAGCGCGCGGGCTGCAGGAACGGCTGGCGGAAATCGGCCGGCGGCCCGTGGCAGCAGTGCCCTCAGCAGGACACGCGCCGGTCGACCGGCACGCCTACGAGCAGCGCCTCAGGACCGAGCTCGACGTCATCACCAAGATGGGTTTTGCCGGTTACTTCCTCATCGTGGCCGATTTCATCCGCTGGGCGCGCGGGAATGGCGTCCCCGTCGGGCCGGGCCGCGGTTCGGGCGCCGGCTCCCTCGTGGCGTGGTGCCTGCGCATTACCGACCTGGATCCGATCGAGCACGACTTGCTGTTCGAGCGCTTTCTCAACCCGGAACGCGTGTCGATGCCGGACTTCGACATCGACTTCTGCATGGAAGGACGCGACCGCGTAATCGCGTACGTCGCGGACAAGTACGGTCGCGAGAAGGTCTCGCAGATCATCACGTACGGCACGATGGCCGCAAAGGCGGTCGTGCGCGACGTCGGGCGCGTGCTCGGCATGAGCTACGGGTTCTGCGACCGGATCGCGAAGCTCATTCCGTTCGAACTCGGTATCACGCTCGACAAGGCGCTCGACGACGAGGTGGAGCTGAAGCGTCTCTACAACGCCGATGAGCAGGTTCGCGATCTCATCGATCTCGCGAAATCGCTCGAGGGATTGACGCGCAACGCCGGCACGCACGCGGGAGGCGTGGTGATCGCGCCTTCCGTGCTCACGGACTTTGCGCCGCTCTACTGCGAAGAAGGCTCGGGCAGCGTCGTCACGCAGTTCGACAAGGACGACGTCGAGGCGGCGGGCCTGGTGAAGTTCGATTTCCTCGGCCTGCGCACGCTGACGATCATCGACTGGGCCGTGAAGATCATCAACGCGGAGCGCGAAAAGGCGAGGGCCGCGGGCGCGTCCGATATCCCCGCGGAAACCCTCGACATCACGCGCCTCCCGATGGACGACGCGGCCACGTTCAGGCTGCTCAAGGAATGCCGCACGGTCGCCGTATTCCAGCTGGAATCGCGCGGCATGAAGGATCTCGTGCGCCGGCTGCAACCAGACCGCTTCGAGGACATCGTCGCGCTGGTCGCGCTGTTCCGTCCGGGTCCGCTGCAATCCGGCATGGTCGACGATTTCATCGCGCGCAAGCACCAGCCGAAGGGCGTGCCGATCGACTATCTGCATCCGAAGCTGCGGCCGGTTCTCGAGTCGACGTATGGCGTGATCCTGTACCAGGAGCAGGTCATGCAGATCGCGCAGGTACTCGCGGGCTACACGCTCGGCGGCGCGGATCTGCTCCGCCGCGCGATGGGCAAGAAGAAGGCCGAGGAGATGGCGAAGCAGCGCTCCGTGTTCACCGAGGGCGCGGTCGTGCGCGAGGTGCCGGAAGCGAAGGCCCGCCACATCTTCGACCTGATGGAAAAGTTCGCGGGCTACGGCTTCAACAAGTCGCATTCCGCCGCGTACGCGCTGCTTTCTTACCAGACCGCGTGGCTCAAGGCGCACTATCCGGCTGCGTTCATGGCCGCGGTGTGCTCGGCCGACATGGATCACACGGAGAAAGTGGTCACGCTCATCGACGAGTGCGCCAATCTCGGGCTGGTGGTCGAACCGCCGGACGTGAATGCATCGTCGTATCGCTTCGCGGTGAGTGGCGAGCGCTCGATCCGCTACGGTCTCGGCGCAGTAAAAGGAGTCGGAGAATCCGCGGTCGAAGCGATCATCAATGAACGGGAGGCCCGCGGTCCTTACAAGGGCGTCGAGGACCTGTGCCGACGTCTCGATCTCAACAAGGTCAACAAGCGCGTGCTCGAGGCGCTGATCAAATCGGGTTCGCTCGACACGATCGGCCCGAATCGCAACTCGCTGATGACGCGCCTGCCCGCCGCGATGCAACTGGGCGAGCAGGAGACCTGGGCAATCTCGACGGGCCAGGTCGACTTGTTCGGCCTGTCGGATACGAGCGCGACCGTCCGGAACGGTGAATCTGTTGCAGACGCGGCGGGCGGCGCGACGGTGGCCACGGCGGAGTTGCCGGGGTGGCCCGAAGCCCAGCGGCTGGCCGGCGAGCGAGAGACGCTGGGATTGTTCCTCACGGGACATCCCATCTCGCAGTACGAGCCGGAGTTGCGCTTCCTCACGAGCGGGCGAATTGCGGATCTTGCGAGCGGCCGGCCGGTCACGGGCGAGCAACCACGCTGGCAGCCCGGTAAGAACGTGGTGATGGCCGGTCTCGTGCTCGACGTTCGCAAGCGCCAGAACCGCACGACGCTGATCCTCGACGACCGCAGCGGGCGCATCGAGGTCTCGCTGTTCGACGACGTCTACCAGCAGCACCGCAACGTCATCGAGAAAGACGCGATCCTCGTGATCGAGGGCCAGCTCAAGTTCGACGAGTTCATCGAGGACTGGCGGCTGAATGCCAAGAAGCTGACCGCCATCGACCAGGCGCGCGAGCAGCAGGCGCGCCGCATCGTCATTACCTGGCCCTCGGATCTCCAGGGCGGCGACGCGGTGCTGAAGCTCGCGGAAGTGCTGAAGCCGTATGTCGGCGGCTCATGCAACGTGTCGATCAAGTTCCAGAACGCCTACGCGAGCGCAGTGATGAACCTGGACGAACAGTGGCAGGTGAGGGCGGCGCCTGAGCTGATCGAGAAGTTGCAGGCACTGGCGGGCCGGGACAACGTGCGCGTGATTCACGGGGTGGGAAGTGCACGTTCGAGTGGTGCCGCCAGCGAGCAGGCGGGGGCGTAGCGGCGCGAGAGTTCACCTTCATCGGTGAAGGTTTTACGCTCGCAACCGTCACTTGAGCGATACCCGCAAGAACAGCGACGTCAACACTTCAAACGAGCGCCAGGATGGCGCTGATCAAGCAGGCAAGGAGGGCATCCGTACATACCCCCGCGAAAGCATTGGCCTTGCTCACTTCCGAAGCTCCGAACAATGCGCGTCGACAGTTGCCGTAGAGCAGAACGGCCTCGAAAAATAAAGCAACTTCTTTTGCCGTTTCAACCCTCTCGAACGTCTTAGGGGCGCTTGCACGCTCAAGGAGGAGTGCGGATGGTCATGAACAAAGCGGAGCCGAGGCGGACCTCGGGAGTCGGAGCCTTCGAGATGATGCGAGATGTGCTCGTCGCATCGATCAACAAGGGGCAGCTCCCGGTCGCCCTTCTGGGGTTCATCATCGTCGTGGTGATTCTGAAAATGCCGGGTGGCGAGGTGGCCAAACTGGTACTTCGCCTGGTCGACGTGTCGGAGCGCAAATGGGTGATCGGCTACGTTGTCGCGATCGCGTTGGCACTGTGCTGGTACTTTCACGCCCGCTACCAGCGGAGGTACTTCACCGGGGAAATGAACAGGCTTTCGAGGGAAAGGACTGCATTGCAGGAAAAGATGCTCGGCGAACATGTCAAGTCCAGCGAGGGAAGGTGACACATGGGTTACGCACTTACGGCGTTGGTGATCCTCGCCTTGTTCCATCTGGTGTACGAGTCGATTCTTGCGCCTTCCTTCAGAACGCACTTGCGTCTGGAGCTTTTCGCTTTGCGCGACGAGTTGCGCAAGCTGAAGATCAACCGCAGGTCGTCCTTTGACGACAGGCATTTCAGTTACCTTCAGGATGCTGTGAATTCCCTGATTGCTTTCGGCCATGGATTCGATGGAGCCATGCTTGCGGCCGTGGAGAACGAGTTCCGCAGAGATCGGCAATTCAGGGACAAGGTGGAATCAAGATCCCGGGTTCTCGACGACTGCCTTGTCTCAGAAGCAAAAGCGATCCGGCAGAAGAGTGTGGGCGTTGCTGCCAGGCTTCTGCTCGTCAACAGCGGCGCGTTGTTTGTTCTTGTCGCACCCTGCGTCTTGTGCATGATAGGGATCAAGGAAGCCAGGAGTCGCCTGAGAACAGTCGCGTCTCTCTCCGAGCACGAGATCAGGAAGATTTCAGGGCCTTCGTCGACGGAGACCGCGCTGACCTGAGCTGTCCGCAAGAACAGCGAGAAAGGCAGGCTTGGTTTGAGTGCGGTGAACTATCGCCGCACGAGTTGCTGGCGCTCTGCCGGCAAGCAACTGTTTTTCAGAAAATACCGACTTTCTCTTGCCGTTTCGCACTCCTCGTCCGTCTTAGTGGTTGCCGATGCGCAAACAGCGTCGGCGAGATCGTACCCAGGACACAAGGAGGATCGTCATGTCCAACGGCAAGCGCGCGGATGACGGTGAGGAGCATTCCGGCGAAGTGGTGATGTATAGATCGGACGAGGGGCGCGTTGAGCTGGACGTTCGTTTCGATGGTGAGACGGTCTGGCTGTCGCTTCAGCAGATGGCGACCCTGTTCGAGCGAAACAAGTCCGTGATCTCCCGTCACTTAAAGAACGTCTTTGACTCCGGAGAGTTACCTCCAACAGTTGCAAAAAAAGCAACAGTTCAACTGGAGCGTGGTCGGGAAGTCACCAGGAAGATTGAGTACTTCAACCTCGATGCCGTGATCGCGGTCGGCTACCGCGTCAACTCGAAACGCGGGACACAGTTTCGCATCTGGGCGACGCGCACACTTCGCGATCACCTGATCTGCGGCTACACGCTCAACGAGCGACGGCTGCGCGAGCGCGGCGTCGATATCCAACAGGCAGTCAGCCTGCTGTCACAGACGCTCGCCACGCATGCGATGGTCACAGCGGAAGGTAAGGCTGTTCTCGACGTTGTCAGTCGCTATACGCGTACCTGGCAGTTGCTGCCTCAGTACGACAACGGCGAACTGGCTGAGGCGCCACATCAGCCAGTCAAGCCTTCAGCGCACCTCAACGTAGAAGCTGCTCGCGAGATCATTGCAAGACTTCGGGCGACGTTGGCCGCGACAGGAGAACCCGTGGAGCTCTTCGGTCGAGAGCGGACCGAACACCTTGAAGGCATCCTCGCCGCGATCGAGCAGACTTTCGACCAGCGACCGTTGTATCCGAGCGCACAGGGTCGTGCCGCTCATCTGTTCTACTTTGTCGTCAAAGATCACCCGTTCGCCGATGGCAACAAGAGAATCGGTGCGTTGCTTTTCCTTGAGTATCTGCAACGTAACAACTTGCTCCTCGGCTCGGATGGCCGGCCGCGGCTCGCGGATAACGCGGTCGTCGCCCTCGCGCTGCTGGTCGCCGAGAGTAATCCGCGAAACAAGGACTTGATGATCCGCCTGATCGTCAACTTGCTGGATGAGCAGTTCGCTGACGAGGTGCAGGAAGCCATTGGCGCGGGTGCCGGATCTCGGCACAGCGCGCGGCTTGCGTGTCGCCTTACACCCCCGCCTCATGCGAACAAGGTCGACAGATCGGCAGCTGCCTAGAAGTCGGCTCATCTCGGCTCAGGCACTCGTGGAAGGCAGCGCTTCCGGCTGCCTCGCCACCACCAGCTTCTTCCATCGCACCAACGCCACGATCGCATTGATCCAGAACGCGGTGTACAGGACTGCCGTGACATCCAGGCCGCGCGAGAAGAACAGGGGCACTGAGATCGTGTTGACCACCAGCCAGAGCCACCAGGACTCGTAGTACCGACGAACGAGCAACAACTGCGCGACGACGCTGAAGGTCAGCACGATCGAATCCCAGAACGGCGCGTAGGCGTCTGTGAATCGATGCAGGAGCCAGCCGTATCCGCCGGCAACGGCGAGGGCCACAAGGACCATCACGCCGAATGATTTCGCGTGAACATGCCGGACCGGCAGCTGTTCGCCACCCGCACCCCTGAGCCAGGCAAACCAGCCGGCGATGCTCGCGCCGATGAAGAACAGCTGGAGCGTCGCGTCCGCGTACAGCTGCGTGTCGTAGAACAAAACGGCGAACAGGGCACAGCCGACGATGCTAAGCCACCAGGTATGGACGCTGTTGAGCATCGCAAACAGGATCGCGCCGGCGTTGAAGGCGTTCGCGCCGAGTTCCAGGGGAGAGGGCAGGGTCATTGTCGTTGTTGTTCTCGTGAGTGGCGGGAGGTGTTGCCTGGGGGCGCGTTCCGGGGCAAGACGGACGTCGCCGCACCCAGCTTACGCAAAAATATGTTCCAACGTCTTGCCGTTTTGTCCGCCTCGTTCGTCTTAGGGGCGGTCAGTGTGAAATACGGCGCAGTCGAGGAAAGGGCTCGATAACGGGGAACGTCCGTTTGCGATAGAGCGTGCCTGTCCGCGAGCGGCAAGAGGCCGGCAGCTGGGGCTGTCGGCCTCTTCTTTGTTTAGTTCGCCGGGGAGATCGTCGTCCTAGTCAATCCGGAGGGGCTACGACCGCGCGTCCATGCAGGCGAAGCATCGTCTGGAAGGCGTCCTGCTCACGGCTGTGGGAACGGAGCAGTTCGAGCCATTCGAGCGCCTGCTCTTCGCTAGATAATTCCGGCAAGATCTCGGCACTGATTTTTCGGTAGTACTGCGAGCTTTGCCCGCGGTTCTCGAGCGCTTGCCGTTCCGGAGAGTCGTCCGGCCAGACTCGACGACCGATCGCGAAGCCAATTGCCTCTGCGATGTAGGTGTCTCCGGCTTCCAGCACAGACACCAGCGCCTTGCACCGTTGCGCTGTTTCCGGGCGCTGCAGCCGGTCGTCCTTGCACGTCTGTGAGACAGGCGTGAATGTCGGAATACCGAGGTAGGCAACCCAACCGATAGCCGCACTGGACGCCTCCGCGCGGGTCCACAGTGGTTTCCCGGTGCGAGGGTCCGTGGCCTGCAACGCCTCAGCCGCTCTCCAGACCACCTGGTTGTAGTGAATGTTGAAGTGCGAGGTCGCCGCCATGCTCGCCAGCGCCGCGTCTTCGGTGTGAGGGTCGCCGTTCTCGCGTGCATGACGCAGTTCGCTGTACCACCCTGCGGCATTTTGCGGATCGAGCTTTCGAACGCGCTCAGCCCGCGGCCGGGTATCGCAGAAACTCACTTCCTGGCAGAGCTGGAGATCGATCCAGGCGACGTCCGCTCTGCGGGGATCGAGTGCATTGGCACGATCGAGCAGGATGAGTGCGGGCAACGGCCGATTGAGCTGCGTATGCTGGATCAAGGCAGCAGCCAGCAGGCCATCCACATCACCGCGTGCGGCCAGCAGTTCTGCGTCCCGACGCCAGCGCTTGTTCTCCGCGGCCTCTTCCGCATCCATCGCAGCCAGTTTTGAGTCAATCGACAGCTGAGCGCAGGACGCAAGAAGCACCGCGCACGCGGTTAGCGTCCAGGCTCCTGAGCGCATGCGCGCGACGGTCCCGGTCGGCTACAGCGGCTGCGGCTTGCTCAACTGTTCCACGAGCGTCAGCGACTTGGTGACGTGATCGGTCGGCGAGATCTTGTCGTCAGCCGACGAGAACACGGCGGCGATCTTGCGGTCCGGCGTGATGACGAATGTCGTGCGCTCCGTGAAGGCGTGATCGATGAGCTCGCCGCGCGTGTCCTTCGCCTCCGGCTTCTTGTCGTACACCTTCAGGTCGTAGGACTTGGCAATCGCGCCATCCGGATCCGAGGCCACGGCGAACTTGCCTGCGCAATACTCAGGGTCGGCAGAGAAGGCGTTGAGACGCGCGATGTTGTCGTGCGAGATACCGATGATGCTGGCACCCGCCTTCTCGAACTTGTCGTGGTTGACCGCAAACGTGTGCGCTTCGATGTTGCACCCGCCCGTGAAGGCGGAAGGATAGAAGTACACGACGACCGGCCCCTTCTTCAGGGCTTCCTTGAGCGAGAAGTCGATCTCCTTGCCATCGAGCGAAGCCTTGGCATCGAACGCCGGTGCCGTCTGTCCCTGCTTCAGCGCGGCGAAGGAGGGTAGTGCCATAGCAGCAATGGCAGCAGTCACCAGGAATCCCCACAGCAGTTTTTTCACGGTTGCTCCTTCGGCGATGAAAGCCGGCTGTCCAGGGCCCGCGCCTTCGTCGCGCGGGGCCATGGGAGGCGGCAATTCTACGCTGCCCGTGCCCGCCGCGGGCAAGCTTCCCGGTTCAGACTGAGGCGGGTTCCATCGATCCCAGCAGCTGCGCGAGCTTGTCGAAACTGTCTCTTGTCCCATGCTCGAGGCCGGCCTTGAGCACGGCATCGCGCACCTCGCGTGACGGGAACAACACCGTTTCCGTCAGCGTGGTGAGACCGCTCCTCTCCTCGAGCACGCAGGTGATGATGGATTCGCCGGCGTCCCAGTCCTCCCAGGATTCCGACCGGACGAAGCGCTCGTGCGGCACGACTTCGCGATACACACCCTGCATGCCTACGTCCTTCCTGCCGGGGCCGCGCCAGACAAAACGATAGGCGCCGCCCGGTTTGAGGTCGATCTCGCACACTTCCATCTTGCGCCCGGGCGCTTCGAGCCAGCGCTTGAGCAGCGCTGGTTTCGTGAAAGCGTCATACACGAGCTGGCGGGGCGCGTCGAAGTCGCGCCTGACGACGACTTCGCGATCGGTCGGGGTCGTGATGGTCAGGTTGCCGGCGGGCATGATGTTCTCCTCGAGTGTTCGGTAGGGCGCGTGCTGCTAGCGCTTCGTGGTGCGGCGCCTGCGCCTGGGTTTCTGTTTCATTTCCTCGAGCAGCTCGTCCAGGCGCATGAATGACCGCTCCCACAGCTCGCGGTACCGCTCCAGCCATTGGTTCGCTGCAGCCAGTGGCGCAGCCTCGATCCGGCACGGGCGTCGCTGGGCATCGCGTCCGCGCGAGATCAACCCGGCTCGCTCGAGCACCTTGAGGTGTTTTGAGATTGCCGGCTGGCTCATGGCGAACGGTTCCGCGAGCTCGTTGACCGAGGCCTCGCTCGCAGCGAGGCGGGCGAGAATGGCGCGGCGCGTGGGATCGGCGAGAGCGGCGAAAGTGCTGTCGAGCGGCGAAGGCGTCATCGTATAACCGTCTTGTTACAGAACCTGTAGGTTACATACAATGCGCACCGATCGCCGTCAAGCGTCCTGATCAGGGGATCTGGGCCACACAGTAGAATCCAGCTATCGCGAAGGACGGTTTCACCGATGACCCGATACAAAGAACGCTGGCGCCTGTCGCGGCGTGACCTGGTAGCCCTGGGAGCCGCAGCAGCATTGAGCGGCGTTGCCGCCAGGGCAATGGGAGCTACGCGTTCGGCGACGCGCGTGAAACCACTGCCTCTCGATGCCGTACGGCTCTTGCCGTCACCGTATCTCGACGCAGTCGAAGCAAATCGCGGCTACCTGCTCAGGATCGAGCCCGATCGCCTTCTTCACAACTTCCGTCGCTTTTCCGGGTTGGTGCCGAAGGCACCTGCCTACGGTGGCTGGGAGGCCGACACGATCGCGGGGCACACGCTCGGCCATTACCTGAGCGCGCTGTCGCTGATGCACGCCCAGACCGGAGACGCTGAGTGCAAGAGCCGCGCGGCATGCATCGTTGACCAGCTCGTTGAGTGCCAGGCGCGCAGCCAGGAGGGCTACGTCGCAGGGTTCACGCGCAGGCGCGGCGATGTGATCGAGGACGGACGCGTCCTGTTCGACGAGCTGGTCAAGGGCGATATCCGCTCCGCGCCCTTCAATCTCAATGGCTGCTGGGTGCCGCTCTACAACTGGCACAAGCTGTTCGCGGGGCTCATGGACGCGCAGCAGCACTGCGGGAACACGAAGGCACTCTCCGTTGCTGTGAACCTGGGGCGATTCATCGACGGCGTATTCGCGAAGCTGAGTGACGACCAGGTGCAGAAAGTGCTGGACACGGAGCACGGCGGGATCAACGAATCTTTTGCGGAGCTGCACGCGCGCACCGGCGAGCGCCGCTGGCTCGCACTGTCGGAGCGCCTTTATCACAAGCGCGTGCTCGATCCGCTGGCGGCCGCGCGCGACGAGCTCGCCTACCTCCACTCGAATACCCAGATCCCGAAACTGATCGGTCTCGCACGCCTGCACGAGCTTACCGGGAACTCGCGCCACGAAGCCGCCGCGAAGTTCTTCTGGGACACCGTGACTTCGCAACACAGCTACGTGATTGGCGGCAACGGCGATCGCGAGTATTTCCAGGAGCCCGGGTCGCTATCGAAGTACGTGACGGAGCAGACGTGCGAGGCGTGCTGCACGTACAACATGCTCAAGCTGACGCGCCACTTGTACCAGTGGCAGCCGCAGGCGCGGTACTTCGATTACTACGAGCGGGCGCACCTCAACCACATCCTGGCGCACCAGCATCCGGGGACGGGCATGTTCACGTACATGACGCCGCTCATGTCAGGTGCCGCACGCGACTTCTCGACGCCTTTCGATGATTTCTGGTGCTGTGTCGGCAGCGGCATGGAAAGCCATGCCCGGCACGGTGATTCGATCTACTGGAGTGACGGGCGCACGCTCTACGTGAACCTCTACATCCCGTCACGCGTGGACTGGCGTGAAGAGCGCATGACGTTTCAGCTCGAAAGCGATTTACCTTTCTTGGGAGAGAGCACTCTCACGATCGAGGAGACGGCAGGGCCAAAACGCCTGGCGGTCGCTCTGCGTCTGCCGTCCTGGGCCGGAACGGCCAAGGTGACGGTCAATGATGAAGCCGTCACACCGCGCCTGCGGGATGGGTACATGGTGATCGATCGTCGCTGGGCAAAAGGCGATGTCGTCCACCTGGTGATGCCGATGGCGCTGCGTCTCGAGCCAACTCCTGGTGATGCATCGACGGTTGCCGTGTTGCGCGGGCCGTTGGTGATGGCGGCGGACCTCGGCCCGGCAACCCGCAGCTACGACGACGTGGCGCCGGCGTTTGTGGGCGAGGATGTGCTCGACAGGTTCCGGATCGAGACGCCGCCGTCGCGCTTCACGTATTCCGATTCCGCGCACCCGGCGCCGCTCCTGTTTCGTCCGTTCTTCAATCAGTACGACCAGCGTACCGCGGTGTACTTCAGGGTGTTCGACGACGAGGGCTGGCAGGCGGAGTTGCGCGCGCGTGCGGCGGAGGATCTGCGTCGCCGGCAGCTCGATGCGCGTTCGGCAGATTTCGTCCTGCTGGGACAGCGCCAGGCGGAAGAAGGTCACGCACTCGCATCGAAGTTCTCGTACGCCGTGGAGTATCGCGGCCGCAGCGGCCGCGACGCGCGGACCGGCGGGTTCTTCGAGTTCGATCTGCGTACGCGGCCGGGACCCCTGGCGTTGCAGGCAACGTACTGGGGCGATGAGCGGCGGCGCGTGTTTCACCTCCTGGTCGAGGGGCAACGCATCGCCACGGAGACGCTCGATGGCCAGCGGCCTCCCGGGTTCATCGAAGTCGAGTACGCGATCCCTGAAGCGCTGACGCGCGGCAAGGAGAAGATCCGCGTCCGCTTCGAGCCGGAACCGGACCGCACGGCGGGTCCGGCGTTTGGCGTCCGCTTGCTGGCGGAGTAGCGAAATTCACCGGCGCGGGTGTCATGGGTTCTCGCCCAGGCTGGCGTCGGCCAGGTTTGCGCTGGCTAGGTTTGGGCGGGTTGTGGGTTCGTCTCGCCAGCTGCGCGGATAGCCTTGAGTCGCTCGAGGCTCCCGGCGGGCCATCGCTGCTTGAGATCGTAGAACTCCGGCACCGCGGGCGTTTCCGGAGACAGCACGACCCACGGCAACTTCGTCGACGTATAGATGTGGATGTCGGGCCCGAGGCGATCGGGATGATCCAGAGTGCCGATACGGACGAAGCTGATTTTCTCGCCGCCGCCGGCGTAATGGCTCCAGACGGCCACCCGACACTGCGGACAGCGCACGATCTTCTGCCCCTTGCCGCTCTCCGACGGTGTCGCGACCGCTTCCGGCTTGCCTTTCACGACGATGACGCGATCGGACTCGATCATGGCGTTCAATGCGAACGCGGCACCGGTTTCACGCTGACACCAGCGGCAGTGGCAGCAGTGCACGAACAGCGGCTTGCTCATCAGTCGATAGCGAACGGCGCGGCAGGCGCAGCCGCCTTCGGCGGTGAAATTGGTTTCCTCGCCCATCGCGAACTCCCCGGCTGATGGCACAAGCGAAGGGCGACAGTGTGCGCCGCTCTCATACTAGAATCCACGCGAGGCGTGCTGAATGCGACCCGCATCACTTCGACAAGGAAGCCCGCATGAAGGACATGACGATCTATCACAACTCCAGGTGCACCAAGAGCCGTGCAACTCTCGCGCTGTTGCAGGAAAAGGGCGTGGAGCCTCGTGTCATCGAGTACCTGAAGACTCCACCGACGGCCGCCGAGCTCGGCGCGATCGTCCGGAAACTCGGGATCAGGGCCGAGCAGCTGGTGCGCAAGGGCGAGGACGTCTACAAGCAGAAGTACGCGGGCAAGACGCTGACGGACGAGCAGTGGATCGCGGCCATGGTCAAGGACCCGATCCTGATCGAGCGGCCGATCGTCGTCAGTGGCGACCGTGCCGTCATCGGACGCCCGCCCGAGAACGCGGAGGCCCTGTTTCGCCGTTGAAGGCGGAGTCGGGGCGCCAGCCACTACCCGCGTCTGCGGCTTGGGCGCATCATCTGTTCTGACCGCCGCCCATTCGAACCCCACGACACCCAGGGTCTCTCCATGGCCATCGCTACCGATTCCGGCTCCGCGGGAGCCGTCACGTCCGCCAACGATTCGCAGCTGCGTCACGACCTGAGTGTCGCCAAGAGCCTGCTCTTCGGGGACATCCTCGAGGAAAACCTCTTTCCGTATCCACGGATCCGCGAGCGCGATCGCGAGATGCTGCGTGACATCGTCGATTCCATCGATCGCTTCCTCGAGGACAAGCGCGAGGATTTCGCCAGGTGGGATCGCGCCGCGCAGCAGCCGGAAGATTTCATCCAGGCGCTGCGCGAGCTGGGGCTCTTCGGGCTCATCATTCCCGAGGAACACGGCGGGCTCGAGCTTTCCAACGCCGCCTATGCCCGGGTGCTCGAGCAGACGAGCAGCCACGACAGTTCGACGTCGCTCACGATCGGGGCACACAGCTCGATCGGGATGAAGGGCATCCTGCTCTACGGCAACAACGAGCAGAAAGAGCGCTACCTCCCGCCGCTCGCGAGCGGCGAGATGATCGCGGCGTTCTGCCTGACCGAATCGGGCGCCGGCTCCGACGCGGCGTCGATACGCACGTCCGCGAAACGCAATGACGACGGCAGCTGGACACTCAACGGTGAAAAGATCTGGATCACCAACGGCGGCATCGCGCAGCTCTACACCGTGTTCGCGCGCACGGACACGCCCGCAGGAAAGATCAGTGCGTTCATCGTCGAGGCCGGCTGGCCCGGCGTGAGTCACGGTCCACACGAAGACAAGATGGGAATTCGAGCTTCGTCGACGACGACGGTCATCTTCAACAACGTGCGCGTGCCGCCGGAGAACGTGCTCGGCGACGTGGGCAAGGGCTTCAAGCTCGCGATGGGCATTCTCAACAACGGTCGTACCGGTCTCGGTGGCGGAGCCGTCGGCGGCATGAAATCGCTCATCAGGCTGGCCACGCGCCAGGCGCAGGAGCGCAAGCAGTTCGGCAAGCCCATCGCGGAGTACGGACTGGTGCGGGAGAAGATCGCGCAGATGACCATCGACTGCTTCGCGGCCGAAAGCACCGTGTGGATGGTCGCGCACTACATCGACGAGGAATGCGAGGACTATTCCGCGGAGGCGGCCATCAGCAAGATCTTCGCCAGCGAAGCGATGCAGCGTGCCGCGTACGAGTCGCTGCAGATCGCCGCGGGCAACGGGTTCATGCGCGAGTTTCCCTACGAGCAGATCGTGCGCGACGCGCGCATCCTCCCGATCTTCGAGGGCACCAACGAGATCCTGCGGCTCTATATCGCGCTGTCCGGGCTCAAGGCGGTCGGTGCTTCGCTCTCCGAGCTCAGGAACGCCGCGAACAGCATCTTCAACGACCCGATCAAGGGTTTCGGCGTGCTGTCGGGATACACGCAGCGACGCTTTTCGCAGGCGACCGGTATTGGTGCGGATCGGATTCGCAGCCGGTTGCATCCGCGCTTGCAACCCCTCACAGCAGGCTACGAGAAGTACGCCACCGAGCTCGCGCGCGTCACGGACGAGGCGCTGCGCAAGTACGGCAAGGCAGTTGCGGACCAGCAGCACCTGCAGAAGCGAATTGCAGACCTGTTGATCGACCTGTTCGTGGGGCTGTGTGTGCTTTCGCGTGCCGACAGCCTGCTGAAATCCAACCCGGAAACCGCGGACGAAATCGTGGCGATCGCTGCGGCCTTTGCCCGGCAGGCGCGGCGCCGCATGAACCAGAATGTCCGGAGCGTTGGCGGTGACGAAGACACTGACATCGAAACGGTCGCCGCCGGCGCGTTCGCGCGCGGCAGCTATGCCTGGGATGTGATCTGAGCGCGAGACGAAGCCGGGCGGGGGCGGCCACGCAACGGTTAACTCGCTGATCTGCTTACGCCGTTGCGTTGGCCACCACAGGGCGTCGCCGGCCGACGACGTTTCAGGTGTCGCGGTGAACGGTCCGCGCGTGGCGTGGTCGTTCCCCTGAGGCCACAGTAGAGTTTCATCCTCGCTGAACTGACTTGCGACACACGGAGGTGACGCATGAACCGCATCTCGATCGGTCTCCTGGTGGCCGGAGTGATCGCTTTTGTACCCGCGCTGACCCACGCCGACGATCTGCCGGCGATCCAGGACACTTTCACCGACGCGACCGCACCCGCGACCAATTTCGGCCGCACGGACACGATGCGCGTGCAGAAAGTTGGTACCCGCGTCGCCCTGATCCGCTTTGATCTCGCGAGCGCGCCGGCAGCTTCACCGCAACGGACAGCCCTGCTGCGAATCAGGGTCGACGACGTGAACCAGGGCGGCCGCATCGAGGTCCGCCGCGTGCTTTCGGGCTGGGAGGAGGGCACGGTGACGTTCAATACGCCACTCATCATTTCTCCCAGGGTCGTTGCCACGTATGACATAACGCCTGCGGATACCGGGCAGATCATCAGCCTGGACGTGAGCGAGGCAGCGGCGGAGTGGACGCGCGCGCCGGAGAAGAACTTCGGATTGCAGATTTCCTCGGCTGAATTCGGCGGCCGCGGCCGGCCCTACCTGTCGCTGGCTTCGCGCGAGCAGGACTCTGCAGCGGTGCTGAGCCTCACCGGGGACGCTGACGTCAAAGTGGCGGTGCAGCAAGACCAGCCCGATGCTGCGCCTTCGAAGGGTGCCGGCGACGCGGAACTCGACTCCAGTGCTCAGTTCTTGAGGCGATAGCCCGTCTTGAAGATCCACGCCACGATCGCGAGGCACAACAGGAAGAATCCAACAGTCGCTGCCAGGCTCAGCTCGACGCTGACGTCGGACGTACCGTAGAAGCTCCAGCGAAACCCGCTGATCAGGTAAACCACGGGGTTGAAGAGCGTGATCGTGCGCCAGGCCGGCGGCAGCATGTCGATGGAATAGAACGCGCCGCCCAGGAAGGTGAGCGGCGTGACGATCAGCATCGGGATGAACTGGAGGTGTTCCCAGGTCTTCGCCCAGATGCCCGTGATGAAGCCAAACAGGCTGAAGGTCGCCGCCGTCATCACGAGGAACGCGAGCATCCAGCCGGGATGCAGAACGTCCAGCGACACGAAGAACGAGGCCGTCACCAGGATGATGAGCCCCAGGATGATCGACTTCGTCGCGGCGGCGCCCACGTAAGCCAGTACCAGCTCCATCGACGATACGGGCGCGGACAACACCTCGTAGAACGAACCGACGAAGCGCGGAAAGAAAATCCCGAAGGAGGCGTTGAAGATGCTCTCGGTGAACAACGACAGCATGATCAGCCCGGGCACGATGAAGGCGCCGTTCGGAACGCCGTCCACCTCGCTCATGCGCGAACCGATCGCGGCGCCAAAGACGACGAAATAGAGGGACGTCGTAATCACCGGCGTGGCGAGGCTCTGCCAGATCGTGCGCGCCGCGCGGGCCATCTCGAAGCGATAGATGGCCCAGACGCCGTGGCGGTTGAAGGTGAGTGCGCGTGCGTTGCTCATTTTTCGCTCACCAGGCTGACGAAGATGTCCTCGAGCGAGCTCTGCGAGGTGTTGAGATCCTTGAAGCCGATACCGAGATCGCTCATCCGGCGCAGCAGCGACGCGATGCCCGTACGCTCCGAGTTCGCATCGAAGGTGTACTCGAGCTCCGCCCCCTCCGACTTGATCGTGAGATTCCAGTCCCTGAGCTCGCCCGGAATCGTGACCAGCGGCTCCTGCAGGTGCAGCGTCAGCTGCTTCTTGCCGAGCTTCTTCATGAGCTCGAATTTTTCCTCGACGACGATCAGCTCACCCTTGTGGATGACTCCGATCCGGTCGGCCATTTCCTCCGCCTCGTCGATGTAATGGGTCGTGAGGATGACGGTCACGCCGTTGTCCCGCATCTGTCGCACCAGCGCCCACATGTCCCGGCGCAGTTCCACGTCCACGCCCGCGGTCGGCTCATCGAGGAACAGGATCTCGGGTTCGTGCGACAGTGCCTTGGCGATGAGCACGCGCCGTTTCATGCCACCCGAGAGCGTGAGGATCTTGTCGTTGCGCTTCTCCCAGAGCGAGAGGTCGCGCAGCACCTTTTCGATGTAAGCGGGGTTCGGCGCTTTGCCAAACAGGCCGCGACTGAAGCTGACGGCGGCCCAGACGCTCTCGAAAGTATCCGTGGTGAGCTCCTGCGGGACGAGACCGATCATGGAACGCGTGATGCGGTAGTCGCGCAGGATGTCGAGGTCGGCGATACGCACGGAACCGGAGGTCGGATTCACGATCCCGCAGACGATGCTGATCAGCGTGGTCTTGCCGGCGCCGTTCGGGCCGAGCAGCCCGAAGATTTCGCCCTTGCGGATCTCGAGGTCGATGCCCTTGAGCGCGTGCAGGCCGGAAGCGTAGGTCTTGGTGAGACCGGAGATCGAGAGGATGGGAGGCATAGGCGCGGCATTATCCAAGCGAGGCGGCTTTTTCGGTAGGCCCTTTGCGCTGGAACTGGCGAGGTGAAATACTTGTCTCTCGCGGGGAGGCACCAATGATCAAGTTCCTGCTGTGGGTCTTGCTGTTCGTCCTGTGCTGGCCAATAGCGCTGCTGGCGCTCGTCCTGTGGCCCATTGCCTGGCTGCTGTCGCTGCCGTTACGCCTGCTTGGAATTGCAGTCGAAGGCGTTTTCGAGTTCCTGCGGGCGCTCCTGCTGCTGCCGGCCCGCCTCCTGGGCGGGCGGCCCTAGAAGAACGACCACAAAACCGGAAGATCCCGGGACGGCAACGCCAGGGGACGAGTCCGGACGCGCTGGGCCCGCTAGGCGCCCGGTGCTAAAAACGCGAACGCCCTCACCTCGATGCTCTCGCGTGCCCGTGCGTCCGGCGGCGTGTTCGGATCTTTGAACGCGGCGTGCGCACCGAACTGGGCGCGCGTGGTGTCGTTGTCGAAGCACTTCAGCAGCAACACTTCCTGCGGAGTCATGTCGGGGTAGTAGTACCACTCGTGTGCCGGATTGTGGGCGACGTAGTAGATCTCGCCGATGCGGTCGCGATAGATCAGGTCCGTCGCGACGAGGTCGTGCGGATGAATCGTGCGCGCATCGATCAGCCCGAGCGGAAATGACTGCAGCGGGCCGCTGATCGGCCGCCAGACGTTGATCTCGACCACGCGATACTGCAGCAGGCGCTCGGCTTCAACCGGCGCGATATCGTGCACGCGCCTGATGGCCGATTGCGGCGTGTAGTCGTTGTGGACGCGGCTGGCAGGTTCCTGGATCTTCACGGCGCCGCGCACCGACTGCTCGTTACCGCGCACCGTGTGGTCAAAGATCTCCACGCGCTTCGCGCCGGTGGCTTCCTTGACGATCTGCTGGATCTCCGGGTAGTAGACGCGGCGGATTTCCGCTTCGTCGTAGAAGTCCTGCACCCGCGAGCGGTGATAGCGCATTTCGAAGCTGTGCTGGTCGATGCAGGGGCGCCAGTCGATTTCACGAGCGTTGCGAATGCGCACCACCTGGTCGCGATAGCTGGCGGAACGGCGGGGCGTGCCGGGCGGGGGATCGAACTCGTACGCGTACGGCTTGCGTGTGCCGGGCGTGATGTAGTTGACCGGCGCCAGCACGTCGGGCTTTGCGGCTGCCCGAGTATCGACGCCAGTGTCAAAAAAAGGCTGCGTTTGCATGCGACCCGGCTCCTGGGTGAAGCATCGAGAACTGGGTTGACACGCTACGACGGCTTGCAGCAGGGGTGGGCGAGTTCTTCTAACTATGACTTCAGTTGTTCTAAGTCCTTGATGAAATGCGCCCGCCTAAGGCATAGAGTCCCGGCGTCGAAGCGGTGAGATGGGCTGCGGGCAACGGGGAACGGAAGCCGCTGACCCATTGCCGAAAGGGCGTCGTGACGAGAGAACGTTTCGTCCCCGATTCCAGGGAGTGCCGGCGATGATGAAGAACACAGTGCTGCTGGCAACGGCGGGCCTGGTGCTGGCCGGTGGGGCCGTTTTCTGGCTGCAACGCAATCCTGACGTGAAGGAGCAGCTCGGACTTCCGGTGCCTCCGGTCGAGGCGCACCCGGAACTGCTTTCGTCTCACGAAGCAACCGCGCAGCGCGCAACTCACTACCAGGGCATCGACAGCGTCGCGGAAACACTCGAGTTGCCATCGAACTTTGCGCGTCGCGAGGCATTGCACGTGGTGGCGGGGCGTGCGGATGCCGCGCAGCTGCGCTCGCTCATCAACGAGGCGAAGCGCGTTTCGGATGCCGCGATCCGCGGGGATGCACTCGAGATCCTGCTGCTGCGCTACGTGGAGGTCGATCCCCAAGCGGCCCTGAAGAGCGCGCAGGAAACGGATCGCAGCGCCGCGCCGAGACTCGTGTCGGTTGTGATCGGAGCGTGGTCGCGAACGCAGCTCGATGCAGCGATGGAGGCCGCGAAGGGCCTGCCGGACGACGCACTACGGACGGCTGCGGCGCGCGCCATCGTTGCGAGCAATCCGGCCATCGCGCAGAAGGCAAAGAATCGCGACGAGCGCAAGCGCCTCGCGAGCAAGTTAGGCGTCCGCGAGACCAGCGATGCCTTTGTGCTCGACGCCGATCCCGCGAAAGTGCTCGACGATCCGCACAGCGCGATCGAAGAAGCGCTGGTCTTGCCCGACGCCGCTCGCCGCACGCAACTCGTCAGGATTGCGCAGGCGTGGGCACGCGTCGCGCCGGAAGAAGCGTGGGAGCACGCGGCCAACCTGCCCGAAGGATCCAGTCGCATCGTTTTCGAGAACGCGGTCATCGCCACGTGGGCGGCGACGCAACCGGAGCTCGCGTTCGCGCACGTGAGCTCGTTGGGCAGCCACGGCCGGCGCGATCAGCTGCTGAAGCAGGTCACCGTGGAGCTGGCGCGTCGCGATCCAGTCTTCGCCATGCAGGTGGTGAAAGGACTCAAGGGCGGCGATCGCGCGTCGCTGCAGTCCATCGTCGTCGACGAATGGGCTCGTTACGATCCGGCGAGTGCCGCTACCTGGGTGGAAGGTCTCGACCGCATGCAGCAGTCGCGCTACGCCTTCATCATCGGCGAATCGTACGTTCTGCAGAACCGCGATGAGGCACTCGCCTGGGCTCTGCGCATCAGCCGATCGCCCGGCCGCAACCTGTGGTCTCGGATGCTCGCCGTGCTGGCCAGCCAGGATCCGACGGAAGCGCTGCGCCTCGCGTCATCCGCGGAGTCTCCGACGCAACGCAACCAGGCGATCAGCAACGTGCTCAGTGCCATCGCGACACGCGATCCCGGGCTGGCGGCCAGTCACCTCGACAAGCTGTCGCCCATGATGCGTTCCCGCGTGACGATGCAGATTGCCGCGCAGATGAGCGAGACGAACAGCATGGGAGCCGTGCTCGACTGGCTCGAAGGAGTGGACGGAAACGGTCGCGCGCTCGCGGACGCGATGCCGATGCTCGGCTCGATGTTCGCGCAGCGAGATCCGGATGCCGCCGCGCAACTCCTCGATCGCATACCGAAGTCGGCGCGCGGCGCCTGGATCGCCAGCATCGCCGCGGCATACGCCGACATCGACGTCGAGAAGGGTATGCAATGGGTGCGCAAGTACGAGAACGATCCGGACGCGGAGGGGGTGCAGCGCAACTTCATCTCCGCTCTCGCCCAGCGCAACCCCGATGCCGCTCTCGAAATGGTCGAACGCATGTCCGATGCGCGCGAACGCGACCAGGGAATCATGAGCGTCCTGCCGATGGTTGCCATGCAATCGCCCGAGACCGCGGTGCGCTACTACAACAAGATCGCAGACCAGGGAATGCGTGACCACGCGATCCAGATGCTCGTCAACCAGTGGGCGCGCAGTGACCCGGCCGGTGCGCAGAAATGGGTGATGTCGATGCCCTCGAGCGCGGCACGGGACAACGGAATCTCGACACTCATCCACAGTGACCTGGATGCCAACTCGATTGCATCGCTGATCGGCCAGATGCAATCGCCGGATCGCCGGTCGGACGCGGTCATGAGTGCGGCGATGCGCTTGCATCGCACGCACCCTGAAGAAGCTCGTGCTCTGTTGCGACGCTATCCGCTCGACCCGGCGCGGCAACAGCAACTCGAGCAGATGCAACAACACCAGAACCAGAATCGCGGCGCGGTGTACTGGCGCGGAGAGTAGTCCGCTACTGCGGCGCATTGCGCTGCGGCCGCACGAAACTTTGCAACCTGGCCGCGTTCTGTCCTGCGGATGGAAGACATCGGCGGACGGTTCCGCGCACCGACTCGGGGGTGTGCATGGATCGTCCGAAGTCAGTTGCTTGATCCGGCGTGCCCGGTGGTAGAGTCGCAGCCCACGTTCCCAAGAGCTTTCAGAGGTATCACATGGCCGGCAACGACACCTATCGAGGCAGCTGTTTCTGCGGGGCCGTCCAGTTCACGGTGACGGGTGCACCCGCGGCCATGGGCTATTGTCATTGCGACGATTGCCGCCTGTGGTCGGCGGGGCCGATCAACGCCTTCAGCCTGTGGAATCCGGCGAGCCTCAAAGTCACCGAGGGAGCGGATCGCATAGCGTCGTACAACAAGACTCCGCACAGCGGGCGCAAGTGGTGCAAGAGCTGTGGCGGTCACTTGTTCACCGAGCACCCGCCGTGGAATCTCGTGGATGTTTACGCCGCAACGATTCCCTCGTTCCCGTTCGCGCCGGGTGTGCATGTGCACTACCAGCACACAGTGCTGCCCCTGCGCGACGGCCTGCCGAAGTTCAAGGATATCCCGAAGGAAATGGGTGGCTCCGGCGTGAACCTTCCCGAGTAAAGAGCCACGCGCGTGGAAATCCTCGAGACCGCCCTCGTAGTGCTGGTGGCGCTGCTCCACCTGTATTTCCTCGTGCTCGAGATGTTCCTGTGGGACAAGCCCACGGGCCTGCGCGTGTTCGGCCTGCAGCCGGATTTCGCACGCGCTTCGCGCGCGCTCGCGATGAACCAGGGTCTCTACAATGGTTTCCTCGTGGCCGGGCTGGGGTGGGGCGTGCTGCGCCAGTCACAGGAGATCACGGTGCTGTTTCTCGTGTTCGTGATCGTCGCCGGCGTGTTCGGCGCGGCGACCGTCAATCGCCGGGTTTTCTGGGTGCAGGCTTTCCCCGCGCTGATCGCGCTCGCACTCGTGCTGCGCTCATCGTTCATGGCGCTATAAGGGTCCTCATGATGGTTCTGGAGACCCAGCGCCTTCGGCTCAGCAAGCTGTCGACGGCGGATGCGCCCTTCATCGTCGAGCTGCTCAACGACCAGGCATTCCTGCGCTACATCGGCGATCGCGGCGTTCGCAACATCGATGACGCGTGCCGCTACATCCTCACGGGACCCGTGGCGATGTACGAGGAGCACGGCTTTGGATTGTGGAAAGTGGAGTTGCGAGACACGGGTGAGCCCATCGGAATGTGCGGGCTGCTGAAGCGCGACACCTTGCCGGATGTCGACATCGGCTTTGCGTTCCTGCCGCAGTTTCGCTCGCAGGGTTACGGCCTCGAAGGGGCCCGCGCCGTCATGGACTATGGCAGGCGAGTGGTCGGACTCAAGCGCATCGTCGCCATCACGTCGCTCAACAACGAGAGCTCGGCGAGCTTGCTGGGCAAGGTCGGGTTCCGGTTCGAGCGCCTGATGGAACACGGCGAGAAGCGCGAAGAGATCAAGCTGTTCGCCTGGAACCTGGACTCAGTGTAGGGCCATGGCCGTTCGCGTGGTACGACTGGGCAGCTCGCGGCGTCCGGGCGAGGGGCTCCTCGCGCCGGTGCTGGCGTGGGCGGGTGGCGTCCGCTAGCATCGCGCGCCATGGACCTGAATTTCCTGGATTTCGAGCAGCCGATCGCCGAGCTCGAAGCCAAGATCGACGAGCTGAAGTTCCTGGGCTCGGACACCGAGATCAACATCGGTGAAGAAATCGCGCGCCTGAAGGCCAAGAGCCGCGCGCTCACCACCAGCATCTTCGCCAACCTGACGCCGTGGCAGGTCACGCAGATCGCCCGCCACCCGCAGCGTCCCTACGCGCTCGACTACATTTCCCAGCTGTTCACGGACTTCAACGAGCTGCACGGCGACCGCATGTACGGCGACGACCTCGCGATCATCGCCGGTCTCGCGCGGCTCGACAGCCGGGCAGTGATGGTCATCGGTCACCAGAAGGGTCGCGACACCAAGGAACGCGTGCGCCGCAACTACGGCATGCCCAAGCCCGAGGGTTACCGCAAGGCGCTGCGCCTCATGAAGATGGCCGAGCGGTTTCGCCTGCCGCTGATCACCCTCATCGATACTCCCGGCGCCTATCCGGGCGTGACGTCCGAAGAGCGCGGACAGAGCGAGGCGATCGCGCGCAATCTCTTCGAGATGAGCACGCTGCAGGTTCCGATCATCAGCGTCGTGATCGGTGAGGGCGGGTCCGGTGGCGCGCTGGCCATTGGCGTCTGCGACCGGTTGCTGATGCTCCAGTACAGCGTCTACTCGGTGATCTCTCCGGAAGGCTGCGCCTCGATCCTGTGGAAGAGCGCGGACAAGAAGGAGCTGGCGGCCGAGGCGATGGGCCTTACCGCGGATCGCCTGTACAAGCTCAACCTGGTCGACGAAGTCGTGCGCGAACCGCTCGGCGGCGCGCATCGCGAACCCATCGCCATGGCGGAGACCCTCAAGGTAACGCTCCTGCGCAACCTGCAGGAGCTCGAGGCCATCTCTCTCGAGCGACTGCTCAAGTCGCGCGAGGCGCGGCTGAATTCCTTCGGGGTATTCGCCGGCGGCAACGCCTGACGTGCTCTGACGACGGCGCGCCATGCAGGACCGGGCGGCGTTCACCGTCGAAGGGCTTTCTGCTTCCCTGGCGCAACTGGGCCGGCGCGTGACTTCGCGCCAGCTCTGCGTGGCGGTGAGCGGCGGCCTCGATTCCCATGTCCTGCTGCATGCGCTGGCGAGCCTGCGTGGCGAGCGGCGAACCTTCGAGTTGCGCGCCGTTCACGTCAATCATCACCTGCACGACCAGGCCGACCCGGCACAGTCCGCCGCCGAGATCTTCGCGCGCGGGATGTCCGTGCCGCTGAGTGTTTTCCACGTGGACGTACCGCAGGGCGGCCCGGAATCGATCGAAGCCGCGGCACGCGAGGCCCGGTATCGCGTCATTCGCGAGTCGATGCGCAAGAACGAGCTGCTGCTGACGGCCCATCACCGCGACGACCAGTTCGAGACGGTGCTGCTGCAACTCCTGCGGGGAGCCGGCGTGGCGGGGCTCTCGGCAATGCCGCGATTGGCGCGCTTCGGACCGGGCTGGCACGCCCGGCCGCTGCTTCAGTTCGATCGTGACACGCTGACCCAGTACGCGCGCGCGAACGGGGTCGTCTGGGCCGACGATCCGACGAACCAGGACACGCGTTTCGACCGCAACTACCTGCGCCACACGATCCTGCCGCTGGTGCTGGCACGCTGGCCCGCGGCTTGCGCCAACGTCACGCGTTCTGCGGGACACCTGGCGGAAGCGGGCGAGCTGCTGGACGAATTGGCGGCTGCGGACGTTCGCGCAGCCGCCGACGGTGCGGCGCTGCGGATTCCCGCGTTGCGCGTTTTGTCACCGGAACGTCAGCGCAACGCGCTGCGCCACTGGATTCGGGCGGGCGGGCGCAAGCCGCCGCCCACGAGTCGCCTGCGCGAAATCCTCGCCCAGGTCCTGGACGCGCGCCCCGAGGCGGCGCCCGTGATCGAGTGGGAGCACTACGAAGCCCGGCGCTACCGCGACCGCCTGTACGTAAACGATTCGATTCCCGGCACGCCGGAAACGGTCGCCTGGGATTGGCATCGGCAGTCCGAGCTCGACCTGGGTCCGGGGCTGGGACGCCTGCGAATCGCGCCGCCGGATGCCTCTGGATTGCCGGTGGAGAAGCTGCCCAATCCGCTGCGAGTGAAGTGGCGCGAAGGGTCGGCCAGCCTGCGTCCGGACGCGCGCCGGCCCTCGCGGACGCTCAAGCATCTCTTCCAGGAAGCCGGCATCGTGCCCTGGATGCGCCAGCGGATTCCGCTGCTGTTCGCGGGGAAGTCCCTCGTAGCGGTCGGAGACCTCTGGGTCGATGTGCGCCAGCAGCCCGCGCCGGTTACGCCTGCCGCGGTGAAAGCAAAAGTGGCGCGACGGAAGAAAAGCAGCAGCGCCAGGCGCGCACACCGGGCCGCGGCCGAGCGCCACGTGCTCCAGTGGATCGAACGGCCGGAGCTCTTCTGACGGGCTCGCGCCACCGGGCTCACGCACCATCCGCCGCCATTCGGTTCGAATGCGGCCCCCCATTGGACTGCGTGTAAGACTGCGTCGTAAGGCCCGGCACGGACCGAAAAACTGTCGCAGCCGCGCCCGTTCCGGTAGACTGACCACCCGTCGAAAATTCTCACTGCGGTTTTTCCTTTACGCATTCCCCAGTCCGGGGCGACGGTGGCTCCAAGATGACTCGTTTCGTATTCGTAACCGGTGGCGTGGTTTCCTCGCTCGGGAAAGGCATCGCATCCGCATCCCTCGCGGCCATCCTGGAAGCGCGCGGGCTGAAGATCGCCATGGTCAAGCTGGATCCCTATATCAACGTGGATCCGGGCACCATGAGTCCCTTCCAGCACGGTGAAGTCTTCGTCACCGCGGACGGGACCGAGACCGATCTCGACCTCGGGCACTACGAGCGCTTCGTGCGCACGACGACGGGACGCAACAGCAATTTCACCACCGGGCGCATCTACGAGCGCGTCATCGCGAAGGAGCGTCGCGGTGATTATCTCGGCGCGACCGTGCAGGTGATTCCCCACATTACCGACGAAATCAAGCGCAGCATCCGGCTCGGCGCGGGCGACGCGGACATCTGCATGGTCGAAATCGGCGGCACGGTCGGCGACATCGAGTCGCTGCCCTTCCTCGAAGCGATCCGCCAGCTCGGCGTCGAGCTCGGCCGCAACAACACGGTTTTCATGCATCTCACGCTGATCCCGGAGGTCGGGCCCTCGCGAGAGATCAAGACCAAGCCGACCCAGCACTCCGTGAAGGAGCTGCGCTCCATCGGTATCCAGCCGGACGTGCTGCTCTGCCGTTGCCGCGTCGCGCTCCAGGACGAGCAGCGCCGCAAGATCGCGCTGTTCACCAACGTCGAGGAGCGCGGCGTCATTTCCGCCGTCGATGCCGACGACATCTACAAGATTCCGATCCTGTTGCACGAGCAGGGCCTCGACGACATCGTCGTGGACAAGCTGCGCCTCAACGTACCGCCGACTGATCTCACCGAGTGGCGGCAGGTGGTCAGCGCCAGGGCGAACCCGGAGGCGCAGGTCAACATCGCCATGGTCGGCAAGTACGTGCAGATCCGCGATTCCTACATTTCGCTCAACGAAGCGCTGATGCACGCGGGCGTGCGCACGCGCACGCGCGTGAACGTGCACTATATTGAGTCGCAGGACATCGAGACGCAGGGCACGGCTTGCCTCCACAGCATGGATGCGATCCTCGTTCCCGGCGGTTTCGGCGAGCGCGGCATCGAAGGAAAGATCAAGGCGGTCGAGTACGCGCGCGTGAATCGCGTGCCGTACCTCGGCATCTGCCTCGGTATGCAGGTCGCGTCGATCGAGTACGCACGGCACGTCCTCGGGCTCGAGGGCGCGAACAGCACCGAGTTCAATCGGTCGACGCCACATCCCGTTATTGCACTCATCACCGAGTGGCAGGACCTCAAGCAGGGCGCGCAGCAGCGCGATGAGGCTTCCGACAAGGGCGGCAGCATGCGGTTGGGTGCACAGGAAGCCCGGCTCGTGTCCGGTTCGCTCGCCCACGCGGTGTATGGCAGCGACACGATCATGGAGCGACACCGTCATCGCTATGAGTTCAACAACCGCTACCTCGAGCGTCTCTCCAAGGCGGGATTACGGTTCTCGGGTTTCTCGAGTGATGGTCTCGTGGAGCTGATCGAGCTGCCGGGGCATCCGTGGTTCATCGCCTCGCAGTTCCACCCCGAGTTCACATCCACGCCGCGCGACGGTCATCCGCTGTTCACGGGGTTCATCCGCGCTGCCCGGCAATATCGCGCCTCGGAGCTGCCGCGCGCAGTCAGCGCGTGATGCGGGAGCATGCGCTGGCCACGGAGATGAAACTGCACGACTTCGTCGTCGGGCCGAACCGGCCTTTCTTCCTGATCGCGGGCCCGTGCGTGATCGAGAGCGAATCGCTCGTGCTCGACACGGCGGCGCGCCTCAAGGAAATCACCACGCGGCTCGGGATCCCGCTGGTCTTCAAGTCCTCGTTCGACAAGGCGAACCGTTCTTCTGGCTCGAGCTTTCGTGGCCCGGGCCTGGAAGGCGGCCTGAAAATTCTCGAGAAGGTGCGCAAGGAGTTGCGCCTGCCGGTGCTCACGGACGTGCACGAGGACACACCGATGGCCGAAGTGGCCGCGGTGGTCGACGTGCTCCAGACGCCGGCGTTCCTGTGCCGGCAGACGAATTTCATCGTGAACGTCGCCTCGCAGGGCAAGCCGGTCAACATCAAGAAAGGCCAGTTCCTGTCGCCCTGGGAGATGCAGAACGTCGTCGACAAGGCGCAGTCGACCGGGAACCGGCAGATCCTGGTGTGCGAGCGCGGCTTCTCGTTCGGCTACAACAATCTCATCTCGGACATGCGCTCGCTCTCGGTGATGCGCGCAACCGGCTGCCCGGTCGTCTTCGATGCCACGCACTCGGTGCAGTTGCCAGGCGGAAAGGGCAGTGCGTCGGGCGGCCAGCGCGAGTTCATCCCGGTGCTGGCTCGTGCGGCCGTGGCCGCGGGCGTGTCGGGCCTGTTCATGGAAACGCATCCTGATCCGGAGAAGGCGCTGAGCGATGGTCCGAACGCATGGCCGCTGGCGCGGATGGAAGCGTTGCTGACCACGCTGAAGGCGCTGGACACGGCCGTGAAGGCCGCGCCCTATGAAGAATCATTGCTGAAGTAATCTTCGATAAAAAAGGGCCGCGGCGCGGGCGCAACAGCGGCCTGCCGCCAGTGGGAGTGGCCCGTGGGAGTGACAAGCCAATGAGCTCGAAAATCGCCGAGGTTCGCGGTCGGGAAATCATCGACTCGCGGGGTAACCCGACCGTGGAAGCCGATGTGTGGCTCGAGTCCGGTGTGATGGGCAGAGCCGCCGTGCCTTCGGGCGCATCGACCGGCACGCGGGAAGCGGTGGAACTGCGCGACGGCGATCCCCGGCGCTATCTCGGCAAAGGCGTGCTCAACGCCGTCGCCAACGTCAACGGGCCCATCCGTTCGGCGCTCAGGGGTTTCGACGCCGGTGACCAGTCCGGCCTCGACCGCAAGCTCATCGAGCTGGACGGCACGGATAACAAGTCGCATCTCGGCGCGAACGCGATCCTCGCCGTATCGCTTGCGTCGGCACACGCGGCGGCCGCAAACCGCAAGCAGCCGCTGTTCCGTTATCTCGCCCAGAATGAAGGCAATGCTCACGATCTCGTGCTGCCCCTGCCGATGATGAACATCATCAACGGCGGCGCACACGCGGACAACAACGTCGACATCCAGGAATTCATGATCCTCCCCGTCGGTGCGCCGAGCTTCAGCGAGGCGGTGCGCTACGGCGCGGAGATCTTCCACACACTGAAGAAGGTCCTGCACAAGAAAGGCCTGAACACCGCTGTGGGCGACGAAGGGGGCTTCGCGCCCGACCTGCCGTCCAACGAGGCGGCCCTCGAAACGATCATCGAAGCCGTGCAACTCGCCGGGTACACGCCGGGCGGCGACATCTACCTCGGCCTCGACGTCGCCAGCTCCGAGTTCTATCGCGAAGGCGTCTACTCGTTGGAATCCCGGCAGTTCAGCTCATCCCAGTTCGCCGATTACCTGGCCGATCTCGTGAACAAGTTTCCCATCGTCACCATCGAGGATGGGATGGCGGAAAACGACTGGAACGGCTGGGCGCTGCTGACGCAGAAGCTCGGCAAGCGCGTGCAGCTGGTCGGCGACGACCTGTTCGTGACCAACACGAAGATCCTCAAGGAAGGCATCGAGAAGAAGATCGCCAACGCCATCCTGATCAAGGTGAACCAGATCGGCACGTTGACCGAGACGCTCCAGGCCATCCGCCTGGCTACCGCGGCGAAGTACGCGTCCATCGTGTCGCATCGCTCGGGCGAGACCGAGGATACGACCATCGCGGACATTTCCGTGGCGACCACGGCTACCCAGATCAAGACGGGTTCGATGTCCCGGTCCGACCGGGTGGCCAAGTACAACCAGCTGCTGCGCATCGAGGCCGAGCTCGGCGCGCAGGCGTCCTACGCTGGACGCAACGCTTTCCCTGTTCCCATCCAGTGAGGCACACTGCGCTGGAGTCCTGAGGCGCTGGTTCTCCTGAGACTGGTTCTTCCGAGGCAATGGGGTTCATGAGGATATTCGCGCTCATTCTCCTCATCGTCCTGGTGCTGTTGCAGTACCGGCTCTGGTTTTCCGACAGTGGCGTGCGCGAAGTCCGGCGGCTGGAGCAGGCCGTCGCCACCCAGAAAGAAGAAAACGCGACGCTGGAAGCTCGAAACGGGCAACTGGCGGCTGAGGTGAAGGACCTGAAGGAGGGCCTCGACGCCGTCGAGGAGCGCGCGCGCAGCGACCTGGGGATGGTCGGTGCCAATGAGTCGTTCTACCAGGTCGTCACTCCCGACCCGGCTCCGCCCACCGATTCCCCCGCCAATTCTTCCGCAGCGAAGCAGCCAGAGGCCGCAGCAGCCTCGGCCCGCTAGTCGGCCCTTGCTGGTTGGCCATAGTTCCACATGGACCTCGCCGCGCCACATTGTTGGGTCGTGATCCCGGCCGCAGGCCGCGGCGAGCGCATGGGCACGAGCATCCCCAAGCAATACCTGCCACTGGCCGGCGCCACCGTGCTGGAACACGCGCTCCGGCCTTTCCTGGGTCATCCGCGCGTGTCGGGCATCGTCGTGGTCGTCGCCCGCGATGACACCCGCTGGCAGACACTGGAGTGTTCGCGCCACTCGACCGTGACGAGTACCTTCGGCGGCGACACACGCATGAGCTCCGTCCTGGCCGGGCTCGATTCGTTGCTCGGCAAGGCCGCGGCCGAGGACTGGGTCCTGGTCCATGACGCGGCCCGACCCTGCCTGCTGCGCGAGGACATCGAGCGGCTCGCGGGCACGTTGAGCCAGGACGAGGTCGGTGGTTTGTTGGCACTTCCCGTGACAGACACGCTTCGTCGCGAGGAAACACCCGGCCGCGGTGCGGGGACGGTGGAGCGAGACCGCTTGTGGCGGGCGCAGACTCCGCAGATGTTCCGGTTCGGACCGCTGCGTGCCGCGCTGCAGGCCGCCGTGCAGCGGGGTTCGCCGGTCACCGATGAAGGGGCGGCGATGGAGGCGATGGGAGTTACCCCGCGCCTCGTCGAGGGGTCTACGCGCAATTTGAAGATCACGCAGGGCGAGGACCTGGCACTGGCGGAAGCCATTCTCGGCCTGTCGGTACGTGGAGGCTCGGCCGTGATGACCAAGGTCGGGATCGGTTTCGATGTACACGCGTTCGGGCCCGGCGATCATGTAATGCTCGGCGGCGTGCGAGTGCCTCACACGCGCGGCATCGTCGCGCACTCGGATGGCGACGTGATCCTGCACGCGCTATGCGATGCGTTGCTCGGAGCGGCAGGCCTGGGCGACATCGGGCAGCACTTCCCCGATACGGATCCCAAGTGGAAGGGTGTTGCGAGCCGCGTCTTCCTGGACCACGTCATCGAACTCCTCGCGCAGAAAAGCCTGCGGGTCAACAATGCCGACATCATGCTTCTCGCCGAAACGCCACGCTTGGGGCCGCATCGCATAGCCATTGTTCAGGCGCTTGCCGATGGCTTGCGTGTGAAAGCCGAAGCTGTGAACGTGAAGGCGACGACGCTCGAGCGCATGGGCTTCCTGGGGCGAGGCGAGGGGATCGCGGCCCAGGCCATCGTTGCTGTCACTACGGTTTGATCCGTGGCTGTCGCTCCGATGGACAAGAGCCTGCTGGCCTCCGCCGCGCCCCCGCAGTGGCTCTCGGTGACCCTCGATCCGCCGCGCGCTCATGGGCAGCCTCTCGGCCGCGGTGTTCTGCGCGCAACGCTGGATGATTTCATCGTCGAAGAGGACCTGGGCTTCGAACCCGACGGCGACGGTTCTCACGTGTTGCTCCGCGTGCGCAAGCGTGGCGCCAACACCGAGTGGGTGGCCGGCGTGATCGCACGCGCGGTCGGCGCACGAGTGGCAGACGTTGGTTTCGCAGGCCTGAAGGATCGCTACGCTGTCACGACGCAGTGGTTCAGTGTTCCCGCGCGGCCTGCGAGCAACGGTTGGTGGCGCACGTTCACGCACGAGGAGTTCGAAATCCTCGAAGCACACGCGCATCGTCGCAAGCTCAAGCGCGGCGCACTGCGCGGCAACCGCTTTCGCTTGCGCATTCGCGATGCCAACGTGGACAAGTCCGCCCTGGATGTTCGCGTGGATGCGATCCGGCGGCAGGGCGTGCCCAATTATTTCGGCACCCAGCGTTTTGGCCGCGACGCCAACAACGTCCACGCCGCCTGGCAGTGGGCGATGCGGGCAGCGGAAGGACAAGGTCAGCTGCGTGACCGCTCGACTCGCGGTTTCGTTCTCTCGGCCGCGCGCAGCCTGGTGTTCAACGCCGTCCTCGCCGAGCGTGTGCGCGACGGCACCTGGAGCAAGCTGCGCATCGGCGACGTCGCAAACCTGGAAGGTACGGGTAGTATTTTCGGCGTCAGCGAGTTGACGAATGAGGTCGTCCAGCGCCTCGTGCGGCTGGACATCCACCCGACCGGCCCGATGTGGGGCGCGGGCGAGCTGCGCAGTGCGGGCGAAACGCGCTCGACGGAAGAAAGCGTCGCCGGGCAGTTCGATCCGCTTCCGCAGGCGCTGGCCCGCGCAGGGCTGGAACAGGAACGCCGCAGCCTGCGTCTCGCGGTGAAGGAACTGCAGGCAGCCATCGACAACGACATCATCGAGCTGGCTTTCGACCTGCCGGCCGGCGCATTTGCCACGGTCGTGGTGCGGGAGCTGATCGATTCGCAGCAGGGAGAAGCCGATGCTTGAATTTGCCACTCACGACTCGATTCGCGAGATCCGCTTCGCGCGGCCGCCCGCGCATGCGTTCAACGGCGCGATGCTGCACGCGATCGACGCTGCGCTGCGCGAATCCGTGGAGCAGGGCGCGCGCGCCATCGTGGTTTCCGGAACGCCCGGCATGTTCTCGGGTGGGCTGGATGTGCCGGAGCTGCTCGGGCTCGATCGTGCCGGGATGATCGAGTTCTGGAAGATCTTCTTCCAGGTCCAGGCGACCCTGGCACACATCGCGGTGCCGATTGTCGCTGCCATCACGGGTCACAGCCCGGCGGGTGGAGCCGTTCTTTCGCTGTACTGCGACTACCGGATCATGGCGCAAGGGAAGTACCGCATCGGGCTCAACGAAGTGCAGGTGGGACTGTGTCCCGGTCCGCTTATCTACGCGGTGCTGCGCCGACTGATTGGCGCACGCCATGCGGATCGGCTCATCAGCGGTGGCCTGCTGGTCACTGGCGATGAGGCGTTGCAGATCGGGCTGGTCGATCGACTCGTTCCCGAGGCAGAGGTGGTGCCTGCCGCCATCGAGTGGGCGCGCGGCATGACGGCGCTTCCGCCGAAAGCGGTCGCGGCGACACGCCGCTATGCACGTGCCGATCTCATGGCACTGCTCGGCAAGTTCACCGCGGCTGACTACGAAATGATGAACGAGGCCTGGTTCAGCGGTGAAACCCAGGCCACGATGCGGAAGCTGGTCGAACGCCTGAAGAAGTAGCGTGCCGCACCGGCCTGTTGGCCGGTGGGGTGTGACGGCGGCTCAAGAACAAGAAGCGTGTCGTGCCGAGGTGTATTGGCCGGCAGTGTGGAGCTGCGGCGCATGCACAAGGTTCCGAAGCGGAACTCGTGCGCGAACTGCGGCCCGGGCGGACGCTCCGCCGATGTTTGCTTATCGAATCCTCGCCGTGCCCTGGGCGTATCGTCTGCGCCCGGGCTCGCAGCCTCCGCTACACACTGCCGGCCAACACACCCCGTCCCGCCCCGCTGGAGAGCAGGAATTCGCCGTCACCTCGTTCCGGCCAACTCACCCGCTGCCGGCCCGCAAGGGGGCGCGATGTTTGAAGACACCGCTCTTCCACATCGCGTCCCCCGTGCGAGCCGCCACCGTGTGCGTTGGCCGAAAACGTGTGATGGCGGCTCTTCGATTTGAGCGTGGCGTGGCGGGGTGATGGACTGACAGCGTGTGTGGAGGCCTCTGCGCGGGCGTGAAGCAAATTCGCTGGCAGATCCTGGAAGGCACTGCAGGTCCACATGGACGAATTTGTAGCCCGCGCTGAGGTTTCACGCGCGACTTCGCCGACCGCTCCGGGCCGCGAATCGCGCTGTGCCGGAACTCTCACGCTGTCAGTCCATTACCCGTCGCGACGCGCTTCTTGTTCCACAAGCCGTCACACCACCCCGGCCAACAGGCCGGTGCGACGCGTTACCTGCCCGCGTCGAGTAGTACGTACAGCGCGCCGGTGCCCCCGTCCATCGGGCGCGCCGACGTGAATGCGACGACTGCGTTCATGCGCTGGAGCAAGGCGTTTACCGCGTGCTTCAGTACCGGGCCTCGATGTCCCGAGCCGCGACCCTTGCCGTGCACGATGCGCACGCAGCGCGTGTGTTCTCGCAGCATGCCTACCATGAATTCGCGCAGCGCACTCTTCGCCTGCGCCAGGGTCATGCCGTGCAGGTCCAGCTCGCCTCGACACGAAATTGCCCCTGCCGCAGCTTGCGCAACAGGTTGTCGCTGACGCCCGCGCGCTTGAAGCGCAGCTCCTCCGCCGTTTCGACGAGCAGGTCGCCGGGCCCGAGCTCCATGCTTTCCCGCAGGACTTCCAGGTCGTCGAGGCGCGCGAAACGTGCTTGCGGACGCGGCTTGGGCGGTTGCAGGCGTTGCTTGTCGGTGCGCAGGCGCTTGACGTCGCGTACCGCTTCGCGAAAAAGCCGCTTGTCGTGGTCCGTTGGCATGGTGGCGACCGGCCTCCTCGTGGCTGCAGTGAGTGCTTCCGGTGGGTGCTTCCAGTATAGTGACGCCCCGATTTTGCCCGCCACTGCCAATTCCACTGCGTGAAAATTCTCCTGAGCAACGATGACGGATACCGCGCCGAAGGTATTCGCCATCTTGCCGCCGCGCTGCGCGGTCTCGCGGACCTCACCATCGTCGCGCCGGAGCGCAATCGCAGCGGCGCCGGTCACTCGCTGACGCTCGATTTGCCGCTGCGCGTCTACGAGGTGGAGCCGGGCACTTTCTACGTCAACGGCACGCCCACCGACTGCGTGCACCTGGCGATCACGGGTCTCTTCGACTACGAGCTGGACATGGTGGTCTCCGGCATCAACGATGGCGCCAACCTGGGGGACGACGTGCTGTATTCCGGCACGGTGGCCGCCGCAATCGAGGGGCGCTTCCTTGGCCTGCCGACAATGGCCGTGTCGCTTTGCACGGAAGCGGGCAGCCCGCGGCATTTCGACACCGCGGGGCGGGTGGCGCGAGAGCTGGTCGCGCACCTGGTGAAGTCGCCTTTGCACGCGTCGACCATCCTCAACATCAACGTGCCGGATCGGCCCTATGACCAGCTCAAGGGTATCAACTCCACAAGGCTCGGTTACCGTCACCGCTCGGAACCTGCGATCCGCGCCCAGGATCCTCGTGGTCGCACCATCTACTGGGTGGGGCCCGCCGGCGGTGGGCAGGACGCGGGTCCTGGCACCGACTTCAATGCCGTGGCGAACGGTTTTGTCTCGGTGACGCCGTTGCAGATCGACCTCACCCGGCATGCGGCGCTCGACGGCGTCGCGGAGTGGCTGCGAGGTATCAATGGCTGATTTCCGTCGCGACGGGATCGGCATGACCTCGGCGCGCACGCGCGAGCGCCTCGTGCAGCGCCTGCGCGAGAACGGCATTCGCAACCCCGCCGTGCTCGACCGGATTCGCAGTGTTCCGCGCCACCTGTTCGTCGATGAAGCGATCGCGAGCCGGGCCTACGAGGACACGGCGTTGCCGATCGGATTCGGACAGACGATCTCGCAGCCGTGGATCGTCGCCCGTATGACCGAGGCACTGCTCGAAGGTAGCCCGTTGCACAACGTACTGGAGATCGGCACCGGCTGCGGTTACCAGACCGCCGTGCTCGGTCCGCTCGTCGGAAAGATCTATACCATCGAGCGCATCGGTCCGCTGCTCGACCGCGCCAAGCAGCGCGTCAAGGAGCTCGACCTCAAGAACGTGCGCTTTCGACACGGCGATGGGGGCCAGGGTTGGCCATCGCATGCTCCCTACGACGGAATTCTCGTCGCGGCCGCACCGCATGCAGTCCCTGATGCATTGCTCGAGCAACTGGCGCCCGGTGGACGCATGATCGTGCCGATCGGTGCCGAGGGGCAGCAGGAGCTGACGCGAATCACGCGCAAGGAAGCGGGTTTCCATCGCGAGCGTCTCGGGCCCGTCGCGTTCGTGCCCCTGATCCAGGGACCGGTCTGAACCGCAACTTCCCGTAGCGCACGCAACTCGAACGTCGCATGCGCAGCACCCGCATCCTTTCATCCGTCCTGCTGCTGTCTGTGCTGATGCTCGGCGCGTGTTCGCGCGACACGCGACAAATTCCAGCGACGTACACAGTAAAGCCAGGTGACACGCTCTATGCCGTCGCGTGGCGCCACAACCTCGACTATCACGTGCTGGCGCGCTGGAACAACTTGCCTGCCGACTACCGGATCGAAGTCGGGCAGATTCTCTACCTCCGGCCCCGGGGCGTGCAGTCGATGCTGCCGCCACCCGCTGCCGGGAAACCCGCGAGGCCCCCCACGCGTGCGCGTCCCGTGCCCGTCCGACCGGTTGAGGCTGTTGCGCACTGGGTATGGCCGGCTGAAGGACCGGCCAACATCGTTCGACATGCGGAGACTGACTCGCAGGGACTGCTGATCGCGGGAGCGGAGGGCGCCCCGGTTCGCGCTGCCGCCCAAGGCAAGGTGGTTTACACCGGCAGCGGCCTCCTGGGGTTCGGCAACCTCGTGATCGTCAAGCACACAGAGACTTTCCTGAGTGCGTACGGGCACAACCGCGAACTCAAGGTGAAGGAGGGGGATGCTGTGATAGCCGGGCAGCCCATCGCGGAAATGGGATTCGGCCCCGGGCAGAAGCCGGCCCTGTACTTCGAAATTCGTTACCAGGGGCGTCCGGTGGATCCGCTCGCGTACCTTCCTTCCCGGCCCTGAGCGAACTGCCCTAGACTGAGTCCACCGTTCGGAGAAACGGAGAACTGACTCTGCAACGGGCACTTCCGGCCCATTCCCGAGGTTGCTTCTCCCACGGGCCTATGCTTTGATGTCGCAAATCGCAGACGCAGTTGCACCGCGCGGCCACAGAGCGACCGGGAGAAGACACAGGGGCGAAGGGGGAAGTCAGAAGAACAACAAGAACAACGGAGAACAACAAAAACAAAAAGCGCAATTGTTCGAGTCTGTCAGCTTCGAATGATTGGTTGGTTGATTGATACTTTTGTTCCCTGTGTCTTCCCTCGGTCGCTTTGCCAGGAACCTCCCCGGTTCCATCCTTTCTTTTTCGCCTGCTCCTTTCTATGGAATCAGCAACGCCGCGGCCACGCGCCTGCCTTCCTGCGTGAGCACGTTGTAGGTTCGGCACGCCGCGCGCGTATCCATCGCATCGAATCCCACACCCGCAGCGAGCACCGCGTGTGCCACGCGCGCATCGGGAAACTGCTGGCACTCGCCCGTGCCGAGCAGGATCAACTCCGGCCTCAACGCCAGCACGGCGCGGATGTGTTCGACGGTGAGCGAGACGCAGTCGCGCGGTGGCCACTCGGTCACGACGAGTTCGGGCGTGAGAATGGCGCTGCGCTCCAGCACGCGCTCGTTGACTGACTCGCTGCCTGGCTCACTGCCTGGGCCGCGCTCGCGCACGACGACGCGGTTCGCGCTGCAAGAGACGATGACGTTGCCCGGCGACGCTTCCTGCAAAGTGAACTTCATGCCGCTACGATAACGCATGCCGCGCGAGCTGACGCTCATCGTCACCGATCTTCACCTTGCTCCCGACAGCGCAAGCCTGGAGTCGCCGCCGCTCGAGGCACTCGAGCTGGTGCTCGCGCGCGCGGGCAGTCGGGAAGCGAGTGACTGGCGCGAGTGGGTTTGCAGCGCCGCCGGCTTTCAACGAGCGTTGGCAGTCGCGCCCGTCAGCCGCTGCGCCGACCAACTACCGAGAGCTGGACAGTGGTGGTTGGCGAATCCCGTTCACCTGGAAGCCGGTCTCGATCACGTCCGGCTGGCGCACGAGCTCATGCTCGCTCCCGACGAGTGGCTGGAGCTGGAGTCGGGAATCCGCGGCGTACTCGACCCGGTGCTGGGCTTCGAGGGCTCGAGCGGCGCGAATGCCTACCTGCTTGCGCAGCGCGAACTGGAAGCAGGTACGTTCGATCCAGCACGGGCCGTGGGTAACGACGTGCACGCGTTTCTGCCCAGCGGAGCCGACTCATCACTGCTGATACGCGTGATGACAGAGCTGCAAATGTGGCTCCACTCGCATCCTCTCAATCTCCGACGCGAGCAACGCGGCCTGTTACCCGTCAATGGGTTCTGGATCTGGGGCGGAGGCGCGCTTCCGGAGCAGGGGGCCGCTCGCGTCCGTGACGTCGAGTTGCCCGCGCTCTTCAGCGACGACGCCTTTGCGACGGGGCTCTGGAGATTGGCGAACGGCGCGCCCGGAGCGCTGCCCGGCGAACTGGACCGAACGGCGATCGTGCGTGCCCCATCGAGCATCGTCGCGGTTACACTGCGGCAACGGGCTGGGGATTCTGACGGGGAGCGCATGAGGGTTCTTGAACAGGCATGGATCGCGCCGGCACTGGCTTTGCTGCGACGGGGCGACATCACCAGGCTGCGGCTGCACTTGAACAACTCGCTGTTCACCGTCACGCCCCTCGATCTGTTGCGATTGTGGCGACGGCGTCGCTCCTGGCTGGAAACAGCCGGATGAAGCCCCTCGTGCAGCGATTCATCCGCCGGCGTCCCACTCTCTGCCCGAACGATTTCGCGCCTCACCTGCATCCTGTGTTGCGCCGTGTGTACGCGGCGCGAGGCCTGACCTGCAGTGCCGAGCTCGAGCTGGGACTCGACCGCCTGCTACCGGTGCGCACGCTCGATGGGCTCGAACGCGCAACCGAGCTGCTCATGCGCCACCGCGCATTGGGCAGTGGCGCAATGGTGATCGGGGATTTTGACGCGGACGGCGCCACGAGCTCGGCACTCGTGGTCCGCAGCCTGCGGCAGCTCGGGTTCGAGCGGGTCGATTACCTCGTGCCGAACCGGTTTCGGTTCGGATATGGCCTTACGCCGGAAATCGTGGCGTTGGCGGCGGAACGCCAGCCAGGTCTCATCATCACGGTAGACAACGGCATTTCGAGCCATGCCGGTGTCGCGGCAGCGAGCGCTCGCGGGATCGATGTCCTCATCACGGATCACCATCTGCCCGGGGCGGACATTCCGCCCGCGGCGGCAATCGTGAATCCGAACCTGGCTGGGAGCACATTCGGCAGCCGGGCCCTGGCGGGCGTAGGTGTTTCGTTCTACCTGATGGCCGCCCTGCAACGACGCCTGGCGGAGGCGGGCATCGATACCGGGCCGAGCGTCGCCCACCTGCTCGACCTCGTCGCTCTTGGCACAATCGCGGATCTGGTCCCGCTGGATTACAACAATCGCGTGCTCGTCTCGCAGGGCATGAAGCGCATTCGCGCCGGCCGCTGCGTACCCGGCATCAAGGCGCTGCTCGAGCAGGGGGGTCGCACGATCGACACGCTCGTTGCACAGGATCTCGGTTTCGCCGTCGCGCCGCGCCTGAATGCAGCGGGTCGCATCGATGACATGAGCATCGGCATCGAGTGCCTGATCACCGATGACGTGTCACGTGCGCGAGAACTTGCGGCGCAGCTCGACGCGCTCAACGAGGAGCGCCGCACGATCGAGCAGAAGATGCAGGCCGAAGCGCTGGAAGTCGTCAGCACCCTCAACCTGCGCGATGACACGGACACCGCGGGTCTGTGTCTCTATGACCCAAGCTGGCACCAGGGCGTGATCGGCCTGGTTGCTTCGCGGATCAAGGACCGGTGCCAGCGCCCGGTGATCGCGCTCGCGCGCGCGGACAACGATCGATTGCGGGGCTCGGCGCGTTCGGTCGCGGGTGTCCACATTCGCGACGTGCTCGATGCGGTGGCCACCAGGCACCCGGGCCTGCTGGAAAAGTTTGGCGGTCATGCGATGGCCGCCGGACTCACCCTGCGGGAATCCGATCTCGACCGTTTCCAGTCCGCATTCGTCGAGGAAGTCCGCCGCTGGCTCGATCCGGCGGCGCTGGCCGTGATCGACAGTGACGGCGAGCTCAGCCCCGAGGAGATGACACTCGCCACCGCTTTCGAGCTTCGCGAGGCGGGCCCGTGGGGGCAGGCATTTCCGGAGCCCGCGTTCGACGGCGAGTTCCGCGTGCTGGAGCGGCGGATGCTGAGCGATCGGCATCTCAAGCTGCGCGTGCGTCCCGTCGCCACGGGCGAGAGTTTCGATGCGATCGCCTTCAACTTCGCGGCGGCGAACCATCCGCCCCCGGAATTACCGGAGGGCTCTGCACGCCTGGCCTATCGCCTCGACGTCAACGAATACCTGGGCACGCGCCGCCTGCAACTCGTGATCGAGCACCTCGAGGGGGCGTGATACCATGCGCGCCCCCCGATCCTGCGTAAAAAAGGCTTATGGAAGCGAACCAGATCCGCCGCCTGCTCGAAGATATCGAGGAGCGCTCGCGCTCCCTCCGGGGGTATCTTTGAGTACGACAACCGCAAGGATCGCCTGATCGAGGTCTCCCGCGAGCTCGAAGATCCCGCGATCTGGAGCACTCCCGAAAAAGCGCAGGAGCTGGGCCGCGAGCGCGCCCGGCTCGACGCGCTGGTGGGCACGCTCGACCGCCTGAAGTCCGGTGTCGCGGACGCCACGGAGCTGCTCGAAATGGCGGTCGCCGAGAACGACACCGCCACGCTCCAGGGTATCGAGTCCGATGCGCAGCGCCTCGAGGGCGAGGTCAAGCGGCTCGAGTTCCAGCGCATGTTCCCGGGCGAGATGGATTCGCACAACGCGTTTGTCGATATCCAGGCGGGCGCGGGCGGTACTGAAGCGCAGGACTGGGCGCAAATGCTCCTGCGCATGTACCTGAAGTGGGCGGACCAGCGTGGCTTCAAGCACGAGATCATCGACCAGAACGACGGCGAAGTGGCCGGCATCAAAAACGCTTCCGTCGCGTTCACTGGTGACTACGCCTATGGCTGGCTGCGCACCGAGACAGGCGTGCATCGCCTGGTGCGCAAGTCGCCCTTCGACTCGGGCAACCGGCGGCACACGTCGTTCGCCTCCGTGTTCGTGTCTCCGGAGGTCGACGAAGACATCAACATCGAGATCAATCCCGCGGACCTGCGCGTCGACGTGTATCGCTCGAGTGGCGCCGGCGGTCAGCACGTGAACAAGACAGAATCCGCCGTACGCATCACCCACGCGCCGACGGGAATCGTGGTCGCGTGCCAGAACGAGCGCAGCCAGCACAAGAACCGCTCGATGGCCATGAAGATGCTCAAGGCCAAGCTCTACGAGCTGGAAGTGAACAAGCGCAATGCCGCGGCGCGCGTGCTGGAGGAATCCAAGTCCGACGTGAGCTGGGGCAACCAGATCCGCTCGTACGTGCTCGACCAGTCGCGCATCAAGGACCTCCGGACCGGTGTCGAGGTGGGCGCAACCGACAAGGTGCTGGACGGGGACCTCGATCAGTTCATGGAAGCAAGCCTGAAGCAGGGCTTATGAATGCAGGTGCCGAATGACTGATGACCGACAAGACGAGAACAAGCTGATCGCGGAACGGCGCGCCAAGCTGCAGCGCTTGCGCGAGCACGGCACGGCGTTTCCCAATGATTTCCGGCGCGACGCGCTCGCGGGCGACCTGGTGACCGTGTTCGGTGAACGCTCCGCGGAATGGCTGGAACAGAACCCGCACCCCGTGAGCGTGGGCGGGCGCATGATGGCCAGGCGCGGGCAGGGGAAAGTGAGCTTCGTCGACATGCGTGACCGCACCGGTCGCATCCAGCTCTTCCTGCAGAGTGACGCGCTCGGAACCACGTACGACGAGTTCAAGACGTGGGATATCGGCGACATCATTGGCGCTGAAGGCATCCTCTTCAAGACGAGAGCGGGCGAGCTGTCCGTGCGGGTATTGAAGTTGCACCTGCTGGCGAAGTGTTTGCGCCCGTTGCCTGACAAGTGGCACGGCCTCAGCGACACGGAGCTGCGGTACCGGCAACGCTACGTCGACTTGATAATGAGCGAGGAGAGCCGCAACGTCTTTCGCACGCGCGCTCGCATCGTGAGCTTCCTGCGCGATTTCCTGGACGCGCTCGATTTCCTCGAGGTCGAAACGCCGATGATGCAGCAGATCCCGGGCGGGGCCGTGGCGCGCCCGTTCGTCACGCATCACAACGCGCTCGACCAGGACATGTACCTGCGCATCGCGCCCGAGCTGTACCTCAAGCGGCTCGTCGTCGGCGGCTTCGAGCGCGTGTACGAGATCAATCGCAATTTCCGCAACGAAGGGCTTTCCACGCAGCACAACCCCGAGTTCACGATGCTCGAGTTGTACTGGGCCTACGGCGACTATCGCGACGTGATGGACTGGGTTGAGAAGGCGTTCAAGGGGCTCGCTGGCGCCATCAAGGGCGGACTGAAGGTCGAGTACCAGGGGCGCGCGTACGATCTCGACAAGCCCTTCCGGCGCGTCACGCTCGAGGAGGCTGTGCTGCAGGCGAACCCGTCGTTGACGAAGGCGAACGTTCGCGACATCGATACTTTGCGCAACGTCGCCAGCCCGCTCGGCATCGAGCCGAAGAAAGGGGACGGTGCCGGCAAGCTGCAGTTCGAGATCTTCGAGAAGACGGTCGAAGACACGCTGCGCGAGCCGACTTTTATTTACTCCTATCCGACGGAAGTGTCGCCGCTGTCGCGGGCGAACGATCGCGATCCGTTCATCACCGATCGCTTCGAGTTCTTTGTCGCGGGCCGCGAGCTGGCGAACGGCTTCTCCGAGCTCAACGATCCCGAGGAGCAGGCCGCGCGCTTCCGCGCGCAGGTGGCGCGCAAGGAAGCCGGCGACGATGAAGCGATGTTCTTCGACGACGACTACGTGCGGGCGCTCGAGTACGGCATGCCGCCGACCGCGGGCCTGGGTGTCGGCATCGATCGCCTGGTGATGTTCTTCACGGATTCCGCCTCGATCCGCGACGTGCTGCTCTTCCCGCAGATGCGCGCCGAGAAGTGACCAGAGCCTGTCTCAACAACCCCCGTGTGCCGCGTTGTCGCTCCGACGTGCAGCGGCAAGGCGCTCGGTGAACGCGCGGCCCATCGGCGTCTTCGACTCGGGCGTCGGCGGACTCACCGTCCTGCGAGCGTTGCGCGCCGCGTTGCCCGCGGAAGACTTTCTCTACCTGGGCGACACCGCGCGCCTGCCCTACGGCACGAAGAGCCGCGAATCCATCGTTCGTTATTCCATCCAGGCGGCGGGCGCCCTGGTGGATCGCGACATCAAGTGTCTCGTGGTCGCATGCAACACGGCTTCCGCGGTGGCACTCGAGGAGCTGCGCCGCAAACTCGATCCGCTCCCGGTCGTCGGCGTGCTCGAGCCGGGCGCACGGGCTGCGTGTGAAGCGTCGAAGAACGGCCGTATCGCCGTGCTGGCGACCGAAGGGACGGTGCAGGGCGGCGCTTACCAGGCCGCCATTCATCGCATCCGTCCCGCTGCGCAGGTGATTGCCCAGGCGTGTGCACTCTTCGTTGCGCTGGCGGAGGAGGGGTGGACCGAAGGGCCACTCGTCGAAGGCATCGTGCGTCGTTATCTCGAGCCGATCTTTTCTCCCGCGATCGAGCCGCATCCTGATTGCCTGGTGCTCGGGTGCACGCACTTCCCGGTGCTGCAGCCGGTAATCCGCTCGGTGCTGGAGTCGGACATCGCGATCGTCGATTCCGCGGAAACCACGACGCGAGAAGTTTTGAAGCTGCTGACGGCGTCGCGGCTCGCCAACGACTCCGGTCGCCGCGGCCGCATATCACTCATGGCCACGGACGGGCAGTATCGTTTCGCGCGCGTCGGGGGCCTGTTCTTCGGCGAAAGCGTTTCGCCGGAAGCCGTACGACTTATCGATCTCTGAGGGCGATCTCTGAGGGTCGATCTCTGAAGTCAGCCGGCGGGAATCTCGTAGGGCAGGGGCAACGGCGAGAGGATCACAGCCGCCGCAGCAGCCTCGTCACTGGACGACGCACTGACGACCGCGAGGAGTTCCACGGTACCGTCGGGGCGAGTCGCCCAGTCGAGCACTTTTCCACTCCGCCCATCGCCCACCGCCACCGCCTGCATTCTTTGCAACAGCGTGCCCGCCGCCGTTTCGAATCGCAGCGTGCGCCGCTTGATGCGCCCGAGGTGATGGGTGCGCGCGATAATTTCCTGCCCGGTGTAACAACCCTTGGTGAAACTGATCGCGCCGACCAGGTCCAGGTTGAGCATCTGGGCGACGAATTGGCCCGCGGTCTCCGGGTATACCTGGGCTTCGCCTGCGTCGATTTGTGCGAGCCGCCAGGCGTTGTCGTCGGCGGCTGAGGCGGAGACGTCCCGCAACGCTCGAGCGACGACTTCGGGAGGACCGATCACCGCCGCACGAGGGGTGGGGCCTCCGAGTGCGACGACCAAGAGCCGCTCCGTGCGTGCGACGCTCCGGGGAGAACCGGTGATTCCCACCCGACCGGCGATCCGGGCAACGGTGATACCGATGAGTGGCATGACCTGGAAGTCCGGGGTGGCGTCAGCGAGCCTCACCTTGGAGCGCAGTACGTACTTCCGAAGTCGCTGCAACGTGTCTTTCACCAGCGAACGGGCAAGCAGGGCGAAGATTCCGTCCTCGCCCTGGAACAGCCAGAGAACGGCGACAACGCGGCCCTGCGGCGTACTGAGTGCTGCCGGCAGCACAGAGGACGCACCGAGCAGTTCAAGATCGTTGCTCAGCTGTCCCTGCAGGAACGCGCGCGCATCGGGTCCCGAAATGTGCAGCAGGCCCAGCGGACCGACTTCGCTGCCGGCTCCGACACCCGTGGATTCCGCGCCGCTCGCCGATGCGCCTGCTACGCTCATTTTTCCATGCCTTCCAACTGGTTATGCCATACCGATTCTGGCAGACTTGTGCCATGTCGGGCACCCCGAAGCATCCGGAAAGCGAGAGCTCGAAGAGCCCCCGCGCCGAGGCTTCAGACCCTTCTCAGCCTTCGCCAGCGCCCGCCGCGCCCCGAGAGATCGGTGGACGGCCGGGGCCGGACCCCGCGCGCTACGGGGACTGGGAAAAAGCCGGTCGCTGCATCGACTTTTAGAATTCCTGACGGACGAACGGGCACCGGCGGACCGCAAGGGCTGCACGGCAAGCACGCGACGCCCCAAAACCGAAAGATAACTGCGAAAGATAACTGCGAAAGGTAACTGATGGCTCATCGCGCAAGACCGCTGTCTCCACACCTGCAGATCTACAAGTTCCGCTACACGATGGGGCTGTCGATCACCCACCGGTTGACGGGTCTCGCGCTGTCCGTCGGTTCCATCCTGTTCGTCTGCTGGCTGTTTGCGCTTGCGCTCGGGCGCGAGGCCTATGGAACCGCCCTCGAGCTACTTTCTTTGCCGCTCGCGAAGGTGATCTGGGCTGCCCTGATCGTCTGCTTCTGCTATCACCTGGCGAACGGCATCCGGCACTTGGCATGGGATCTGGGTCTGGGGTTCGAGAAAAGGCAGGCGCGTGCCAGCGGCGCGGCGGTGGTTGTCGCAACGATACTCCTGAGCGCGCTCGTGCTGTTCTTTGCGTTTGATCTTGCCGGAGGTAGTGCGTGACTGAGTTGCGCACACCGCTGTCGCGAGTGCTGGGCCGCGGCGCCGCGCATGAGGGTGTCAGTCACTGGTGGGTTCAGCGACTGACTTCCGTCGCGCTCATTCCGCTTTCGGCCTGGTTCGCGTGGTCCGTTCTGCGCTTCGACACGCTGGACTACGCCGTCGTGCACGCGTGGCTGAGCAGTTCGCTCAATGCTCTCGGCGCTTTCCTGCTCGTCCTGGTTCTCACCTGGCACTCGAGCCTCGGTGTGCAGGTGGTCATCGACGACTATGTGCACCATGACGGCCTCAAGGTCGTCGCTGTGCTCGTCAACCAGTTCGGGCATGCGCTGCTCGCCGCGACGGGAGTGTTCGCGGTTCTGAAGATCGCCTTTGGAGCTGGCGCATGACGCTCAAGGTGATCGACCACACGTACGACGTCGTCGTCGTAGGTGCCGGAGGCGCGGGTTTGCGGGCCACGTTCGGCCTCGCGCATGCCGGTCTCGCGACCGCCTGCATCAGCAAGGTTTTCCCGACGCGCAGTCACACAGTTGCAGCACAGGGCGGCATCAGCGCCGCGCTGGGGAACATGGGCGAAGACGACTGGCGCTGGCACATGTACGACACCGTGAAAGGTTCGGACTGGCTCGGTGACCAGGATGCGATCGAGTTCATGTGCAAGGAGGCGCCGAGCGCCGTCATCGAGCTGGAGCACTACGGTGTTCCGTTCTCCCGCACCGAGGATGGACGCATCTACCAGCGGCCGTTCGGGGGCATGACCACGCACTTCGGCCAGGGCGAAGCGCCAGCTCAGCGCACGTGCGCCGCGGCGGATCGCACCGGGCACGCGATGCTCCACACGCTGTACCAGCAATCGATCAAGCGCGAAGCGGAGTTCTTCGTCGAGTATTTCGCCGTCGACCTGATCATGGAGGGTGGCGCCTGCCGCGGTGTCGTCGCGCTCAACATGGCTGAAGGCACCGTGCATCGTTTCCGGGCGCACCGGGTGATCCTCGCGACCGGTGGATACGGGCGCGCGTATTTCTCCTGCACGTCTGCCCATACCTGCACGGGCGATGGCAACGCAATGCTGCTGCGCGCCGGCCTGCCGCTGCAGGACATGGAGTTCGTGCAATTCCATCCAACTGGCATCTACGGCGCGGGTTGCCTGATCACCGAAGGATCGCGCGGTGAGGGTGGATACCTGACCAACTCGCTGGGCGAGCGGTTCATGGAGCGCTACGCGCCGAACGCGAAAGACCTGGCCTCGCGCGACGTCGTGAGCCGTTCGATGACCATCGAGATCCGGGAAGGCCGGGGGGTGGGGCCCGACAAGGACCACATTCACCTGCATCTCGAGCATCTTGGCCCGGAAGTGATCAAGGAACGCTTGCCCGGCATTGCCGAGACTGCGCGCATCTTTGCGGGGGTCGACGTGAACCGCGATCCGATCCCGGTGCTGCCCACCGTTCACTACAACATGGGTGGTATCCCGACCAACGTGCACGGCGAAGTCGTCACGCTGCGCGATGGCAACCCGGAGACCGTTGTCCCGGGGCTGATGGCCGTCGGCGAGGCCGCCTGCGTTTCCGTGCATGGAGCGAATCGCCTCGGTTCCAATTCGCTGCTCGACCTCGTCGTGTTCGGTCGCGCCGCCGCGGCCCAGTGCGCGAAGCGCATCGAGCCGAAAACACCGCACCGGCCGCTGCCGGAACACGCCGGTATCTCGGCGATCGATCGGCTCGAGCGGCTGCGCAACGCGAGGGGGAACCGGCGCACGGCCGACATCCGGCTCGAGATGCAGTGGGTGATGCAGAAGCACGCCGCAGTTTTTCGCTCGGGCGAAGTGCTCAAGGAAGGGATCGACCAGCTGCGTGGCGTGCATGCGTCGTTCGCCGACGTGAGCGTAAGCGACCGCTCGCTGATCTGGAACACGGACCTGGTAGAGACGCTGGAGCTGGAAAACCTGCTCGCGCAGGCGCTGGTCACGATCCACGGCGCCGCGAACCGCACCGAGAGCCGCGGCGCGCACGCGCGCGAGGATTTTCCGGATCGCGACGACGAGCACTGGATGAAGCACACGCTGTCCTGGTGCGACGAGAACGGGCAGGTCCGCATCGACTATCGCCCGGTGCACCAGCAGACGCTGACGGATGAGGTCCAGCCGATTCCGCCGAAGAAACGGACTTATTGAGGAGACACGAGTGGCCCAGTTCCGACTGCCTGCGAACTCGCGCATCCAGGGAGGGCGCGTTTACGAGGCACCCGCCGGCGCGAAGGCGCCCAAGCGGTTTCATATCTATCGCTACGATCCGGACACGGGCGAGAACCCGCGCATGGACACGTACACGCTGGACATGGCGCGGTGCGGTCCGATGGTTCTCGACGCGCTGATCAAGATCAAGAACGACGTCGATTCGACGCTGACGTTCCGACGTTCGTGCCGCGAGGGCATCTGCGGCAGCTGCGCAATGAACATCAATGGCGCGAATGGGCTCGCGTGCATCATGGCCTGCGACGATCTCGGGTCCGACATCCGGATCTACCCGCTGCCACACATGCCGGTCGTGAAGGACCTGGTACCAGACCTGACACTGTTTTACGCCCAATACGCGGCAGTGAAGCCCTGGCTGCAGACGCGCACGCCCGCTCCGCCAGACCGCGAGCGGCTCCAATCGAAAGAAGACCAGGAAAAGATCGACCGGCCTTCGGCCTGTATCCTCTGCGCGTGCTGCTCAACGGCCTGCCCGAGCTATTGGTGGAATAGCGAGCGCTACCTCGGGCCTGCCGCCTTGCTGGCGGCCTATCGTTGGATCATCGATAGTCGCGACGAGGCGCTCGGAGAACGGCTCGACGATCTGGAAGACCCCTTCCGGCTCTATCGCTGCCACACCATCATGAACTGCATCGAGGTGTGTCCGAAGGACCTCAACCCGGCGAAGGCCATCGCGGAGATCAAAAAGATGCTGGTGGAGCGGCAGCACCTGTGAACCCTCAAAACGACGCCCGACTGCGCCGCTTGGAGTGGCGGTGCCGCCGTGGAACCCGGGAGCTCGACTTGCTGCTGGAGCGCTATCTGCATACCCGATACCGGGCCGCCGGAACGGCGAGCCAGCTGGCCTTCGAACGCCTTTTGGAGCTCCAGGATCCGGTGCTACAGGCGTATTTCCTCGGAACCGCTGAACCTCAGGATCCAGGCACCCGTGACCTCGTCCGCAGCATCACCGGCACTCACCCTTGACCTCCGTCCGGATTGGCTGGTGGTTGGTGGCTTTGGATGCTGGTTGGGCATTCTGCTGATATGCCTGTGGCAAGCAGAACTGGCCTTTGTCCTGTGCGCCCTCATAACGGCGTTCGTGCTGCTGCTCGTCGCACCAGTAATGGACACCCAGCTATTTGGACTCAGTCCTCGGGCTCCGATCGCGGTCCTGAGGACGGCGGACGGCTGGTGGCTGAGCTTTCCCGACGGTTCGCTAGTCCACTCGCTCTTGCTGCCTACGAGCCGGGTGCTACCTGGCAGCGCGCTGCTCGTATTACGTTCGGAACGTGGGAGTCACTGGCTGTTGCTCCGGGCTGGCCCGACGAACGGCGGGGAACTTCGCCGGCTGCGCGTTTCGATGAGGTTGTCATGACGAGCGGGGTCCGCGAACGCTGCGCCGGGCAGGCTTTCACGGTGCAGCCCGCCCGCCCGGTGGCGAGAACCGTGCCGGGCTTGGTGCGCGATAGGGGATTTTCGCACTACCATTTGCGGCAATTTGAAGTGCGTCACGGCCTGTCGCAGCGTGTACTTACGCGAACTTTCCGTTCAGCTGGCAGTCAGACTGCGGCGCGGGCGGACGGTGTCGGCCGATGAGCACCGAAGCCAGCGATCTTGTGCTCGTAGAGCGTGTGCAGCGCGGTGAAGCCGGCGCGTTCGACTACCTGGTGGTCCGGTACCGGCACAAGGTGCTCAAGCTGATCATGCGTTATGTCCGTGACCCCGTGGAAGCGGAAGACGTGGCCCAGGAAGCATTCTTGAAGGCATATCGCGCGCTGCCGAGTTTTCGCGGCGACAGCGCCTTCTACACCTGGCTTTATCGGATAGCGATCAACACAGCGAAAAACGCACTGGTTTCGAGTCGGCGGCGGCCAGTCGACTACGATCTGGACTTGCAGGACCCGGAACAGTACGACATGCAGGCGCGGCTCAAGGACGCCGAGACGCCCGAAGGATTGCTGCTCACGGACGAAATTCGAGACACAGTGAACTCCGCGATCGAGCATTTGCCCGAAGACTTGCGCACCGCGATCGTGCTGCGCGAGCTCGAGGGAATGAGCTACGAGGAGATCGCTGCGGCAATGGACTGCCCGGTAGGAACGGTTCGCTCGCGCATATTCCGCGCGCGCGAAGCGATCGACAAACGCTTGCGGCCGATCTTCGATGGCGGCCTGGGCAGACCAGAGGACTGAGGTCCATGAGCGAACAGTTGCACGAACAGGTATCGGCTTTCGTGGACGGCGAGCTGCCGGAAGATGAATCGGAGCTGCTGCTCCGCCGCCTCGAGCGGGACCGCGACCTGCAACGCGCGTATGCGCGCTACATCACCATCGGTGCGGCGATGCGCCGCGAACCGATCGGCAGCCGGACCAACACCCTCGTTGAGCGGATCCGCGTTGCTGTAGCACAGGAAAGCGCACAGCCTGGAAAGGTATCGAGACCGCTGCTCGCCCGAAGCGGGCGTTGGCTTCGACCGCTGGCCGGTGCGGCAATCGCCGCAGCGGTGGCGACCGTGGCCATCCTGGGCGTGCAGCGCATCCAGTTGACCGATGAGACGGCCGGCGCGACCCAGGTTGCGTCAGTGCCCGCGCCGGAGCCTGCTCCGGTCATCGGGTCGACCGATTCCGCCGAACCGCCGAGCTACGTGGTCCCTGCGTTCAATCCTGATCGTCGGGCAATGCCGGCGGCACGGCTGACCAATTACGTGCTGACGCACAGCGAGTACACCTCGCTGGGACGGCGCAACGTGCTCTCGGGGGTGATCGCCGAGGACCCGATTCCCATGGACGAGCCGGCTATGGACGAGCCGGCCAATCCACCGGTTGATGGCACCAGCACGGCTCCACAGCCTTGACGCCTCTGACGCAGCGTTTTCTCGTGGGCGTCAGCCTGGCGCTCGCGCTGAACTGCGCACTGGCGGACCAGGACGCCCGCGCCTGGCTCGACCGGATGAACAAGGAGCTGGCGACCCGCAACTACGACGGCACGATCATTCACTTCCGCAACGGCAAGGTGGAAACCCTGCGGATCGTGCACCGGGTCGATGGCGGGAAAGTCTCCGAGCGGCTGGTTTCCCTCGACGGAAGCGGCCGCGAGGTCATCCGCAACGAGGAAGAGCTGACCTGTTACCTCCCGGACCAGCGCAGGGTGCTGGTCGAACCCCGCCAGGACCGCGGCCCGCTGATGGGTACGCTGCCAACCTTCGAGTCGAGCCTCTCGGAGTATTACCGGCTGGAGAAGCAGGGGCCGGACCGGGTGTTCGGACGTCACACGCAGGTCATTGCCGTCACTCCCAACGACGGCTACCGGTTCGGTTACCGGCTCTGGATCGACGAGCGCACCGCGATGCCCCTCAAGACGCAGCTCTGCGACGAAAAGGGCAACGTCATGGAGCAGATCCTTTTCACGAACATCTCCATGCCGGAACGCATTCCAAAGGCCGACGTGCAGGCGGCGGTCAAGAGTGAAGGTTTCCAGTGGGTGCGCCAGCAGGCGCCCCAGGACAATCGCCCGTTCATCGACGGGCTCTGGCAGGTGAGCCAGGTTCCGCCCGGTTTCCGCTTGACCGCGACGAACCGGCAGCAGATCGAAGGCTCGAACGATCCCGTCGCCCATCTCGTCTACTCGGATGGCCTGGCCTCAGTCTCGGTGTTCATCGAGATGAAGGCCCAGCAGCCGGCGCAGTTCAAGGGTTTCGCGCGCGTCGGCTCGGCCGTGACGTTCTCCACCACCGTGCGCGGCCACCTCGTGACCGCGGTCGGTGAAGTTCCGAAGAAGACGGTCCAGCTGATCGCGCATTCCGTGAAGCCGACGGCCCAGACCGAGACGGCGGGCGACAAGACCCGCTGATCCGGCGGGCCTTCCGGCGGCTCCCCCGGGTGCTCCACCCGTGCTCCGATTCAGCGTCGTCTCGCGCGAAGACTGTGACCTGTGCGAGGAATTGCTCGCGCAGCTGCGGCAGTTCTGCGCCACCCGCGAAGCCGCGATCGACGTCGTCGACGTGGACTCGGATCCGGACTTGCGACGCCGCTACGGCCACCAGGTGCCGGTCCTGCTGCTGGACGGCGAGCCCATCTGCCATGGTCATTTCGACGCGGACGAAGTCGTCCGTCTCACTCGGCCGCGGTGACGCAACCGCCAGGACGGGTCCTTCTCATCTCGCGGTCGCGGCCCGATTTGACTGTTTTTGTCAGTGGACAGGCGCGGTTACGGCATATCCGTATAATGCGCGCGCCCTATGCAGCACATCCGCAATTTCTCCATCATCGCCCACGTCGATCACGGCAAATCCACACTCGCGGACCGCTTCATCCAGCTCTGCGGTGGGCTCGAGGCGCGCGAGATGCAGGCGCAAGTGCTCGACTCCATGGACCTGGAGCGCGAGCGTGGGATCACGATCAAGGCCCAGAGCGTGACGCTGCAGTACAAGGCGCCGGACGGCACCACCTACCAGCTCAACCTGATCGATACGCCGGGGCACGTCGACTTTTCGTATGAAGTGTCCCGTTCGCTGGCCGCCTGCGAAGGCGCCTTGCTCGTCGTCGATGCCGCCCAAGGTGTGGAAGCCCAGAGCGTAGCGAACTGCTACACCGCGCTCGACCAGGGTCTCACGGTCGTACCGGTCATCAACAAGATCGATCTGCCCTCGGCGAATCCCGAGAACGTCGTCCAGGAGATCGAGGAGATCATCGGGATCGAGGCGCACGACGCATTGCTCGTCAGCGCCAAGACCGGGGAGGGCGTTGAAGATCTGCTGGCCGCCCTCGTGCAGCGAATCCCGCCGCCCAAGGGTAATCCCGAGGCGCCGCTGCAGGCCCTGATCATCGATTCGTGGTTCGACAACTATGTCGGCGTGGTCTCACTGGTCCGGGTGGTCAACGGCACCCTCCAGCGCGGGCAGAAGATCCGGATGATGTCGACCGGCCGCAGTCACACCGTCGACAAGCTCGGCCGCTTCACGCCCAAGTCGGTTGTCCGGGATGCGCTCGGCGCCGGCGAGGTGGGCTTCGTCGTTGCCGGCATCAGGGAGATCGACGGCGCGCCCGTCGGCGACACGATCACGACGGATGCGAAACCGAGTGACGTGCCGCTGCCCGGCTTCAAGCAGATCAAGCCGCGCGTCTTCGCCGGCCTGTTCCCGGTGAACTCGGAAGACTACGAGGCGTTTCGCGACGCGCTGCAGAAACTCAAGCTCAACGACTCGGCGCTGCACTTCGAACCCGAAGTCTCCACCGCGCTGGGCTTCGGCTTCCGCTGCGGGTTCCTCGGGCTGCTGCACATGGACATCGTGCAGGAGCGGCTCGAACGCGAGTACCGGCTGGACCTCGTGACCAGCGCGCCGACCGTTGTGTACGAGGTGGCGCTGGAAGACGGAACGATCGAGTACATCGACAACCCCGCGAAGCTTCCGCCGGTGAACAAGGTCGCGGAGATTCGCGAACCCATCATCACCGCCAGCATCCTGCTGCCGCCCGACCACGTCGGCGCGGTGCTGCAACTCTGCACCGAGAAGCGCGGTGTGCAGAAGAAGCTGCAGTATCTCGGCAACCAGGTCTCGCTGCAGTACCAGCTGCCGCTGGCGGACGTGGTGCTGGATTTCTTCGACCGGCTGAAGTCCGTGAGCCGCGGCTACGCCTCGTTCGACTACGAGTTCAGCCATTTCCAGGCGGCGCCGCTGGTCAAGCTGGATATCCTCATCAACGGCGACAAGGTGGACGCGCTCTCCCTCATCGTCCATCGCGACAACGCCTATTCCCGCGGGCGCGAGCTGGTCGACAAGATGCAGGAACTGATCCCGCGCCAGATGTTCGAGGTGGCTGTGCAGGCGGCCATCGGCGCGCACGTGGTCGCGCGCGCGACCGTGAAGGCGCTACGCAAGAACGTGCTGGCCAAGTGCTACGGAGGCGATGTCACGCGCAAGCGCAAGCTCCTCGAGAAGCAGAAGGAAGGCAAGCGGCGGATGAAGCAACTCGGTTCCGTCGAGATCCCGCAGGAAGCCTTCCTGGCGGTGCTCAAGGTCGGCAAGAAGTGACGGCCTTGCGCGCGCCCGCCGACCAAACCCATACTCGCGGCGAATGGTGAAAATGCTGCTCGAACTCGCCCCCTGGGTCACGCTCGTCGTGGGCGCCTTCCTCCTTCTCGACGACCTGATCGTGGCACCGAGCCGGCGGCTCGACCCGGTGCGCGAGGTGCCCGCTCCCATCCGCGTGCTGCGCTGGGTCCTGTTTGTGGCCGCGGCGCTCACGGTGGCGTCGATCTTCCGCTCGCAATCCGTCGATTTCAGCCTGTTGCTGGTGGTGGCAACGGCCGTGACCGGCGCGATCTGGCTGGGGGACCGCCTGATCCTGCGCCCGCGGCGGCAGTGCCTGGCGGCCAGCGTCGGCGCGAAATTCGCAGACGGCGCCCTCGACCCGGTCAGCGTCGAGTACGCCCGCAGTTTCTTTCCGGTGATCCTGCTGGTGCTGGTGATCCGTTCCTTCATTTTCGAGCCGTTTCGCATCCCCTCCGACTCGATGATGCCCACGCTCCTCGATGGCGATTTCATTTTCGTGAACAAGTTCGCTTACGGACTGCGCCTGCCGGTGCTCAATCGGAAAGTCGTGGAGACCGGCAGCCCGAAGCGCGGCGATGTGGTGGTGTTCCGCAAGCCCAGCGAGCCAAACACCAACTACATCAAGCGGCTCGTGGGCCTGCCGGGAGACGTGGTCCGCGTGGAGGAGAGGCGGGTATACGTGAACGGTGAGCTGGTGCCGATGACAATCGAGGGCATCTACCAGGGCCACGGCCACGATCATGCGCGGCTGGGCGTGGAGGTGCTCGACGGCGTGAAGCACCAGGTACTGTTCCGCCCCTGGCAGCCGCAGCTGACGAACGAGCCCTTCCACGTTCCGCAAGGACACTACTTTTTCATGGGCGACAACCGCGACAACAGCCAGGACAGCCGCTTCCCGGACGTGGGCTACGTGCCGGAGCGAAACCTGGTCGGGCGGGCGGTGCGAATCTGGTTCAACTGGGATGGCTGGCCGAACGGACCGATCTGGAGCCGGATCGGGGACAAGATCGAGTAGGCTCGCGGCGTTTACTGATTGGGAGCACAGACATGCGGCATCGCGAACGGGGCGTGACGTTTCTCGGGTGGCTGGTCCTCCTGACACCGATGGCGATCCTGCTCTATGCGGGGATCCGCCTCACGCCGGTGTACCTGGAGTACATGAAGATCGCCCGCTCGCTGGAGCAGATCCGCGACGAAAACAGTGGCAATAACACCGAGGCGCGGCAGCTGCGCACCGCCATCGAGCGGCGCTTCGACGTGGAGGACGTACGCATCATCAACGCACTGGACCCCGAGGACGTGAAGATCCAGAAGAAGGGGAACGGCTACGTCATCACCACGGCTTACACTGCGAATGCCCCGCTGTTCGCGAACATGTATCTCTCGGTGGACTTCAACAAGGTCGTGACGATCGACTAGGCCCGGTCGGGCAGGCCCGGTTGGAAGGAGATAAGCGATGGCCACTGCCGAGTGGCTGAGGCAGCGGCTTGGGTACGAGTGCCGCGACCCCGCCTTGATGGAGGCGGCCATGACCCATCGCAGCGCCGGTGGCCGCAACAACGAGCGGCTCGAGTTTCTCGGCGATGGTGTCCTCAACTGCGTCGTGGCTCATCTCCTCTATCGCGAATTTCCCCTGGCCACCGAAGGGGAGCTGAGCAGGTTGCGCGCCGGTGTCGTGCGAGAAGAATCGCTCGCCGCAGTAGCCACTTCCCTCTCCCTGGGCGATCATCTGACACTGGGGCCGGGAGAACTGCGCTCCGGTGGATTCCGCCGCCAGTCGATCCTGGCGGACGCGCTGGAAGCGTTGTTCGGCGCCGTCTACCTCGACGGCGGGTTCGAAAAGGCGGGCGAGGTGATCGAGAAGCTGATGCTGCCCCGGATCGCCGAATTGCCGGACGCTGCGGAGCTCAAGGACCCCAAGACGCGCCTGCAGGAGTATCTCCAGGCGCGGGGCCTGAGCCTCCCGAATTACGCGCTCGAGAGCGCGCAGGGGGAAGCGCACAACCAGGTTTTTACGGCAAGCTGTGAAGTGGACTCACTCGGATTGCGGGCGCACGGGCAAGGCCAAAGCCGGCGCCGCGCGGAGCAGGAAGCTGCCCAGCGGGTGCTCGACGCCATTCGCTCGAGCATGAGTGCGGAGAAGTAGAAAGAATGGCGCGCGAAAAAGTGACGCGAACCCCGGGGACGGAGGGTTCCCGGACGGCGCCCAAGGCCGCCCACAAGCCCGACAAGCGAGGCGCACCCAAGCGGCCGCGCGCGCGTAAGGCAAAGCCCGCGCCCGCTGCCGTGCCTGCCGTTCATCGATCCGGTTTCGCGGCGATCGTCGGCCGTCCGAATGTCGGCAAGTCGACGCTGCTCAATGCGCTCATGGGCACGAAGCTGAGCATCGTCGCCCCCAAGCCGCAGACGACGCGGCACCGCATCCTCGGCATCCTCACCCGACCGGGCTCGCAGATCGTGTTCGTCGACACGCCCGGCATTCACTCGCAGCAGCGGCGCATGATGAACCAGTACATGAACCGGTCGGCGCTGAGCTCGCTCGCCGACGCGGATGTGCTCCTGTTTGTGGTGGAGGCGCTCCAGTGGACAGACGACGACGAGCGCGTGCTCGAACGCGCGAGCCAGTCGGGCCGCCCCACGATCGCGATCGTGAACAAGGTCGATCGCGTGCGTGACAAGGCACGCCTGCTGCCGTTCCTCGCCGACCTGTCGCGCCGCACGGAGTTCAAGGAAATCATCCCGCTGTCTGCCGAACGACGGGTCAACCTCGAGCGGCTGCCCGACCTGATCGAGCAGCTGCTGCCCGAATCGCCGCAGCTCTTCCCGCCCGGGCAGGTCACGGATCGAAGCGAGCAGTTCCGGACAGCGGAAGTCATTCGCGAAAAACTCACCTGGCGCCTGCGCGAGGAGCTGCCCTACGGAATCACGGTGGAACTCGAGCGCTTCGAGCGGCAGGGCGATCGCTACCAGGTGGCTGCGGTGATCTGGGTCGAGCGGCCCGGGCAGAAGGCAATCGTGATCGGGGCGGGCGGCGAGCGCCTGAAGGAAATCGGGCGGCTGGCCCGGCTCGAGCTGAACGACATGCTCCGCGGCACGGTGCACCTCGAGCTGTGGGTCAAGGTGAAAGAAAACTGGGCGGACAACGAACAGGCCCTGCGCGCATTCGGATACGAGAATCCATGAAACCCTCGTCCACGAAACCCGGGGGCCGCGTGGCTCTCGTGCCGGCCTATCTCCTGCACCACGCTCCCTGGCGCGATTCCAGCCGCATCCTCGAGTTCTTTACCCGCGACGAGGGCAGGGTGACCTTGTTCGCTCGCGGCGTGCGGCGTCCCGGTTCGGAGTTGCGTGCCGTGCTCCAGCCCTTTCAGCGCGTGCTCGTTTCCTGGACCGGTCGCGGAGAAGCGGGTTCGCTCACCGGGGCCGAGCTCGACGGGGTCGTGACTTCGCTCCCGCCCGCGCGCCTGATGAGCGGGTTCTATCTCAACGAGCTGCTGGTCAAGCTGCTGGCCCGACACGACCCGCATCCGCACCTGTTCGACGATTACGCGCGCACGCTCGAAGGCCTGTGCACTGATACGGACGAGGCCCGTCCACTGCGCCTGTTCGAAAAGCGGCTGCTCGAGGCACTGGGCTACGGGCTCGACCTGGGGCGCGAAGCCGCGACAGGCGCGGAATTGGACGCGCGGGGGCACTATCATTACGCCCCGGAACGCGGCGTGACGCTCGCAGTCGCCGAATCTTCCGCCACCTACAGCGGCGCATCACTGGTCGCGTTGGCGCGCGACGACCTGGACGAGGCCAGGACCCGTGCGGACGCGCGCCGCCTGTTGCGTGCGGCGCTGGATGCGTGCCTCGAGGGGCGCGAGTTGCGCAGCCGCGGAGTCATGAAAGCGCTGCGAGCGCAGGAAAAGAGACAGTGACGGCCGCTACCGCCTGGATTGCCCTGGGCGTCAACATCGATCACGTTGCCACGCTGCGGCAGGCGCGAGGCACCCGTTATCCGGATCCTGTGTATGCCGCGCTGATGGCGGAGCAGGCGGGGGCCGACAGCATCACCCTGCACCTGCGCGAGGACCGCCGGCATATTCAGGATGACGACCTCACGGCCATTCGCTCCGTGATCCAGACCCGCATGAACCTCGAGATGGCGGTCACCGACGAAATGCTCGACATCGCCCGCCGCATCGGACCCGAGGATTGCTGCCTCGTGCCGGAGAAACGCAATGAAGTCACCACCGAGGGCGGTCTCGACGTCGTCGGCCAGGTGGCGCGAATCAGCACGGCTTGCACGGACCTCGCTGCGCGCGGCGTTCGCGTTTCGCTGTTCATCGATCCGGACGAGCAACAGGTCGAAGCCGCGGCCCGTACCGGCGCGAACGTCGTCGAGCTGCACACGGGGGCCTATGCCGGGGCGCAGGGCAGCGAACGGGGCCCGGAACTCCATCGTATTGTCTCGGCCGCGCGGCTCGCGGCGAGCAGGGGCCTCACGGTGCACGCGGGGCATGGCCTGCACTACCACAACGTGCAGCCCATCGCCGCGATCCGGGAGATCGTCGAGCTCAACATCGGCCACGCCATCATCTCGCGCGCCGTTTTTCACGGGCTCGCCGCGGCTGTCAGCGAAATGAAGCACCTGATGCTGGCAGCCCGCAGCCCATGATCTTCGGCCCATGATATTCGGAATAGGCATCGACGTGCTGGAAGTGGCGCGCATCCAGCGCGTGTACGAGAAATTCGGCGATCACTTCGTCGATCGCCTGCTCCTGCCCGGCGAACGCAGCCAGCTGGAGAAAACCGCGCGACCGGTGCGCTTCCTGGCCATGCGCTTCGCGGCGAAGGAAGCCGTCGTCAAGGCGATGGGAACGGGCTTTGCCCATGGCATGTGGATTCGTGACGTCGGCGTGGTCCAGAACTCCTGGGGCAAGCCGGAAGTCGTCTACTCGGAGCGCGGCGAGCGCAGGCGCAGCGAGCTCGGCATCGGCGAGGGTCACGTCACGTTGACGGATGAAGCCGGCCTGGTGGTGGCGGTCGCCGTGCTGCTCAAGAAGTAAGTCATGCACAGCCTCGTATTCGACATCGAGACCGTTCCCGATACCGAGCTGGGCCGGCGTATGCACGGCCTGGACGGGCTCGATGACGCGCAGGTTGCACAGATCATGCTGACGCGGCGCCGCCAGGACACGGGCGGAGAATTCCTGCCGCTGGAGCAGCAGAAGGTGGTCGCGATCTCGGTCGGCCTGCGCACGCGCGAGTCGTTTCGCGTCTGGAGCCTCGGCGAGACGCCGTCGAGCGAACGCGAGCTCATCGAGCGCTTCTTCGATGGCATCGAGCGCTTCACGCCGGACCTGGTCTCGTGGAACGGTTCGGGATTCGACCTGCCGGTACTTCACTACCGGTCGCTGCTTCACGGCATCCCGGCACCGCGGTACTGGGAAACCGGGGATGGCGATCCGGCTTTCCGCTACAACAACTACCTCGGGCGCTTTCACTGGCGGCACACCGACCTGATGGATGTACTGTCCGGTTACCAGAACCGCGGCCGCGCGGGTCTCGCCTCGATCGCGACGCTGCTCTCGCTGCCGGGAAAGCTGGGCATGTCCGGAGAACAGGTCTGGGAAAACTACCGGGCTGGCGATCTCGAGGGCATTCGTAACTATTGCGAAACGGACGTGCTCAATACGTATCTCATCTACCTGCGTTTCCAGCTGATCCGCGGGCTCCTCGGCCCGGCCCAGTACGAGGAAGAGATCGTGCGGATCCGGGGTTATCTCGCGGAGCAGACGAAGCCGCATTTCGCGCAGTTCCTCGCCGCGTGGCAGTGAATTCCCCGTCCGCGAGTGTCGAGATCACGTCGCTTTCGCACGACGGGCGGGGTGTCGCCCACGATGCCGGCAAGGCCGTGTTCGTCGCCGGTTCGCTGCCGGGCGAGCGTGTGAAGCTGGGCCAGCGCCGCCGGCACCGGAATTTCGACGAAGCGGAGATCGCGGCAATCGAGTCGCCGTCACCGCATCGCGTGGCGCCCAGGTGCGTGCACTTCGGCGTCTGCGGTGGATGCGCGCTTCAGCACCTGGCGCCCGATGAGCAACTGGCGGCGAAACAGGGTCACTTGCTGGAGGAGTTGCGACGGACCGGAAAGGTGGAACCCCAACGCCTGCTGCCGCCGCTCGCGGGCGATCCCTGGAACTATCGACGACGCGCTCGACTGGGTGCGAAGTGGGTAGGGAAGAAGGGGCGGGTGCTGGTCGGTTTTCGCGAGCGCCTGTCGCCGTACCTCGCCGATCTGCGTCGCTGCGAGATCCTTGCCCCGCCGGTGGACGCCCTCATCGATCCTCTGGCCGAGCTCATCGGTTCGCTTTCGATCAAGGCGCGCGTGCCACAGATCGAAGTTGCAGTGGCAGAGAACGCAACGGCGCTGGTGTTTCGCGTTCTCGATCCGCCACTGCCGGCGGACCTGGAGCGGTTGCGCCTGTTTGGCGCCGCTCGGGGTGTGCGGATCCATCTGCAGCGCGGTGGCCCGGACTCACTCGAATTGCTGGCGGGCGATGACAATCCGCTCACGTATCGCCTGCCCGAGTTCGATGTCGAGCTGGCGTTCGAGCCCACGGACTTCATCCAGGTGAACGCCGCACTCAATCGGGCGATGGTGAGTCGCGCGGTCGAGCTGCTCGCGCCCCAATCGGGCGATCGCGTGCTGGACCTGTTCTGCGGTCTCGGCAACTTCAGCCTGCCGCTCGCGCGTCGTGCGGGCGAAGTGGTCGGCGTCGAAGGGGAAGCCGGGCTCGTCGAGCGAGCGCGGGCCAATGCCGCCCGTAACGGTCTTCGCAACGTCGAGTTCCATTCGGCGGACCTGGCTGCGCCGGTGCAGGCGGGAAGCTGGGCACGGCTGCAATACGAAGCTGTCCTGCTGGACCCGCCGCGCGCTGGCGCACGCGAGGTCCTGCCGGTGCTCAACGGCCCTCGTGTGACGCGCGTCGTGTATATTTCCTGTCATACGGGTAGCCTTGCGCGGGACGCAGGCCTGCTGGTGCATGAGTCGGGTTTCAGGCTGACCGCGGCCGGTGTAATGGACATGTTCCCCCACACGGCGCACGTCGAGTCGCTGGCCCTCTTCGAGCGTTGATACGGAGACGGAGCGGATGTCGCTCGGACCGCTGATGGTGGATGTTGCCGGGCAGACGCTCGGACCCGAAGACCGCGAGGTGCTGCGTCACGCTCTCGTGGGCAGCGTCATTCTCTTTTCTCGCAACTACGCCGACCCCGCCCAGCTGATCAGGCTCGTCCAGGAAATCCACGCGCTGCGCGATCCTCCGCTCGTCGTCGCCGTTGACCACGAAGGCGGGCGCGTGCAGCGCTTCCGCAAGCAATTCACCGTTCTCCCGCCGGCCCGTCTCATCGGGCACCAGTACGACATCGATCCGCAGGCGGGGATCGAGATGGCGCGCTCCTGCGCATGGCTGCTTGCCTCGGAGCTGCGTGGCGTCGGAGTCGATCTGAGTTTCGCGCCCGTCGTCGACCTCGACTACGGTGTCAGTGAAGTCATCGGTGACCGCGCGTATCACAAGAATGCCGATGCGGTCTCGGCTCTCACGTCCGCGTGCATGGCGGGCATGCGCGAGGCCGGCATGGCATCCGTCGCCAAGCATTTTCCCGGGCATGGCGCGGTAGTCGCGGATTCACACTTCACCTTGCCGATCGACCGGCGCGAGATTGCGGACATGGATGCGGATCTCGCTCCCTATCGCCGCCTGATCGCGAATGGCTTGCCGGCGATCATGGCGGCGCACGTCGTCTACTCGCAGATCGACGAGCGACCGGCGAGTTTCTCGCGTCGCTGGATTACCGAGGTGCTGCGGGGGGATCTGCGGTTCCACGGTGTCGTCTTCGCCGACGACCTCAACATGGCCGCGGCAGTAACCGTGGGCAGCATGCTCGATCGCGCGAACTATGCGCTCGACGCCGGCTGCGACGTGCTCCCCATCTGCAACAACCGGCCCGGCGTACTCGAGTTGCTGGAGGGACTGCGCGCGCAGCCAAATCCGGCCAGCCAGGCGCGGCTCGTGCGGTTGCATGGACGTCCGGCGCCGGATCGCGACACGCTGCTGGCGTCGGCACGCTGGCAGGCTGCGAGCCAGGAGCTCGAACGAAACACGCTGCGTCCCGAGCTGAGCCTCGATTCCGGACGCGCCTGACCGTTACCGGGCGTTAATCATGGCGGACCTTCCTTCACACCTGCTCGCCGCGCTCGCCGACCTGAGCCCCGACGGCGTGGTCGTCTGCGAACGCGACAAGGACGGCTGGTCCGTCGTGTTCGCGAACCCCGCGTTCGAACGGCTCTCCGGGTTCACCGCGCAGGAAATTCGCGGCCGCGACCCGCGCTTCCTGCAGGGCCAGGAACGTGAACAGGACAGCCGCACACGAATCCGCGAAGGTCTCTCGAAGGGCCAGCCGGTGCGCGCGCTCCTGCGCAACTACCGCAAGGATGGCACGCCGTTCTGGAACGAGATGTCGCTGGTGCCGGTGAAGGATTCCCGCGGCGAAGTGACGCACTACATCGGTTATCACCGTGACGCCAGCGAGCGCCTGCGCTTCGATCCGAAACCCACCACGGGCGCGGCCAAGGATCCGCATTCGCCATCGGCCACGTACCCGTCGCTGCTCAGCGTCCTGCGCGACGATCGCCTGACCGGTCTCTACAACCGCGGCTACTTCGACGAGCTGTTCCATCGCGATTGGGCGATCGCCCAGCGCGAAGGCCGGCGGCTCGCCCTGCTGCTCTTCGACATTGATTCGCTGGGCACTTACAACGAAACGTTCGGCAAGCCCGCCGGCGACTCCTGCATCAAGCGCGTGGCGCGCGCGATCGCGGGATGCCTGCGCCGGGGCAGCGATCTCACCGCCCGCCTCGACGGCGGAACCATCGCGACGCTGGTTCATGGGATGACGCCGGAGCAGCTGCCAGCGTTCACGGCCAGCGTCCTGGAGCGCGTTCGCGAAGCGCGCATCCATCATCCGAAGTCTTCGGTGATGCGCTACGTGACGGTGAGCGCAGGCGTCGTCAGCATGGTGCCGGGCGCGGATGAAAAACCCGAGGTGCTCATAGAACGCGCCCGGGCAGCCTTGAGGGAGGCGAAGGATGCGGGTCGAAACAGGGTGGTCATGGCGAAATAGCGGCGTCGGCGGGTTTGTGAGCCTGGGCGTACTCCTGCTGGCGCCAGTTTCATCGCAGGCGGACTTCATCACCGCCTTCCAGGCCTACAAGGACAAGGACTACGCCCGTGCGCACGCGGAGTTCCACGAGATGGCGCTCCTGGGCGAAAGCGCGTCGCAGTACAACCTCGGCGCGATGAAGTGGCTGGGGCAGGGTAGCGAAAAGGATCCTGCCGAAGCGCTGGGCTGGATGCGGGCGGCGATCGACAACGGATACACGGTCAGTCCGGCGTTGATCGACAAAGTGCGCGCCGCGACGCCTCCGGAGCACATGGCGCGGGCGGATGCCATCGTCGCCCGCTATGGCCGCTCCGCGATGCAAGCGACGCTCCTTCCTGCTCCTGGGCAGGGCTGTCCCGGATGGGAAGGCGGCCGCGTCGTTCACGCGCGCAAGGCCACGTTCCCCATCACGTCGGACACCGATGGCTTCGTGCTTCTCGAGTTCACGATCGGCCTGGATGGGCTTGCCCGCGACGTGGAAGTCGTGACGTCGGAGCCCGCGCAGCAGTTCGACGCCGCAGCGAAGGACTCGATCTACTTCAGTCGCTTCGAAACGTTCCGCTTCGAAGGAAAGCCAACCGAGCGGCGTACCCAGGTGCTGCTTTCGTTCAACCTGATTCCGGTGACATCGTACGATGACAGCATGTGGAACATGCGCGCGGTCAAGAAAGTGAAAGCGTATGCCGATGCGGGGCACCCGACAGCGCAGTATGTAATCGGGGCGATGGCGTTCGCGGACGAGGCTTTCAGGATGCCGCGTCAGGACGCAGCCAGGATGGTGGTGGCGGCAGCACAGGGAGGTAACGTCGACGCTCAGTATTGGGTCAGTAATTATCTCGATCGATTCGAGAACTGCCGACCGGGCAAGGCGCAGCCGTGGCTCGAGATTGCCGCAAGGAAAGGGCATGAAGGCGCGCGCCTGATGCTGGCTGATCTGCTGCTGCGAAATCCTCAACCGGCAGAAGTGGAGCGTGCGCGCGAACTCCTCTCGGGAATTGCCAGGACAACCGACGCGTACATACTGCGCCACGCCGTCGCATTCCTTGCGGGTTCGCCGCAGGCCGGCGTGCGTGACCCGGTGCTCGCGCTGAAGCTTGCCAGGCGGATTTCATTTTCCCGATCCCCAGTCGACCCACAAATGCGCGAAGCAGTGGCTCTCGCACTCGCCGCCAATGGAGACATGAAGGCCGCCGCAAGAGACCAGGAGCGCGCGATCAAGCAGGCGAAAAAGCTTTACTGGAATACGTCGCTGATGGAGGAGCGCCTGCAGGCGTATCAGCAGGGAAAGCACTGGACGGGGGACCTGTTCGTGGTTCCGCCCGCGATATCGATTCCACCGTTCAAGGGCGAGACGGCGGAGGTCGTTCACGAAGAAGAAGAAGACTGAGGTCACGGGAGTGAAGGGGAAGAAACGGTGACCTCCCGCGAGATCCTGTTCGCTGTCGCATCTTTCATCGCCATCAGCGCGCACGCCGATTTTCCCACCGCGGTAAAGGACTATCGCGAGAAAAACTACTCCTTCGCCTACGCGGGCTTCCTGGAGTCCGCGACGCTTGGCGACGGTGCTGCACAGTACAACCTCGCCGCCATGACCTGGCAGGGGCATGGGCTCCCGCGCGACGCCGCTACCGCACTCGGTTGGCTGAAGGCCGCGGCGACCAACGGCTACTCCTCGCCCGCTACTCGCGCACCGCAGTGGAACAGAATGTCTTTCCGCGCTTCGGGCAGCCGTGCATGCCCTGGCAGCGCGCGATACCCCGTCGAAACGTGAGCCCGACGATCTCCGAAAGCTGGCTGTTCCGCAATGGCATGGTGCTCATCGAATTCATGCTCGGGGCGGATGGCGTACCCCGGGATCCGGAAGTCCTGGTCGCCCGTCCGGGCGCATTGAGCGGGCCAGCCATCTGGGCGTTGCTGGATAGTCGCTTCGAACCTTTCCACTGCGATGGCAAACCGTGCGAGCTGCGCACGTCCCACCGTTATATCTTCGATTTCAGTTCGGCGGCGGGTCTGCGCCCGCAGGAGTTCGCCCGGCTCGATCCCTCGACTGCCGCGCGCAATGCGCTCTGGGGAGAAGGAGCCATCGAGAAAGCGCGTCAGCTCACTGAGAAGCGTGCTTCGGACGCGCAATATTGGCTGGGTACGGTATCGCTCGCCGACGAACGCTTCGGGCTCGCTCCAGTGGACGCGGCGAAACTGATCATGGCCGCAGCTCAGGCCGGGCACACCGACGCCCTGTACTGGGTCGGCCGCTACATCGACGACTACGAAGCCTGTCTGGGACGGGACCGAGCCATCACGTGGCTGGAGATCGCCGCCCGCAACGGCCACAACAACTCGCGAGCACTGTTGGCTCGAATCCTGTTGAGGGAACCCACACCCGTTTCCACTCGGCGCGCCAGGGATTTGCTACGGTTGAGAGCACCGCGAGTCCAATTGCGCTCAAGTACGCGGCCGGGTTGCTGGCGACGTCGCCGCTCGCGGAAATCCGGGAACCCAGGCACGCTTTGCGGCTCGCCTCGCGCCTGCACTACGACTACCACGACCTGGATCCGCACTACACCGAGGTCTATGCCGCCGCGCTGGCAGCGAATGGCCGCTTCCTGCACGCCTATCGCAGGCAACAGCGCGCGATCACTTCGGCGAAAGAGCTGGGTTGGAACACGGCACTGATGGAAGAACGGCGTGCGGCGTATGGCGCGAAAAAGGCCTGGACCGGCGACCTTTTCCGGGTCCCGCCGGGGCAGCCCTGAGTTTCCTGCCCTGGAGTTTCAGCAGCGGACGGCCGCTCCGGCTAACGGCTTCCGCCGACCGTCGACACCATCGCGATGACGCCGAAGGCGGGATGATCGAAGTAGTGGCGCTCGAAAGGCCTGATGCGGCGCGTCTGCTTCATCGCGAACGTTACAGCGCTCATGTCGGGGGTGGCACCGAGCAGCGAACTCGGCGCTGCGTCGGGCGCGTAGGCGAGATTGAGGCGAAGATAGAGATACTTCCCGCGTTCCAGCGTGACCGTGCCCCTGACGGGTGGCGCATCTCCTGACACATCCCCGAGCTCGACCGAGGGGCCCGCGCCTCGCGGTGTCGCCGCCTGGGTCCATCCTACGTGCTTCAGCATTTCGTAGCCGCCGCTGCGGCCGAGTGACGCTTCGATGGCACCGAGCTTGAACTGGGCCGATGTCAGCGTGCGAACCGCGAGGCGCTCCTCCTGGACGGTGCCGGCGGCCGCTTCTTCATCGTCGCTTTCCACTGCAGCAGGCTGGGCGCGCTCGGCTTCGATCGCCCAGTCTTCCGCTACACCGAGTGGCGTCGTGGGCTTCAGGATGATCAGCTCGACCTGGTACAGCGGTTCCGAAGTGCGTGCGGGTTCAGCGGCGGATGCTGTCAGCGCAGCGGCTGCGACCACTGCGATTCCGACCGCGAACGCGACGCGCAGCGCGCGGCGTCGCCACGTGCCTTCGGGTGTGGCGTGCAGATCGTCCGAGGCCAGCTGTGCGGCGATACGCGTGTACGAAAGGTGAGACACCATGATCAAAGTCTACCCGGTCGCCAACGGCTTCGCTTGGTCGGAAGCCGGGCGCAGCTCTTCGAGCAGCCGCTGCACCTTGTCGAACCGATCCGCCTCCTTTTCCGCTTTCCACGCGAAGCGCAGCTTGTGCGATCCGTCCAGCCGGAACTGCTTCGGGTTGCGCTGGACCAGCCGGATGACCGCTCGCGGGTCCACCTGGTTGTCCTCGTTGAATAGCGCGTAACCCCCTGTCGGGCCGGCATCGATTTTCTGCAGGCCGAGCTCACGCGCACGCAGTTTCAGGGCCGCGATCCGGTAGAGATTGCGCGCCGGTTCGGGCAACGGGCCGAAGCGGTCGATCATTTCGCTCTGCAGATCATCCAGCGCCTCCTGGTCGGCAGCGCTGGCGATACGCTTGTACAGCGTGAGCCGCAGGTGGATGTCTGAAACATAATCTTCCGGGAGCAGGGCCGGGAGGCGCATCTCGATCTCCGGTCCGGCGCGCATTCCCTGTTCGAGGTTCGGCTCGCGACCGCTCTTCAGCGCGCTGACCGCGCGGTCCAGCAGCTCCATGTAGAGGTTGAAGCCGATCTCGTGGATCTGGCCGCTCTGCTCGTCACCCAGCAGTTCGCCGGCGCCGCGGATCTCGAGGTCGTGCGTCGCCAGCGTAAACCCGGCACCGAGATCTTCGAGCGACTCGATTGCCTCCAGTCGCTTGATCGCGTCCTGGCTCATGGCGCCGCGCGGCGGCGTGATCAGGTAGGCGTAGGCGCGGTGGTGCGAACGGCCGACGCGTCCGCGCAGCTGGTGCAGCTGCGCCAGGCCGAACCGGTCCGCGCGGTCGATCACGATGGTGTTGGCCGTCGGCACGTCGATGCCGCTTTCGATGATCGTCGTGCACACCAGCAGGTTGAAGCGGCGGTGGTAGAAATCGAGCATCAGCTGTTCGAGATCGCGCTCACGCATCTGCCCATGGCCGACACGAACGATCGCTTCCGGGACGAGGCGGCGCAACTCCTCGGCGCGCTTCTCGATGGTCTCGACGCTGTTGTGCACGAAATAGATCTGCCCGCCGCGGCGGATTTCGCGCAGCGCGGCCTCGCGTACCTGCGCATCGTTCCATTCGCTGACGAACGTCTGGATCGCAAGGCGCTCCGCGGGCGGTGTGGTGATCAGCGACAGGTCGCGCAAGCCGCCCATTGCCATGTTGAGTGTGCGCGGGATGGGTGTGGCGGTGAGTGTCAGCACGTCGACTTCCGCCCGCAGGGCCTTCAGCTTTTCCTTGTCACGCACCCCGAAGCGATGCTCCTCGTCGACGATGACGAGGCCGAGATCCCTGAATTGCACGTTGGCATGTAGCAGCCGGTGCGTGGCGATGACGATATCGACCTGTCCGCTGCGCAGGCCATCGAGGGTGGCATCGATATCTCTACGGAAGCGCGAGAGTGTTTCCAGGCGCACCGGCCAGTCGGCGAAACGATCGACGAACGTCTGGTGGTGCTGTTGCGCCAGGAGCGTCGTTGGCACGAGCACCGCGACCTGCCGGCCGGCCTGCACCGCCACGAACGCAGCGCGCAGCGCGACCTCGGTCTTGCCGAATCCCACGTCGCCGCACACGACGCGATCCATCGGCCTGGCCGCTTCGAGATCCTTGAGCACCTGCTCGATCGCCTGTGCCTGGTCCGGTGTCTCCTCGAAGCGGAACGCCGTTGCGAAGGCGCGATAGTCCGTGTCTCGCGACTTGAGGCTGGCTCCCTTGCGAGCCGCGCGCCGGGAGTACAGGTCCAAGAGCTCCGCGGCGACGTCGCGAATGCGCTGCGCGGCCTTGCGACGCGCCTTCTGCCACTGGTCGGTGCCGAGCTTGTGCAGCGGCGCAGTTTCAGCCGCGGCACCCGTGTAGCGATTCACCCGATCGAGCGCGTGCACGGGCACGTAGATGCGGTCGCCGTCGGCGTACTCGAGCACGAGAAACTCGCCGCGCTGACCCGCGACTTCCATCGGCTGCAAGCCCTGGTAGCGGCCGACACCGTATTCCTCATGCACGACCGGCGATCCGATCTGCAGATCGGTGAGCGCCTTGAGAATCGCCGCGGGGTCGCGCTCCGCACGGCGCCGGCGCCGCTCCTGTTGGGCGCGCTCACCAAAGATCTGCTCTTCGGTCAGCAGTGCGAAGGGCGGGGATTCGAGCAGGAGGCTGCCCGCGGCAGGTGCAACGGTGAGTCCGAGTCGCGACGCGCTTGATACAAACTCCTGCCAGCCGCCGAAGAGTTTCACCTCGACTTCGCGACCGCGCAGCAGGTCGAGAAGCATTTCGCGCCGGCCAGTCGACTCCGCTGCCAGCAGCACGCGGCCCTGGAACCCCTGCAGGAACGCGACCAGCGCGGCCGCCGGTTCCGCGGCGCGCGCATCGATGCGCAGCTGCGGTGGAGCCCGGGTCGGGAAATTCGTCGTGGGCTCCGCATGCAGGCCCGGATCCACCTTCATCCGTGCAACGTCGATCGAGGGCGCACGATCAAGAGCCGCCGCGAGCTCCTCCGGTGTCATGTCGATTTCCTGCGGCGCGAGGATCGGCCGCTCGACATCGTGACTGCGCTGGTCGTAGCGATCGCGAATGTCCTGCCAGACTTTCTTCACGCGTTCGCGGGCGTCCGCGGTGTCGACGACCCGGGTTCCCGCCGGGAGGTAGTCGAACAGGGTGGCCTGCTCGTCGAAGAACAGTGGCAGGTAGTACTCGATGCCTGCCGGCGCCAGGCCTTCGCTTACCTGGCGATACACGGGCGAACGTGCCGGGTCACCCTCGAATCGCACGCGGTAGCGCCGGCGGAACTCGCGCACGCCGTCGGGCGTCAGCGGGTACTCGCGGGCGGGCAGGAGCCGGAGGTGCTCGTGCGTTTCAGCGGAGCGCTGCGTCTCGGGATCGAAGCTGCGGATCGAATCGATTTCGTCACCGAAGAGATCGATGCGCAGCGGGCGCTCGCTGCCCATCGGGAACAGGTCGATGAGCGAGCCGCGGATCGCGAACTCGCCGTGACTCACCACCTGGCCGACGTTCGCGTACCCCGCCGCGATCAATCGCGCGCGAAACGCCTCGCCGTCCAGGCGCTGGCCCCTGGAAAGGACGAGTGAGTGACTGTCGATCCACGCGCGCGGAGCGACGCGTTGCAGAAGTGTCGGCAGTGCGACGACCACGATGCCGCGCGACAGAGAGGGCAGCGCGTGGAGCGTCGCGAGTCGCTCGGAAATGATATCCGGATGTGGCGCGAAGACGTCGTAGGGCAGCGTTTCCCAGTCCGGGAACCACCGCACCGGGATCTCGCCCGGTGCAAAAAAGGACAGTTCACCCTGCAGCCGCTCTGCTTCGCGCGCATCGGCGGCAATGACGAGCAAGAGGGTGCCCGCATCGCGGGCGGCCTGCGCGATGGCGAGTGAAGTCGCAGCTCCATAGAGCTGGCCCCATCGAACCTTGCGGTGCGAGGAATCGGGGAGAATCGGCTTGAGCATCGATACGGACACCGGCAAAAGCGGCACGCCACAGCCGCCGTCGTCGGGGCCGTGGCATACAGATCAAGCTTACCCCAAAAAGAAAGCGCCCCGGGGGGTAACCCGGGGCACTTCAGTCGTTCGTTGCTTTCGCCGGGCCCCGCAAAAGTATTGGCGTCTTCCGCCAAACTTTTGCGGGTGGCCTAGCTGGCCGTGGCGACGGCGTGGATGACGTACTCGTGCTCGAAGAACACCGAGAAGCCCGGATAGTCCCAGCGACTGATGGGTGGTTGGCCGACGGCGGTGTGACGCGAAGCCGGCTGACCGAAGCGCGCTTCCACTGCTGACTTGCTCATGCCCCGGCTGGGACGCTCGACTGCGGATTCGCGAATGGCGATGCCCTCGTTCACCGCGATGGTCTCGGCGACAGCCACGCCGGTGAGCGCCAGGCTGGTCACCGCGGCCAGAAGTGCTCGGATGGTCATGCGTGATCCTCCACTGGACAGCCCGGACCGACTATAGCAGCGGCGGTGCTTTGTTTTATATGTAAAATAATGACTTATGTGACCTGGTTCACAGGGCCCGAATGCCACTGCCGCTCTCGACCTTCATTGGACTGCGCTACGTGCGTGCACGCAGCGGCCAGTTCTTCGTGTCCTTCATCAGCTGGGTGTCCATGCTGGGCATCTGCCTGGGCGTGGCGACGCTCATCGTGATTCTCTCCGTGATGAACGGCTTCGAGAATGAGCTGCGCGGGCGACTCCTGAGCCTCGCCTCGCACGCGACTTTGACTGGCAGCCCCGAGGCGCTCGCGGATTGGCCCACGCTCGTGAAGAAAGCGGTCACCGTTCCGGGTGTCGTGGGAGCGGCGCCTTACGTCGAGCAGCAAGTCCTGATTGCCAACGACGCCGAACTCAGCGCTGCGGTGCTTCGCGGCATCGACCCGGTCGCCGAGCGCGCCGTCTCGGATATCGGCCGCTCCATGAAACTGGGCAGCCTCGAGGACCTTGCGCCGGGCTCGGGTCATCTCGTGCTCGGGCGCGTGCTCGCGTATCAGCTCGCAGTGAGCGTGGGCGACTCGGTCACCGTGCTCGTGCCTGCCAGCAGCGAGACGGGTGAAATCCAGCCGCGTATCCGCGAATTCCGGGTCTCCGGAATCTTCGAGGTCGGCATTACCGACCACGACAGCGTGCTTGCGCTCGCACATCTGCAGGACGCGGCGGTACTGACGCCACAAGGCCAGGGTATTACCGGACTGCGGCTCAAGTTCGACGACATCTTCGCCGCTCCCGTGCTGGCCCCGAAGGTGTCTCAGGCGCTCGGCGGTCAGCTGCGATCGAGTGACTGGACGGTTGAAAACGCCACTTACCTGCGTGCCATCCGCATCGAGAAGACGATGATGGCGATCATCCTGCTGCTGGTCGTCACGGTCGCGGCGTTCAACATCGTGGCGGCACTGGTGATGGTGGTCACGGGCAAGCGCACCGACATTGCCATCCTGCGCACGCTCGGGCTCGCACCGCGGTCGGTGGTGAACGTCTTCCTGACGCAGGGAGTCATCATCGGCTGGCTCGGCGTGGCGCTCGGCGTGATCGCCGGTCTTGCCGTGGCTTTCAACGTGGGCGCGATCCTGGGCTGGCTCGACCGCGTCTTCGGATTCCAGCTGTGGGATGCTGACGTCTACTACATCACCCAGACGCCTTCGGACGTGCAGGCGCCCGATGTCCTGCTCATCGCCGTGCTCGCGTTCGGGCTGACGTTGCTCGCGACGGTGTATCCGTCGGTACGCGCGGCGCGCACTCCGCCTGCCGAAGCCCTGCGCTACGAGTGATACGCATGCGCTACGAGTGGTTCATCGGCACGCGCTACCTGCGCTCGGGTCACCAGAACCGTTTCATTTCCTTCATCTCGCTCATTTCCATGCTCGGCATCGTGCTCGGCGTGGCGACGCTCATCGTCGTGCTGTCGGTGATGAACGGGTTCGAGAGCGAGCTGCGCGGGCGAATCCTCGGCATGACGTCCCATGCAACGGTCATGGGCGAGCGCGGACGCCTCGCGGAATGGCGGCGCGTACAGGAGCAGGTCAAACGCTTTCCGCAGATCACGGCAGCCGCGCCGTACGTCGAAGGCGAGGGGATGCTGGTCAACGGCAAGTACGTGAGCGGCGCGACCGTTCGCGGCATCGTGCCCGAGCAGGAGAAAACGGTCGGCCGGCTCGATGCGCACATGATCGAGGGCAGTCTCGATTCCCTGCGAGGGGGCGAGTATCGCGTCGTGCTCGGAAAGGCTCTCGCGGAAGAGCTGCGGGTCAAGGTCGGCGACACCGTCGTGCTGGTGGTCGCCAAGGGGAACACCACGCCGGTCGGGGTCATGCCCCGCATGCGCCGGTTCAAAGTCAGCGGCGTCTTCAATGCGGGAATGTACGAATACGACCGCGGGCTGGCGGTCGTTGCGATGGCGGACGCCGCGCGCCTCTACAAGCTGCAGGACAGCGTGACCGGCGTGCGCCTGGCGTTCGAGGACCTGTTCCGTGCGCCGGCGCTGCTCGCCGACATCGCTCCGCAACTCGATGGTGTCTTCTACACCAGCGACTGGACGCAGAAGCACGCGAATTTCTTCCGTTCCATCGAGTACACGAAATCGATGATGTTCGTGATCCTGCTGCTCATCGTGGCCGTGGGAGCCTTCAACATCGTTTCCACGCTGGTGATGGTGGTGAAGGAAAAACAGTCGGACATCGCTATCCTGCGCACGGTGGGTGCGCGCCCGCGCAGCGTGCTGGCCGTCTTCATCGTCCAGGGCGCGATCATCGGCCTGTTCGGAACGCTGGCGGGAGTGGGACTCGGCATCGTGCTGTCGCTCAATCTCACGCGCGTCGTGCAATGGCTGGAACACTTGCTCAACACACAGTTCATGGACGCTCGGGTGTACTTCATGAGTGAATTGCCCGCCCTGATCGAGAGCAGCGACGTCTGGCGTATCGCGCTGACTGCTTTCGCGCTGTGCTGCCTGTCGACGCTGTATCCCGCCTGGCGAGCGGCTCGCACCCAACCGGCCGAGGCGCTGCGCCATGAATGACGTCCGTTCGACACCTGAAGTCGTGCTCCTGTCGCGCAGCCTGCGCAAGCAATTCCGCCAGGGCGACGTCACCCTGGAAGTGCTCAAGGGCGCCGAACTCGAGGTCCGCAAGGGCGAACGGCTGGCGATCGTCGGTGTTTCCGGGTCGGGGAAGACCACGCTGCTGCAACTGCTGGGGGGGCTTGATCTGCCGACGGCCGGCAGCGTGTCCATCCTCGGCCGCGAGATGTCGCAACTTTCAGATGTCGAGCGCGGCGACCTGCGCAACCGCGCCGTGGGTTTCATCTACCAGTTTCATCACCTGCTGCCCGAATTCTCGGCGCTCGAGAACGTCGCGATGCCGTTGTTGATCCGGCGGATGCATTCCAGCCAGGCGCGTGACCAGGCGTCACAGTTGCTTCGGCGTGTCGGTCTTGGTGAGCGCCTCCGGCATCGGCCAGGGCAGCTGTCGGGAGGTGAGCGGCAGCGTGCTGCAGTGGCGCGTGCGCTGGTTACTCGTCCAGCCCTGGTGCTTGCCGACGAGCCGACAGGCAACCTCGACGGCGCCAATGCTGCCGCCGTGTTCGACCTGATGCTGGAACTCAACCGCGAGCTGGGAACCAGCCTGGTGGTCGTTACCCACGATCCGCGGCTCGCGGCGCGAATGGATCGCGTGCTCTCGCTAGAGCGCGGCGTCCTCGTCGCTTCCGCGCCCGTCCCCTCTTAACTTTCCACGCCGTTGCTGGTATCGATTCATGGCGCGCACTCGCCAGATGAGCGCGAGCGTCCAGTAGCCGAGCGTGGCAGCGAGCGTGCCGCAGATCAGGCAGCCGAGCAGGAGAGGTTTCCACACGTGCCCGAGCTGCGTTTGCACCCAGTCCCACGTCGGTGCGAACTGGAAGGGTTCCGCGGGCGCGCCGAGGATCTGGCTGCCGACCCAGTACGCGCCGTAGAACATCGGCACGTAGGTGAGGGGATTCGAGGCCAGCAGTGCGATGACGGTGACAGGCACGTTGGCCCGCAGCCAGAACGCGACGATCGGCGCCAGCAGCAGGTGAATGGGAACCGGGATGAAAGAAATGAACAGGCCGATGGCCACTGCACGCAGGACGCCGCGCCGATGCACGGTCCAATACACAGGGTCGCGCAACGCGACCTTGAACGGCCGCATGAACCAGCGCTTCGAGAGCGCGTGGCGGTCGGGAAGGATTCGCTTGAGGATGCGGCGTGGCATGGGCTTGGAAGGCTCGGGACTGTAGCCTCCGGCGGCTCACAGCAGCAATAGCGACATGTCGCTGCCAGGGATGGCACTTGCTTTTCTCGCGGGCATCGTGTGCATGGAGACCCGCGAGACCCTGACGTCCGCAGCGCTGTGCGCGTCACCGCTGGCCACGATTGCTGTTCTCCTCGCGCTCATCCGGCCGTCCTGTGTCCCTCTGCTGCTGGCTGGCACGGGCTGGGCCGCGTGGAGTGCCACGAACGTGATGTCGGGCGACCTGGAAATTTCTCTCGAAGGGCGGGACATACTGGCAGTGGGCGAGGTTGCCTCGTTACCCGAGCGGAGCGCTCACCAGGTCCAGTTCGATTTCGCTCCAGCCACGGCGGAGCTCGGCTCGCGCGAGGAGGCGGCAGGAGCCAATGTACGACTGCCTCCGCGCGTGAGACTGAGTTGGTACGAGGCTGGGCGTCCGCCTCGTGCAGGCGAGCGTTGGCAACTCGAGATGCGGTTGCGACAGCGGCGGGGTTTCTCGAATCCCGGCGGTTTCGACTACGAAGGCCAGCTCTTTCGCGAGCGCGTCGGTGCGCTCGGATACGTTCGCGGTTCCAGCAGCAACCGCCTGCTCGGCGATGGGGCAGCGCAGCCGATTCTCACGCTGCGCGAACGCATCGTTGCTGCCCTGTCGGAGCGTCTTGCCGATTCGCACGCGCGTGGCGTGCTCATCGGTCTCGCCGTGGGCGACACGAGTGGCATCTCGCCCGACGCATGGCGGGTGTTCTCGAGGACCGGCACCACGCACCTCGTCGCGATCTCCGGGTTGCACATCACCATGATCGCCACGCTGGCCATGGGATTCGTCCGAGTGGTTTGGCGCGTGTGGCCGGGGCCGCTCCGCGGCGCTCGCGGTGACGTCGCGGCTGCCTGCGGCGCGCTGGCGGCGATTGCATACTCTCTGCTGGCGGGTTTCTCGGTACCGACGCAGCGCACTCTGGCCATGCTCGTCGTCGCGTTCTGTGCCGGGTTCCTGCGCCGGCGGGCGCCTGCCGCCACCGTTCTTTCGCTGGCACTCATCGCTGTGCTGTGCATCGATCCGCACGCGGTCCTGGCACCGGGGTTCTGGCTTTCGTTTCTCGCGGTCGCTGGCATCGTCATGGCCGTTCGACCCGGAAAAGGAGCCGGGTCCGAGACCCGCAATTTCTTCCGCGCCCAGGGGGCGGTCAGCGTGTTGCTGTTGCCGGCGACCCTGGTGTTGTTCGGCAGCGTGTCACTGATCGCGCCGCTGGCGAACCTGTTGGCGGTGCCGGCGTTCACGCTGGTCCTGGTCCCTGCAACACTGCTCGGAGTCGCGTGCCTGGGAGTTGCGCCGGCCGCGAGCGATGCCCTGCTCGGGTTCGCGGCGAGGCTTTTCGACTGGACGTGGCCCGTCCTCGAGCGAATGGCGGATGCGCCGGGGGCACTTTCATTCCCGCCGCCGGCGAGTCCCTTGTTACTGATAGCGCTGCTTCTCTCGGCGGTTGCAACGCTGACGGTGCTGGCGGGCCGGCTGAAGCTGGTTCCCGTCGTGCTCGTGATTCCGCTGTTCCTGGCGAAGCCGGGACGAGTGGACCCTGGAGCGTTCGACGTCACCGTCATGGACGTGGGGCAGGGGCTATCGGTCCTCGTCGAAACTGCGACGCACGTGCTCCTGTATGACGCAGGGCCTGCGTTTCGCAGCGGACGCTCGGCCGGGGAACTCGTCGTGCTGCCGCTCTTGCGTCATCGCGCCATCCGCCGGGTCGATCAGTTCGTAGTCAGTCACGATGATTCGGACCATGCCGGAGGCGCCGCTGCCGTCGCGCGCGAAATGCCCGTCAGCACCTGGCGGTACGGATCGAACACGCCAACGCGAGGCACACGATGCCTGCGCGGCGAGGCCTGGACCTGGGACGACGTCCGTTTCGAGTTCCTCCATCCGGGCGAGACCCAGGAAGCGTCCGGCCATGCCGCGGGCACGCACGATGACAACGCCGAGTCGTGTGTACTGCACGTGAGCTCAGCGACGGGCAGCTTGCTGATCATGGGCGACGTCGAACGTCGCGCCGAGGAGTGGCTCGTGTGGCAGATGAGGGTCCAGCCCGTGGACCTCGTCGTCGTGGCTCACCACGGCAGCCGTACCTCCTCTTCGGCGGCGTTCGTACGCGCGACCCGGCCGAAGATTGCCATCGTGTCGGCGGGCCATCGCAACCGCTGGGGTTTTCCGCATCCGGAAGTTGTCGCGCGCTGGTGCGAGGCAGGCGCGGAAGTCATCGATACGGCGAACTGGGGAGCAGTGAGTGTGCTGGTCGCGGGTGGCATGCAACCGCCGCGCGGCAACCGCGGCTTGCATCGCCGGTACTGGCACGCCCGCGCAGGCCAACGGCTCCGTACGCTCTGTTATGATCGTGATTACCAGCGCAATGACGCGGGGCGTCCGCGCCAACCAGGGTGGCAGTGAAGGATGTGGGAGATCTTTCTCAAGGGCGGTCCGTTCATGTGGCCGCTGCTCCTTTGCTCGATCGGTGCCGCCGCAATCCTGCTCGAGCGGCTGTGGACACTGCAGCGCAAGCGCGTGATCCCGCATGAGCTGACCGAGCAGGTGTGGAAATGGCTGACCGCGAACCAGGTCAACGACAAGCTGATCTCGGCGCTCGAGCAGAACTCGCCGCTCGGCAAGGTGCTCGCAGTCGGGCTCGCCAACCGGCATCGTCCGCGCGAGATCATGATCGAGCGCCTGCAGGACACCGGCCGTCACGTGGTCCACGAGCTGGAGCGGTTTCTCAACACGCTGGGCACGATCGCGACCATCGCACCCCTCATCGGGTTGCTGGGCACGGTCAGCGGCATCATCAATTCCTTCAGCGCCATCTCGACCGGTGGCATGGGCGATCCGCGCGTGTTGTCCGCCGGCATCTCCGAGGCGCTGCTGGCCACTGCGGCCGGTCTCTGCGTCGCGATCCCGTCGCTCTTTGCCTATCGCTTCCTGCGCGGCAAGGTGGACCGCATCGTCGTCCAGATGGAGAAGGAGGCGATGAAACTGGTCGAGGCGATCGAATCCGGGCAGCAGGTCCGCGGAAGCTGAGGCCATGAACCTCAAGCCCCGCGAGCGCGAGGAGCCCGAGATCCAGATGATCCCGCTGGTGGACGTCATCCTGCTCCTGCTGATCTTCTTCATGGTGTCGAGCACGTTCTCGTATGAAGGCCGGCTGAAGGTGCAGCTCCCCGAGGCGAGCGCAGTGCCGTCGGCGCCCGGCACGAGCGATCCCATCATCGTGACCGTCACCGCGCAGGGCGCCTATCGAGTCAACGAGCGCAGCCTGATCAACAACAGTCCGGACACATTGCGTGCCGCGTTGATCAGGATCGCCGGCAGCGCCCGCCAGGCCCCGATCACGATCCGCGCCGATGCCCGGGCCACGCACCAGTCCGTGGTCACCGCGATGGACGTCGCGGGGCGCCTGGGCTTCTCGCAGATCAACATCGCGACCGTCGGCCAGAACGATGGCGAGAGCGACGGCGGGTGAGCGGAGCACCGGCAGGTTTCCGCGCGTCACGCGGCGCTCACCGCGATCTTCCGCCTTCGCAGGACGCACGACGCGTCTATCGCCGCCTGCTCGGCTACGCGCTGCCGCACTGGGGCAAGTTCATGGTCGGTGTGCTGGGCATGGTGATGTTCGCTGCCAGCGACGCATCGTTCGCCTACCTCACGCAGAAATTCCTCAACGGCGCGTTCGTCAAGCCGAATCCCGACATCCTGAAGCTCGTGCCGATCGGCGTATTGGTGCTGTTCCTGGTGCGCGGCATCGGCGACTACGTCTCGAACTATTTTCCGGGCCTCGTGGGCCGCGAGGTGATCAAGAAGCTGCGCGGCGAGCTGTTCGGGCACTACCTGCGGCTGCCCTCGCTCTATTTCGATACGCAGGCGTCGGGCCCGCTGCTCTCGAAACTCACGTACAACATCGAGCTGGTGGCCGAGGCGACGACCAACGCGGTCACCGTGATGATCCGCGACACGCTGACCATCGCTGCCCTCATCGGATACGTGCTCTATCTCAACTGGCGCCTCGCCCTGTTCAGCTTCCTGGCGGCACCGCTCATCGCGGGGCTCATGCAGTTCGCCAGCCGCACCTTCCGTCGTTACAGCACGCGTATCCAGAGCTCGATGGGTGACGTCACGCGCGTGGCGAAAGAGGCCATCGACGGCCAGCGCGTGATCAAGGTTTTCAACGCCGAGGAGCACGAGCTGCGTGAGTTCGAGCAGGTCAACGAGCAGAACCGTCACAGCCACATGCGCCTGATCAGGGCCAAGGCGGTGAGCAACCCGGTCGTGCAGTTCATCGCGGCGATCGGTCTCGCCAGCGTCATGTACGTGGCGATCCGGCAGGTGCTCGGCGGCACGATGCAGGTCGATTCTTTCATGGCGTTCCTGACGGCGCTGCTGCTCATTACCGCGCCCCTGCGCCGGCTCGTAAACATCAGCGGACCGATGCAGCAGGGCATCGCCGCGGGCGCGAGCGTCTTCGAGCTTCTCGATCAGCCCCCGGAGCATCCGGGCGGCGATCGACGCCTCTCGCGAGCCCATGGTGAAGTAGAGTTCCGCGACGCGACCTTTGGCTATGCGACGGAGAAGGGCGCGGTGCTGAAGGGCGTGAGCTTCCACGTGCCGGCCGGCAGGAGCGTTGCCATCGTGGGACGATCGGGGAGCGGCAAATCGACGCTGGTGAGCCTGCTGCCCCGTTTCTACGACGTGCAATCCGGGAGCGTGCTCCTGGACGGACATGACGTGCGCGAATATGCGCTCGTCGACCTGCGCAGCCAGATCAGCCTGGTGAGCCAGGAGGTCGTCCTGTTCAACGACACCATCCGCAGCAACATCGCGTTTGGCCTGCCCAACGTGAGCCGGGACGCGATCGAGGCGGCAGCGCGGGCGGCTCATGTCATGGAGTTTGTCTCCGAGCTGCCGCAGGGACTGGACACGATGGTGGGTGATCGCGGCGTGCTGCTCTCGGGCGGCCAGCGTCAGCGCATCTCGATCGCGCGGGCCTTGCTGCGCGATACGCCGGTGCTGATCTTCGACGAAGCGATGTCGGCGCTGGACACCGAATCCGAGCGCATCATCCAGCACGCCATCGAGCAGCTGATGCATGACCGCACCACGCTGGTGATCGCTCATCGCCTGTCGACGATCGAGCACGCGGATCGCATCATTGTGCTGCACGAGGGCGAGCTGGTGGAGAGTGGCACGCATCGCGAGCTGTTGGCGCGCAACGGTCACTACGCGGCCCTGCATCGCATGCAGTTCAATGTCTGAGTGCGCTGACCAGGCCTGATCCATGCACGACTGGTTGCAACGCGTCTGGTACGGCGGTGCCCGCTCCGGGCTCGTCCTGGTACCGCTCTCGTGGCTGTTCGGGTTCGTCGTGGCCACGCGGCGGCTGCTTTACCGCGTTGGGGTCCTGCGAGCTCACCGTGCCAACGTGCCGGTCGTCGTCGTCGGCAATCTCACCGTCGGCGGTACTGGCAAGACACCACTCACCGTGTGGTTGGCGGCGCGTCTGCGCGAGCGCGGGATGCGCCCGGGCATCGTCCTGCGCGGCTATGGGCGAGTCAGCAGTCGGTCGCAGCTGGTGCAGGCGGATTCCTCCGCCGAGTCGGTAGGAGACGAGGCCCTGGTGCTGTCCCGCCGTTGCCAGTGTCCGGTCGCGGTCGGCGCCGATCGAGTGGCGGCTGCGCGACTCCTCACGGATGTCGACGTGATCATCGCCGACGACGGGCTCCAGCACCTTCGACTCGCGCGCGACGTGGAGATCGGTGTGGTCGACAGCATGCGAGGTTTCGGCAACGGGCGCCTCCTTCCGGCCGGTCCCCTGCGCGAATCTCGTGCGCGGCTGCACAGCGTGGATGCGGTTGTCGTGAACGGCTCGCGTGCGGGCGAGGAGCACGTCTTTCCCAACCCGAACCGGTTCGGAATGATGCTGGAGCCGCGCGCGGCCGTGTCGCTCCAGGACGGACAATCGCGTCCCCTGCGCGAGTTCGCCCTGCGGCCGGTTCACGCGGTCGCGGCGATCGGCAACCCCGCGCGCTTCTTCGCCCTGCTGCGCTCGTACGACCTCGAGCCCATCGAGCACGGGCTGCCGGATCATGCGCCGATTGCGCGCCGGGACGTGGATTTCGGCGATGGGCTGGACGTGCTGATGACGGAAAAAGACGCGGTGAAGTGCAAGGCCGCACCGGGATTGCGGCTCTGGTACGTGCCAGTGGATGCAGCGGTCAACCCGGACCAGGGTAACGCGCTGGTGGACCTGGTGCTCGAGCGCGTGCGCGCCCAGCCAGGGGTGGCGGATCGTTAACGACGCTTTTTCTTTCTCGACCGGCCGTCGCCGTCGGCACCGATATCGTAGTCGTCGAAATCACTCAGCAGTTCGGACGTGCGCTTCTCTTCCATGTAGCGCTCCAGCCGTCGCCAGGCAGGGTCGCTGACCTTCGGACCCCGGCGCTTCAGCGTCTCGAGGTCCTTGATGAGGTGATCGACGTCGAGGTCGTCGCTGTCTTCGACAGCTTCCTCGGCATCGTCTTCCTCAAACTCCTCAGATTCTGACTTCTCGCTCATCACGCCCGGTCTTCCGGCCGCTCTCCCCGGAGCTGCACACAAGAGTGCGACGCGCCGGTTTATAGAACGTCTCGCGGCGGGTGGCAAGAGCGCACGACACGTCGTGCACCGGAAGAGAATGTGGAACGAAACTTGAAAGGGGCCGGGTGTCGCGAAAAGCGAACAGTGTTCACGTGGCGTTGGCGGGGGCGGTGCGGCGCGCGGAGTGCTTTCGCGCAACGGGTCACAAAAAGGGGCTGGTACGCACCGCAGCACGCCAGGGCTGGCGGATTACCCCACCAGCTCGTTGAGCTGGAAGATGGGCAGCAGCAGCGCGAACACGATACCCATCACGATGAGGCCCATGAACACGATCAGCGCCGGCCCCATCAGGCCGAGCATCGTGCCGATCAGCCCGTCGAGCTCGCGTTCCTGGTTCGTCGCCGCGCGCTCCAGCATGGTTTCGAGCTCGCCGCTGGTTTCGCCGCTCGCGATGAGGTGGATTGTCATGGGCGGAAACAGCTTGCTCGCGCCCAGCGACCGCCCGATCGGCGAACCTTCGCGAATCCGCGCACTGGCCTCCGCAACCGCTTCGCGCATCGGAACGTTCGTGATCACTTCTGCGGAGATGCGCAGGCTCTCGAGCACCGGTACGGCGCTCGCCGTCAGGATACTCAGGGTGCGCGTAAAACGTGCCGTATTGAAGCCGCGGACCAGGCGCCCGACGAGAGGCATCCGCAGCTGGGCAGCGTGGAACCGGCGTCGCGGCCCTTCCTGCTTCAGCATCTTCCAGAGCACCCATCCCAGGGCAATCAGCCCGATGAGGATGTAAATGCCGTAATCACGAGCGACGTCGCTGGAGCCGATCAGGATCTTCGTCGCGATGGGCAGCTCCTTCTGGCTCGACTCGAACACGCCTACGACCTTCGGCACCACGAATATCAGCAGCACGGAGACGATCGAGAAGCACATCACCGTCAGCGCGATCGGGTAGATGAGCGCGTTGTTGATCTTCTGCCGGATGACCTGCCGATTCTCGGTGTAGTCGGCCAGTCGCTCGAGCACGGCATCGAGCCGGCCTGAGGATTCACCGGCGGACACGGTCGCGCGATAGATCTCGGGGAACACCTGCGGGAACTCCGCCAGGCCGTCCGCGAGCGTGTGACCTTCCATCACGCGGGAGCGCACGCCCAGGAGAATGTTCTTGATGCGCGGACGTTCACTCTGCTGGGAGACAGCCAGCAGCGACTCTTCGAGGGGCAGGCCCGAGCGCACCAGCGTCGCGAGCTGACGCGTGAGCAGCGCAAGCTCCATCGAAGAGATGCCCCGGCGGAAACTGAAACCCTGCTCGCGGGCGCTTTCGGTCCGCGTGACTTCGGCGACCGTGACGGGAAGGAGCTGCTGTTCGCGCAGGAGTTGGCGGACCTGGCGGGCGGTGTCGCCTTCCAGCACGCCCTTGCGCTCGCGGCCTCCCGCATCCAGGGCCATGTACTCGAATGCGCCCATCTCTAGTCTTCCCGCGTGACGCGCAGGAGTTCTTCGAGAGACGTGTCGCCGCGGAGGACGCGGACGCGCCCATCGTCACGAATGCTCGGGCTGTGGGTGCGCGCGTGGCGTTCGAGCTCGTGCTCGCCGGCACCGTCGTGAATCATCGTGCGCATGGTGTCGTCGACGGTTACCAGCTCGTAGATGCCGGTGCGTCCGCGATACCCGATCGGAGCATCGGTGCCGGGGCGATACAGCGTTGGCGTCGGCGCATCGGACGGAATATTCAGCAGTCGACGCTCGTACTCGCCACCCTGGTAAGCCTGGCGCGTTTCCGGGTTCAGGACGCGCACCAGGCGCTGCGCGAGGACGCCGATGAGGCTCGACGAAAGCAGGAAGGGCTCGACACCCATGTCACGCAAGCGTGTGACGGCGCCCACGGCCGTGTTCGTGTGCAGGGTGGAAAGCACCAGGTGTCCGGTGAGACTCGCCTGCACGGCGATGTGCGCGGTCTCGATGTCGCGGATTTCGCCGACCATCACGACGTCGGGGTCCTGGCGCAGGATCGCTCGCAGACCGCGAGCGAACGTCATCTCGACCTTCGTGTTGACCTGCGTCTGGCCGATGCCGTCGATGTAGTACTCGATCGGATCCTCGACCGTCATGATGTTGCGGGTGTTGTCGTTGATGCGCTCGAGCGCCGCATACAGCGTCGTGGTCTTGCCCGAGCCGGTGGGTCCCGTCACGAGAATGATGCCGTGGGGCTTGTGGATCAGGTCGTCCATCGTCGCCTGGGCACGTGGATCCATGCCCAGCGATCCGAGGTCGAGCCGACCGGCCTGCTTGTCGAGGAGTCGCAGCACGACGCGTTCGCCGTGACCGGCCGGGATCGTCGACACGCGCACGTCCACCGCGCGTCCCGCGATACGGAGGCTGATGCGCCCGTCCTGCGGCAGACGTTTCTCGGCAATATCGAGCTTGGACATGACCTTGATGCGCGAGACGACCAGCGCAGCCACCGCCCGTCGCGACTGGAGCACTTCGCGCAGCACACCGTCCACGCGGAAACGCACGACCAGGCGATTCTCGAACGGCTCGATGTGAATGTCCGAGGCGTTTTCCTTCACGGCCTGCGTCAGCACCGCGTTGATCAGGCGAATGATCGGCGCGTCGTCTTCACTCTCGAGCAGGTCTGACGGTTCCGGCAGCTCTTGCGCGAGGTGTGCAAGATCGGTGGTCTCGTCGAGCCCTTCGACCATCTGCATCGCCGCGTTGGAGCCTGCTTCATAGGCCTGCCGCAGCAATGCATCGAAGACATCCGGTTCTACGCGCTCGACCTTGAGCGGCATGCCGACGAAGCGACGCACTTCCGCCACGCTGGTGGGGCTAACGCCGGCGCGAACGACGGTCTCCGCCTGGCCATCCGCGATGCGCGTGATGAGCACGCCATGACGCTTGGCGAAGGCGAAGGAGAGTTTCCGGCCGCCCTGCGCGCTCTCGGGAAGTGTCGTCGCTGTCTCGTTCATTGCGCCTCGGGTTCCGGCGTCGACGGCGGCCGGCGGGGCCTGGGCCGCTGCTCCGTGTCCGGAATGGGCGGCGGCGGTTCCTCCGCTTGAGGCACCGGATTCGTTTGCGCCGGCGTGGAGGAGGGCGGCGTCTGATCACTCGTATCGCCAGGTGCCTGCTCGGGGTCCGCTTGTTCCTTGGGCGGCGGCTCGTATGGCGGCAGCTCCGGCAGTGTGGGCTGACGATCCTGGGGTAACAACGTCGCCTTGCCACCGTTGCGTTCGATCTGCATCTGGCGCAGATAGTCGTACTTCGAGTTGGTCTCGATCGCGGCCTGGGTTCCGTCGCGCAGGATCTTGGGCCGGATGAACACGATCAGGTTGGTCTTGATCTTGCGCGAGTCGCGCGCCTTGAACAGGTTGCCGATGATCGGGATCTTCCCGAGGAACGGCACGCGCTGCTCACCTTCAGTGAGGCTATCGGAGATGAGGCCGCCCAGCGCAATGATGCCGCCATCCTCGACCAGGACGTTGGTGGTAATGGTGCGCTTGTTGGTGATGAGGTCGACGGCCTGCGAGCTTTGCGACAGCGAGGAAGCCTCCTGCTCGATCTTGAGCATCACCGTCGCGCCTTCGCTGATCTGCGGCGTGATCTTGAGAATCGTGCCGACTTCCTGGCGCTGAATGGTCTGGAAGGGATTCACCCGTCCGTCCGTGCCGCCCTGGCCGGTGCTCGCGAAGGAGCCGGTCAGGAAGGGCACCTCCTGCGCGACCTTGATCTGTGCTTCCTGGTTGTCCATCGTCAGGATGGAAGGCGTCGAGATGATGTTGGTGTGCGCGTCGTTGCGCAGCGCGCGCAGCATCGCGGCAAAGCTGAGGCCCGTGTCGGAGAGCCTGCCGACACCCACGGTGAAGCCTGCGGGGATGCCGATTCCTGCGTTGATCGCAGTTGCGACGTCAACGATGTCGGCGCCCGCGATGTCCTGGATGAACCCGCCGACCGGCGCGTTGGATTCATTCGAGCCATCGATCGCCCAGTTCACGCCGAGGTTCGCCGTCTTGTCCGCCGAGACTTCGACGATGATCGCTTCGACGAGCACCTGCGGGCGGCGGATATCGAGCTTGTCGATGATCGACATCAGGGAGCGCATCACCTTGGGCGGTGCCGTGATGACCAGGGCATTGGTTTCCGGCTCGGCCCACAAAGTGATGTTGTCGCCCAAGCGCGCAGCTCCGCCGCCGGCACCACCGGGTGGAGTGCCGGGCGGCGCACTTCCCGTCACTGCGACGGTCGCGCTCGCCTGTTCCTTCAGTTTCGCTGCGATCTTTTCCGCGTCGGCGTACCGCATGTAGCGCACCTGCGTATCGCCACCGGCTTCGAGCGGCGTATCCAGGTGCGCCACGAGAGTCTTGAGGCGAAGCCGCGCTGCACTCTCGCCGCTGACGAGCACACTGTTCGTTCGCTCATCCGCGACGAGTCGAACGCCGACGCCGCTTTCCGCTTGCCCTGCCTGGGGATAGAGAGAGTTGACGACGCGGACGATCTCGGCGGCAGAGGCGTGCTCCAGCGGGATGACGTCGATCTCTTCGTCACCCGCCTGGTCGATGCGCCGGATGATGCGAACGATGCGGTTCACGTTGTTGGCGCGGTCCGAGATGATCAGCATGTTGGAGGCCGGGTAGGCCGCAAGGTGACCGTTCTGCGGAATCAAGGGCCGCAGGATCGGCACCAGTTGCGCGGCACTGACGTTCGTGACCGCGATGACCTGGGTCACCAGCTCATCCGAAGCCGAGCTCACGTTCGCGGGAAGGTCGTTGGCGGGGACCTGCCGGGCGTTGGCATCGGGAATGATCTTGATCACCTTGCCCGTCGGCACCGCCACCAGCCCGTGCACCTGCAATATCGAGAGGAAGGCCTGGTAGAACTCGTCAGGGGTCAGGGGCGTGGAGGAGAGCATCGTGACCTGCGCGCTGACCCGCGGATCGACGATGAAATTTTTACCGGTCAGCTCCGCGACGGCTTCGATGATCGTGCTGAGGTTGGCATCCTTGTAGTTCGGAGTGATCGTCGGCGTGGCGTTGTCCTGTGCGAGTGCGACCGTCGTGACGGCGACCAGCGCAACAGTGGCCAGCGTATGCGCGATTCGCGCCGGCGATGCGGGCGCGTGCGTCTTCTTGTCGTTCTTCTTCTGCATCATGAGCGGGCTTCCGTGAGCGGGGCGCAGTCCGCCCCCCTGGTTACGATCATTGTTCGCTGGGTTCGGCCGGCGGTTCCGTCGGCAGCAAGTTCTCGTTGCCCGACATCCCCTGCGCCTGGTCAGCGAGCTGTGCCATGTTGAGCGTCAGCTCCTGCTGGCGTCCCTTCCTCTCGATCGTGACCTTCACCTGCGAGGCGCTGCCGATCGAGCGAAAGATTTCCATGCCGCGCGCGGGATCGTCGAGCGGCGTGCCGTTGACGGCCGTGACGAGGTCGCCGGGCTGCAGGCCGAGCTGCTGGAACGAAACGCGGTTGCGTCCCGGATACACGCGGTAGCCGCGCTGCTGGCCATTCGCAAACACCGGCTGCGGACGCATGATCTCGGCGACCGAGCCGGGGTCCTGCGCGATCATCCGGCGCACCCGGTCGGCAGGCGTGCTGCTCATCCCGCTCGGGCCAGTGTTCGTCACTTGCGCCCGCGGCAGGCTACCACCACCGGAAGCGGGCTGCTGACGCGGCAACAGCAGCGCTTCGAGCGTCCCCGAGCGATCGAGGATGACGCGGTCGAGGTAAACGGCATGTAGTGTGGCTCCGCCCGGGATCGACTCGCCTACGGAGTAGACCTTGGCGTTGGCGGCTGTCTCGCCGATGATGCCGATGCCTTTCCTGGGGTCGTTGGACGCGATGGTCCCCGCGAGCACCAGCGTGAGAGTTGTCTGCGGCGTTTCCTCAGGATTGGCCGGCGCCGCTTCGGCACTCGCTTCGCCGAACAAATGCGCGTTGACGATACTCTGGACATCCACGGTCCGGCGCGCGGGCCCCGCCGCGGGCGGGGCGACTTCGGGCGCGGCTTCGAGCACGGGGTTGCTGAAGAAAGACTTCGCGATCAGGGCGCCCTGGATGCCGATGAGGACGACGAGAACCCAGGTCGCAATCTGCGGCAGGCGCGGCGACAGGTGGCTGGCAATCGTCTCGGGCGTGAGGCCCCTGAGGTCGCCGAAAACGGAAGTCGAATTCATCGCTTGGGTGAAGGCCTCGGTCGGGGCACGCGCAGTCGTTGGCAAGCTTGCGCCGACAAGTCGCAGCTTGTCTGCGCCGACCATGATACGAGCCTTCGCCGTTTGCTCTCAAGCAATTGTTTTACCTTGGCTTCTGGACCCGCATTCTGTTCAGCGGCGGCGAGTTCAACGCCCGCTGGCGCAAAAGGGGTGAGTCACCTGCGCTCGCGCGCGACGCGCGGGGTGCCCGCCCTTGTTTTGCAGCGCACGTCCCCCTATAACTCGGACGTTCGTCGCGTCGTCATCATCCGCGCGTCCGGCGCGACAAAGGGTGAGTTGCGTTGGCTGAGCCAGAGCAAGAGCAGGGACAGGGCCAAGCCGGGCTGCTGGTCGAAGAGGCCAAGCCGAAACTCAAGCGTCCACCGCTGTACCAGGTCGTGCTGCTGAACGACGACTACACCCCGATGGAGTTCGTGGTGGACGTGCTCGAGCGCATCTTTGGCATGGATCGCACGACCGCTACTCGTGTCATGCTCGAAGTGCATACTAAGGGCAAGGGCATTTGCGGCGTGTTCACCTTCGAGATCGCGGAGACGAAGGTGGCGCAGGTGACGGCCTACTCGCGCCAGCACCAGCACCCGCTGCTGTGCACGATGGAAGAGACGTGATTTTCAACGTGAGGACCGAGCAGGGCAATGCTGAGTAACGAGCTCGAATACTGTCTCAACGAGGCGTTTCAGAACGCGCGCGAGGCGCGGCATGAATTCATGACCGTCGAGCACCTGCTGCTGTCGATCCTCGACACGCAGAAGGTGCGCGACATCCTGCGCGCCTGTGGAGCCGACACGCACAAGCTCAAGACCGAGCTCGAGACCTTCATCGATACGACCACGCCGCGCCTGCCCGACGATGACGATCGCGAGGTGCAGCCCACGCTCGGCTTCCAGCGCGTGCTGCAACGGGCAGTGTTCCACGTACAGTCGAGCGGCAAGAAGGAAGTCACCGTCGCCAACATCCTGGTGGCGATCTTCAGCGAGAAACAGTCACACGCGGCCTACCTGCTGGGCTCGCAGGAAATCGCCCGCCTGGACGTGGTCAACTACATTTCGCACGGGCTCTCGAAGGTGGAGGAACGGCCGGAAAAAGAGGAAGGAACCTCGACCACCGAACCCGAGCGCGAGAGCGAAGCGGGTTCGAGCGCGCTGGAAAAATACGCGACCAATCTCAATCGCCTCGCTGCCGACGGCAAGATCGACCCGCTCATCGGCCGCCGCACCGAGGTCGAGCGAACCATCGAGATCCTGTGCCGCCGCCGCAAGAACAACCCCCTGTACGTGGGTGAGGCCGGCGTCGGCAAGACTGCGATCGCCGAAGGACTCGCGCGCATGATCGTGGAAGGCCAGGTGCCGGACGTGCTGGCCGATTGCACGATCTACGCGCTCGACATGGGCACCCTGATCGCGGGCACGAAGTACCGCGGCGATTTCGAGAAGCGCCTGAAGGGCGTGCTCGCAGAGCTCAAGAAGAATCCGGGCGCGATCCTGTTCATCGACGAAATCCACACGGTGATCGGCGCTGGCGCCGCCTCGGGCGGCGTGATGGATGCGTCGAACCTCATCAAGCCGGTGCTCGCCAACGGCGAGCTGCGCTGCATCGGCTCGACCACGTACAACGAGTACCGCGGCATCTTCGAGAAGGACCACGCGCTGGCGCGGCGCTTCCAGAAGATCGATGTCGTCGAGCCTTCGGTCGCCGAGACGGTCGACATCCTGATGGGGCTCAAGCCGAAGTTCGAAGAGCACCACGGCGTGCAGTACGCGGACGAGGCGTTGAAGGCTGCGGCGGAACTCTCTGCACGCCACATCAACGACCGGCACTTGCCGGACAAGGCGATCGATGTTGTGGACGAGGCCGGCGCGGCGCTGCGACTGAAACCGCTGGCCGATCGTGCCACGACCGTCAGCGTCGAGCACGTCGAGAACGTGGTTGCGCGCATGGCGCGCATCCCGCCGAAGAACGTCTCGATGTCCGATCGCGACGTGCTGAAGAACCTCGAGCGCAATCTCAAGCTGACCATCTTCGGCCAGGACACGGCGATCGAGGCGCTCGCCGCCGCGATCAAGATGTCGCGCTCCGGCCTGGGCGACCAGCGCAAGCCGGTGGGCTCGTTCCTGTTCGCGGGCCCGACCGGCGTCGGCAAGACCGAGGTCACGCGCCAGCTCAGCCTCGCGATGGGCGTGGAGTTCATCCGCTTCGACATGTCCGAGTACATGGAGCGGCACACCGTGTCGCGCCTGATCGGCGCGCCGCCGGGATATGTTGGTTTCGACCAGGGTGGCCTGCTCACCGAGGCGATCACCAAGCATCCGCATTCCGTGCTGCTGCTCGACGAAGTGGAGAAGGCGCATCCGGACGTGTTCAACCTGTTGCTGCAGGTGATGGATCACGGGACGCTCACGGACAACAACGGCCGCAAGGCCGATTTCCGCCACGTCATCATCGTGATGACGACGAACGCGGGCGCCGTCGAGATGAGCCGCCCGTCGATCGGGTTCACGCAAGCCGACACTGCTCCCGACAGCATGGAGGCGATCCGCCGGCTGTTCTCGCCGGAGTTCCGCAACCGGCTGGACGCGATCATCCAGTTCAACTCGCTGGATGCAGCCACCATCGAACGCGTCGTCGACAAGCTCCTGGTGGAAGTCGAGGCGCAGCTGGAAACCAAGGGCGTGATGCTCACAGTGGATGACGCAGCCCGCGCGTGGATCGCGCGCAAGGGCTACGATCCGAAGATGGGAGCGCGACCGATGGCGCGCGTGATCCAGGATTTCATCAAGCGCCCGCTCGCCGAGGACCTGCTGTTCGGCAAGCTCGTGGACGGCGGGCACGTGCGCGTCACCATTCGCGAGGACGGCGAAGCACTGCTGCTCCTGACGCGAACGGCACAAGAACCAGAACTGATCAGGTAACCGGAGGCCGCGCCGGGGGCGGCGCGGGCGTCCAATGCGTCGACTCACGACAGTTGTGCTCGCGAGCTTCCTGCTCGTGAGCGCGGCCTCTCCCGCGCGTGCCGACGTGGGCACGGCGTTCAAAGCTTACGATGCAAAGGAATACGAGCGCGCCTACACGGAGTTTCGCGAGCTCGCGGAGCTTGGCAGCGCGCTCGCGCAGGTGAACGTCGGCATGATGCTGTTGAACGGGGAGGGCGTGCAGGCGGACAGGATCGCGGGCTACGGCTGGATTCTCGCCGCGAGCGACAACGAGTCCGGCATGGCCGCGCAACTGGTGAAGGAACTGCAGGCAAAGTTCGATCCGGAGCAGACGACGGCGGCCCGCAGGCACGTCGGCGTGTACGGGCGCAGCGCCATCCGCAACCGACTGTTTCCGGCATCACTGGAATCAGCGCCGGCCCTGCCGCTGGAACGCGCGCAGGCCGAAGGCGTGCAGCGCCTGACTTTTCCGGACCGCGCGCGCGAGCATGGCACTGTCGGTTCCATCGAGGTCGCCGCCATCCTGGGAGCCGAGGGACGCGTGCACGACGCGTGGATCATGATGTCGATTCGGACCGGGATTTTCGACGACACCGTGCTCGATGCCATGCGGGAGTGGCAGTTCAAGCCGGCGACGGTCGATGGCAAGCCAGTCGCGATGGCATTCGTGCAGCAGCGTCGCTTCGGGTATCTCGGCGAAGACGCGTGCACTCGCCCACAGGTCCAGCGGTTCGTGCGCGATCGCCGCGCCGAGGCGACCGCCGAGTCAGCCGGCTCCTGGCCGAAGCCGCACAGAAGGGTCATCCGACCGCGCAGCAGTTCCTCGGACTGTGCTCGATCCGGTATGAACAGGGATGCGCGGGTATCACGCGCCCCGAGGGGCTGGGGATGCTCGCCAAAGCCGCCCAGTCAGGTGATGCCGTCTCCCAGTTCCTCATGGGACTGCTCCTGCTGGCCGAAGGGCCAACCGCCTATGAGAAAGCGGCGACCTGGCTGGAAGCAGGCACGCGCGCCGGACACACGCATGCGACCAAGTACCTCGCGGCGATTCTCGCGACTGCACCGTCGCCCTTGATCCGCAACCCGCAGCGGGCACGGGACCTCATCGAGCCGCTGACGAAGCCGGGCCGACTCAACAGCGATCCGGACGTATGGCAGATCCGTGCCGCGGCACTCGCGGGGCTGGGTTCCTTCGACCCTGCGGCGGAATCACAGCGACGCGCAATCGAGCTGGCCACGCAGCAGGGCTGGGATGTCGCTCCGCTCGAGCAACGAGTCGCTGCCTATCGCGGCGGATCCGCGTGGCAAGGCGACTTGCTGGGATTGCAGGGCTTGCGCTGGGGGGAGGAGCCGGCCGGGAATGTCAGCGAGACGTGCAGCGAGGTCGCGGAAGCCGGTTCGCGACTCTCGCGCTGCAATCGCAAGTCCAACAAGAATTGACGTGCCGGTGCTCCGCTGCAGGTCACGCTGCAAACGGTGGGCGCATGCAGCTAGCGGCGGCCGTCAACGTCCACGATAGATGATGCGGCCCTTCGTCAGGTCATACGGCGTCAGCTCGACCGTGACCTGGTCACCCGTGAGGATGCGGATGTAGTTCTTGCGCATCTTGCCCGAGATGTGCGCAGTGACGACGTGACCGTTCTTCAGTTGAACGCGAAACGTCGTATTCGGCAGGGTCTCGACGACCTCGCCTTCCATCTGGATTGCTTCTTCTTTCGCCATGCACTCTCGGGCTCGCCATTCGGGCAGCGTGTAGGGCGGCGCATTGTACAGACAGCCGCCAAAGTTTGTCGAAATACCCAAGGTTTGTCGAAAGACAAGGTTTGTCGAAAGACCAGGTTTGTCGAACGACGATTTGTCGAAGTGACTACGAAGCCCCGTGACCGTCCCGGGTTGACCACCGGCCGGGAGGATGCGGATGGCAATGCTCCCGCAGCAGCGCGGTGAACTCGGGACGCGGGATTGAACGGCTGCCCAGGCTCTGCACGTGTGGGTTGGGAACCTGGCAATCGATCACGACGATGTTGCGTTCCCGTGCTTCGCGCACCAGGCGAACCAGCGCAACCTTGGAGGCGTTGGGCTCGAGGCTGAACATGGATTCGCCAAAGAACACGCGCCCGAGCGCCACTCCGTAGAGTCCGCCCACGAGCCGGCCTTCGTGCCACGTCTCGATGCTGTGTGCATACCCGAGCTCATGAAGGCGTTCGTAGGCCGCGATCATTTCGCGCGTGAGCCAGGTGCCCGCACCGGACGATCGCGGTGCCGCGCAGCCGCGAATCACGCCGGCAAACTCCGTGTCGATCCGTGTCTCATGACCGGACGTTCGCAGGTGACGCCGCAAGCTGCGCGAAACGTGCAACTCCTCGGGGAACAGCACGGCGCGGGGATCCGGGCACCACCAGAGAATCGGCTGTCCGTCGGAATACCAGGGGAATATGCCTCGCTGGTACGCAGCGAGCAGGCGTTCAGGCGTGAGGTCACCCCCCGCAGCGAGCAATCCATCGGGCTCGCTCAACGCCTGTTCCACGGGCGGAAACCAGGTCGGACCTTCGAGTCCGCCGAGCCACACGATCGCGTTCACGCAGCACCTGCGTCAGGGTCGCCCGGACCCGGGTGGCGAGCCCTTCTTGTAGGGCACGTGCTCACCAATCTCCGCGGCATACCCCGAGACCGCTCGTCCTTCGCGCCGCAGGTAGTCATCGATAGCCGCAGCGAACCGCGAGTCGGCAATCCAGTGCGCCGACCACGTGAAGACGGGTTCGAATCCGCGGCTGACCTTGTGCTCGCCCTGCGTGCCGGGTTCGAAACGCTGCAGACCCTCGCGGATGCAGTACTCGATGCCCTGGTGATAGCAGGTTTCGAAATGCAGGCTGTGAAACTCGGCCCTCGATCCCCAGTAGCGGCCATAGAGCGTGTTGCTGCCGCGAAAGCAGATCGCCGCAGCGACTCGCTCTCGTCCGTGCAGCGCCAGTTGCACGACGACGCTTTCGGGTAGCGTGCGCGCGACTTCCTTGAAGAAGTCGAGGCTGAGATAGGGCGTGTGTCCATGTCGCAGGAACGTGTCGGCGTGGAACCCGTAGACCATTCGCCACAGCGCGGGGTCGAGTTCGTCGCCCCGGAGCGTCCGGAACTCGACGCCGGCTTCGCGCACGCGACGTCGTTCGCGGCGCGCCTTCTTGCGTTTCTCCGCGGTGAACGTCCCGAGATACGCGTCGAAGGAGTCATAGCCCCGATTGTGCCAGTGGAACTGGCAATCGCGGCGCAGGAGCAGGCCTGCATCGTTCAGCTCTTGCGCCTGCGTGCGGCCTGGAAAGAGGACGTGGAGCGAAGAGAGGCCTTCGTTCCGGGCGAAATCGAGCGCTGCGTCGAGCAGCTGGCGCCTTCTCGCGACCGCGTCCTCTCCCTGTCGCGTGAGCAAACGAGGGCCGCCCGCAGGGGTGAAAGGGATGGCGGATACGAGTTTCGGATAGTACTCGAGTCCGTGGCGCGCGTAGGCCTGTGCCCAGGCGAAATCGAAAACGAACTCGCCCCACGAATGCATCTTGCGATAGAGCGGCATGGCGGCGGCGAGCACGCCGGTGTCGGTGTCATGGACGACGAGATGACTCGGCGTCCACCCGCTCGTACCACCGACGCAGCCCTGTCGTTCCAGTGCCGCGAGAAATTCGTGCCGCAGAAAAGGCTCGCCGCCGTCGACCAGGGCGTTCCATTCTCCCGGCGTCACATCCTCGATACTGGTCAGCAGGCGTGCCTGCCCAGCGCTCTTCAGAGAATTGACACGGAGATCCACGACGGCAGTTGCGCGTGGCGCGCGCGGCTTCAGCCCAGGCCTTCGAGGTACTTGTCAGCGTCGAGTGCCGCCATGCACCCGGTGCCAGCAGAGGTCACGGCCTGGCGATAGACGTGATCTGCCACGTCACCCGCGGCGAACACGCCGGGAACGCTCGTTGCGGTCGCCTGGCCGTCGAGGCCGGAGCGCACCACGATGTAGCCGTTGCGCATCTCGAGCTGTCCTTCGAAGAGTTGCGTGTTCGGCGTGTGACCGACTGCGATGAAAACACCGGTCGCCTCGAGCTGGCGCGGCTTGCCCGTGTTGGCGTCCTTGAGCCTGACGCCGGTGACGCCGGAGTTGTCACCGACGATTTCATCGACCACGTGATTCCACGCGACGCCGAGCTTGCCTTCGCGCTCGCGTTCGAACAGCCGGTCCTGCAGGATCTTCTCCGCACGCAGCTTGTCCCGACGATGCACGAGCGTTACGTGTGAAGCGATGTTGGTGAGATAGAGAGCTTCCTCGACCGCCGTGTTGCCGCCACCCACCACGGCGACTCGCTGGTTCTTGTAGAAGAATCCGTCGCAGGTCGCGCAGGCCGACACACCCTTGCCGCGGAATCTTTCTTCCGACGGCAGGCCCAGGTAGCGGGCGGAGGCGCCGGTCGCAATGACCAGCGCGTCGCAGGTGTAGTGGAACGAGTCGCCGCGCAGCTGGAACGGACGCTTCTTCAGGTCGACCGCGTTGACGTGGTCCACGACGAGGTCGGTCGCAAACCGCCTGGCGTGCGCGTGCATGCGCTCCATCAGCGCAGGGCCCTGCAGGCCCTCGGGATCGCCGGGCCAGTTGTCGACATCGGTCGTCGTCATCAGCTGGCCACCCTGGGCGATGCCCGTGATCAGCATCGGCCTGAGGTTTGCGCGCGCCGCGTACACGGCCGCGGAGTATCCCGCGGGCCCGGAACCCAGGATGATCAGGCGGCTGTGACGCGTGTCGGTCATGTATAATTCCCCCCGATTTTTTGGACGTCGTGAAGTCGATGGTAAACGAGGGGACGGCCGCTGTCCGCGAGTTATTGTGGCGGCCTCGACAGCGGCGGACACCCAGGAGAACAGCAGATGCGAATTGGTATTCCGCGCGAGATCAAGCCGCGCGAAGGGCGTGTCGGGCTCATCCCCGCGGCCTGTGTCGAGCTGGTCCGCAACGGCCACGAAGTGTTCGTGGAGGCCGGTGCCGGAGAGAAGAGCGGTTACAGCGACCCGATTTACCGTGACATTGGCGTGACGGTTTTGCCCTCGGCGCGCGACGTCTATGGCAAGGCCCAGATGGTCGTGAAGGTGAAGGAACCGATTGCCGGCGACCTGGACCTGCTGCGCAAGGATCACCTGCTGTTCTGTTACCTGCACCTCGCAGCGTTGCCGGACCTCACGCGCCGCCTCTGCGACATCGGTCTTACGGCCGTCGCGTTCGAAACAGTCGAAGACAGCCTCGGCCGTCTCCCGCTGCTCGCGCCGATGAGCGATATCGCGGGACGTCTTTCGATCCAGATTGGCACACACCTGCTGCATCAGCCGCAGGGAGGGAAGGGCATCCTTCTCGGTGGCGTGCCGGCCGCCAAGCGCGGTCGCGTTGTCATCCTGGGCGGTGGTGTTGCCGGCGGCAATGCCGCGGTCGTCGCCGCGGGCCTGGGCGCCGAAGTGATCGTATTCGACAAGGATCGCGACAAGCTGGTCGCGGCGCGCGCACTGGGTCCTAACGTGACTGGCCTGTATCCGCACATCGCCGACGTTGCAGATGCCGTGCGCACCGCGGACATCGTCGTGGGCGCGGTACTGATCACCGGCGCTCGTGCGCCACACGTGGTCACGGCGAACATGGTGAAGTCCATGCAGCCCGGCAGCGTGATCGTGGACATCTCCGTCGACCAGGGCGGATGCGTCGAAACCACGAAGCCGACGACGTACGAAGCGCCGACCTACGTGTGGGAAGGCGTCATTCACTTCACCGTAACGAACATGCCCGGCGCCGTGCCGCGCACGTCCTCCCAGGCACTGTCTGCCGCCATTGCTCCGTACGCGAACCGTCTTGCGGATGGCGACTGGCAGGGCGACGAGGATTTGCGCAAGGGCATCAATGTGCAGGCCGGCAAGGTCGTGCATCCCGCGCTCCTCGGTTAAGGATTGCGGGGTGCCTGAATACCTCATAGCATCAAGCCTTTAGAGTATTCTCCTCAAGTATGAGAACAACTCTTGGTTGATGCGATGGAAAGACGCCAGGGCAGCGGAGTGAGCGAGCCGATCGCGCGCGCCCTGCGGGAAGGCGCGCTCTGGGTCTTCGCAGCGCTCGGGCTGATCCTGCTGGTCGCGCTCGGTAGTTACGACGCGCACGACCCTGGGTTTTCCTCTACGGGTGAGCCTGGCCGGGTCAGCAACTGGATCGGACCGGTCGGTGCCATGGTGGCCGACACGTTCCTGATGCTGTTCGGCCGCCCGGCGTTTCTCTTCCCACTGATGCTCGGCATCACCGGCCTGGCGATCCATCGCGCGCACCGCGCGCCGGAAATTCGTTCGCGCAGCACGCTGGCGTTTCGCAGCATCGGTTTCGCGGTGATGCTGGCGACCAGCTGCGGCCTGGCCACGCTTCACTGGGAGGGCTCGGCCTATCCGAATACCGCCGGTGGGGTGCTCGGCGATGTCGTCGGCAACACGCTGGCCAATGGCCTGAGTTTCCTTGGCGCCACGCTGCTGCTGCTGGGCTTGTGGCTCGCGAGTGTTTCGCTGTTCCTCGATGTCTCCTGGCTGACCGTGATGGATCGGCTGGGACGCTGGACGTTGCAGAGCATGGGCTGGGTGCGCGAACGGATCGCGAGCTCGCGGACCGCTGCCGAAGGGCGGGAACGCAAGCAGGCGCGCGCCGAGGTCGTTCGCGAAGAACAGAAGAAATCCGCGACGCGCACGCCGCCGCGCATCGAGCCGGTGGTGCCGGCGCTGGAGCGCAGCGAGCGAGTCGAAAAGGAAAAGCAGGCGCAACTGTTCGAGGCGCCCCAGTTGACGGAGCTGCCGGCGCTGAAACTCCTCGACGATCCGCCGCCCAGCGAGCCCAGCTATTCCGCCGAGGCGCTGGAAGCCATGTCGCGGCTCGTCGAGCTCAAGCTGCGCGATTTCGGCGTGGATGTCGAAGTGGTCGCCGTGCACCCGGGCCCGGTGGTCACGCGCTTCGAGCTGCGCCCCGCGCCGGGCGTGAAGGTCAGCCAGATCAGCAATCTCGCCAAGGACCTGGCCCGCGCCCTGTCGGCGATCAGCGTCCGCGTCGTCGAAGTCATCCCGGGCAAGTCGGTCGTCGGCCTGGAGATCCCGAACGAGAAACGCGAGCTGGTGACGCTCGGCGAAATCATCAAGTCGAAGGCGTACGACGAGCTGGGATCGCCCCTCGCGCTGGCGCTCGGCAAGGACATCGGCGGACATCCGGTGGTGGCCGATCTCGGGCGCATGCCCCACCTGCTGATCGCCGGTACCACCGGATCGGGCAAGTCCGTCGCGATCAATGCCATGGTGCTGAGCCTGCTCTACAAGAGCACGCCCGAACACACGCGCATGATCATGATCGATCCGAAGATGCTGGAGCTCTCGGTGTACGAGGGCATCCCGCAACTGCTCGCGCCGGTCGTCACCGACATGAAGCAGGCGGCGAACGCGCTGCGCTGGTGCGTCGCGGAGATGGAGCGCCGTTACCAGCTGATGGCGGCACTCGGCGTGCGCAATCTCGCCGGGTTCAATCGCAAGGTCAACGACGCGATCGAGCAGGGCAAGCCGCTCAAGGATCCGCTCGCTGTCGCCAGGGCTGCGCAGAATCCGGAGCTCACCCTCGGCGACGTCGAGAACCTCGCGACCTTGCCGTACATCGTCGTCATCATCGACGAGCTCGCCGACCTCATGCTCGTGGTCGGCAAGAAGGTCGAAGAGCTGATCGCGCGGCTGGCGCAGAAAGCGCGCGCGGCCGGCGTGCACCTGATCCTCGCGACGCAACGCCCCTCGGTGGACGTGATCACTGGTCTCATCAAGGCGAACATCCCGGCGCGTGTCGCGTTCCAGGTCTCCGCCAAGGTCGATTCGCGCACGATTCTCGATCAGAGCGGCGCCGAGGCACTGCTGAGTCACGGCGACATGCTGTACCTGCCCCCGGGAACTTCCGTACCCTCGCGTGTTCATGGCGCGTTCGTGTCGGATCACGAAGTCCACCGGGTGGTGCATTCCCTGCGCGGGGGCGCGCAGCCGGTGTATGTCGATGAAATTCTCACCGGCCCGCTGAGTCCAATCCCCGGCCTTCCGGACGAGGAGGGCCTGGTGGAAGGCGGCGGCGAAGACGACGGCGAGCAGGACCCGCTCTACGACGAAGCGGTGCGCATCGTGGTCGAGAGCCGCAAGGCTTCCATATCGGGAGTGCAGCGCCGCCTGAAGATCGGCTACAACCGCGCGGCGCGACTGGTCGAAACCATGGAAGCGGCGGGGCTGGTGGGCCCGCTCCAGTCGAACGGCTCGCGCGAAGTGCTCGCGCCCCCACCACCCGAAGACTGACTGGCCCTGCGAACCGCAGGATGGCCAGACGTTGCGAGGACGGGCAGTTGACCATGAAAGCATCTCTCGCCGGCATCGGAATGCGCTTCCGCGCAATCACGCGCCGGTCCCTGCTCGCCGCAGCGCTCGCAGCCGCTGGCACGGTGCCGGCCGCCGCGCCCGCGGCCGATTCGCCGGCCGCGACGCTGCAGAAATACCTCGATGGGCTGAGCAGCTTCGAGGCGCAGTTTCATCAGCAGGTCGTCGACTCCCGTGGCCGCCCCGCGGAGGAGTCGAGTGGCCGCCTGTACCTGCTGAAGCCGGACCGGTTTCGCTGGGATTACGCGAATCCGGCTGCGCAACAGATCGTCTCGGACGGCCGCAACCTGTGGCACTACGACGAAGACCTGGAACAGGTGATGGTGAAATCGCTGGACGAGTCATTGTCCACGACCCCGGCGCTGCTGCTCGCTGGCAGGCAGAACGTCACCGAGGGCTACGAAGTGACGGAGCAGGACTCGCGCGACGGCCTGCAATGGATCGGTCTCGCGCCGCGCCGCGATGACACGGATTTCCGCAGCCTCGCGCTTGGCTTCGCACGAGGCACGCTCAAGGCGATGGAGCTGCAGGACAAGCTCGGACAGCGCACGCGCATCGACTTCAAGGCGGTCAAACGCAATCCGCGACTCGACAGCTCGCTCTTCGTGTTCACGCCACCGCCGGGCGTGGACGTGATCGGCACGGCACGCTAGGCCCGCCATGCTGGCTCTCCCACACGGGCGTTTGCTGCTCGCCCTCGGCTGGATATTCATCGTGCTGGTGGTTGCCGGCAGTCTCGGGCCACCCGTGTCCGGCGCTCCCTTCAGCATCAGCGACAAGGTTCAGCACTTTGCCGCCTACTTCGGGCTCACACTCTGGTTCGCGGGACTGTATTCGCGCGATCGCCTGCTGTTCGTTGCGCTAAGTTTCTTCTGTCTCGGGGGTCTCATCGAGGTGATGCAGGGACTTCTGACCGCAACACGGCAGATGGATGTGGTCGACGTGGCCGCGAACTCTCTCGGCATCGCGGGAGCAACGGTGGTCGCGGCGCTCGGCCTGAGCTCGTGGGCGCTTCGCCTCGAAGCCTGGTGGTCGCGGCGAAGCGCGGCGGCAGTCGCACGCAAGACCCCTGGGAGGAAGCCGGGCAAGGAATCCGTCTGAGCCCCGAGCTCAAATGAGCGACCGAAAACAACAGCTCGCATGAGCGACCGACAGCACACCCTCCAGGACACCAGCGAGAATGCCAGCCGGCCGCTCGCGGACCGCATGCGACCGCGCAATCTCGATGAGTTCGCGGGCCAGGTCCACCTGGCAGGACCCGGTAAGCCGCTGCGCCGCGTGGTCGAAGGCGGCAAGCTGCATTCGATGATCTTCTGGGGTCCGCCCGGGACCGGCAAGACGACACTCGCACGCCTGCTCGCAGCGAGTTGCGAGCTCGAATTCATCGGCCTGTCGGCGGTGCTCGCCGGCGTGAAGGATGTCCGCGCGGCGGTCGACGTCGCGCAACGGGTGCGAGCGGAAAAAAGCCGCGGCACCGTCCTTTTCCTGGACGAAGTGCACCGCTTCAACAAGTCGCAGCAGGACAGCTTCCTGCCGTTCGTGGAGGATGGCACGCTCACGTTGATCGGTGCGACCACCGAGAATCCTTCGTTCGAAGTGAACAGCGCGTTGCTGTCACGGGCGCGCGTGTACGTGCTCAAGTCGCTCGGGCCACTCGAGATCGAGCGCGTCATCCGCGCGGCGCTGGCGGATTCGCAGCGCGGGCTCGGCAGTCTCGGCGTCACGATCGAGGACAAGGCACTGGAAGTGATCGTCGCGGCAGCCGATGGCGACGCGCGCCGCGCGCTGAACCTGCTCGAAGTAGCGGCCGATCTCGCGGAGCCCGCGCGGGATGCGGGCACCAGCGATTCCTCGTCTCGCGTCATTACGGTGGCCGTTGCGGCCGATGTGGCCTCCGGCGGGTATCGCCGGTTCGACAAGGGCGGGGACCAGTTCTACGACCAGGTCTCCGCGCTTCACAAGTCCGTGCGCGGAAGCGATCCCGATGCGGCGCTCTACTGGCTGGCGCGCATGCTCGACGGCGGCTGCGATCCCCTTTACGTCGCGCGCCGGGTGGTGCGCATGGCTTCGGAAGACATCGGCAACGCCGATCCGCGGGCGCTATCGCTTGCGCTGGATGCCTGGGACACGTTCGAGCGACTCGGCAGTCCGGAAGGTGAGTTGGCGATCGCGCAGGCCGTCGCGTACCTGGCCGTGGCACCGAAGAGCAACGCGGTCTACACCGCTTACGGTGCCGCGATGGAAGACGTGCACCGGTTCGGCACACTCGAGGTGCCGCTCAAGCTGCGAAACGCGCCGACCGGGTTGATGAAGAAACTCGGCTATGGGCGCGATTACCGCTACGCCCACGACGAGGCGGGCGCGTTCGCCGCCGGCGAGACGTATTTTCCCGACGCGATGGAACAGCCCCGGTATTATTATCAACCGGTGTCGCGCGGGCTCGAGATCAGGATCGGCGAAGCGCTGGCCCGTTTTCGGGAACGCAACAAGGCGCAGTGAACACTCTTTTGGCTATTGCAGTCGGCGGCGCGCTGGGTAGCGTGCTGCGCTATCTCATGGGTGCCATGGTCCAGGGGTGGACGAGCGCGCGCTTTCCCATCGGGACACTGTCGGTCAACGTGGTGGGAAGCCTGGCGATCGGTGTGCTGTACATCTGGTTGCTGGAACGGACCGACGCGTCGCCGGCGTCGGTGGGTTTCTGGATGACGGGTGTACTTGGCGGGTTCACGACGTTTTCCGCGTTCTCGCTGGAATCGGTGGACTTGCTGGGCCAGGGCGCGTGGTCTCGCGCGTTGGCGTATGTGTTGCTGAGTGTCGTGCTGTGTCTCGGGGCCGCAGCGTTGGGAATCTGGGGCGCACGGCGTCTCGTCTGATTTCAAGGGTGAAGGCGTGATCGATCCAAAGTGGCTACGCACGAATCCGAAGGAAGTTGCCGAGAACCTCGCGCGGCGCGGCTTTCAATTCGACGTGCAGGCGTTCATGGCGCTCGAGGAGCAGCGCAAGGCGACGCAGATCGAGGCGGATCGCTTGCGTGCCGAGCGCAATTCGCTCGCGAAGGCGGCTGGCAAGGCCAAGGCGAGCGGGCAGGACATTGGTCCGCTGAAAGCGCAATCCGATGCCGTTGGCGCGCGTCTCGAAGAGGAAGAGAAAAAGCTCGAGGTCCTGCAAGCTCAGCTCGAGTCCATCCAGCTCGGCCTGCCGAACCTGCTGCACGAGAGCGTGCCTGAAGGGAGCGACGAGTCTGCGAATGTCGAAGTGCGTCGCTGGGGCACACCTCGCGACTTCGGGTTCAAGCCGCTCGATCACGTCGCGCTCGGCGAGAAGCACCGCGGAATGGATTTTGAGGCGGCCAGCAGGATCTCGGGCGCACGCTTCGTCGTCCTGTCGGCTGGCTTCGCGCGCCTGCATCGGGCGCTGATCCAGTTCATGCTCGACCTGCACACGCGCGAGCACGGCTATCGCGAAGTCTACGTGCCATACCTGGTGGGTTCGGCAGCTCTCACGGGCACTGGCCAGTTGCCGAAGTTCGAGAGCGACCTGTTCAAGGTCGGGCCGGGCGCTGGCGCAGACGCCGAAACGCGTTCGCTGTACCTGATTCCGACCGCGGAGGTGCCCGTGACCAACCTGGTGCGTGAATCGATCGTGGAAGCGGATCGGCTGCCACTGAAGTACGTGGCCCACACGCCCTGTTTCCGGTCGGAAGCCGGCTCGCACGGCAAGGACACGCGCGGAATGATCCGCCAGCACCAGTTCGAGAAGGTCGAGCTGGTACACATCGTGCGGCCGCAGGATTCGTATGCGGCGCTCGAAGAGCTCACCGCAAGCGCGGAGAAGGTGTTGCAACAGCTGGAGTTGCCGTATCGGGTCGTGGCGCTGTGTGCCGGTGACGTCGGCTTCGGCAGTGCCAAGACCTACGACCTGGAAGTGTGGCTGCCGGGACAAGGCCGCTATCGCGAGATTTCTTCGTGCAGCAACTGCGAGAATTTCCAGGCGCGACGCCTGCAGGCGCGCTATCGCAACGAGGCGGGCAAGCCGGAGCTGGTGCACACGCTCAACGGTTCCGGCGTGGCGGTGGGACGCGCGCTGATCGCGATCCTGGAGAATTTCCAGGCCGAGGATGGCTCGATCGGCATTCCCGAAGCGCTGCGTCCCTACATGGGCGTCGAGCGCTTGGCCCCGCCTGGAGCCTCACGATGACCATCACCATTACCGCCTTCGAGAGGTCACCCGATGGCGGCAAGGGACTGGCGCGTGACACGCGCGTTCGCTGGGCGCTTGAAGAAGTGGGCCAACCCTACGAGGTTCGCCTTGTTTCGTTCCGTGCGATGAAGGAACCCGGACATCTGCGCCTTCACCCTTTCGGCCAGATTCCAACCTACGAGGAAGACGATCTCGCCCTGTTCGAGACAGGGGCAATCGTGTTCCATCTTGCCGAGCGCCAGGCGGGCCTGCTGCCGGACGATGCCAATGCCCGGGCGCGCGCGATCACATGGATGTTTGCAGCGCTCAACACCGTGGAGCCGACGATCCTTGAACTCGGAACCGCCAGGTTTCTGGAGAGCGACAAGCCCTGGAGTAAGGAGCGCCTGCCTCTGGTCGAGGATCGCGTGCGCGACCGGTTGAAGCAACTTTCCGCTCGTCTTGGCAGTGCCGACTGGCTCGATGGCGGGTTCAGCGCGGGCGACCTGTTGATGGTGTCGGTGCTGCTCAGGCTGAGATCATCGGGCATTCTCGACGAGTATCCGAACCTGGCTGCCTATGTTGCCCGCGGCGAAGCGCGCCCCGCCTACAAGCGGGCTTTCGCCGCGCAGTTGGCAATCAATACCGGCAAGCCACCGACTGGCTGATTGAGGCCCTTGGGCGAAACTTTCCCGGGTGACCTAGACCGTTTTGCTGAACAGCTGAGTGTCGGGCGCGCGTCGAGCCAGTCGCGCGTCGAACGCCATGCAGACGTTGCGAATGAACGCACGGCCGCGCTCGGTTACTTCACAGCCTTGGGAATTGAGCCGCACGAGATCGTCCGCCTGTAGCTCCTTGAGCTTCCCGGGCACGGCATCGAGATAGTCGACCGGCGCGCCCTGCTGCCACTCCGTGTGGAACTGGGTCATGAGCGCGAGGATGTGGCTGCGGAGCGCAAGGTCCTCGTCGTCGAGCACATGGCCGCGCAGGATCGGCAGCTCGCCCTTTTGAACGCGTTCCTGGTACGGCTCGATCGCCTTCTCGTTCTGCGCGAACGCGGTCCACGCATCGCCGATCGACGATACGCCCAGGCCGATCAGGGGTGACACGCGACGACTGGTGTATCCCATGAAGTTGCGGTGCAGTTCGCCTTTGACGCTCGCCTGCCAGAGCGAATCGCTCTCGAGTGCGAAGTGATCCATGCCGATCTCTCGATAACCTTCCGCTTCGAGAATGTCTCGTCCCCGTTCGTAGAGCGCGCGCTTCGCGTCGCCGGTCGGCAGGTCCGCTTCGGTGAAGCGGCGCTGGCTGGGCTTGATCCACGGGACATGCGCGTACGCGTAGAAAGCAATGCGGTCGGGCTTGAGGCGACGAACGGCGGCAAGGGTCTGCTCGATCGATTCGAGCGTCTGCAGCGGTAACCCGTAGATCAGGTCGTAGTTGATGCTCGTGAAACCGAGCGCGCGGGCCTGCTCCGTGAGGACACGAACCTGTTCTT
>Ga0187892_10000404_pt1 | contig 113365 bp, 112 predicted proteins | sample MA1701073metaG_FD_139345 | JGI IMG/M metagenome (GOLD analysis project Ga0187892, IMG submission 139345) | Bio-ooze microbial communities from a basaltic lava cave in the Kipuka Kanohina Cave System on the Island of Hawaii, USA - MA170107-3 metaG ... | reverse complement strand
AACGGGTCGCTACCGCTCCCCGTACCGTACCGATGAGATCGTCCGCTGGTACGGTACAGGGAGCGGTAGCGACCTGATGTGGCTGTCGCGCTCGCTGGAGATGGTGCAACGGGTCGCTACCGCTCCCCGTACCGTACCAGAGAATCCAAAGCCAGGCTGTGTGGAAGAATCATTCCGCACAGCCTTTTTCATTGCTCACACCCCTGCGCAAAAAAAGCAAAGTTTTCCTGTGAGTTTTTGCGCCTTGCCACCCACTATCAAGTGAAAGCAGCAAACACGCAACGCTGTAAAACATCAACCCCTCGGGTCACACTGATTCCGAGACCTAACCAAAAAGGAGAACGATTATGTTTAGCTTTACGAAGAACACGCTGATGCGGAAGACGATGATTGCGATGTTGATCTTTGGCGCGACGGCTCCTGGGTTCGCCGGCCCGGTGGGTGGCAGGAAATACACCCGCACGTCAGTTAGAGCCAATGGCGAGGATGTCTTTTACGTTACCTTTCGCGGCGGTGAACTCGCTCGCGTCGCTCTCAGTGGCGACGGCGACACAGACCTCGACCTTTACGTTTACGACGAGAACGGCAGCCTGATCGCCAGGGACGATGACTCAAGCGACGACTGTTACGTGAGTTGGACTCCAAGGTGGACCGGCAGCTTCAAAATCAGAGTGGTCAATCGCGGACGAGTCTACAACGAATATGCGCTGGTCGCCTACTGAAACGCCTTCGCCTGAACTCAGTAAGCTTCTCAATAACCATCATCAGAAAAGAGCATCTCGTATGACGAACATTCAGTGACCGGAGGTTTCCAGACGGAGCCTCCGGTTTTCTGTTTGCACACTCAGCTACTGCTACGCAAAAAAAAGGCGAATAAGCAAATTTTCCTTGTGAGCTTTTGCTCCCCGCCACCCACTATCAAGTGAAAGCAGCAAACACGCAATGCTGAAAGCAGCAAATCGCTAACCTCTCGGATCACCGATTCCGAGACCTAACAAAAAGGAGCAACAATGAAGAGATCACTTTCGACGGTGTTGGCCGGGTGGCTTTTGGTGATGGTACCATTTGCCGTTTACGCAGATAGCCGAACTTATGTTCCACCCAAGGCAACGGGCTACATTTACATCGTAATTGATTACAAACTCTCCTCAAACTTACCACAACGGACACAAGTATCCGTCGCTTGGGGGGCTTACAACCGAAGTTCTTCGATTTCACCTCCCATTGGTAGTTTTTCAATCCCTCAGGGGTTTGTCATTCGCTTGTGGCATTCTAAAGCGGATTCAATACCTTTGAAGGTGTCTACTGATGGGAGAATTCGATCCTGCGCTCAAGGAAGCCCGCCTCCACAATGGGGAGCCAATGGCTACCGAACGTACTCTTGGTAGGTTACGCTGATCTTCGACAGGACGATTTAACGTAACCCGAGCGAGAACCAAGCAAGTGAGGGGCATTGTGTTGATCAACCGGGAGCCTCGGAATGCAGCGAGGCTCCCAATCTCAAGGAGCTAAGAATATGCGTAAGCAAATCGGTACAGTCGTTGTCATCCTGGGCATCTGCCTTGCTTTCATTCTATTTCAGAGCCGCTCTTCTGCTGAAGCTCAGCAGTCCGGCGATCCGCTTTCCACTTCATTGATCGGCGAAATCCGCGAGTTGCGCCTGGCGCTTCAGACTTTCACCGTGAGCAATTACCGCGCGCAAATCGCCATTGAACAGTTGAGGTCTCAGCAAGACCGTGTAGACCGCCTCAATGAGGAGATTGAAAACGTTCGGATGCAAATTGAAAGTTGTGTATCCGAGTCTCAGCAGGCAAGCGAGACTGCAAAGATTTTGGAAAAGCAAGCTGGTTTGACGTCTGACCCACTTCAACGTCTATCGCTCGAGCAAGAGCACAAACTTACCCTTGCGCGAATCGAAGAATGCAAGAGACGCGAACAGCGACTCCGCGAGCGGGAGACTCAATTGAATAGCCAGATACAGACCGAGCAAAGTACGCTTAACGATGCGAAAGATAAGATGAATTCGCTAGAGCGATCCTTGGAGGTGAATCAAAATTCGCGTCGGAAGTGACGCCGATGAGAGATGAATTGTGAGGCGCTTTCAACAACAGGGCGCATAAAACACAACAGCCTCCGGGATGCGTTCAACATTCCGGAGGCGGTTGTGTCCTCGGCGCCGAACCTCATAGTTCGAGTTTCAATATTTCGCCATCGTCCGATCCACCTGATCTGCCCACGCCAGGATGCCGCCCTTCAGGTTCCTGATCCGGGTGAAGCCCGCCTTCTTCAAAACCTCGTATGCTTTGGCGCTGCGGCCCCCCATCTTGCAATGCACGACGATGTCTTCTTCTGGATCGAGTTCGCCGACGCGGTTGGCGAACTGGCCGAGCGGGATCAGGCGCGAACCGTAATTTTCCAGGTTGGCGATCTGCCACTCGTGCGGTTCGCGCACGTCAATGATCGTCACGCGCTCGCCGTTATCCAGCCGCTGTCGCAACTGCGACGGAGTGATCTCCCAGTCGGAGACTTCGGTCGCCGCCGGTTGCGGAGCGATGCCGCAGAACTGGTCGTAATCAATCAACTGTTTGATCGTCGGGTGGTCACCGCACAGCGGGCATTCGGGATTGCGCCGCAGCTTCAATTCGCGGAACTTCATTTTCAACGCGTCGAAGAGCAGCAGGCGTCCGACCAGCGGCTCGCCTTCACCGATGATCAGCTTGATGGCTTCAGTAGCCTGAACCACGCCGATGATGCCAGGCAGGATTCCGAGCACGCCGCCTTCTGCGCACGATGGAACCAGACCGGGTGGCGGCGGTTCGGGATACAAACAGCGGTAGCACGGCCCGCCGGCTTTCGGATAAAAGACCGAAGCCTGGCCCTCGAAGCGAAAGATCGAACCATAAACGTTGGGTTTGCCGAGCAGCACGCTCGCGTCGTTGGCCAGATAGCGCGTCTGGAAGTTGTCGGTGCCGTCAATGATGATGTCGTAGTCTTTGACTATGCCCAGCGCGTTCTCTGACCTGAGCGCCAGCTCGTAAGTGTCAACCTGCGTGTGCGGGTTGATGTCGGCCAATCGGTCTTTCGCCGAGTCCAACTTCTTCCGCCCGACATCTTTCGTGCCGTGCAGGATTTGTCGTTGCAGATTGCTGTGGTCAACAACATCGAAATCAACCAGACCTAGTCGCCCAACGCCCGCCGCAGCCAGATAGAGTCCAAGCGGGGAACCCAGGCCGCCCGCGCCGATCAGCAGAATGCTCGCAGCCTTCAGCTTGCGCTGACCCTCCATTCCGACTTCGGGCAGGATCAGGTGGCGGTTGTAACGCGCCAGTTCATCTTTGTTCAATTCGGGCAGACCACCGCTTCTGGCTTCGACCGGGGCCTCTTCCACGGCGCAGCCCGGCTCGGCGGCGCCACCAGCGATTGACGGGACGATGCTGATCTCGTCGCCTTCTTTAATTGCGGTGTCTTCTTTTTGCAGATAGCGGATGTCTTCGTCGTTGACGTAGATGTTGACGAAGCTGCGCAGCTTGCCGCCGGCGTCGAAGAGGTGTTTTTGCAGGTCGGGGAATTGCGCGGTCAGTTGGGCGAGCGCTTCGCCGATCTGGGTAGCTTCGACGTTTACCGACACCTGGCCGCCGGCGTACTGGCGCAGCGCTGTCGGTATAAAAATGGATGGCATAACGATTTCTCCTCCCTAACTGTGTGTCGAAAGTTGGGTTGATAATACTTCAGAAATAATTGTCATCTCTTCCTCGTCAAATTGCGAACGGTCTTCGCGCACCGTCCAGGCGCGGACTTCCTCCGCCGTCCCGTCGCGCACCGCGACAATCAGATAAGACCATTCCGTGATTGGCGCATGTTCAAGGTCGAAGCCTGACGGCACGGCGGGGTGATTCGGATGGGAATGATAGTAGCCCCAGACACCCAAACCACGTTTCGTGGCCTCCCGGTCGGCGCGGTCGTAATCGAGAGGCTTCAGTTCGACCCGATTGTGGCGCGAATCCTTGCGGATGTTTTCGAGCGGAAGTATTTCGCGGATCACACGCTCGCCGTTTTCGACGACGCCCAGCAGCAGTCCGCCGCATTCTTCGGGAAACGTCCGCTCGCCGTGGCGTTTGATCTGTTCGATTTGTTCGGTTGTCAGTTTGACGCTCATGGTTGCGATTTTAAATTTGAGATTTGAGATTGAAAATCAATCGTCCCAGAATTTTTCGCTCAGATATTTGCTGGCGTCATCGCACAGCACGGTGACGATCACGCCTTCATCAATCTCTTCGGCGACCTTCATCGCCGCGACGACGTTCGCCCCGGACGAAACGCCGACGAACCAGCCCTCGCGCCGCGCCAGCCGTTTGACCATTGCGTGAGCTTCTTCAGTGCTCACTTCGATCTGCTGGTCGGCCAGCGCCGGGTCGTAAATGCCCGGCACGATGGCCGTCTCCATATGCTTCAACCCTTCGAGTCCGTGGAACGGAGAATCGGGTTGCATCGAGATCAGTTTCACGCCGGGTTTGAGTTCGCGCAAGCGCCGCCCGACGCCGATGAACGTCCCGCTTGTGCCCAGGCCGGCGACGAAGTGGGTGATGCGCCCTTGCGTCTGCTCGAAAATCTCTACGCCCGTCGTTTCGTAATGCGCGCGCCAGTTGGCCGAATTGTTGTACTGATCAGGATAGAAGTATTTGCCTGGCTCAGAGGTGACAATCTCGCGCACGGCCAGGATGGCGCCATCCGAACCTTGCAACGGATCGGTCAGGACAAGCTCCGCGCCGTGCGCGCGCAGGATGCGTTTCCGCTCTTCGCTGGCGTTTTTGGGCAGACAGAGCTTGACGCGGTAGCCGAGCGCGGCGCCGATCATCGCGTAAGCGATTCCGGTATTGCCGCTCGTGGCGTCAATGATGGTTTTGTCGCGGGTGAGCGCGAGAGTGCGCTTGCCTTCGCGGATCATTTTCAGCGCGGGCCGATCTTTAACTGAACCTCCCGGATTCGCCCACTCCGCTTTGCCGTAGATTTCGACGCGCGGATTTTCAACCAGATTGGTAAGCTTGATAAGCGGCGTGTTTCCGATGAGGTCGAGCAAAGACGCAGGCGCACTGTCAACAGCAACAACAGCGCGGGTCAGTGGTGGCATAACAATTTGCGCTCGCCAAATGTTTCATCGGTCGTGGTTAATGAAAAATCGAAAGTGATTAACAACGACAGGCATCTTAGACCAGGCCAGGCGATATTTCAACACGGGCTTGAACTCTCCTGACCTGGCTCTTCGAACGTGGAGGCCGCCTTCAGCCAGCGCAAGAAGCATCCCTTCAAGGTTGGACCAGTTGATTCCGCACAGCGTAGCGCACCAAGTCGCTCATCGAATGCAGGTTGAGCTTGGACATAATGTGGCTGCGATGTGTCTCGACAGTCTTGACGCTGATTGTCAGCAGGTTGGCCACCTCTTTGTTCGATCTCCCTTCAGCCAGCAACTGCACGATCTCACGCTCGCGCGCGGTCAACGGATTGAGCGCCTCTTTGTTCGTTTCGGCGGCGCCTCCGCCCTTGAGGTAGGCTTCGATCATCATCTCCGACACTCTGGCGGTGAAGAAGGGTTTGTGCTGGCAAAGCGACTCGACCGCCGCGATCAGATCGCGTCCCGCGTCAGATTTCAACACGTAGCCCCGCGCGCCGGCTTCCAGCACCTCGCGCACCAATTGTTCGGAATCGTGAACCGAGAGAATGAGTATCTGAGTTTGGGGCACTGCTTTCCTGATCTGGCGCGTGGCCTCCAATCCATTCATCTCCGGCATTGAGATGTCCATAATCACTATATCCGGAGTCAGGCGTCTGGTTTCCTCCACGGCTTGCCGGCCTGTCACCGCCTCACCTGAAATCTCCCAACCAGGGCGCGTCTCGAACAACGCCCGCAGCCCCCGCCGGACGACTTCGTGATCATCCGCGATCAAAATGCGTACATTTGGGCATCCGCCAATTCCAGCCATCCAGCCACGCTTGCCAACGTTGCATTGCACGACCGGCCCCCAACAACCAAGCTTCACGATGCAATAGCGTGAGCCATATTCTTCGGCAAACTGCGCCTGCTCGTAATAACCTCCTCGATCACAGCCTTCGTGAACCGTCTCGCCAAAGAGCCAGGTTGGCCGCAAGGCTTCATCGAGCGGAATCATCGGAGCGCGCCCTGCCGACTGGTAAAGCAGGTAAAGCAATGTCTCCGTCAGATTGTCTGGTTGTGTCGGACAGCCGGGCACGCAGACAATCGGAATCTCCGCCTTTGACTTCCAATCCCAGCCCAGATAATCCGGCAACCCCATCGCGCCCGTGGGATTGCCTTTCATTGCGTGGATGCCGCCGTAAGTGGCGCAGGTTCCAACCGCCATCACCGCCCACGCCTTCGGCGCCAGGCGATCAATCCAATCGCAGGTCGGGATCGGCTGGCCAGTGACCGGATCGTTTCCGAGCGCCGCCCAATATCCTTCGCTCTTGATCTCTTCGTTCGGGATCGAGCCTTCGATGACAAGAATGAACGGGTCGAGCTGGCCTTCGCGAGCGTGGCCGCAGTGATCGCCACTGATTCACCGTCACAGCCCAGACCCGCTGTAATCCAGAGGACGTTCATCTCCCTGATTGTTTGCAGTTCTTGGGTTTTGTCAGTCTGCTTAGTTGATTCGCGCGCCATTCCGGCTCTCCCTCGCCTTCAGGCTTAATGTGTCGTGTGAAAACTATTTGGCATCCTGTTTGATTTGTGGCGGGGATTATACATCAGACTGAGGCGCTGTCACGGGAACCACGGCGCGGAAGGAGAGGAGATTAGGATCGAGGGTGGAACTGTTTGTAAGCTGACTTCAGGCGATCATTCGTCACGTGCGTGTAAATTTGCGTCGTGCTGATGTCGCTGTGTCCAAGCAGCATCTGGACCGACCTCAAATCCGCGCCGTTTTCGAGCAGCGCCGTGGCGAAGCTGTGACGCAGCATGTGCGGCGTAACGTGCCCCAGGTTCGCCGACTCGCCGTAGCGTTTGATGATCTTCCAAAACTTCTGGCGGGTTAAGGAGTCAGCGCCCGGTTCTACAAATAGCGTGTCTGAGCGGTTACCTTTCAGCAGTCTTTGCCTGACGGCAAAGTAATTTCTCAGGTAGGAGAGCGCAGACCGGCCCAAAGGGATAAGCCTCTGCTTGCTTCCTTTGCCGAAGCAACTCAAGACTCCGGCTGCCAGCTCAATGTCGGAGGCCTTCAGCTTGACCAACTCGGAGACGCGCAACCCGGTCGCATAGAGCACTTCCAGCATCGTCCGGTCTCTGAACCCGATGTCGTTATTCAGGTCAGGTTGCTCAAGCAATTTATCAACCTCTTCCTGGCTCAGGAATCTGGGCAGGGTCTGCCAGGCTTTGCGCGATTCCAGGTATGCCGTGGGGTCCTGTTTTACCAAGCCCTCAGTCAGAGCAAACCGGAAGAGACCTCTCACGGAGGAAATGAAGCGGGCGATGCTTGAATCGCTTCGGTCTTCGTCTTTCAGGCGCGCCAGGAAATCAATCAAGTCGTCACGGTCAATGGTCAGCAGGCTTTTCTCTTTTTTACTTAGAGATTCGCAGAGAATCCTTAGGTCGCTTTTGTAAGATTGCAGGGTATTGTCAGAAAGCCCTTTCTCAACCCGCATGGCCTGAATGAAATTTTCGATCAATTTCTGGTTATCCATGTGCCAGACTCCCTTCGCTGAACTCTGTTTTGTTTTGCTGTTGCAACAGGTTATCACGAGATTGCCCAATCCTACAGCCTTATCCGCCTCGTTTCCGAATTTCCTGACCCCGGTCTCAGTAATTCGCTGTATTGATCTCGACATCAGGGTCTTCAACAATGGACGGCGTCATACTTGCGTTCTCAATCCAGGTACAAGTTCGATAGTTTTTCATAGCAGACAAATTGTCCGCCGGAAGTTCGAGTGTACGGCAAATGCGCAGTTCCGCCGTGCAAGTGTTCTAAACCTGCTGTTTGCCCTCACAGAAAGGAAACAACTATGGCAGCGGAAGCGGTTCCCTATGGCCGTGTCACACAGCGTGCGCCGGCTGTTAAAGAGGTACACATCGTCTGGATCACAGCCGGTCTGGGCTGCGACGGTGATTCGGTGGCGATTACATCCGCCACACAACCGAGCGTCGAAGACGTCCTCCTGGGGGCCATCCCCGGTCTTCCCACAGTTCATCTTCATAACCCTGTGCTGGCCTATGAAGTCGGCGACGATTTCATGCAGTACTGGTACAAAGCTGAAAAAAGCGAACTCGATCCCTTCGTGCTGGTCGTCGAAGGTTCGATCCCGAACGAGAAGATCAAGAGCGAAGGTTATTGGGCGGCGCTGGGCAACGATCCGGTCACAGGCCAGCCGATCCCGACCTGCGACTGGATTGACCGCCTGGCGCCCAAAGCGCTGGCCGTCGTAGCCATCGGCACTTGCGCCACCTATGGCGGCATTCACGCGATGGAAGGCAATCCGACCGGCTGCATGGGCCTGGCCGATTACCTGGGTTGGGATTGGAAATCGAAAGCCGGCATTCCGATCATCAACGTGCCCGGCTGCCCCGTGCATCCCGACAACTTCATGGAGACGGTGCTTTATTTGCTCTATCAGGCGGCGGGATTAGCGCCAATGATGCCGCTGGATGAAGCCGGGCGTCCACAGTGGCTTTTTGGAAACACCGTCCACGACGGCTGCGACCGCGCGGGATATTACGAGCAGGGCGATTTCGCCGATGAATACGGCTCGCCCAAATGCATCGTCAAGCTCGGTTGCTGGGGGCCGGTGGTCAATTGCAACGTGCCCAAGCGCGGCTGGGTCAACGGCGTCGGCGGTTGTCCGAATGTCGGCGGCATCTGCATCGGCTGCACGATGCCGGGCTTTCCCGACAAGTTCATGCCGTTTATGGACGAGCCGCCAGGCGCGAAGATCTCTTCCACCACCATCGGTCTTTACGGCAAGGCGATCACTTCGCTGCGCCGGATGACCAACGCCACGCTCAACAAAGAGCCGAAGTGGCGCCACACGCGCGCTGAACTCACCACCGGCTATCGGCCACGAACCTACTGAATCAGTACCGCGAGCGGTAGCGAGCGTGGCTCCATCAGTAACCGACCGGTGGAAGCCCGCTCGCGGTACCGAATCAGTACCGCGAGCGGTAGCGAGCGTGACCCCATCAGTAACCGACTGGTGGAAGCCCGCTCGCTACCGCTCGCGGTACCGACCGGAAAAGGAGACCAAAATGGCTATCGCTACTGATACAAAGAAAAAAGCTCCAACTGCGGCAAAGCAACTGGTTGAGATGAACTGGGACCCGATTACGCGGATCGTCGGCAGTCTGGGCATCTACACCAAGATTGATTTCAACAACCGAGAGGTCGCCGAATGTCACAGCACCTCTTCGATCTTTCGCGGCTACAGCATTTTCATGAAGGGCAAAGACCCACGCGACGCCCACTTCATCACCAGCCGCATCTGCGGTATCTGCGGCGACAACCACGCGACCTGCGCCACTTACGCCCAGAACATGGCTTTCGGCATCCATCCGCCCGCCATCGCCGAATGGATTATCAACCTCGGCGAAGCGGCGGAGTATATGTTCGACCACAACATCTTCCAGGATAACCTCGTCGGCGTGGATTTCTGCGAGCAGATGGTCAAAGAGACCAATCCGAGCGTCTGGGCCAAAGCGCAGAAGACCGAAGCGCCCAACGCGAAGCTGCACGGTTACAAAACCATCGCCGACATTATGACGGCGCTCAATCCGTTCACCGGCGCGTTCTACCGCGAAGCTTTGCAGACCAGCCGCTACACCCGCGAGATGTTTTGTCTGATGGAAGGCAAACACGTTCACCCGTCAACTCTCTATCCGGGCGGCGTCGGCACAGTGCCCACGATCCAGCTCTTCACCGATTACCTCGTCCGGCTGATGAGATACGTCGAGTTTATGAAGAAGGTGGCGCCGTTGCACGACGACCTCTTCGACTTCTTCTACGAAGCTCTGCCGGGTTATGAGAAGGTCGGACAGCGGCGGGTGCTGCTCGGCTGCTGGGGATCGTTCAACAACCCGGATGTCTGTGACTACACCTACAAGCGGATGAGCGAGTGGGGACGCGCGATGTACGTCACGCCGGGAGTGGTGGTGGATGACAAGCTGGTGACGACCGATTTGGTGGACATCAACCTGAACATCCGCATTTTGCTCGGCAGTTCATACTACGAGGACTGGGACAATTCCGAAGTCTTCGTCAAGCAGGACCCGCTCGGCAACCCTGTGGACAAGAAGCATCCGTGGAACCAGACGACGATCCCCAAGCCGCAGAAGCGCGACTTCGACGGCAAATACACCTGGGTGATGTCGCCGCGCTGGCTCGACAAGCGGACGGGCGAGCATCTGGCGCTGGACACCGGCGGTGGAGCGATTGCGCGGCTGTGGGCGACGGCGCTCGCAGGGCTGGTGGACATCGGCTATGTCAAAGCCACTGGTAATAGCGTCAAGATTTATCTGCCCAAGACAGCTTCCTTGCCGGAGACCGAGTTCGAGTGGAAGATTCCGAAGTGGTCGAACGCCATCGAACGTGATCGCGCCCGCACCTACTTCCAGGCTTACGCCGCCGCTTGCGCGCTTTATTTCTGCGAGCAGGCGATGGCGGAATTGCACGCCGGTCACACCAAGACCTGGACGGAGTTCAAAGTTCCGGAAGAGGCCATTGGATGCGGCTTCCACGAAGCGGTGCGCGGCGTGCTCTCGCATCACGTCGTGATCCGCGACGGCAAGATCGCCAACTATCACCCATACCCGCCGACGCCGTGGAACGCCAACCCGCGCGACATCTACGGCACGCCGGGGCCTTATGAAGACGCCGTGCAGGGGACTCCGATCTTCGAGGAGAACGGGCCGGAGAACTTCAAGGGGATTGATATCATGCGCGCTGTGCGCAGCTTCGATCCCTGTCTGCCCTGCGGCGTGCATATGTACCTCGGCAATGGTAAGGTGATCGAAACACGCCATTCGCCGATGTTCGGCGCGATGCACGAATGATATGCCCGATAAATTCGACAAGAAAGAGTTTCAGCAACGGCTGCAAAAGATCGAAGCGTTGGTCCACACGATTGAATCGGCTGCCGATCCGAACGTGCGGGCCAGCGCCGTCGAATTGATGCAGTCGTTGATGGAACTACACGGAGCCGGTATCGAACGGATGATGGAGATTGTCTTCGAGAATGGAGCGGCGGGCGGCGGGATCATTGACCGCTTCGCAGGCGATGATCTGGTCGCGAGTCTGCTGTTGCTTTACGGTCTGCATCCGCTGGACATCGAAACGCGCGTGATGCAGGCGCTGGATAAAGTGAGACCTTATCTGCGATCGCACGGCGGCAACGTGGAACTCATCGGGATTGCGGACGGCGCAACGCGGCTGCGGCTGGTGGGGAGTTGTCACGGCTGCGCGTCGTCCGCAATGACGCTCAAGCTGGCGATTGAAGAAGCGATCTATGAGTTCGCGCCCGACGTGGCGGCGCTTGAGGTCGAAGGCGTCGTCGCGCAACCGTCGCCATCCGGCCTGGTGCAGTTGGAGCGAGCGCCGGGCAGGAACGGAACCGCCAGCGAAAGTCAGGGTTGGGAAGAAGTAAACGGTCTGGCTGCGGTGGTGAACGGCGCGGCGCGGAGCATTGAAGTCTCCGGGCATTCAGTTCTCTTCTGCCGGCTGGGCGAAACGCTTTACGCTTACAGCGACACTTGTCCCGATTGCGGGCAGACAATGCGCGTTGCTTCGCTTGAGGCGACGGCGTTGATCTGTCCCTCCTGCGGGCAGCGTTTCGATGTTATGCGCGCCGGGCGCGGGCTGGATAAACCAGGTTTGCATCTTGAGCCGTTCCCATTGCTCGTCGAGCAGGGGCAGGCCAAGATCGCGCTGCCGGCATTTCAGTGATGAGTTCAAACTGGCCGTCACAACGAAACAGTTCATTCGCCGCGCTCCGCCGCTTCGTCCGCGAGCGAGGGCCGGTCGAGCGTTGCGAATTGTGCAGCGCCGATCTGGCCGCCGATCACCAGCATCTGATCGAGCCGTCGAGCCGGAAGCTGGTTTGCGCCTGCGATCCGTGCGCGATCCTCTTCAGCAATCAGGAAGGGAAGTACCGGCGCGTGCCGCGGCGCATTCGCTTCCTGCGGGATTTCCGTTTGACCGACGCGCAGTGGGAGAGCCTGATGATCCCGATCAACATGGCTTTCTTCTTTCACAGCGTTCCGGCTGGCAGAGTCGTGGCGCTTTATCCAAGCCCCGCCGGAGCGACCGAATCGTTGCTCACCTTCGAGTCGTGGGAAGAGATCGTCCGGGAAAATCCCCTCCTCAAAGGGATGGAGCCGGATGTCGAGGCGCTGCTGGTCAATCGCGTGGCCAGCGCGCGCGGGCAGGCTGCGGCGGAGTACTACCTGGCGCCGATTGACGAATGTTACAAGCTGGTCGGTTTGATCCGCGCGCGCTGGCGCGGGCTTTCGGGCGGCGCGGAAGTCTGGGAAGAGATCGGGCAGTTCTTTGCCGAGTTGAAGCGGCGCGCCAACGTAATCGGAGAAGCCGCGCATGCCTGATTTGAACTTCCAGGTCTATGAGGCCGAGGCCGAGCCTTATGCGGCGGCCCCGCTGCTCGTTTTCAAGCTGGGGGTCGCCAACGCTGACCCGGACGAGCCGATCCATACCGTCGCGCTGCGGTGTCAAATTCAGATCGAAGCCACGCGCCGCCGCTACAGCGCCGAGGAGCAGGAGCGACTGCACGATCTTTTCGGCGAACCTGAGCGCTGGAGCCAGACGTTGCGCACGATGCTGTGGACGCATACGAGCGTCATCATCACGCAATTCACCGGCAGCGCAGTGGTTGATCTGCCCGTGCCTTGCACGTTCGATTTCAACGTGGCGGCGACGAAATATTTCGCGGGGTTGGAGGGAGGAGAAATTCCGCTGTGTTTGCAGTTCAGCGGAACGGTTTTTTACGAAGCCGAAGATGGCGCTTTGCAGGTCGCCCAGATTCCCTGGAGCAAAGAGGCTAGATACCGGCTGCCCGTCAGAGCTTGGCAGGACATGATGGATATTTACTATCCGAACGGCGCTTGGCTCCGTTTGCGCCGTGACGTTTTTGACCGCCTGCATCAGTTCAAAATGCGGCGCGGTTTGCCGACGTGGGAGCAAACGCTGGAGAGCTTGCTGCCGGATGAGGAGAAGAAATGAACGTGGAACTCGTCGAGAAAATTGCCGACGCAGTGCTCTACGAGGGGTACATCCTCTATCCCTACCGGCCATCGGCGGTGAAGAACCGGCAGCGTTTCAATTTCGGCGTGCTCGTTCCGCCGGCCTACAGCGAGGCGCAGCGGGGAACCGAAAGCTGGTCAATGCAGACGGAGTGTCTGGCGCTGGGCGATCATTTGACGACGCTCAATGTCAAGGCGCGCTTCCTCCATCTGCTCGCGCGCGAGGTGAGCGAGTTGCGCCAGCCGCTGGTTGAAGGGCCGGAAAGCGCGGAGCCGGAGTTTCACGTCGTCCCGTCGCTCGAAGCCGGCGGTCGAATCTTTCAAACCTGGCAGGAAGCGGTCGAGCGCGAGATCAACCAGTCGGCGCTCAATCTCGACGACCTCCTCTCGCGCCCGCTCCGGTTTATTTTTTCCTTCCCGGCAAAACAGGTGTTTGAACCGTTGAGTGACGCGAGCGGCGCGGTCTTTGGCGGGATCGTGCGGCGGCAGGAGTTCATCGAAGGCGCAGTCGAATTACGGGTTGCGGATTGCGGATTGCGGAGCGAAAAAATAATCAACACCCTGATCAATAAAAATAATCCGCAATCCGCAATCCACAACCCGCAATCCGCCAGGTTGTACAAAATCACAGTCCGCATTCTCAACCTGACGCCGTTTGAACACGCAGAGCAAAAGAGCCGTGACGAGGCTTTGCTGCAATCGCTGGCTTCCGCTCACACTATTCTCGGCGTGCAGGCAGGCGAATTCGTTTCGCTGCTCGATCCGCCGGAAGAGTTCAAAGAAGCGGCTGCGTCGTGCGCCAACCAGGGGACGTGGCCGGTGCTGGCGGGCGAAGCAGGAGCGAGCGACCTGATGCTCTCGTCGCCGATCATCCTTTACGACTATCCGCAGATTGCGCCCGAAAGCGCGGGCGACCTCTGCGACGGCGCGGAGATTGACGAGATTCTGCTGCTGCGGATTCTGACGCTGACTGAGGAAGAGAAACGCGAGATGCGCAGCGCGGACGACCGCGCCCGGCAAATCCTTGAACGGACCGAACAGCTTTCGCCGGAGCAGTTGATGAAGCTGCACGGCGTCGTGCGCTCGCTGCGCCCGGTTGAACAGAGTGACAGCGATGAACGAATGGGAATGGCATTTGCTGGAAGATAAAACGACGCTCGAACAGGCCGTCGTTTGGGGCGTCGAGTTGAGGCCGGGCGATCACGTCCGGCTGCGTCCGCGCGCGGGCGGCGACATCTTCGATCTGGCGCTGGCCGGGAAGACGGCCACCATCGAAGCCATCGAGCAGGATTACGAGAACAACGTCCATCTGGCTGTGGTGCTCGATGACGATCCGGGCAAAGACCTGGGGCTGCTCAGGCAACCGGGCCATCGCTTCTTCTTCTCGCCGGATGAAGTCGAGCCGCTGCTGCCGGGCGAATCGGCCGGCGAACGGGAGGGAACCGAAGCGTGACTCATCCGCGCATTCTGATCGCCTGCATCGGCAACATCTTTCTCGGCGACGACGGTTTCGGCGTCGAGGTGGCGAAGCGGTTGATGCGGCGCAAACTGCCCGAGGAAGCGCAGGTGGTGGATTTCGGCATCCGCGGCTTCGATCTGGCTTACGCGCTGATGGATGGTTACGACGTGACGATCTTCGTTGACGCGACGCAGCGTGGCGGAGAGCCGGGCGCGCTCTACGTCATCGAGCCTGACCTGGAAGAGCTTGATGGATCGGACGGGCAGGCGATGCTCCCTCCGACGCTGGTTGACGCGCACGGGATGAATCCAATGAAGGTGCTGGAATTGGCGCGATCAATGGGCGCGGAGTTCAGACGAATTCTGGTCGTGGGTTGCGAGCCTGCCACGCTCGGTCCGGAAGAAGGCCAGATGGGATTGAGCGAACCGGTCGAAGCGGCGGTGGATGAAGCGGCCGGGTTGATCGAGTCGCTGGTCGCAGCTACATTGCAGGAAGTGCAGGATGAGCGCCGCGCTGCGGCGCTGTGAGTAAAACTTTAAAAGGAGAACAACGATGGAACACAACGGCAACAACGCCAACAATGATTCCGTGGAAAACAGAGACGCCCTCCACTTGATGGGCGGTCTCGCGTTGATGGTGCTGGGCGCAGGCCTGGTGATGACGCATCCTGGGGTGCGCAAGGCGGTGAGCGCCGGTTTGTCCGGAGTTCTTCCCGACTTGCAGGGCAAATTTCTGCCTGATCTGACCGCGCTTGGGCCAGACATTCAGCGTTATATGAAGCTGAGGTCAATGTAGCCGCATGAGCGAGAGCGACACTTCAATCGTTCGATACAGACTGGATGCCAGCCAAAGCAAGTTCACCGCGCAGGCGTTCGCCACGGGATTGCTTGCAGGGTTCGGGCACAATCCGACCATCGGCATCCGCGATTTCGTGGGCGAGGCGCAATATACGTCTGGCTCGCTGACCGAGGCTGCGCTGCGTCTTGTCGTCAACGTCAAATCGCTTACAGTGCTTGACGATGTGAAGGAGAAGGATCGTCATGAGATTGAACGCACGATGCTCAACGATGTGCTCGAAGCGTCTCTCACTCCTGAGATCGTTTTCCAGAGCACGAGCATCACGACGACCAGGATCGCCGAAGGCCGGTACAAAGCCCGGATCATCGGCGACCTGACTCTTCATGGCGTGACGCGCAATGGCCTCTGGATTATGGCTCAGGTTACACTGGACGGAGATCAGTTGCGCGCGCAAGGCGATTTCACGATCAAGCAGACCGACTACAAGATCAAGCTGGTCTCGGTCGCCGCAGGCGCGCTCAAGCTCAAAGACGAACTGAAGTTCTCATTCGATCTGGTGGGACATCGGGAGAACGTACCGTAGACTGTCCAGTCTGCGGAGGCTTCATCAACCAAACCTTCAGAGGCAATCATGCGTGTCATTGATAAGTCTCAGTTACTTGTCAATACCCTAGTAAACGAAGCCTCCCGCAGACTGGACAGTCTGCGGTACAGAAGAGAGCTATGCACGAGCTGTCCATAGCAATGAGCATGGTTGAGATGGCGAGTGAAGAGGCTGCGCGCAGAGGCGCCGCGCAGGTCAACGCGATTCATCTCAAGCTTGGGCCGCTTTCGGGCGTAGTTAAAGAGGCGCTCCTGTTTTCCTACGATGTGGCTTGCGAAGGCACACCGCTCGCCGGTTCGCGGCTAGTGATCGAAGAGTCGCCCGTTGTCGTCTATTGCGCAGCTTGTCAAACCGAACGGACTCTGACTTCCATTCAAAAATTCTTCTGCCCCGTTTGCGGCACGCCCGCGCCAGAAGTCGTGCGGGGCAGGGAACTCGAAGTCGTCGCCTTGGAGATTGAGTGATGAGCACACCACGTCTGGTCGAGGTCAGAGAAAATGTGCTGAAGCAGAATGATCTGCTCGCCCGCGCGCTCCGGCAGCGCTTCCGCGAAGCCGGAGTGTACGTGGCCAGCCTGGTCTCAAGCCCGGGCGCGGGCAAGACAGCTTTTTTGGAGAAGACGCTGGCCGCGTTGCGGTCGCAGTGTCGTGTCGCCGCGCTCGTTGGAGACTTGGCGACAGACAACGACGCGGCGCGGCTTCGGCGAACCGAAGCTCCGGTCAGGCAGATCACCACCGGCACGGTCTGTCACCTTGAAGCCGCGATGGTTGAACGCGCGCTCGAAGGCTGGAACCTGGATGAACTCGATTGCCTGTTCATCGAAAACGTCGGCAACCTGGTCTGCCCTTCGAGTTACGATCTGGGCGAAGACCTGCGTCTGGTGCTGATGTCTGTGACCGAGGGCGAAGACAAGCCACTCAAATATCCGACGATTTTCAACACGGCGGACGTGGCCGTGATCACCAAAATTGACCTCGCCGCCGCGGTTGAATTTGATCTGGCGGCGGCGCATCGCAGCGTTCAATCAGTTCGTCCCGGCATGCAGGTCTTCGAAGTTTCAGCGAAGACCGGGCAGGGGATGGATGAATGGCTGAAATTTCTACAATCGCGGATTGTGGATTGCGGATTGCGGATTTAATCGGAAGTCTAAATTCTTCTTCAATCCGCAATCCGCAATCCGCAATCCGCAATCCGCAATCCGCAATCCGCAATCCGCAATCCGCAATCCACAATCCGGTAAATGGCGACACGAACTCAAATTCTGGTGCGCGGCATTGTGCAAGGCGTGGGCTTTCGTCCTTACGTCTTTTCGCTCGCCAGCCGGCGCTCGCTTCGTGGCCGCGTTTTCAATAACACCGCCGGCGTGATCATTGATGTTGAAGGCGAACCGCGCGCGATTGAACAATTCCTCAACGAAATCGGATCGAACCCGCCGCCGCTCGCCCGGATTGAATCGGTCGAATGCAGCGGCGTGTTGGACCCGGCCAACTACGCCGACTTTCGCATCGTCGAGAGCGCGCAAGCCGGGAAGAAGTTCGTTCCGATCTCAGCCGACACCGCCACGTGCGGAGATTGCCTCAGGGAACTGTTCGATCCGGGAGACCGGCGTTATCGTTATCCATTCATCAACTGCACAAACTGCGGCCCGCGCTTCACGATCATCGAAGGCGTCCCGTATGACCGCGCGCAGACGACGATGCGTAATTTCCCGATGTGCGCCGAATGCCGCGCCGAGTACGAGAATCCGCTGGATCGCCGCTTTCACGCCGAGCCAACGGCTTGCCCGGCTTGCGGCCCGCGCGTGCGGCTGACAGATGCGCGGGGAAGTGGAGGGGCGCATGTTAGCGGCGAAGGCGCTGTGGCCTGCGTCAGGGAGTTGCTTTTGGAGGGCGAGATCGTCGCCATCAAAGGTCTCGGTGGATTCCATTTGGCCTGCGATGCGCTCAATGATCGAGCGGTCGAACGGTTGCGCGGAAGAAAATATCGTGAAGACAAGCCGTTCGCTTTGATGGCCGCATCAGTCAACATCATCAGGCGGCATTGTTTCGTCTCGCAAGCTGAAGAGGATTTGCTGCTGTCCGAGCGCCGCCCGATCGTGCTGTTGGAACGAAAGCATGAAGCGATGATCCCAGACTCAGTCGCGCCCGGCGTGCGCACGCTGGGTTTCATGCTGCCTTACACGCCCCTGCATCATCTGCTGCTCGAAGGCCTGGATCGCCCGCTGGTGATGACCAGCGGCAATGTTTCCGACGAGCCGATCTGTTACGAAGACGGCGATGCGGCGGAGCGGCTCGGCGCCATCGCCGATTATTTTTTGCTGCACGACCGGCGCATCCACATGCGCGCTGACGATTCGGTGGCGCGCATTGAGCAAGACAGAGAGATGATTCTGCGCCGTTCGCGCGGTCATGCGCCGGCGCCGATCAGGACTTCATTCAAATTTGCGAGACAGGTTCTGGCGTGCGGCGCGGAGTTGAAGAACACGTTCTGTCTGACGCGCGGCAATCACGCCTTCGTCAGCCACCACATCGGCGATCTGGAAAATCTGGAGACGCTGCGTTCGTTCACCGAAGGCATCGAGCATTTCCAACGACTCTTCGATCTCCGGCCAGAAGTGGTCGTTTACGACTTGCATCCCGAATACCTTTCGACGAAGTATGCGCTGGCGCTCGATGACGTGGAGATGAAGGTCGGCGTCCAGCATCATCACGCGCACATCGCCAGTTGTATGGCTGATAACCGGATTGAAGGCGAAGTGATCGGCGTGGCGATGGACGGACTTGGCTTCGGCGAAGACGGGCGCTTCTGGGGTGGGGAATTCTTCGTCGCCGATTTCGCGCACGCCGAACGCATTGCGCATCTTGATTACCTCCCGATGCCCGGCGGAGCGAAAGCCATCCGCGAGCCGTGGCGGATGGCGGCTGTTTATCTGCAACGCGCGCTTGGAGATGATTTTCTGAATCTGGATTTGCCGTTCGTCCGTAGTCTGGATCACCGCGCGTGGGCGACGATACGCCGAATGATCGTGACCGGAACCAACAGTCTTGAGACTTCGAGCATGGGCCGGCTCTTCGATGCGATGGCAAGCCTGCTGGGATTGAGAAATGCGATCAACTATGAAGGCCAGGCGGCGATTGAGCTTGAAGCGATTGCGGATCGAAACGTGGCGAACGGTTATGAGTTCGGGGTCGCGACCGACGGCGTGATCAAAGCTGAAACGGTTATTCAGCGCGCAGTAAACGATCTGCTCAATGGCTGCGCTCCGCCGGAGGTTTCAGCGAAGTTTCATTGGGCAGTGGCTCATCTGATCGCCGCTCTGGCGCGCAACGTCCGAAGCGAACGGCGTCTGAACCGAATCGCCTTGTCAGGCGGAGTCTTTCAAAATATGTTGTTGCTGAAATTGACACGACAAATGCTGGCGACCGAAGGCTTCGAGGTTTTTACGCACAGTCGCGTGCCCGCCAATGACGGCGGCATTTCGCTCGGGCAGGCGGTGGTAGCCAATGCGCGCCTGTGTAGGAGCGGGTAAAAATGTACAGCAGACTGTCTAGTCTGCTGAGGTTCCCTCAAGTGAACTACTGGTGGAAACCTCAGCAGACTAGACAGTCTGCTGTACATCCGAAGGTAGAGAGGATTTGATTTCATGTGCTTAGCGATTCCCGGAAAGATTGTCGAGATCGTTGATGAAGAGAACCAGATCGCCAAAGTCGAAGTCGGCGGCGTGCGGCGCAACGTCAATACGGGGCTGCTGGACGATGTAAAGCTCGGTGACTACGTGCTGATTCACGTTGGTTTCGCCATGAGCAAAGTTGACGAAAGGGAAGCCGAAGAGACGCTGCGAATGCTTCAGGAACTGGGTTCATACGAGCCTGAGTTCGAGCAGTTCAGCGCCGCGCTGGATTGAATTGCTGTATGTCGAACACCGTTGATGATTTCTCGCGCGCCTTCTATCCGTTCCTGCACGAGAGCGACCAGCGGCCGCAGGAGCTGATGGAAGAGTTGCGCTTTTCGCTGATGGAGAAAGTCCGCGAGAGCGTCGAAGTCAAAACCCGTTTCTTTGAAGACAACCAGGAGACGATCCTGGCGGCGTCGTTGCAAATGGCGAAGGCCTTCCATCGCGGGCGGAAGCTGCTGGTTTGCGGCAACGGCGGTTCGGCGACCGACGCGCAGCACGTCGCAGTGGAGTTCATGCATCCGATCACAGTCGGGCGACGCTCCTTGCCCGCGATCTGTCTGGACAACGATATAGCGATGGTCACGGCGGTGGCGAACGATGTGGGTTTTGCTGACGTTTTCACTCGACAGATCATCGCGCTCGGACAGGAAGGCGACCTCCTGCTGGCGATTTCCACCAGCGGCAACTCCGAGAACCTGCTGCATGCTTTCCAGACCGCGCGCCGGATGAAGCTCGTGACCATCGGCTTCGCGGGAAACGACGGCGGCAGGATGGCTGAAATGCAATCCCAGGGTTTGCTGGATTATTGTTTGACCGTGCCCACTGCGAGTGTTCATCGCATTCAGGAATCGCACGTCACGCTTTATCACATCATCTGGGACCTGACGCATACGTTCCTGCAATACAAATCGCTGGTCGAAGAATGAACGGAGGCTGACGATGAAGTTCATAGACGAATACCGGCAAAGCGATCTGGCGCGCACGCTGGCCGATAAGATAGCGAGCCTGACCAGCCAGCCGCTCAAATTGATGGAGGTCTGCGGCGGGCACACGCACACGATCTTCAAATACGGCATCGAGGATTTGCTGCCGCCGAATATCGAGATGATTCACGGCCCCGGCTGCCCGGTTTGCGTCATTCCGTTGGGCCGCGTGGACGACGCGATCTCGATTGCTCAACAACCCGGAGTGATCTTCACGACTTTCGGCGATGCGATGCGCGTGCCCGGATCGAAGACCAGCTTGTTGGACGCGAAGGCAACTGGCGCTGACGTGCGGATGGTTTATTCGCCGCTCGACGCGTTGAAGCTCGCCAAAAAGAATCCCGGCCGCCACGTCGTTTTCTTCGCGCTCGGTTTCGAGACCACTTCGCCTTCGACCGCGATGACCATTCGCCAAGCAGCCAAAGACGGAGTGGAAAACTTCAGCGTCTTCTGCAACCACATCACGATTGTGCCTGCGCTCAAGGCCATGCTTGATTCGCCCGACCTGAAGCTGGATGGTTTCGTCGGCCCCGGCCACGTCAGCACGGTCATCGGCACGCGCTGTTACGAATTCGTCCCCGAAGAATATGGGAAGCCGCTGGTCGTTTCGGGGTTCGAACCGCTGGACATGTTGCAATCGGTTTATATGATCGTCAAACAGATTGTCGAAGGGCGCGCCGAAATCGAAAACCAGTACGGGCGCGTGGTTTCGCGCGAAGGCAACCGGCGGGCGCTGGAAGTTTTGTTCGAGGTCTTTGAACCTCGGGATTTTTTCGAGTGGCGCGGGCTTGGCTCAATCGCGCACAGTGGGATGAGATTGAAACGTCAATACGCCGCGTTCGACGCCGAGTTGAAATTCAGCGTGCCAGGCTTGCGCATCGCCGATCCGAAGGCCTGCCAGTGCGGCGAGATTCTGAAAGGAGTCAAGAAGCCGTGGGAGTGCAAGGTCTTCGGCACGGCCTGCACGCCCGAGACTCCGATCGGCTCCTGCATGGTTTCGTCTGAAGGGGCGTGCGCGGCCTATTACAACTTCGGGCGGCTGTCGAAGATCGCCGAACGCTCGAGCGCGCAAACCGCGCCCGTGAGGATTTGAGATGACCACAGAATTCAAGCCTTCGCCGCTCTTCGAGCGCGTCGAGCGGGCGCGCCGCAGAAAACCCAGAGTCAAAGACACGCACATCACGCTGGCGCACGGCAGCGGCGGCAAGGCGATGCATGAACTGATCGAAGGACTATTCCTGGAATACTTGAGAAACCCGCTGCTGGAACTGCTGGAAGACCAGGCCGTCTTTGAAGTCGGAGGTTCCGCTGGCGTGATCGCGGCGAACGGGAAGACAAATTCTGGCGCTGTCAGAATGGCTTTCACTACTGATTCCTACGTGGTTGATCCGATCTTCTTTCCCGGCGGCGACATCGGCAAGCTGGCGGTCAACGGTACGGTCAACGATCTGGCGATGAGCGGCGCGCGCCCGCTCTATCTCTCCGCCGGTTTTATCATCGAAGAGGGCTTTCCCATTGCCGACTTGAAACGGATTCTGGCGTCAATGAAGGCCGCCGCCACCGAAGCGGGCGTCGAGGTTGTTACCGGCGACACCAAGGTCGTTCAGAAAGGCGGCGCCGACAAAATCTTCATCAACACTTCGGGCGTGGGTGTGATTGAACGCCCGGTCAGAATTTCAGCCGCGCGAGCGCAGGCTGGGGACAAGGTGATTCTGAGCGGCGCGATTGGAGACCACGGGACGACGATTATGATAGCGCGCGGCGAGCTTGAACTGGAGACTGAAATCGAGACTGATTCTGCGCCGCTCAACTCGCTGGTCGAGGACATGCTGGCTGAAGCCGCCGGGCTTGACGCTCTGAGCGCAATTCATTGCCTGCGTGACCCGACGCGCGGTGGCGTGGCGACCACGCTCAATGAAATCGCGCTCGGTTCCGAGGTCTGCGTTCAAATTTATGAAGACCGCATTCCGGTGCGCGAGGAAGTGAAAGGCGCGTGCGAAATTCTAGGGCTTGACCCACTCTACGTCGCTAACGAGGGTAGGCTGCTCGCCGTTGTTTCTGCCGGTGTCGCTGAATCACTCGTCGCGCGGATGCGCGCGAACCCTTATGGCCGCGGCGCCTGCATTATTGGCGAGATGAAAACCGAGCCGCCAGGGATTGTGGCGATGGTGACCGGGTTTGGGGGGACGCGCATCGTGGATATGCTCGTCGGCGAGCAGTTGCCCAGAATTTGTTGAGCGCCTTCTCTGCGGATCGCTTCACCTGATCTGCAATCCGTACTCGATACTTTCGACAATCGCCTGCCAGGTGGCGGCGATGATGTTCTCGCCCACGCCGACGGTGTTCCACGAGCGGTCGCCGTCGCTGGTTTCGACGTGGACCCGGGTCTTCGCCGCGGTCGCGTTCTCGCCGTCCAGAATTCGGACTTTGAAATCAATCAAGTGGAAGCGGGCGATCTGCGGGTAAGCGGGCAGCAGGGCTTTGCGCAGGGCCTGATCGAGCGCGTGCGCGGGGCCTACGCCCAGGCTGGCCGTGTGCATCTCGTCGTCCGCAATCTTCACACGCACGACGGCTTCCGGCTCGCCTGATGAGCCGATCCAGACGCGATATTCGACGGGCTCGAAGAAATTGTTGCGGCGTCCGAGCGCGCCCCACGCCAGCAGTTGGAACGAAGCCTCGGCGTCTTCAAACGAATAGCCCTCGTGTTCGAGCGATTTTAGTTGCGCGAGAAGGCGGCGTGCGGCTTCTGGGTTTTTGTTGAACTCGTCGCCCAACTCGTCAGCTTTGAACCGGATGTTGCTGACGCCCGACTGGTCGCTGATCAAAACGCGGGTCTCGTTGCCAACGTCGGTCGGATCAATGTGTTCGTAAGTTTCTTTGGCGCGGGCGACGGCTGAAACGTGGATGCCGCCTTTGTGCGCGAACGCGCTCCGGCCCACGAACGCTGCGCGCTCGTTCGGCACCAGGTTGGCCACTTCGTTGATGTAGCGGCTGGTGTGCGTGAGCAGTTTCAATTTGCCGTCGGGCAGGCAGCGGCGGCTCATCTTCAGTTCCAGATTCGGAATCACCGAACAGAGATTGGCGTTGCCGCAGCGTTCGCCGTAGCCGTTGAAGACGCCCTGGACGTGCGTCGCGCCCGCCTCGATTGCCGCGAGCGAATTGGCGACCGCAAGCTCGCTGTCGTTGTGGCAGTGAATGCCGAGTTTGGCGTTCGGGAATCTGGCATGAACCAGCGCGACGGTTTCAGCGATCTGTTCCGGCAGGCTGCCGCCGTTCGTGTCGCAGAGGATGATCGTTTCAGCTCCCGCTTGGACAGCCGCGTTCAGCGTGTCCAGCGCGTATTCGGAATTGGCGCGGAAGCCGTCGAAGAAATGTTCGGCGTCGTAAAGCGCGCGGCGGCCACAATGCTTCAGATGGCTGATGGTATCGGCGATCATTCGCAGGTTCTCTTCGAGCGTGGTTTTGAGCGCGATGTCGACGTGAAAGTCCCACGATTTGCCGAAGATTGTGACGACGGGAGTTTCAGCGGCGAGCAATCCCTGGACGACCGTGTCATCGGCGGCGATGGCGTTCGCGCGACGGGTGCTGCCGAAGGCCGCGAGTTTTGCAGTATCGAGTTGCAGCGATTTCGCGCGTTCGAAGAATTCGATGTCTTTGGGATTCGCGCCCGGCCAGCCGCCCTCGATGTACGAGACGCCGATCTCGTCGAGCGCGCGGGCGATCTTGAGCTTGTCTTCAACGGTGTAAGCCAGCCCTTCGCCCTGCGCGCCGTCGCGCAACGTCGTGTCGTAGATTTCTACCAAAACTTCTTTCATGGGGTTATGGAGCGCGTCAGTAGCCCGACCGTCAGTGAGGGCTGGAGGCTTATCAGCCAGGCCCTCCCTGACGGTCGGGCTACTAACACATTGTTCAGCGGTTTTTGTTGATCACCCGGATCAGGCCGTCAACGATGTCGCCTGAAGCTTCGGTGATTCCATAATCTTTGCCCGTGCCGTGAATGGTGACGAAGCCGAGGAATTTGCCTTGCAGGGTCGTGTTAAAAATCTCGCGCCCGGTGGCCGCATCAGTGAAGACGAATTTCGCTTTGACTTTGGTCGCGCCAGCGCCCCAGCCGACGGTGTAACGCAGAGCTTTGTTACCCGGACTGAAGTCAATGATCTTAGTCGAAAGCAGCAACCGTTTGTTGTTCGGACTGTTCGTGTCTACGACCAGCGCCTCATTGCTCGGCTTTACGCCCGCGTCAATGATTTCGGCGAACACGCCTTTTTTTTGCAAGTCGGCGACGATCTTCTGCTGCAGGTCGGTGTCATAACCGGCAGGGAATTTGGCCATCTTCGGGTTCTTTTCGACCGTCGCCTTCTCGACGATGACCGCGTTGTAACCGGTCAGCGGCTTGTTGTTGGTTTGAGCCGCAGTCGAAGTCGCCGACCAGCAGATGGTCATCAACGCGAAGCAGAAGGTAAATCTTGATAAACGGTAAAACATCAACTTCTTCCGAAATGAAATTCGGTCGCGGAGCATTGGCTGCGGCCTTTGCTCCGCGACTTCTTGCGAATCAAATGTGAAACTTCAGTTCTTAGCTTTATCAACAAGCTTGTTGGCCGCCAGCCACGGCATCAACCCGCGAAGCTGCGAGCCAACCTCTTCGATCTGGTGCTTCTTTTCAGTCTCGACCAGACGAGTAAAATTTGGCTTGCCCGACTCAGCTTCGGCCATCCACTCGTCGGCGAACTGGCCTGATTGAATCTCGGCGAGAATCTCTTTCATCCGCTGGCGGACTTCGGGGCCGATGATGCGTTTGCCGCGTGTCAGATCGCCGTATTCAGCCGTGTTCGAGATCGAATAGCGCATGTTCGTAATGCCGCCTTCGTAGAGCAGGTCAACGATCAGCTTCATCTCGTGCAGGCATTCAAAGTAAGCCATCTCCGGTGAATAACCGGCTTCGACCAGCGTCTCGAAACCCGCCTGGATCAGAGCGGTCAACCCGCCGCAGAGCACCGATTGTTCGCCGAACAGATCGGTCTCGGTCTCTTCCTTGAACGTGGTTTCGATCACGCCGGCGCGAGTGCCGCCGATGGCGCGCGCATAAGCTAGACCAACCTGTCGCGTGTCGCCGCTGGGGTCTTGCGCAATGGCGAGCAGGCAAGGAACACCCGCGCCGCGTTCGTATTCGCGCCGAACCAAGTGGCCTGGGCCTTTCGGCGCAACCATAAACACGTTGACATCGGCTGGTGGAACGATCTTTTTGAAATGAATCGAAAAGCCGTGCGCGACGGCCAGATATTTCCCGGCTTTCAGATGCGGTTCGATTTCACGCTTGTAAATTCCCGGCGTCAATTCATCGGGCGTCAGCATCATCACTATATCGCTGCGATCGGCGGCGTCGGCGACGGGCAAAACCTCTAGCCCGGCCGATTGAGCTTTGGCGACGGATGCGCTGTCGGAACGCAAGCCGACCACGACATCGCAGCCGCTGTCTTTCAAATTGTTCGAGTGGCCGAAGCCTTGAGAGCCATAACCGATCACCGCGATCCGTTTGCCCGCAAGCTGTTTCGGGTCGGCGTCTTTGTCATAGTAGATATTCATCGAAAATTGCTCCTTGAGGTTTGAGGTTTGAGGTTTGAGGTGTGAGGTTTCAGATTTATGGAAGGTATTCGAAGACTTCCACCTGGAACCTGAAACCTCACACCTCACACCTTCTCGTTGAGCGTCAGCTCGGAAAACTCTTCGTCGTCATCCTTCAACTTCTGCGCTTTGAAGTGAGCGACGCGAGTCATTGCTACCGTCCCGGTGCGCACGATGTCCAGAATGCCGATTGGTTTCAGCAACTCTATAAAGGCGTTGACCTTCTCGGCGTTGCCGGTCAATTCGAGGATGAAGGCGTCGTTCGATACGTCCACAACCCTGGCGCGGAAGATTTCGACCAGGCTCAAAACCTCCTGCCGCTCGACGCCCTGATGTGCGTTGACGGTCAACATCACCATCTCGCGCTCGACGTGCGGGCTGGCGGTCATATCGGTCACTTCGATTACCCTGACCATCTTGCGCGATTGCTGCAGGATCTGCTCGATGACGTGGTCGTTGCCGTGCGTGGTCAGCGTCATGCGCGAGACGCCGTCTTCGAGCGTCGGCGCGACGCAGAGCGTGTCAATCTGGTAGCCGCGCGCGCTGAACAACCCGGCGATCCGCGCCAGCATTCCGTATTCGTTTTCGACGAGTAATGAGATTGTATGTCGCATAGTTTTTTGAATCCGTTATGCCCAGTTTTCCAGGCGTAAGTTGGCGATTTGGATGAAATCTTGTGTGTTGCGTGTGACCAGCGTGGCGTCGTGAACGAGAGCGGTTGCGGCGATCTGTAAATCGCTTTTACCGGCTCGGCGATGGCTCCGACGCAAACCGTTGTAGATTGACGCCGCCTGCAGATTGAAATCCAGCATTGTCAGTCCGCAGAAGAGAGTGTGCATCTTGCAGAGACTTTTATAAGCCGGAGCCATCCGTTCCGGCGTGTTCGCCTGACTGATGACTTTCAGCCATCCGCGAAATTGCTCTTCATAGCTGACGACAGAGACCACAAGCTCTTTCATGGGCGTCGCTCGGAAACGGGAGACGACATTTGCGTGCTCACGCTGAATCAAAGAGATGTGGTCTGTGTCGAGCAGATAGAGTGGCATGGGTCAAAGCCGGTTTGGTTCAGCGTCAATCTCCGCGCGAACTTCCTTCATCGCTTTCTGAAATTGATCCCAGGTCTCATCGTCAAGATCGGAATATATACCGATCAAGCGATTTTTGGCCTCTTCTTCCGCTTCGGCATTGAGTTGCGCGCGATATGCTTTCATTGCGGAAAGAAAATCATCGAAGGTTCCATCATTCGCCCACATTCCGGCAAAACTATTTTGCGCGGAGGAGCCGTTATCCCCGATCTCGACCTGAACGAAGTCACTGCTGGCAAGCAACGCTTCCGCCGCAGCTTTGGCCTTCTCGATCGCCTCATCCTTCGTCGCGGCCTCGGCCACACAGCCTGGTAAGTTAAGTACTGTGGCCGAGAAGCCACTTTCTGTCGGACTAATCAGGATTGTACTGATCATTGTTGCCTCCTTTTCTCGGCAGGCGGGCGACAAGTTGGTTATTGCAAAATCATGTCCTTCAACGCCGCCCCCGCCGGCACAATCGGAAACACATTCTCCTCCCGCGCCACCTGCATTTCAATCAACACCGGCCCTGGGACGTTTAATCCTTTCTCCAGCACGCGCGTGACATCGCTCGCTTTCGTCGCGCGCAGCGCCGGCACGCCGTAAGCTTCAGCCAGCTTCACAAAATCCGGCGCGACCTCCATGTCGCTGTGCGAATAGCGGTGTTCGTAAAACTGCTCTTGCCACTGCCGCACCATTCCCAGATAGCCGTTGTTGATCAACAGAATCTTGACCGGGATGTTGTACTGCTTGACCGTCGCCAACTCGTTCAACGTCATCTGGAATCCACCATCGCCCACGACCGCGACGACCAGGTCTTTCGGTCGCGCGACAGCCGCGCCCATCGCGGCGGGGAAGCCATAACCCATCGCGCCGAGGCCGCCGGAATTGAGCCAGTTGCGCGGCGTGTCGAAACCGTAAAGCTGCGCCGTCCACATCTGATGCTGGCCCACGTCGGCTGAGACCACGGCCTGGCCTTTGGTGATGCGTTTAAGCTCGTGAAGGACATATTGTGGCTTGATGACTTCGCCGTCTTCTTTCCACCAGAACGGGTGCTGGCGTTTCCATTCGGCGATCTGCGCGTGCCACGAATCGCGCGACGTGATCTTTACGCCCTTCGACAACTGCTCGCTGAGTTCGGCGAGCAGTTGCTGGCCAACCGTCTTGGCGTCGCCGACAATCGGGTAATCGCAACGCACGTTCTTGCCAATGCACGAAGCGTCAATGTCAACGTGAACGAATCTGGCGCCCTGCGCGAACTCGCTCAGCTTGCCCGTCACGCGGTCATCGAAGCGCGCGCCGATTGAGATCAGCAGGTCGGAGTTGTTGACCGCCATGTTCGTCCAATAACCGCCGTGCATCCCGAGCATCCCCAGACTCAGCGGGTGGCTGTCGGGGAACGCGCCCAAGCCCATCAACGTGCAGGTCGTCGGCAGATTCAATCGTTCGGCAAGCCGGCGAACCTCTTCATACGCGCCCGCCGCGATTGCGCCGCCGCCAACGTAAAGCACAGGGCGTTCGGCCTTGATCATCGCCTCGACCGCGCGTTTGACCGCCCTCGGATCGCCGTAAACCTGCGGACGGTAACTGCGCAATTCGATGGTTTCGGGGTAGCTGAATGCGATCTCCTGCGCGGTCATGTCTTTTGGCAGGTCAACCAGCACCGGTCCCGGACGACCCGTGCTGGCGACGTGGAAAGCTTCTTTGACCGTCGGCGCAAGCTCTTCGACGTGCTTGACCAGGTAATTGTGTTTCGTGCAGGAGCGCGTGATGCCCGTTAGGTCGGCTTCTTGAAACGCGTCATTGCCGATCAGGTGAGTCGGCACCTGTCCGGTGAAGACGACGATCGGGATCGAATCCATAAACGCGTTGGCGATGCCAGTGACGGCATTGGTTCCGCCGGGGCCGGAAGTGACGAGCGCGACCCCGGTCTGGCCGGTAGCCTGAGCGTAACCGGCGGCGGCGAACAGCGCGCCTTGCTCGTGGCGTACCAGGTAGTGGTTGATGCCCAGAGCTTCTTCGCTCTTGGCCAATTCGTCGTAAATGTGCAGCACCGCGCCGCCCGGGTAGCCAAAGACGTGTTTGACGTTTTCGCATCTGAGCGATTCGAGCAGGATTCGTGCGCCACGCATTTTCATAAGTGTTTACCTCGATTGATGTACAGCAGACTGTCTAGTCTGCTGAGGGCTTCCATAATTCGCCCATTCGGATGACATCAGCAGACCGAGACAGTCTGCTGTACAAAAATCAAAAACCCCGGCGAACTTTCTCAGCTCGCCGGGGTTTGGAATCTTTTGCCTTACTCTTTCTTCAGGCCGTCCAATCGGCGAGCCGCGCCGGAATAATCGCTACCGCGATAATAATGCTTACTACAATGACATTGAGAATAAGCCGGCTGACTCGCAACTGCGCCCGATGGCCCGCCACCGGAAGATCAAGCGCGAATTGGAAACGACGATTGGACATATGATTTGCAATCTGTAGAAAAAACGCTGCCTTAGCGCAGCGAAGGCAATATAGGCCATCGTCGTTCGGACCGTCCACTTAATAGTTTTTATCAAAAGATAAATCCTGTTTATTCTCGGCTTCTCGCTGCTCAAGCGGCCACGTATCGCCGAACAATGTCGCTCATCTCGGTCGTCGTGACTCTGTTCGGCTGGCTCTTCAGGTCGGGCGTGCCGAAACCTTCGGCGAGAGCCTGGCTGATCGCGTCTTCGAGCGTCTGCGCTTCGCGTTCGAGCTTGCAGGTGTAACGCAGCAGCAGCGCCGCCGAAGCGATTGCGCCAAGCGGGTTGGCGATGCCTTTGCCAGCGATGTCCGGCGCCGAGCCGTGAACAGGTTCGTATAAGCCAACTTTGCCGCCGATGCTCGCCGACGGAAGCATTCCCAGCGAGCCGGTCAAGACCGCCGCCTCATCGCTCAAAATGTCACCGAACAGATTTTCGGTCACGATCACGTCGTAGCTCGTCGGGCGAGTCACGAGCGCCATCGCGCACGAATCAACGTAGCCGTGTTCGAGCGTCACGTCGGGATAATCCGCCGCGACGCGCGTGACGACCTTGCGCCACAGTTGTGAGCTTTCCAGCACGTTGGCCTTATCAACCGAAGTGACTTTCTTGCGCCGCACGCGCGCGGCTTCAAACGCGACGCGAGCGACACGTTCGACTTCGGGCGCGGTGTAGGCCATCGTGTTCAGACCGCGCTCTTCGGTCAGTTCGCGCGGCTGGCCGAAATACGCGCCGCCCATCAACTCGCGCACGATCAACAGATCGGTCCCGCGCACGATCTCGGTCTTCAGCGGCGAAGCGTCAATCAACGGCTCGTGCAGAAACGCCGGGCGCAGATTAGCGAACACGCCGAGGCCGGCGCGCAAGCCAAGCAAGCCAGTTTCGGGTTTCAGCTTCGGCGGATTGTTGTCGTATTGCGGCGCGCCGACTGCGCCGAGCAACACAGCGTCGCTGGCCAGACAGGCTTTGAGAGTTTCGTCGGGAAGCGGAACGCCGGTTTTATCGAGCGCCACGCCGCCGATCAATCGTTCGTTGAATTCAAACTCGTGGCCAAACTTCTTGGCGATTGTTTCGAGGCAGGCGACTGCTTCGCGCGTCACTTCAACGCCGATGCCATCGCCGGGGAGGACTGTAATCTTTGCTTTCATTCTTTTGACTTTTTGTTGGACTGGGACGCTAAAAGCGCATCCACGTCAAGTAGGTCTTGCGGCCGTCCAGCCGCTTTCTTCGTGATGATCAAATCCTCTTTCGAAATGAAAGGGGCGCGCACATCACCAATTGTAGACTCGACTCGCCGAGCCCAGGCGTCTTCAAATTTGACGCCATCAATGGTCATCAACACGTCCACGCGCACCGGCGAAGCTCCAATCTGGTACCAATACCCTTCCAGTTCGAAGTCCTTTTCAGTCAACCCACTGAGTGGCGCGCCGAAGGCCCGCAGAGCTTGAAAGACACGGCGAGCATTCTCCTGACTTGCCCGCACAAAGATATCCAGGTCTTTCGTGAAGCGCGGTTCGGTATGAAATATGACGGCATAGCCGCCGATGATGAGGTATTCAACTTTGTACAGGTTGAAAACTCTCAATATGTCGATCAAGTCGGAGTGCATTGGCGTCTTGACCTTTGATCTCGTAGGCGGTGACAACCAAGTCCCAGGCAGCGGCCATTCGTGCGGAAGGTTCCTGGGACTGCCAATATTCGATGTCGAAGGAACGATCCATTTTCTCCCCAGGCTGTCCCCATCGCTCCATCACACGGCTGGATTGGCGCCGGGGCAGCGACTCCGCTGCATGCTCAAGCAATTGGATTACCTGTTCTCGGCTGACTGATGGAAAGTTGTCGAGATACTCATCCAGGTTATTGCCCTCCGCCAGATAATCGAAGAGGGTACGGGCAGGCACTCTGGTCCCAGTGAATACCGGCACGCCGCCCATAATCTCGGGATCGGAATGAACCGGCAACGCATCAAGTTGGAGTGTGGTGACTGTGCTCATAACGTCCCCATTTTACCGCTTCGGCTCTCTCGATTGCTATTCGACTATGTTGCTTTCGCCGCCTTCTTCTGAATGTGCGGCAACAGACCGCCGTCTTCGATCAACTCGCGCGCAAAATCGCTCAGCGGGACAAAGCTCGCTTCCTTGCCGCTGGTCAGATTGCGCAAACGCCCGGAGGCCAGATCAATCTCGACCTCGTCGCCCGTTTGCACAATATCAACGGCCTCGGGGCATTCAATTGCCAGGAAGCCGTTGTTGATCGCGTTGCGGAAGAAGATGCGCGCGTAGCTTTTGGCGATGACGGCTTTGACGCCCGCGCCGCGCAGCGCCCAGACCGCGTGTTCGCGCGAAGAGCCGCACCCGAAGTTGTCGCCAGCGACCACCACGTCGCCTGGTTTGACGCGCTTGACGAAGCTCGGATCAATGTCTTCCATCGCGTATTTGGCCAGTTCCGCTTCTTCGTGAACGTTCAGGTAACGAGCCGGAATGATCTCATCGGTGTTGATGTGCGCGCGTTCGTAAACGTGCGCGAAGCCTTTCAGGTTGGTTGGTAATTCAGACATAGCAAATTCTCGTAGTTTAAATAACGTCAATTCACATCGAATAAACAGGAACGGTGATCTCGCGTTTGGCGCGACTCCGACCTCGGATCATCTCTGCAATCGTCTTGAGAACGTTGGCAGTGAAGTAGCGTGTCCCGCATTCGACGCACACACCTGCTGGAACATTTTCGATCAGAAAGTATTTGCCTTTGACTTTGCGCGGGAGCGAGACCTTCTTCTCCCGGATCGCTCCCTTGCAATACTCACAGGTTTCACCTTCCCAGAATCCCGTGTTTGAGACTTCTTTTTTCATTTCATTTTCTTCGTCCTTTTTCTCGGACGGTCTTCGTAAACTGTAATGACTCGAATTTTCCCACTAGGAGTTTGATGTCAAATCCTTCGTCGCCAGCTTCCTGGTCGGCATGTTCGGTCAGATAATAGAGGCCATTGCGAATCAGCTCCCGAATCTTACCGATCTTACTCACACCGCATCTCCTGGAACGACAGTTCGCTCATTGCTCTCTGGCTTGTTTACGCTGTTACGGACGCGGCCTGCGGTTTCAAGAACTCGCGCGGGTCAGTGATCGTGCCCGTGATCGCCGTCGCCGCCGCTGTCGCGGGCGAGGCCAAGTAGACCTTCGACTTCGGCGACCCCATTCTCCCGACGAAGTTGCGATTGGTCGTGGACAGGCATTTCTCTTCAGCGCCGAGCACGCCCATAAATCCGCCCAGGCAGGCGCCGCAGGTCGCGGTCGAAACCACGCAGCCCGCGTCGGCGAAAATCTCGAGCAAGCCTTCGCGCATCGCCATCTTCCAGATTTCGGTCGTCGCCGGGACGACGATCGCGCGGGTGCCTTCGGCCACCTTGTTGCCTTTGAAGATCTGCGCCGCGATGCGCAGGTCTTCGATCCGACCGTTGGTGCAGGAACCGATGTAGACCTGATCCATCTTTTCGCGCGGGACTTCACCGATGAAGCGGCCATTCGACGGCAGGTCGGGGAGCGCGACTATCGGTTCCAACTCGTCCAGGTTGATCGTGAACCTTTCGGCGTACGTCGCGTCGTCGTCCGAGTTGTAGATCGTGTACGGCTCGCTGGTGCGCGCCTTGACGTAGGCTTCGGCGGTTTCGTCGGCGGGCATAATGCCGCTCTTGCCGCCTGCTTCGATGGCCATGTTGGTGATCGTGAAGCGCGCTTCCATCGTCAGGCTCTTCAACCCGTCGCCGGTGTATTCCATCGCTTGGTAACGCGCGCCATCCACGCCGATCTTCGAAATGATGTAAAGAATGATGTCTTTGGAATAGACGCCGAACGGCAGCGAGCCTTTTAACTCGAACAGCATTGATTCCGGAACTTTGAACCACAACTCGCCCGTGGCGAGCGCGGCGGCCAGATCGGTCGAGCCAATGCCGCTGGCGAATGTTCCGAGCGCGCCCATCGTCGTCGTGTGCGAATCGCCGCAGACGATGGTCTGTCCGGGCAGCACGTGACCCTGTTCGGGCGCGATGGCGTGGCAGATGCCGTGGTTGCCGATCTCGTAATAGCGCGTGATGCCTTGCTCTTCGCGCCATTCGCGCAACTGTTTGGCAAGCTCCGCGCTCTTGATGTCTTTGTTGGGGACGAAGTGGTCGGGCGTGACCAGAATCTTCGTCGGGTCGAAGACTTTGTTGATGCCGAGTTTCCTGAGCATCTGGACGGCAGGTGGTGTGGTCACGTCGTGCGCGACGATCAGGTCAATCTTCGCGTTGACGATCTCGCCGGGTACTACGGCGTCGCGTCCGCTGTGCGCCGCAAGGATTTTTTCAGTAATTGTCATTCCCATAGCTGTTGCTCCTGGCAATGTACCGCAGACTGTCTAGTCTGCGGAGGGTTTGATAGAAGGGCGTCTTGCTTTCCAACGAGCGAGTTGATGAATGCCTCCGCAGACTGGACAGTCTGCGGTACGGTCGTCAATCCGCAGCGTTCGTCGCCGACATTTGATCGTCCGCTGGTACTTTCTTTCTCTCTTTTGCGTAAAGCGCCTTGTTGACGGCGTTCAGATAAGCGCGCGCGCTGGCGTCAACGATGTCGGTGCTGGCGGCTTTGCCGGTGTACGACACGCCATCGAATTCGACGTGGACGAAGACTTCGCCCACCGCGTCCGTCCCACGAGTGATGGAACGCACGGTGTAATCAACCAGGACGCCTTTGAGACCGGTGATTTTATCAATCGCTTCATAAACGGCGTTGACCGGACCGTCGCCAGCGGCAGTCTGCGTCGCGCTCTCTTCGGTCTTGGTGTCGGCGAGCGTCACTAGCGCGGTGGCCATCGCCGAAGTCCCCGCTGTCGCCTGTACCGCGCGCAGCTTGTAACGTTCGGGAATCTGCGCAATGCCGTCCTGCAGGATCGCCATCAGGTCTTCTTCAAAGACCTCTTTCTTCTGATCGGCCAGCTTGGTGAAGAGCTTGTAGGCTTTGTCCAGTTCGGGGCGCGAGAGCGTGTAACCCATCTCTTCGTATTTCTTGTTCAGCGCGTGGCGGCCCGAATGTTTGCCGAGCACGATGCTGTTGGTTTTCACGCCGACCGATTCCGGCGTCATGATTTCGTAAGTCAGCCGGTTTTTCAGCACGCCGTGCTGATGGATGCCCGCTTCGTGCGCGAAGGCGTTTTTGCCGATGATGGCTTTGTTCGGCTGCACCAGCACGCCGGTGATGTTCGACAGTGTCTGGCTCGAACGATAAAGCTCTTCGCTTGTGACGGCGGTCTCGAATGGCATCAAGTCTCGGCGCACGCGCAGCGCCATCACGATCTCTTCGAGTGAAGCGTTGCCGGCGCGCTCGCCGATGCCATTGATCGTGCACTCGATCTGCCGTGCTCCGGCGGCGACTGCGGCCAGCGAATTCGCCACGGCCAGTCCGAGGTCGTTGTGGCAATGGACGCTGATAATCGCTTGATCAATATTGCGCACGCGTTGTTTGAGCGTGTTGATGATGTGGGAATATTCGGAAGGGATCGTGTAACCGACTGTGTCCGGGATGTTGACGACGGTCGCGCCTTCGTCAATCACGGCTTCGATCACCTGACAAAGATAATCCAAATCGCTGCGCGTCGCGTCTTCGGCGGAGAATTCCACGTCGTCGGTGAAGCTCTTGGCGAGCCGCACGGCCTGGCGTGACATTTCCAAAACCTCTTCGCGCGTCTTCTGCAATTTGTATTGAAGGTGGATGTCGGAAGTGGCGATGAAGGTGTGGATGCGCGGGCGCGCGGCGTCAGCCAGCGCTTCCCAGGCGCGTTCGATGTCCTCGCGCGTCGTGCGGCACAGCGAGGCGATGATGGGGCGGCGGCATACGCGCGCCACTTCGCGCACCGCCGCGAAATCGTCTTCCGACGCGATGGCGAAGCCGGCCTCGATGATGTCCACGCCGAGCGCGTCCAGTTGCCGCGCCATCCTCAGTTTCTCTTCCAGGTTCATGCTGCAACCCGGCGACTGTTCGCCGTCACGCAACGTCGTGTCGAAAATAGCTACTCGCTCACTCATCCGGGTCTCTCCTTCTTTGAGAAGCTCACTTGAAAAATTGTTCGGGTAAGGCAAATGCGCGTCATAAGTATGGACTCTCTCCGCAAGTTCGAGCATCATAGCCCAGGTTGTAGGATTTGCAAAGTTTATAATTTTTAGGTTTCAATAAACACAGTTTATAGCTCGTCGCCCCATCGGAGAGCGTATGAACAAGATAAAAAGATGGTGGAATAGCGTCAGCGGAGGGTTGGCGCAGGACGGAGCGCAGACGCAGGACATCACAGCGGGCGAATTATGCCGGATGCTGCAACGCTGTCCGGTTTGCGACGGAGGTTTTGACAATCACGACTACGCGCATTTCGCTGTGACCGTGCTGGGCGAAGATCGCCGAGGCCGCGTCAGGGAATTCTTCGACGCCTGCGAAGATCGCGAGTGGAGCGAGGCGCTCACGTTTCAGGAGTTCGACGCGAAGCGCGATGCGCTTGTGGCTTACGCGATGCGCTGTCACACGGGCCGGCTCGCAGTCCTGCTCGAACGCAGCCCAATCGAGGCTTACGAAGCGGACCGGCTGATCGCCTGCGACGTGCTCGATGACGCGAGCGGGCGCGAGCTTGAACAGCTTATCGAGCGGAACAGTTGGAGGAGATTGAATTGGACTTAGCGCAACTGGAAATCTTCCTGTCCATCGCCGAAGAGAAGAGTTTTTCGCGCGCGGCTGAAAAGATGCTGCGCACGCAACCGGCCTTGAGCATCGCGATCAAACGGCTCGAAGAAGAGCTGGGCGAGACGCTCTTCGACCGCAGCAGCAAATCAGGCACGCTGACCGAGGCCGGAAGGATTCTTTTTTCCTATGCGCAAAAGATGATCAACCTGCGCGACGAGGCCAGAGAGTCCATCAGCGAATTGCGCGGGATGTTTCGCGGACGCCTGACCATCGGCGCGAACGAGAGCACGTCGCTTTATGTCCTGCCGTCGCTGCTGCTCGAATACCGCAAGCGCCACCCACAGATCAAGATCGAAGTCTACCGCAACGTCTCGGAAAAAATTCCACTGGAAGTCGTGGAACGCAACCTCGATTTCGGGTTTCTCTCTTACGATCCGATGCATCCCTCGTTGCAATCAATCGAAGTCCATCGCGACGAGCTTGTGCTGGTCGTCCCCCCGAAACACCATCTGGCCAAACGCAAGCAGGTGACGGTCAAAGAACTGGGCGAAGAGCAATTTGTCGCGCACAACGTCAAAACGCCGGCGCGCGACCGCATCTTCGAGTTATTCAAACAGCACCGCACGCCGCTCAATATTTCAATCGAACTGGCGACGCTCGAAACGATCAAGGACTTCGTGATGCAGGAGGTCGGGATCGCCATTTTGCCGAGGCTCGCGGTGGAGCATGAGATCGAGTCAGGCAAGTTGATTGAAGTGCTGGTGAAGGGGATGAAAATCGAGAAGGTTTTGCGGCTGGTTTACCGCCGCGAATCGTCGCTGTCGCACGCGGCGAAATCGTTTTTGGAGTTGGTGAAGAGCGGGGGCGCCTGATTTTTCTGTCCGGCATTTTCCTGTTGGAAGTAGGACAACAGGAAAATGCCGGACAGAAAAATGCGGATCACATCTGATCAATCACCTTCAACACGTCCTGACTATGCGTATCAGTCCTCACCTTCCTGAAGACGTGCGCCACGCGCCCTTCTTCGTCAATGACGAACGTGCTGCGCAACACGCCCATCATCTTCTTGCCGTACATATTCTTCTCGCCCCACGCCCCGTACTTTTCCATCATCGAATGATCGGGGTCTGACAGCAGCGTGAAAGGCAGCGAATATGTTTCGGTGAATTTCTGATGCAGAGCCTGATTGTCTGCGCTGACGCCCACAACCTCGACGCCGCGTTTTTTCAGTTGCGCGTAATCGTCGCGGAATCCGCAGGCTTCTTTCGTGCAGCCCGGCGTCATGTCTTTCGGGTAAAAATAGAGCACGAGCTTTTTGCCTTTGAAATCCGAGAGCTTGACCGTTTTGCCTTCGGTGTTTTTCAAACTGAACGCCGGGGCTTTGTCGCCGGCTTTGAGTTCTTTGTCCGCCATTGATTTTCTTCTCCTTGAAGTGGTTGATCGAGATTACCGCTTTGCGCCGTGGTTGTGTTATAACCAAGCCCCCTTGAAACTTCAACGCTGGAAAACGCAAAGATGAAGACGAGCGCCTTGATCTGTCTGTTGTTGGTCGCGCTGCTTGGGCCGCAAGCTTTCGCTCAAGCGGCGACGCAGCTTCGCGGCTTCTGGGTGGACACGTTCAACACTGCGATCAACAACCACAACGACGTGCTGGCGATCATCAATAACGTCAAGCTGGCGAAATGCAACGCGGTCTTCGCGCAGGTGCGGCGGCGCGGAGATTCCTGGTACCGCGATTCGCTCGAACCGCTGGCTGACCGCACGCCGATCGAAGCGGGTTTCGATCCGCTCGCCGATCTGATCCGTGAGGCTCACGCCAACAACATCGAGGTTCACGCTTTTGTGATTATCGGCGCCATCTGGAATAGCGATCCGGCGACCCGGCCTCCCGAAAATCCCCATCACGTTTTCAACCAGCACGGATTCAATCAGGCGGCGGGAAAAATTTATGAGGGGCGCGACAACTGGCTCACGAAAACTTTGCTGCCCGACGGCGCCGGCGTTTCGTTCAACGGCCATCGCATCGGCGCCGAATTCTGGATTGACCTGGGCCATCCCGACGCGGCCGATCACACGCTGCGGGCGCTCCTGCATCTGGTCAGGAATTACGATATTGACGGATTGCATCTTGACCGCATTCGCTATCCCGAATTGTCCGTTTCGGGCCAGACGCCTTCGAGCGGTGTGAGCATCGGTTACAACGAGACGAGCGTCGCGCGTTTTCAGCGCCGCTACGGCATCGCGGCAGGCTCATCTCCGCCCGCGCAGAACGACGCCCGCTGGAGCCAGTGGCGGCGCGATCAGGTGACGAACTTCGTGCGGCGCGTTTACCTGAACGCGCTGGCGCTCAAACCGCGGCTGAAAATTTCCGCCGCGTTGATCGCTTTCGGCGCGGGGCCGGCCAGCGACGCCGAGTGGGTCAACGCCGAAAGCTACTGGCGGGTCTTTCAGGATTGGCGCGCGTGGACTGAAGAGGGAATCCTCGACCTGGCGATCCCGATGAATTACAAGCGCGAGCACCAGTCGTCGCAAGCCGCCGCCCTCGATTCGTGGAACGCCTGGACGAATAACCACGCCTACGACCGCGCGGTGATGATCGGGACCGGCGCCTTCCTCAATTCGATTGAGGGCACGATCCGTCAGGTCCGCAAAACGTTTGCGCCTTCGCCGGCGGGCAATCGCGCCGCGGGCGTCGTCTTCTTTTCGCTGGCGAACGCGAATGAAGCGGTTGCGGCGAATCCATTATCGAACCCGGCGGGACGCGACACGCCACGACGGTCGTTCGCCGAATTCGCTTCCGGTTTGACGACGGGCCGCTCGGTTGATGGAACTCAAGGCTACGAAGGCGTGGGAGTGAACGATCCGCCGGTGTTCGCCGAGGCGGCGGCGATCCCGGTTTTGCAATGGAAGGCGAACCCGCAGGCCGGCCACTTGATGGGCGTCGTCAAAAACTGGAACGGCGAAACGGTTGACGCCGGCGAGGTCTTGATCTCGCGGATCGCCGACGGAACGACGCCGCCCGCAGGCCGCGCGAGCGTGATCACGGCCACCGACGGCAGTGGCTTTTATGGCGCCGTTGATCTGGCGCCGGGACGTTATCGGGTGACGATCAATCCGGTGGGCGAGCCGCCTTACACGCCTGATTGCGTGGCCACTGTCGTTGCCGGTCTCGTCTCAGGTTTCGACTTGCTGCTCGACCGCCGCGCGAGTCAGGTCGTGGCGGTCTCCGCCGCGAGTTATTGCGGGCCGGCGACTGCGCCAGAGTCAATCGTTGCGGCGTTCGGCTCGTCGCTCGCCTCATCAACGCAGGCCGCCACGTCGTTGCCTTTGCCGACGACGCTCGGTGGCGCGAGCGTGAAGATCAAAGACAGCGCGGGCGTCGAGCGGTTGTCGCCGCTCTTCTTCGCCTCGCCGGGGCAGATCAACCTGCAGGTTCCGGCGGGCGCGGCGTTGGGCGCGGCGATGTTGACCGTGATGAACGGCGGCGCCAACTTCAACGGCGCGTTAAACATCGCCAGAGTCGCTCCCGCGTTGTTCGCCGCCAACGCTGACGGGCGCGGCGCGCCAGCGGCGGTCGCGCTGCGGATCAGGTCGGACGGGACGCAGATCGTCGAACCCGTGGCTCAATTCGACGCCGCGCAAAACAGATTCATTCCGCGACCGGTTGATCTGGGGCCGGATTTGGGAAGCGCGAGCGATCAGGTGTTCTTGATCTTATTCGGCTCAGGCGTTCGCGGGCGCAGCGCGTTGGCCAACGTCGTGGCGCGGATCGGCGGCGCGCCAGCCGAAGTCTTTTACGCGGGAGAGCAGGGAGCGTTCGTCGGCCTGGACCAGGTCAACCTCAGGCTGCCGCGAGCGCTGGCTGGGCGCGGGGAAGTTGATGTGGTTCTGTTCGTCGAAAACTTTCCGGCGAACACTGTGCAGATCAGGATTAAATGAAGAGGCAAGCGTGATGAAGAGCAGAGACTGGTCGAGATGCGGTTGTTTGTTTTTCTCTCTTATCGCCCCCCTGGCGCTGGCCGCGGAAGCGCTTGCGCAGGAGGCCCAATCGAGGCCGAGGGTCAGACACAGCGAACTGCGGCTCGAGCTGAAGCGCGAGCCGTCGCAGGGAGTCTTTATCTCGGCGCCGATCAAAGTTCCGATTGACGCGGCGGAACCTTTCCTCGCCGTCGGTGCGGTTTGGAAGGCCGATGAGCGCGTGACGGTCAGCCTGCGCGGCTCGATGGACGGGAAGCGCTGGAGCGAATGGCGCGAGTTCCATCTCGATCCCGACTCGATCTCGCAGCCGGGCGAATACGCCGGCGGGTTGATGTTGATGGATAAACGGACGGCGTTCGCGCAATATCGCGCGGCGGTTGAAGCCGGCGGCGCGATCGCGGAGTTGAGATTGAGCTTCATCAGCCCCGGCGCCACGCCCCGGCGGATGCAGGAGAGAATACTGGAACGAGCCGAAGAGACGGCCACCGCTATGAATCAACCTCCTTCGACGAAATATCCCAAACCTCCCGTCGTTACCCGCACCGAGTGGGGATGCCCCGACGGGCAGGGCACGACTCACGGGTCTTTGAGTTACACGACGGTCACGCATCTGATCGTTCATCACACGGTGAACGACAACAACGCGACTGATTGGCCTGCCGTGGTGCGCAGCATCTGGAACTTCCACATCTTCACCAACGGCTGGGCGGACGTTGGCTACAACTATTTGATTGATCCGAACGGCGTGGTCTACGAAGGGCGGTCGGGAGGCGACAATGTCGTCGGCGCGCATTTCAGCGGCGTGAACGCCGGCACGATGGGCGTGGCGATGCTGGGTACTTTCACGGACGTAGCGCCAGCGGCAAAGGCTCTGAACAGCCTCAAGAAAATCCTCGCGTGGAAAGCCGACCAGCGTAACCTCGATCCGACCGGAACGTTGTTGCACGCGGCGTCGCAGCGAAATTTGAATACGATCTCCGGCCATCGCGACGGGCCGGCCAGCACCGAATGTCCGGGCAATTCGCTCTATCCGCTTCTGCCCGCGATCAGAACTGAGGTCAAGAACCTGCTGTCGAACGCCGGCGCGGTCGCGGGCGTTTCGGCGGCCAGCTTCAAACCGTCGGCGCTGGCCAGCGAATCAATCGTCGCGTTGTTCGGATCGGGATTGGCAGCCGCGACTCAAGCGGCGAGCGCGCCGTTGCCGGTCTCCCTTGGCGGGACGAGTGTGACCGTGCGCGATAGCGCGAACAACGAGAAGCTCGCGCCGCTGTTTTTCGTCTCCGACGGCCAGATCAATTTTCTGATGCCGGCGGGATTGGCTAACGGCGAGGCCACGGTCATCGCCACCAATCCCGAAGGACGGGTGGCGCGCGGAACGGTCAACCTCGCTTCGGTCGCGCCCGCCTTGTTTTCGGCGAACGCTGACGGTCGCGGCGTAGCCGCCGCTCTCGTTCTGCGGGTCAAAGCCAATGGCTCGCAGAGTTACGAGCCGGTGGCGACGTTTGATCAGTCGCAGAACCGGTTCGTCGCCGCGCCAATTGATCTGGGCCCGGATTTAGGAAATGCCAGCGACCAAGTCTTCCTCGTCGCTTACGGAACCGGCATTCGCTTTCGCAGTTCGCTCGGCGGCGTCGCGGCCAGAATCGGCGGCTTTGATTCACAAGTTCTGTTTGCGGACGCGGCTTCGGGGTTTTTCGGTCTGGATCAGATCAATGTGCGGTTGTCGCGCAGCCTGATTGGTCGAGGTGAAGTTGATTTTGAATTGACGGTGGATGGGCTGGCGGCGAATGGATTGAAGCTGCGGATCAAATAGAAAGCGAGGCGCGCGTGAGCAAGCGGTCGGAGAAAACTCTGCTTGCCCACACGCGCGGTACCGAATTAACGTCTCAAATCGAGCAGGTCAAATGGCGAGGCCAGACCGATCAATTCGAGGAAATGTTTGTTGTCGCGCAAGCCTGAAAAGTCCGAGTCGTTGTAAGCCTGCGAACGGAGTCGCGGCTGCATCTGGATCGAACGCTTCAGGTAATCGAGCGCCTGATCGTGCGCTCCGGTCTGGGCGTGGGTCGCGGCCAGCGAGTAAAGCAGGTGCGGTTCGTCCGGGCGCAACCGCAGAGCTTTCTCGAAGAAAGCGCGCGCCTGGGTGAAATCGCCGATGTTCAAGGCGAACACGCCGCGATCATAAAGTTCGTCGGCGTTGCGTGGAGTCGTCGGCCTGTGGTCGTTCTCCATTTTCTGTTTGCAGACCTGGATGTACATCTGCGCGCGCGCGACGATCTCGAAGTCGCCCGGGAATTTTTCGAGCAGGTTCTCGAACATCATTTTGGCGTCATCGAACCGGCGGCGGTTGAAAACTTTGACCGCCTGGTCGAAGGCCCGCAAAGCGCCTGACGAAACCTGGCGGCGCGGCGGTTCCGGCGGCGCCGGCGCCGGGCTGACCACTATCGGAATTCTGACCTTGTTCTTTGATTTGGACCTTGAAGTGATCGTCGCAGTTCTGGTCAAACGACGGTTCTTCACCGGCGAGCCGGATTTTGAGACTGCTCTGGCTCGGACTTTGACCTTTGCTGGCGCGGCGTTTCGCCTGGACTGAGCTTTCGCCTTAATTTTCCTGGACAGCGCTTTCGCCTTAACTTGTTTCCTGGCGATGGCTTTCGTCTTCGGCTTGGCCGCTTTCAAGGTCGTTTTGGTTGTGACTTTCCTTGACGGGGACTTCACGGTCTTTTTCACAGCTTTTCTCACAGCAGCAGACTTCTTCACTGATTTAGCGGCTTTTGCGGAGACGTTTTTGCTCTGTTTTGAGACAGAAGCCGTGGCTCGACCGGAAGCGACCGGCTTTTGTTTCAGCTCCTTCCGCTTTTTCGAAGCGGATTTAGGGCGCGCCCTGGTCGTCGCAACCTTGGATTTACCTTTGCTTTTTTGACGCTTAGAGAGTGTTTCCCTCATAACTTGTTCCTTCTATTCGGAGGATTGACTTTTAGCGCATTCCGCCTGTGTGTCGCTAAGTGGCGTTTTTATAACCGATTAGCCAGAGAGTGTCAATTTTTATGCGGGTTTTTGTGGGTTTTTGCGGGCTTTTACCAAAAAGAGTCGTAAAGAGACACTGGACGGGAAGGTGGAAATCCAGCTAACACTCTGTACATACTGTATTTAGCAATTATTAGGACGCGAGACGAAAGTCACTCCGGCTGAATGGCGGGTCGAAATGTCTCTCGATCATTTTGCTTCCAGACAGGTTCTGGCCGCTTTCCATAGGCAGCCACATTTCCTTTCAACATTCGACATCAAGGAGGAACAACGAATGAAGTTCTTGGTTATCGCAAGTGTGCTGATCTCTTCAGTTCTGACTGTCACCGGACTGACGACGGAAACCAGGCCGGTGGAATTTTCAACGCCGTTTTCCCAGAACTGGATGAAATCGGGTGATGATGGCGGTTCCTTCGTCATCCTCGGCGAAAGCGTGGGGCAGGACAAAGAAAAGAAACAGAGCAAGGACAAGAAACCGAAGGAAACTGGGAAGAAGAACGAGGCCAGCGCGGTTCCAGTCAGCGCAGCGACGACCACTGGGTCAAAACTGACGCCAGAGGAAGTTCAAAACCTGATGACGCTTCACGATAAGATCCGCGCTGAGGTGAAGGCGGGACCCTTGACCTGGTCGAAGGAACTCGCCGCTTACGCTCAAAAATGGGCCGATCATCTGGCGGCCACCAGGTGTGATCTGGCGCATAGACCTTCCTCTGGGGAATGGGCGCAAAAGTATGGCGAGAACCTGTTTGCGGGATCGGCGAAGTTCTTCACGGTGGCTGACGCTGTGAAACTTTGGGAGAACGAAAAGAAGAATTACAAAGGTCAGGCCATCGACAGCGGCAGCGCCAACTCCGGGCATTACACCCAACTCGTCTGGAAAAACACCAAACAGGTCGGTTGCGGCAAAGTCGTGTGCAAGGACGACCTGATCGTCGTCTGCAATTACGATCCGCCGGGAAACATTGCCGGGCAACTGCCTTATTGATCGAATCTTTGCAATGACTTGACCATCAGGTAGCCGTCGTCGCCGTTCGAGTAGTATTTGCCCATCCGTTGGACAACGACGTAGCCGAGTTGTTCGTAAAGACCTTGCGCCGACACGTTGCTCACCCGGACTTCCAGGCGCACGGTGGTCACACCGCGGGCGGCGAAACTGCGCTCGATTTCGTGCAGCATCAAGCGGGCCAGCCCCCGTCTCCGGTATTCGGGGGCGACCCCGATGGTGGTGATGTGTCCGACGCCGTCAACTTCGATCACGCCGATGGCGAAGGCGCTCATCTCATCGTATTCATTTCGAATCTGACGCGCGATGGCGTCGGGGTTGGCGAGCAGGTAACGGAAAGTTTCGCGCTCGTAATGCTCGCCGTCCAGAAAGCAGCGCAGATCCAATTGCCACAGTTCGTTCAAATCGGACAGCAGCAACGGTCGCAACGCGCCTCTGAAGGCTTTGGATGCGTAGTTGATGACCTGCATACTTAGACAATCAACATGCAATCGCCGTAACTATAAAAACGATATTTTTGCGCCACCGCGTGGCGGTAAGCGCCCAGGGTCAGATCGCCCCCAGCGAAAGCCGAAACCAGCATCAACAGTGAGGATTGCGGCAGATGGAAATTTGTCAGCAAGGCGTCAATCGCGCGAAATTGAGAGCCGGGATAGATGAACAGTTCCGTGCCGCGACGCTCAGCCCGGATCAAACCGTCGGCGCCGGCGGCGCTTTCCAACGCGCGAGTGGTCGTCGTGCCGATGGCGACGATTCGATTGCCAGCTTGCTTCGCTTCATTGATCGTCGCGGCTGCCTCTTCGCCGATTTCGTAACTCTCGGACGCGATCCGGTGCTCTTCGATCTGTTCGACGCGCACTGGCTGGAAGGTCGCGTATCCGACGTGATGCGTGATCTCGGCGATCTTCACGCCGCGAGCGAGCAGTTCGTCGAAGATGCGCGGAGTGAAATGCAACCCGGCGGTCGGCGCGGCAATCGCCCCACGCTGTCTGGCGAAGACGGTCTGGTACCGAGGCTCGTCCAGTCTTCGATCTTCGCTGCGCTCGCGTTTGATGTAAGGCGGCAGCGGCGTATTGCCGATCTCGTCAACGATCCGGTCGAAATCGCCTTCGTATTCAAACCGAATCTGCCGCCGGCCTTCCTCGACCATCGCGGTGACGACGCCACGCAATCTTCCATCGCCGAATTCAACCTCCGCGCCTGCTCCCAACGCGCGACCGGGTTTGGCCAAGACCTCCCACTCATCGTCGCCTTCGACCCGCCGGACCAGCAGGGCTTCGACCAGAGCGCCGCGTCGCCCATTCACAACGCGATGACCGATCAGCCGGGCTGGGAAGACGCGGGTGTTGTTGATCACGATCACATCGCCCGCATCGAACAGGGTAGGGAATTCGGCGAACGAACTGTCGCGCCAGGCTCGCTGCGCGCGGTCGAGGACGAGCATCCGCGAATGGTCGCGTCCGGCGAGCGGTTCCTGCGCGATCAGTTCGTCGGGCAACTCGTAGTCGAATTCGGAGATACGCATCACTGAAACAATCCTGTCTGCCGATCATCCGCCTTGTCAATCCGATTCAATCCCAGATGCTGATAAGCCGCCGGAGTCACCACGCGGCCACGCGGCGTGCGATTGAGGAAGCCGATCTGGATCAGGAAAGGTTCGTAAATCTCTTCGATCGCTTCCTTCTCTTCGCTGATCGCGGCTGAAATCGTGCCGACGCCGACTGGCCCGCCATTGAATTTCTCGATGATGGTCGTCAGCAGTTTCCGGTCAACTTCGTCCAAACCATAACGATCAACCTCCATCCGGTTGAGCGCGTCAGTGGCGACTTCTTCGGTGACTCGCCCGTCGTATTCAACTTCGGCATAGTCCCGAACGCGGCGCAGCAACCGGTTGGCGATGCGCGGCGTGCCACGTGAACGCGCGGCGATGGAGCGCGCTCCGCCATCGTCAATCTTCACGTCGAGGATCGAAGCCGAACGCTCGACGATGATCTGCAAGTCTTCGGCTGGATAGAAATCGAGGTGAAAGTTGATGCCGAAGCGCCCGCGCAGCGGCGAAGTGATCAACCCAGGCCGGGTGGTCGCGCCGACCAGCGTGAATCGCGGCAGATCGAGTTTCACCGAACGCGCCGAAGGCCCCTGCCCGATCACCAGATCAAGCTCAAAATCCTCCATTGCCGGATAGAGAATCTCTTCAATCGCCGGGTGCAGCCGGTGGATTTCGTCAATGAAAAGCACATCGCCTTCTTCGAGGTTGGTGAGCAATGCGGCCAGGTCGCCGGCTTTTTCGATCACCGGCCCGGCGGTGGACTTGATCTGCGCGTCCATCTCGCGGGCGATTATCGAGCCGAGCGTCGTCTTTCCCAAGCCGGGTGGCCCATTGAGCAACACGTGATCCAGAGCTTCGCTGCGGGCGCGGGCGGCTTTGATGAAGATGCCGAGGTTGTCTTTGACCTTCTTCTGGCCGATGTATTCGCGCAGGTATTGCGGGCGGAGCGAGAGTTCGATCTCTTGCTCGTCGCTCGTGGCTGTGCGGGCTCGGATGTCAGTGTCGAGGTTGCTCAGAGCTGTCTCCTCCATTGTTCAAGGCCGATCAACAATGTTTCGTCGAGCCAGTTTCTAAAACGCGAAACAATCGAATCTTCTTCTTCCTGTATCGCACACTGGAAGATGTCTCGGCAAACAGGAATGAACGTGTATGGCGCATCACTGGTGGAAAACCAAGCCGAGACCGCCAGGAGTCGTGGTGTCAGATCACTCGCCGCATGAAAAGAGAAGGTGATCTGGGATCCTTGCTTTTCTATGATGGCCAGGAAGATGCAGTGAGCATAACTGTCAGGGTCAGCCCGATAGCCGAACTGATTGGCGATGTCCAAAGTTCCAGGCCTCATCGTGCTTTCTTCGGGCAGAGAGTCTAATGACACAACGGTAGCGGCGTATCTGAGATTGAGCGATTTCAATTGTATGGTGAGGCTGCTGGCCACAGACTGCAACTTCTCTCGCGCCATTTCTTGCAGTCGAACTGCGCGGTCTCGAAGCTGCTGAAGGATTAAGTCGCGCTGTTTGAGCTTTTCGAGGCCTTTATCAATAACTTGTTCGATTGAATCAGGCGGCAGCAGTGCGGATTTTGAAAGACTCGTTGCCTGATTGAACGCTCTCTTTTGAACTCTTACAAACAGTTGCACTAACGACGACAAATCGCCAGCATCGGCTTGTTCCAAACAGTCAATGTATTCGCTGCGCTCGTCCCGGTGAATCACCAAAGGAAACCACCAGGCGCGAATTAAAACCAGCGACGCCAACGCTCGCGCCACACGCCCATTCCCGTCCTGAAACGGATGAATCTGTACGAAGCGGTGATGCAACCACGCGGCTTCGACCTCAGGTGGAACTTCTTCCTGCAAATGCCGCTGATGCATTTCGATCAACCGATCCATTTCCGAAGCGACTTGCTCTGGGGGGCAGTATTCGTGGACGTTGCCGTCCGGGCGAGTCGGATTGTTGGGACGCTTTTTCCATTCGCCACGAAGCAGGGGGATTTGAATTGTTCGTCCCAAACTGTCTATGCCTTTGGCGGTCTCCTGATGCGTGGTCAGCGCCTGATGGACTTGTTTAATGTAGGAAGTCGAAAGCGAGCGCTTCTGACCGATGAAGTCAAAAAGCCCTTCGACCACCATCTCGTGGTCTTTGAGCATCGGGATGATCTCTTCGGCGGGTTTGTTTGCGTCGCCGTGCGCGATCAGGCTGGCGTGCAGACCGCGCTCGATCAGCGTGCGCGTCACGCCACGATCAATGTCGTAAAGCCCTTCGATGATACCGGTTTCGATGGCCCATTCGCGGCGCAGGCGGACTTGGAATTCCTGATAAGCGGGAGAGTCTTTCAGCCGAACGACCTGCTCCTTCCAGGCGGTGAACAACCCGGCCATCTCGCTCGAAGCAAGCTCCCGCCAGTCGTCAGGCAAATCTTCGATTGGTTTCCATTGGTAGCCTTGGGACATCTCTACCGCCTCTTAACTTCACTTCGCCAGCTTCCTTAACGAAAGTTTCAGCGCAGTTTCAAAATTCGCCTCCGGCGTTTCGTTCAACTCGCTGATCACAACCTTCTCCGCCGCCGCTTTCTGATAACCCAGATTGACCAGCGCCGAAATCAAATCTTCGCGCATCGCCTCGCCGACGCTGATGATCGCTCCGGCCTTCAACTGCTCTTCCATTTCCGGCGACGAGAGCGCAACGACTTTGTCCTTCAACTCAACCAGCATCCGCTCCGCCGTCTTTTTGCCGACGCCGGGGACGCCAACCAGCTTGGCCAGGTTCTCGGTGCGGATCGCCCGGATCAACTCTTCCGCGCTCATGCCGGATAAGGCCGTGATCGCCAGTTTCGGGCCGATGCCGGAGACGCCGATCAGGAGCAGGAACAATCTCTTCTCGCGTTCGGTGCGAAAACCGAAAAGCTGCAGCGCATCTTCGCGGACGTAAGTGTAAGCGCGCAGCGAGACCTCGCTGCCCAGATCGCCCAGGTCGTAAAAGGTCGAAAGCGGCACGGTCAGTTCGTAACCCACGCCAGCGACGTCCAGGATCACGGAGTTGGGTTGTTTCTGAATCAGCTTGCCGGTGATGTGCGCGATCAAGGTTGCTCCCGTTGGCGCGCTGCGGCGCCTTGTGTTTCAAGTTTGAAACCGCAGTTTACGGAGCGTTCCAGCAAGTGTCAATTTGCGCGTCAACGCCCTTGCAGAACACTAAGTTGACAGCCTTGTTACGGCTGAGCTATCGTTGCTGACCAGGAACAAAACGCGAGTCAATTGGCTGAATTCGACACAAAAACTGCGCGCAAAACCGCAATCCCGACCGCATGAAAACCGAAAAGATTTCAGAACTTACGACCAACCGTCTCTCGATCTATCTGCGCTGTTTGAACGAACTGGCGTCAAATAGCGTCGAGACCATTTCGTCTCAGGCGATGGCCGACCAGTTCAATCTCAATTCGGCGCAGATTCGCAAAGACCTGGCCTACTTCGGCGAATTCGGCGTGCGCGGCGTGGGTTATTACGTTGAAGATTTGCGCCGGCATCTGATCAAGATTCTGGGTCTCGCCGAAAGACGCCGGGTGGCGATTGTCGGGTTGGGCAATCTGGGAATGGCGCTGGCCAATTATCAGGGATTCAACCAGAATACCTTCGAGATCGTCGCCTTGTTCGACGCCGACCCAGCGAAGGTTGGGATGCAGACGCGCAGCGGCTTGGCGGTTCAGTCAGCGCAAAACATCGCCGAAGCAATCGCCAGCGAAAACATCGAGATCGTCATCATTGCCGTGCCCGCCACCGCCGCCGAAAAAGTTCTGGACCAGGTGACCGAAGCCGGAGTCCGCGCCGTGCTCAATTTTGCGCCGGTGCATCTGAACCCGAAACCGGGCGTGAAGGTCAAAAACGTTGACCTGACCATTTCACTCGAAAGTCTTTCATACTTCCTGGCCAATCCGAGCGACGAAGCGCTCAACGTGCATTACCGTGAATTTCTGCGTCAGGAGACGAGCAATAACGGCGTCGGAGGATGAAGTGATTGCGGATTGCGGATTGCGGATTGCGGATGGAATAAGTTTCCGCAATCCGCAATCCGCAATCCGCAATCCGCAATCCGCAATCCGCAATCAACAAGATGGACGAGCAACGAGTTCGTGAACAGATTGTCGAAATAGCGACGCGAAGTTACGACCGCGGACTGCTGGTGGCCGGCGACGGCAACATCAGCGTGCGCGTCGCTCCGAACCGCGTGATCGCCACGCCGTCCGGCGTCAGCAAAGGCTGGATGACGCCGGAGATGATGGTCGTGGTTGACATCGAAGGCCATCCGCTTGAACCTTCGGATTACAGCGTTTCGTCCGAATGGCCGATGCACCAGGTGATTTATCAGGCGCGGCCTGACATCAACGCCGTCGTTCACGCCCATCCGCCGCACGCGACGGGATTTGCAGTGGCCGGTCTCTCGCTCGACAAAGCGATCTTGTCGGAGGTTGTGCTGACGCTCGGTTGCGTGCCGCTGGCGGCTTACGGAACGCCTTCGACACGCGAACTGACAGACGCGATTGAGCCTTACCTGGAATTCCACGATGCGTTGTTGATGGCCAACCACGGCGCGGTCGCTTTCGCAGACACGCTGGAAAAGGCCTTCAACAAGCTCGAAACGCTCGAACACACTTGCAAGATCAGCTTCATCGCGCGCACGCTCGGCAACGAAAACACCATCCCCGACCGCGCGGTCGAGAAGCTGTTTGAAATCCGCGAGCGCAGCGGAGCCATCCGGCCTGAAGCGCGTACCGGCCAGGTTTGTTCTTACACGCCGGGACAATCGCGAATCACAAATTCATCGCTTAACGGCGCCGAACAGGTCACGCTAACTCGCGCGGAGTTGATCGAGTTGTTGCTGGAATCGGCGCGATTAGTGGGCCGGTAACTTCGAGAAGAAGAGAATTGCGATGGACGAAAAGAAAAACAAACGTGTGGTAGTTGCGCCGCAAGCCGGCGGGGCCGATTCATCGGGACAGGTCATCAGCGTTGAGTTGAACGACGACGAAGAAGTGATCTGGCGGTGGACGCATTATCCCGATGGAACGAGCGTAGGCGCCGGGTACGAAATCATCAAGAAGAACGAGAAGATCGAAAGGAGCGACGATTAGATGGAAGCATTGGGAATGATCGAGACGAAGGGTTTGGTGGCGATGATCGAAGCCGCCGACGCCATGGTCAAAGCGGCGAACGTCAGCCTGGTCGGTTACGAAAAGATCGGTGGCGGATTCGTCACAGCAATAGTGCGCGGAGAAGTGGCGGCGGTCAAAGCGGCGACCGACGCTGGAGCAGCCGCTGCGCGCCGTGTGGGCGAACTGGTTAGTGTTCACGTTATCCCACGCCCGCACTCGTCGGTGGACGAGAACCTGCCGGTCGCGCTCGAATCGCGGAGCGGAAAATGATCATCGGACGCATCATCGGCAACGTCGTGGCGACGCGCAAAGACCCGCGGTTGGAAGGCAAGAAGCTGTTGCTTGTCCGCCCCATCACGCTTACGGGTGAAGACGAGAACAATTACTTGGTGGCGATTGACACGGTCGGCGCAGGCTTCCGCGAGAAGGTGTTGGTCGTCGCGGGCAGCAGCGCGCGAATGGCTGAAGGTTTGAAGGATCGTCCGGTGGATGCGGCGATTGTCGGCATCATTGACACGGTCGAAGTGACTGACTAAGGTAAGCTCATACTACTGCAGCGGTTGAGAGGTTGAATTATGAGAGTTAATAGCGAATTGAATTGTCTGTTGTTGTATCCATATAACTTGGCCCACGATCAGGTCTTGAAGCTAATCACGGATGTTTTGCAACAGGCTGGGATCAGGCCGATTTTGCCGCATCAGATGATCGCTCCTGGCAGCGATCTTGCCAGAGGAGTGTTGAAACTAATTGAGCGCGCGGATTTCATCATTGCGGATGTGACCGAAAGCAATCCCAATGTGATGTTTGAGGTCGGGTTTGCTCAGGCACTGAGAAAGCCCGTCCTGCTAATCGTGAAGGAAGGAGCGCCGCCAATCTCATCCGTTTTGGCCGGCGAGATTTACCTTGTATATGATTTGGATCGGCCCAACGGGTTGCGCGACTACATCGAAGCCTGGGTGAACCGCTATCAAAAAGCGGCTTGATTAATCCTATGAACAAAGAGCGCACGTGCTTTGTGATCATGCCCTTCCGACCGGATCTGCATTACTTTTATCTGTTCCTGAAGCAGCATGTCGAGCAGCACCACCAAATCAAGTGTGAGCGCGGTGATGCCCAGGTGCTTACCAAACCGATTATCGAAAAGATCAATGATGACATTCGCCTGGCCGATGTGATTGTCGCTGACTGTTCGGGCAGCAATCCGAATGTCTTTTATGAACTAGGCTTAGCTCACGCGCACGACAAAGATGTCATCCTCATTACGCACGACGAAATCAAAGAAGCCCCAGCCGACATCAGACACTACGAATTCATCCAGTACCAATTCGATAAGCACATAGAATTCCTGGAAAGACTCGACAACGCTCTTCGCAACGTTTTTGCCGAGCAATATGAAAGCCTTTATGAACGGGCCAAGGTCGTCTTTGCCGAATTTTCCAAGGCAACGAAGGCTCAAGTAGCACAGGCTTCCAAAGAAAAATTCTTACAAAGAGTATTCGCAGTGCCGAATTGGCAACTTCCGTCAGTTGATGATGCGCTCAGTGTCGCTGAGTTTGTCCTTCCCAGGATCATTGCCGAAGGTCACGATGCCGCGGTTATGAAGCAGATCACCGACTGGCTTTCAACTCAAAAAAAGGACGGCTGAGCAACCCCCCGGCTGGAGGGCAAGATGAAATCGTTGTTGCGCAGGCAGATGGTGATTCAGCTTGGATGGGCTGGTCAGAGTAAAGCTGGAAGCGATGGAAGAGTGGAGAGCAATCTCCTCTTCGGCTAAAGAAATGTTGACTAAGGCGGTGGAAGAGTGGCGAGCTTCCGCTGCTTGAAGAGCTTCCCAATGGTCACGACGTTTTCTGAAGACGAAATAGATGAGTTGGTTGCTGAGCAAGCCAATGACGATTCCGCTTGGGAAAAGTCAATTCGTGTCGTCAAGTCTCAGATTAGATCTATGGCCACCATCCGCATCGCCCTCGCGCAGATCAACCCGACGGTCGGCGATTTCACCGGCAACACGGCCAAAATCATTTCCAGCATCGAACGCGCTCGTGAATTGGGCGCTGACATCGTCGCCGTCCCGGAACTCGCGCTGACCGGCTATCCGCCTGAAGATCTGTTGCTCAAGCCGCAATTCATCGGCGCCAACCTCAAAGCCCTCGACCAGATCGTCGCCGCTTCGAGCGGTATCATTTCTATAGTTGGATTTGTTGATAAGACCAGCGACATTCATAACGCGGCGGCCATCATCTGCGATGGCCAGTTGAAAGGTGTCTACCACAAAAACTTCCTGCCGAATTACAGCGTCTTCGATGAGTATCGATATTTTGACGCGGGCGAACGCGCGCCGATTTTCGCTTACGGCGACGTGCTGATCGGCGTGAACATCTGCGAAGACATCTGGTATCCGGGCGGGCCGACGCAGGCTCAGGCGCTGGCCGGAGCGCAGTTGATCATTAACATTTCGTCTTCGCCTTACCACGCCGGCAAAGGGCGCGACCGCGAGCGGATGCTGGCCACGCGCGCCGAAGACAACGCCGTCGCGCTCGCCTACGTGAACCTGATCGGCGGACAGGACGAACTGGTTTTCGACGGGCAGAGTCTGATCTTTGACGAGCGCGGCCACTTCATCGCGCGCGGCAAACTGTTCGAGGAAGACCTGGTCGTCGCCGACATCAACGCGGAAAGAGTTTTCAAAGAGCGACTGCACGATCCGCGCCGCCGGCAGGAGCGGATTGACGTGGCCGCCGCAGGCATCGGCGTTGAACGGATTGCGCTGCGCAATCAGCCGTTTGAAAATCGAAAGCCGCAACTTGAAAGGCAGCCCGCTGAGACACGGGCGCTCCCAGGATTGGCCGAAGAGGTTTACCAGGCGCTGGTCGTCGGCGCGCGCGATTACGTGCGCAAGAACGGATTCCAGAGCGTCGTGATCGGGTTGTCGGGCGGCATTGATTCGGCGCTGGTCGCCTGCCTTGCGACCGACGCGCTCGGCGCAGAAAACGTCACCTGCGTCTTCATGCCGACGCGCTATTCGTCGTGGGAGAGCGCGCGCGACGCCGAACGGCTCGCCGAAAATCTGGGCGTCGCTTACCGCGTGGTTCCGATTGAAAAGACCTTCGACCAGTATCTCGAAATGCTCAAGCCGGTCTTTGACGGGACTCCGATGGGCGTGGCCGAAGAAAACGTTCAGGCGCGCATTCGTGGGAACATCCTGATGGCGCTCTCGAACAAGTTTGGCGCGCTGGTGCTTTCGACCGGCAACAAGAGCGAGAACAGCGTCGGTTATTGCACGCTCTACGGCGATATGGCCGGCGGTTTTGCCGTGATCAAAGACGTGCCGAAGATGCTGGTCTACGAGCTGGCGCGTTACGTCAACCGGCGCGAGGGTTTCTCAGGCCAGGGGCCGATCATTCCCGAATACATCATCACGCGCCCGCCGTCAGCCGAGCTACGCGAAAACCAGACCGACCAGGATTCGTTGCCTCCATACGAAGTCCTCGACGCCATACTCGAACTTTACGTCGAGGAGGATTTGAGCGCCGAAGCGATTGTCGCCGAAGGCTTCGATGAAAGAGTGGTTCGCTGGGTCATCCGGCAGGTTGACCTCAACGAATACAAACGCCGGCAGGCCGCGCCCGGCATCAAGATCACTCCACGCGCATTCGGGCGCGACCGCCGGATGCCAATCACAAACAAGTTTCACGGATGATTTGATTGCGGAATGCGGAATGCGGAATGCGGATTTTAAGAGACTGGCGTAAACTTCCGCATTCGCAAAAGATTTGAGGCGGATGGTGAAAACCAATCCGCAATCCGCAATCCGCAATCCGCAATCAAATGAACCTCCCTAACACGCTTACACTCCTGCGAATCTTCATCGTGCCGCTGCTGGTGGTGGTCTTGCTGACGAAGTTTTCCCAGGATTGGGTCGGATTGCCGCAGCACATCGCTGGTGTGAGTTTGTTTCTGTTCGCCGCCATCACCGATGCGTTGGACGGCTGGATCGCCCGGCGGCGCAAACAGGTTTCGCGTTTCGGCATTCTGCTCGATCCCATCGCCGACAAACTGCTCATCTCCGCCGCGCTCATTTCATTGGTCGAGAACACGCTGGCGCCGGCTTGGGCGGTGGTGATCATCATCGGGCGCGAATTCGCCGTCTCGGGGCTGCGCGCGGTTGCGGCTGCGGAAGGTTGGGCGATCCCGGCGTCGAAGGCCGGCAAGTTCAAGATGTTTTTGCAGGTGGTGACCATCGCGTTGCTCATCACTTCGTCAGTTGACGGCCAGCCGCCGGTCGAGACCAAAGCCTTCCCGATCATCGCCTTCTGGACGGTGCCTGAAATGAGCGTGGCACTTGGACATTTGTTCGGTCCCGGCGACGTGAACTGGCTGGATTGGCGCGTGTTGTTTTACGGTTTGGGGCGTGGGCTGTTGTGGCTGGTGGTGGTCTCGTCGTGCTGGTCAATGTACGGCTACTTTCACCAGTTTTACCTCAGCGCGCGCGAACGTTTGGGCATTGAACGACGCCGCGACCGTGAGGGAGCGGCAGTTTCATCGTCACATCAACAGCTATGATTGTCGAATACGAAGGCAAACGCCCGCAGATCGGTCAAAACGTTTTCATCGCTCCGACCGCCGTCATCATCGGCAATGTCGAAATTGGCGACAACGCGAGCGTCTGGTACGGTGTAGTCATTCGCGGCGATGAGGGCAAGATCGTCATCGGACGCGGCTCCAACGTGCAGGACAATTCGGTCATTCACACGACGCCCGAAATCCCGACTATTCTCGAAGAGAACGTGACCATCGGGCACGGCGCGTTGCTCGAGGGTTGCACGATTGAACAAGGCGCGGTCGTCGGGATGGGCGCAATCGTGTTGCATCGGGCGGTCGTTGGCCAGCAGGCGATGCTCGGCGCAGGCAGCGTGGTCACTCCGGGCACGATCATCCCGCCACGCACGCTGGCCGCAGGAGCGCCGGCCGCAGTCAAAAAAGAGCTGTCCGGCATGGCTTTGAACTCGGTCGAACACAACGCGAGCATTTATCAAGAACTGGCCGGGCGCTACCTCAAACAGAAACTCGACGACCCTGCGACCGAAGTCAAAATGACATAGAATCATTGCGGGTTACGCTCTGGAGAATGGAGAATAACGGAGTTGAAAAGTTACGAGGAGGCCGCGATGCAACAAGCAGTCGAAGCAGTTTATGAAAACGGCGGGTTCAGATTGATTGATCCTGCGAATCTGCAGTTTCTAGAAGGACAGAAAGTTCGTCTGATTATTGAGCCGCCATTGGAATCGGAAACAAACCCATTAGATTTGGCCGCGCAGGTGTACGAAGGGCTTTCTGAAAGCCAGATTGAAGAGATTGAGCGAATCGCGTTGGATCGAAATGATTTCTTCGGGGAAAGAATTCAATGACGCTGATGACGCCAATCCAGCGTATATCCGGCCTTCACATTGAAAACTGGCTTAAATGACGAGTGCACGAACTCATCAGCGCGACAGGCATTCACAAAGTGATCTCACAAACGATTTCGCACTATCGCATACTGGACAGGCTCGGCTCCGGCGGAATGGGCGAAGTCTACCTGGCCGAAGACACGCGGCTGGGCCGCAAGCTCGCGCTCAAAATTCTCCCCGCCCAATTCACCCAGGACGCCGAACGCGTAGCCCGCTTTCGACAGGAAGCTCGCGCCGCCTCCGCTTTGAATCATCCGAACATCATCACGATTTATGAGGTCGGCGAACACGAAGGCGTTCATTTCATCGCCACCGAATTCATCGAAGGCCGCACGCTGCGCCATTGCCTGACCAGCGCCGGGATGAATCTGCGCGAAGCTCTCGAAATCACGATCCAGATCGCCAGCGCGCTGCAAGCCGCGCACGAAGCGGGCATCACGCACCGCGACATCAAACCGGAAAACGTAATGATCCGCCCCGACGGTTACGTCAAGGTGCTCGATTTCGGCTTGGCCAAGCTGACCGAAAAGTCCGATCCGAAAGTTGATCTGGCAGAAATTGACAAAGAAGCCGCGACGATAATCAAGGCCCAAACCGATCCGGGCACGGTGATGGGCACGGTGACTTATATGTCGCCCGAACAGGCGCGCGGTTTGCGCGTTGACGCGCGGAGCGACATCTTCAGCCTCGGCGTCCTGATATACGAAATGATCGCCGGGCGTCCGCCGTTCGACGGCCCGACTTCGAGCGACGTGATCGCGGCGATCCTGGTCAGCGAACCGCGACCGGTTTCTCAATTCGTCGCGGGCATTCCGGCGGAGCTTGAATGGAGTTTGAACAAGGCGCTGCGCAAGGAACGCGATGATCGTTACGATACGATCCGAAGTTTCCTGAGCGATCTGAGGCTTTTGAAAAATCGTCTCGACTTCGAGGCCGAGCTGGCTCGCATCAGCCAGACCGAATTGCCGCAACGAACCAGCAGTGGGATAAGCGGCAAGGTCAGCGAAGCCATCACTGTCGAATTGGGACAATCGCAGGAGCGGCTCATCCCTTCGTCGCTTCGCCGCAGTTCGAGCCGCGCCGTTGATTCGCTCGCCATCCTGCCTCTGGCCAACGATAGCGACGACGCGGGCATGGAATATCTGAGCGACGGCATCACCGAGAGCATCATCAACAGCCTCTCGCAATTGCCCAGTCTGCGCGTAGTCCCGCGCAGCACGGTCTTTCGTTACAAAGGCCAACAGATTGATCCGCAGCAGGCAGGCGAAGAACTCGGCGTCCGGGCGGTGCTCTCAGGCCGCATGCTGCAACTCGGCGACTCATTGATCGTCAAAACCGAACTCGTGGACGTGGCAAATCAATCGCAACTCTGGGGCGAACAATACCGGCGCCGGATCACCGACATCTTCGCGTTGCAGGAGGAAATTTCGCAGGAGATCAGCGAGAAATTGCGGTTGCAATTGTCGGGCGAAGAGCGGCAGCGACTGGTCAAACGTCACACCGACAACACCGAAGCCTATCACCTCTACCTGAAAGGCCGGTACTACGTTCACAAACGCACGCCCGATTGGATCAAGAAGGGCGTTGAGTGTTTTCTGCAGGCGATTGATCTCGATCCGAACTACGCGCTGGCGCACGCCGGCTTGGCCGAAGCCTATGGTTTCCTCGCGTCTTCGACCGGAGGCCAGCCGCCGCGTGAAGCCTATCCGAGAGCTAAAGCCGCTGCGACGAAAGCTCTGGAACTGGACGAGACGCTGGGCGAAGCGCATTGCACGCTCGGATTTTTCCGATTGCTTTACGATTGGGATTTCGCCGCCGCCGAAGCCGAATACAAACGCGCCATCGAACTCAGCCCGAATTTCGCCAACGCCTGGGACGGTTTGGGTTTTTACTACAAAGCCACTGGCCAGCACGAAGCCGCGATCCGCGCCTGCCAACGCGCGCAGGAACTCGAACCGCTGTCGCTCTTCATCACGCTCAGTCACGGTTGGGCTTATTACTTCGCGCGCCAATACGACCGCGCGTTGGAACAAGGGCGCAAGACGCTCGATATGGACCCGAACTTCGGCTTCGCTTACTGGCATCGCGGGATGGTCTACTTGCAACAGAAGAAATACAACGACGCCATCACCGCCTTCCGCAAAGCGATCAATTTGTCGGGAACCACCGTGACCTTCATCTCCTACCTCGGCTGCGCCCACGCGCGATTGGGCAAACACCGCGAAGCCCGCCAAATGATCGCGCAGTTGGAATCGCTGTCGAAACGCCAGTACGTGTCGTCTTATTTCGTAGCGATGATCCATCTGGGACTGGGTGATCTGGATCGGACGTTTGAGTGGCTGGAGAAGGCTTACGAAGAACGGTCGGGGTTTTTGGCGTTTATCAAAGTTGAGCCGATGCTGGATGCGTTGCGAGGGGATGCGAGGTTTGAGAAATTGATTGAGAAGATGAAATCTGTGATCTGAAGCCCACCGTTGAACTCAACTCTCTGAGAAGCCATCGTAACAGTTTCAAAAGCTCCTTACCGTAATCCATTACTAAATTCAGAGCATAAGAAATTATAGATCACTTGGTCTGTTCCAAACTCGACCGGGAATGGCGCCTTCTGGCATCAAGGTTGCGGAATAACAAAGATACGTGGATGTTACTGCCTGGAGTTCAGATGTTACGCTGTAGTATGCGATTTTAGAACGAACTGTACTTATTCAAATTTGAATTTTCACGCCGTTTTTCGGCGGTTATTGACCGCAATAATCAACCAACTCTTTTGGCGGTGGTTGCGGCTTCTGCAACCGCGCCGAGGAAAGAGAGGGAGTTATGAAAACCAAAGTCACGAAGCTATCAACCATCTTGTTAGGAATTAGCCTGATGATCGCCTCTTTAACGATCGCCGCGGCCCAAGCCGTAGTGATGCAATCGCAGAGATACTTTCCCGAAGGCAAGAAAGGTGAGGTTAAAGGCGTCATCACCGCCCGATACGGAGAATCACTGAAAATCCGCGACAAGGACAATGTGTGTGTTTTTGTTCTCCTCAACGAGGCTACCCACGTCGAATCGCCCAGCGGGTGGTTCAAGCTGAGGAAGAAGGAATATGCGGTCACCTATTTACTACCCGGCCTCCGGGTCGAGGTCGAGGGCCGCGGCAATGCCCAAGGTCAATTGGTGGCCGATGAGGTCATATTCAGCTCGAGAGACCTGGAGATCGCGCAGGCCATCAACGCAGGCACGGAGTCGACGCGCGCAGAGGTACAGCAGCTTCAGTCCGAAGTGCAGCAGAATAAAGGTGAAATCAGACGGACCCAGCAGGAGCAACAGATGCTAGCCAAGCGCGTCTCGGAGTTGGACGACTACGAGACGAGGTACGCGACCACGGTCTACTTCGAGACAGGCAGCGCCGAGCTTTCGGCTAAAGCCAAGAGCGAGTTGGATGACATCGCGCAGAAGGCCCGCGCCATGGAGGGCTACCTGATCGAAGTGGCTGGCTTCACCGACAAGGTCGGCGCTGAAGCGATGAACCAAACCTTGAGTGAGCAGCGCGCGATGGCTGTGCTGCGTTACCTTCAAGTGAACGGCAATGTTCCGCTGCGTCGAGTGCTGACGCCGGCTGGGTATGGCGAAACGCGCGGCATCGGGGATCAGACGACCGAGGAAGGGCGCGCGCAAAACCGCCGGACGGAGGTGAAAGTCCTGGTCAATCGCGCTCTGGCTGCGAAGTGATGACGCGCGGCGCCGGTTTCGGGTGATGCGCAACCGCGCATTGCCAGGGGAGGAGATCATGAAAGTAGCGCGAATCGTTTTGAGTCTCGGGTTTCTATTGGTTTTGAGCGGTGGCGCGCTGGCGCAGAAGGTCAGGGTGGATTGGGATAGGGCCACCAGCTTCACCGGTTTTAAGACCTACGCCTGGGGCGACAGCACGCGGGCCACAAACCCGTTGATGGATCAGCGGATCGTCGAGGGACTGGAAGCGCAACTGGCCGCCAAGGGCTTGCAAAAGGTTGACGCCGATAGCAACCCGGATCTGGTGGTCACCTACCACGTCGCGACGGAAATAGAGACTCAATTCAATACCATGAATACAGGCGTCTGGGGCCCGGGCTGGGGTTATGGCTGGCGTGGCGGAATGGGAATGGGAATGGGAGGAATGTCTACCACTACGGTCGAGAAGATTCCGGTGGGCCAGTTGATCGTTGATATTGGCGAAGTCAAAAACAAGAAGTTCATTTGGCGCGGGACAGCGACTGGGACGCTCAGCAGCAAACCTGAGAAAGTCGAAAAAATGATCAACAAGGCTTTGACCAAGATGTTCGAGAAGTTTCCGCCCAGAGCCTGATCAAGCCGAGGTGGGACAAGATGCCATCTTGTCCCACCTCTAAGCGAGTTTTCTCTCAATCGCCGGCCACGGCCGGTTGCGCTGCAGGCGCGCAGAATTGGTCGAACGCTTTCTTCAATTCGTCTGCAATCTCTTCAGCGTTGCGGCCCTCGATCTGGCGTCGTTCCATAATATAAACCAGGCGGCCCTGTTGCAGCAGCGCAATCGAAGGCGATGACGGCTGGTAGCCAGTGAAGTAACCGCGCGCGCGTTCGGTCGCTTCGATGTCCGCGCCGGCGAAGACGGTGATCGTTTTGTTGGGCAGCGCATTGTGCCGCAAAGCCAGGGCGACGCCGGGACGGGCTTTGCCTGCGGCGCAGCCGCAGACGGAATTGACGACGACCATGACCGTTCCTTCGCTGTTCTGAATCGCCGCGTCAACCGCGGCTGGCGTGCGCGTCTCCTCGATCCCCAAATTGCTCAGGTCTTCTCTCATCGGTTTGATCAGAATCTCTGAATAAGGCATGACCTCAATCTCCTTCGATATCAAATTGGAATCCGGGTCGGTTCGGAATTGATGCGTGGGTGAAACCGAACCGAAGCGAATGATATGCGGAGAGAGACAGGCGATCAAGTGGCGCGCTGGCTGATTGCGGCGATTCCCGGCCAACTTAGCGGCTGACCGGGAATCGCTGATGCTACCGTCATTGTGTCACGAGGAACACATCCCAAGCCCACCGTCCAACTTGCTCGCCGTGAATGTCCTTAACCTTAGCCCTGTACCTGAACTGATTGCCGTATTGGTCTGTCTTTTTCGACTCCTTATATTTCAAGTCCAATACCGCAATTCCAAGCTCCGTCAAAGTATGAAGCTCAGCCGGCTCCGAAATCCCGTTGTGGTTTATGTCTTGCCACAGACGAAGCGAAGAAAAGATAGCGTCACTGCTATCTATCTCGCCATCTCCGTTCCCGCCATACTGTGGACTGTCGTATCTCTCAAGAGCAATGAATCCATTCCGGTTCGTGGTTGGATATTGTGGCGTGTAATTGCCGAACAACTCCTTGCCGTTGTCTATGAATCCATTGCCATCCCGGTCAAGAACGAGCCAGGCGTCGTCTGAACCCGCAGCAGTCCAGCCTATCCTCTCAGCGATTCCGTCCGGTTTGAGGTCGAAATTGACTCCATTCTGCGCGTTCGTGAGATTGAATCCGTTGCCTGCTATGTCTATCACTATCGGCGAAGGGTTGGTATTGACACAGCCGCAAGCAAATATGTTCCACTCATAATAGGGAGGACACTCATATTGCTGGTCCAGACATGCGCTACTATGGCAAGTGTTGTCTGCAAAGTTCCAGTACCAGCTAATGGCAGAACACTCCTCCGGCGATTGAGGGCTGGCAGGAGAAGTTGGCTCGTTGTAAGTGCAGTTAGTATATCCGTTTAGATGTCTATTACTTTGACTAACATTTGCACTTGTAATGGTATACGTGCTAGACACTACACAGGAAAGGGTTGCAGTTAGACTCATGATGTCGCTGCCAGGTGAACAACCGCCATCTCCTGTATTAGCCAAGCCAAGATTGTGACCTAATTCATGCGATATAAGTTGCCTTACTTCCGTGCTAGGGCGGTTTGCCAAATCGCCCCTGAGCTTAATGGTATCGGGTTTCTGACGGGTAGTATAGATTGCACCTCTTCCACAACGATCCAACGTGTCATCTCTTGTAATAATAATGTCCGCCGCACTCCCCGCATTTTGGTTTAGTTCTAAGTAGTACCCAGTCTGTTGAGTTGGCGGGGTGCAGGTTGCATCTACAGCATTATTCCAGTCTTGACACGCATTGTACGTCTCATCATAGATTTTGGAGTTAGTAGTAGGAGTTCCCCAAGTGCTGCTAATGAACACAACCATTTTACGACGACCTGATCCATCAGGTGCAGGACCGCTCCCACTTGCTGGCGGCACATTTTTAAAGCACGCAGGACAAGAAAAGGAAGAGCAGGCTGCTTTAACAATTGTCAATAGCTGTTGATGCGATAGTGCAAGTAACAGCCCTGCCGCCAAGAGGACACACGTGTACGAAGAACTTTTTGACAAAGTCATGGCTAAGCTCCTTATTGTAGTGGTTTTGATGGTTGTTTAGGATTACTGCCGCTTCTCTTGCCCGTGCCGCAGTTGGCTATCAGAGCGTAGTTGGTCTATATCGTTGTTGTACAGACGCCGCAAGTCGCGTACAAGTTGGCGCTGCTCTGAACCTAGCGGCTTAAGAGTTGTGTTCTCAATACGGAAAACCCCCTCAGCACCAGAAGTTGGTCTAACAAGATGTCCTCCGTAGTCTAGGTGAGCTGTAATGAGGTATTCGCTGCCAAGATTATAATAAGTATCGCCATTAGCTATTGCCCTGGTCACCCGTACACCATCAACCGTTACTGTACCGCCATGCACAACCAACAGGCTTTCTGAGGGAAGTAAAGGAAGCAGGCGACTAGGGACACCATCAGGTAATGGCTCATCGCGAATCCTGTCTTGCTTGTGCAACTCCTCCAGGACCTCAAGCTTATACCAAGTCTTGAAGTCTGAATCAGGCTCATAAACCGCTGTTTCTGAGTCTATAACCCTGACTCGCAAAATGCTGTGATCGCGAATTATATCATCTAGTGATTCAACACCAGAAGGTATTGCCGAAGAAACCGAAACTACAGCCTCTTTTTTACCCTCCGCTTTAGCATTCTCAACAAATTTTTGAAATGCGTCCCGCACTAGAGCTTCGTTCCTGATACGTTGTTTTTCGGCTGCGGTCGGCTGATGAAACGGATTTTGGTATTGCCACATCGCCATGCCAGCGCCGGACAGTAATAATCCTATTACGAGATAGTGAACGATCTTCATATTCGACACTCCTGGGTTGATTATGAGCCGATAGTTGACAAATTTCAATCCTCGGCGGCTCAAGAAGACACGCTGTTAAGGCATGTCGAAGACAGCAATATGCGCAACAGTCGTTTTACTGTCACACAATAAGAGGTCAAACAGCACTGGGAGGAATGATCAAATAGTCTGAAAGGAGAATAAACCAATTTAGAAGGAGCGATACTGATCGGTTGGGCAACGTGCTCTCTATCTAAACTTCTGTGATTGAGTTGAATGAACTGATTTTACTTCGCTGAGCCGGGCACCATTCCGTAAAGGTTCATACACCTCGGCGCGAGATCGTGTCAATCATAAAATTCTTCAATGGAGCCATAAACCGCAAAAACATTTTTTCACATCTATCTCTATAGAATGAAAGACTGCCTTGCCTGGCTAACAATTTTCGTCAGACTTGAAGAGGCGGGTTGCGCACTGAGGTGGGCGTAGAAGCTTGTAAATTTAAAATCGAGACTGCGAAGAAAATGGAGGCTGACGGGGAAACGCCGGCTGGCCGCTTCAGGCGCAATCTCCACTCAACTACGAAAATTGGTTGTGTTAGTATGCGTGGCTTCCCAACGTTCAACGTGATTCCAAACCAGGCTCGCGGCGCGCGCCGATCATCTGGCCAGCGAGATGAAGAAAGGAAATTTGTAGTTCGAGTGGCGCCATTCTGGATTTTCAACCTGACGCGAATGCTGATCGCAGCGGTTTGCCGCATCTACTTCCGCATCGAGTTCGAGGGCGCGGAGCGTGTGCCGAAGGATGGCGCGATTATCGTTGCGCCGAACCACGTCAGTTATCTCGACCCGTTCTGGGTTTCGATTCCGATCAAACGCCAGTTGCGATATATGACCTGGGACAGGATGACGCGATTGCCGTTGCTCGGCCCGCTGATCCGTTTGTACGGCGCGTTTCCAGTCAAAGTTGAAAAGGGAGACCGCGCCGCATTGCGCCATTCGCTGGAGCATTTGCGCAGCGGCGGTGGCCTGATGATCTTTCCCGAAGGCGGGCGCACGCGCACAGGCCGATTGACGCCGTTCAAACCGGGCGTGATCCGCCTGGCGTTGGACACAAACGCGCCGATTGTGCCAGTGACAGTCATCGGAGGTTATCGCGCATATTCGCCTCATCGCCTCATCCCGCGCCCATACAAAGTAAAAATCATTTATCACGATCCGATCAGATTGAGTCCGCCAACCGACAAATCACTAATCAAGGAATATCTGCGCGAGCAGGCGGAGCGCCTACACTCAATCGTGGCTTCGACGCTACCGCCGGAAGAGGCGCCGCTCGGCGAACAACAGATGGTTGAGTTGTGAAACCGGCGCGCGAAATTTTTGCCCGATCCCCTAGCCCGCATCAGACGCTTGTGCTAAATTAATGGCCTTCATTTGGACAGGTCAAGGAAAACGGCCATAGAAAATTTGAATTTGTTGGCGGCGTAGCTCAGTTGGTTAGAGCGAGAGATTCATAACCTCTAGGTCTCCGGTTCGAGTCCGGACGCCGCCACTTTTACTTTCAACCACTTAGCTGCCTACCTAACTTTTCAAAAACCTTCAGGGACGGTTTCGGGGACGTTTACGTGGTCAAAACCAGGCAGGGAAGTCCGCCATATAAACCACACTTCATGGGCAATTCCGAGCCTTCCTGTAGCCCGCCGCCGCAATGATCATCCCGGCTTTGGCGGATTGTTTAATTCTCTTGGTCATGCTGACTCTCGCCGTTTTCTTCTTCGCCATCCTTCGGTATATGCCAGTCCGCAAACTGATCCTCCGAACGAATGAAATACGGCGTCTCAATATCACGCCACCTGTTCGGCGCAACAGCCCGCGCCGTCGCCTCGGCAAGTACCGCCCCCTCTCTGAGCAACCCCGCGAGTCCATATAACTCACAGTATGCTTGGTGAGCGCCATCAGTGGCGTCCTGCTTGATGTGGTCAACCGTCGCGGCAATCACGTTCGCCAGCTTTATCTTCACCACAGCATACGAATCAGCCTCCGCCATTATCGGGAGCAGAACGATCTCATCACCGTGAATCTCGACCTCGACTGCGCCTTGAGTCAGCAACTCAGTCAGTGTCGCCAGATCGTCATCAGTGAAAGCTCTGCGGTCGCCGCCGCCTCTAAACCCGCCGGCCAGTAAGTCGCCCATTATTTTCTTCCCCTTTTGTCTACCACTAACTTTTTGGTCCTTTGATCAGTCCTGCCCGCTTTTCTGCTTCGCTCTTTTCTTCGCCCCCCGCTTCGGGCCAGGTCGCAGCTTCGGCGGCGCGGGCGTGTCGTCCGGCAATTCCCAATGATGGCCTGTGGGCGTCTGATATTTCACCGCCGTTTTGATTTTACCGCTCTGAAGCCAATACATCACCGTCGTGTACGGAACCCCGTGCATCGTCGCGTATTGTCTTGGTGTCACAAGCTTTCCCTTCTTTCTGCCCATACGGGCGAATTGTAGAGTCTACAAGAGACTAACGTCAATGGCGGGCGCTGTCAAGAGTTTTTTGTAGCCACTACGGGTAATTTGCTTGACAATGGCCAGATGTTTGGAGAGACTACAACTATCTGATGGCAAACGATGCCTTCAACAGTTTCGCGTTCTGGCTTTCGCGCGTGGAAGCAAGTGGTATCCGCCGATGCGCGCGCAATCACATCGGCCTAACAACGAGGCAATCGAAGACAATGGATAACCTGAAAGAAGCAGTCAAAGACGCCAACGCTGCAATGACAGACATGCGGATGAACATCAACGCGGGTAAGCCCCCACTGACGCCGCGCGGCTACGGACTGACCGAAGCCGTCATCTTTGGCCTGGCCGCAGCCTTCGGCGGCTGGTGGCTTCACGCGCTCGCGCTGATGTACTGGCCGGCCTACGCTTCGGCTGATGCCGTGCTCCACGTCACCACCGCCATTGTCGCCATGTGGCTTCTTCAAATCGCCAGTGTCCTGGCCGTCCACGCGATTGACCGCTGGATGGACCGCCGAATTGATCGCCTGAACCAGCGGCTGGCTGACATTGCAGGCGCGGACAAGTAGCCGCCTGACTTCCCTACTCGCGCCGGAGCGAACGGCGACGCCATCGCTCCGGCTTTTGCTTTATAAAAGGAGTGCACAATGCTTGACTCGATCAAAAACTGGCTGAACCGCGACGAGGAGGCAAATACCGACAAGCAAATACTTGAGGCTGAGGCGAAGGAGTTCAAAATCCCCAGTGAGACCTTGCCGCAGATTTTCAAGTATGTGTTTTTCGTCGGCCTCGCCTTCCTGAACTACAGGCTGTTCGCTCACGCTGTTCCTGGCATCTGGGGACAAGCGACCGGATGCGCCGCCGTCATGTGTGAAGCCATCGCCCTTTACGCAACACATAACTTCTCGCGTAGTAGCGGATGGTTTCGCTTGTCGCTCGGTGTGTGCGGGTCGCTCCTGATGGGCTTCGCGCTCGTTCACGGCACGTTTTCCATCCTCGATTTAATCGGGATCGCCGACGTGTCGGAAACTGTCCGCGACTACTCGCGCCTTGTCGCCTTCCCCCTTCTGGCGGCGCTGCTCGGCCTTAGTGTGATCGCTATCACGATGACGCATCCGAAAAACATCATCCGGCTGAAACAAGCCGCCGCCCATACCGCTATCGTGGTCGGACGCGCCAAAGCCGCCTCTCAACTCGAACTGATGCGCGCTCAATCCATCGTGGATCAAGCCAAACTCGATAGACGCCGCGAAGCGACAAAACGCGAACAGGAAATGCTCGTTGAAGTCGAAAAATTGGTCCAAGTCGAAGAGCGCAAATATGCCCTCGTCGCCGGCATCTCAAATCCAAAACTGCGTGAAGAACTGGCGCGCGAACTTGATGTGACTCTGCCGCCAGCGTCGCACACGTCCACACCTGCGCCCACTTTCTCTGCGCCCGCGACACCGCAACCCCGACAGAACCGTTACAACAACGGGCTGCCCACACTCCCTTAACGGCTTCGCTGAGTTCCGGGCAAACAGCGAAGCCACAGCCCGCATGCGTTGGCGAAAAATCGCTCGGCCAACCGTTGGCGAATAATCCGCCGCCGCCGCCGTTGGCGAATAATCCAACTCCTTCAAACGCAGGCAGTAACGATTTTTCGCCAACGCATTTTTCGCCAACGCCCGAACCGGTAACAAATCCCGATTTTTCGCCAACAGAAAAGTCAGCGAAAAATGCCCCGAACACTGGTTTTTCGCCAACGAAAAAACGGACGAAAAAGCCAGCGAAAAAGCCGACAAAAGCCGGCCAACGCGGACGCCCGCGCAACCCCGATTTGCCGCCCGCGCCCGGCAAGTATTTCTACTGGACAAAGGCCCGGAATGGGCTGAAACTGGAAAGACGCAAACCAGTCTATGAGTACATCGGGTTCATCATGCCCGATGAATGGCTACACCTGAGAGGTAACTACGATGAAGACTACATTCTCCGAATCATCAGCGCCGCCATTCGAGTTAAACGCGCTCGCTCCGCTGCGCATCGGCGGTCTGGCCCAAGCGTTACTTGATAACGCAGAGAATCCAGACCAAGTCCGCCGGATCGCCCGCGAACTTCTCGACCTCGAACCGCACATCCTGGCAATGCTCATTGACGTGGCCGAAGCGACGCCTGAGCTTGCCGAGTTCCCTGAACTGGTCGCCGCCTGAACGCTTCCCTTCCCTGCCGATCGCGAAGCCTTGCGCCCGCGGCCAGTCCTGCGATACCATCCAACCGCCATTTAGCAACTCCAATTGCGAAAAGACCAGGCCGGCTGGGCCGGCCTTTTCTTTTGCTCGACACACGATCTGTGGCGGGTGCAGAAAACTTTTTCTTCACTTCACACGCGGCTCAGTAGTACCATCCCACCGGCTCAGCGCCTCCCCGTGTCCGACACACGCAAACGGTCTGTCCCCGGCCCTGATCCGAATCAATCATTATTGTCGTCTCAAGGACTCCCTGTATGAACACAACACCTATTGAAGTCAACGTGGAACGCGGAAAACCCGATACGCCGAACGCGCCTGCCGAACTGATCATCCTATCTGTCATCCTCGCATTCCTCACCGCCGGGCTTGCCTGGTACGGGTTGAAAGTGGCCTACACCTATAATTCTTTCGACGACAACACAAAGATCGTCGGAGGCGACGCCTACAACTACATCATCATCGGACTGCGCGGATGCGCCTGGCTGTTGACCGCCGTCGCCAGCGCCATCTTCAGCGCCATGTTCGGGTTAATGGCCTATCTTCGTCACCTAGCCAATACGCTCTCATCTGACAGCCCAAAGCCGATCGAATAGAAAACCCAAGCTGGAAAATTTTCTGGGCGGGATCGAACGGCATACCACACCCCTATGGGTCATCCGGGCAATTGGTAGCCCTTCGCTGTTCGCGCCGGGCTTTTGCGCCAGAATCGCCCGCCATTGATTCAGCCCTGTACCTGCCGGCGTCGGCAGGGAACCGCACAGTGACGGCCACGCAGGGCGCAACGGTGATCGCTGTGCGCGTCGCGGCGAAGCTGGCGTGGCGGGTTCTGGGCCGGGCTGGGGGCGATGCTGGTTGCTGACCGCGTCGAGCCGGTGGCTGGCGGCAGGGAACAGCCACACCAAAGGTAACAATACCATTTCGTGTTGTTACCCTGTTGTTACCTTTGTTGTTACCACTTAAATATAATAAATAGATATATTTATATTAAAGGTAACAACGGTAACAACAAAAACAGTGTCTCATGTGGGAAGGGAATTATAAGCGCGACCATGACAGATTAGTTTTTGATGTGGATGTCCTCTTCGCGGCCCGCTTTTATTTCCCCAAAAATATACATGCACTGTTTTTGTTGTTACCCTTGTTACCTTTGGCCTAAACTGCTGCGCCCAAACGCTTTAAGTGGTAACAACGAGGGTAACAACAGGGTAACAAGTAACAATTTCATTAGAGAAAACAGCCTGTTTATTAGAGAAAATGGCCTGTTTTCGCCCTTCCGGTAACAATAAAGCTGCTTGCAGATCGCGGAACAACGGGTAACAACGCGAGGGAAGACGCGGGAAGATTCCGCCTCCATTCCGCCGTTCTGCGCCCTTTTCTTCCCCATTCCGCCCGGGTTTCCGCACTGATCCTGTAACGAAGCTGGTCCGATCGAGGTCTGTTTGGTGATTCGAGTGGCTGTTTCGGGCGTTATGCGGGAGGCTTTCGGCTGTTTGTGAGCCGCTCGGGTCGCCGCGGTAAGGATCAGGCGAGGCTTGGAGCAACGATTCGAATCACCCGTTTTGTGGCCGGAGTGATCTTTCGAGGTAGGTTACTCTTTCTTCCAGGCTGATGACGCGCTGACTGATATTGGTTTGATGGAGGCCCATTTTCTCATTCAGATGGCTGAGCTGGGTTTCGATCTTGGAGAGCGCGGCGGACATTCTCCAGACCGCCCCCACGATGACGATGAGGTTTGTGATGATCATTCCGATGGTTTCCGGTTGCATACTTCACTCCGGTTTCAGTTGGGATTTTGACGCGCGGCTTTGAGAACGGCGTCCATGAGAGTGCCCGCGTTGAGTCTGAAGCGAGGGTCGGGCGCTTTGCGGCCTTTGGTGGTTTCTTCGTTCAGTTGGGCTTTGACGCGCTGGGCAAGGGAATCGAGCGCCTTGCGCCTGACGGCGTCGTTTGCGCGCCTGTATTGGGCATTGGTGAGCAGTTCAGCGGCGAAAGCTTCATACAGATCGCCGAAGCGGGTGAGGCGTTGCCGATAGGCTGTGTCGTTTTCTTTGGGCTTCTTTTGAAGTTTGCCGAGGCCGATGTCGAGCCGGAGCAATTCGAGCATCAACGGACCTTCGCGCGCTGTCGTTCCGCGGGTCGGATCAATCATCTGTGATGCGCGGTCTTCGAGCGGCTTGCCGAGCGCGTCTACGGCTGGCGGCAGGGACTGGCGAGCGAATGGCGTTCGCTTGGCTATTTGCGCGGTGAATCCTTGCCCTCTGGCGTCGCGCTGCTGTGGGTCAATGAGTTCGGCCACGTCGCTGACCATTGTTGGGATGAAGCTGCCGGCGAGCTTACCGGCGGTTTCGGATGCTGGTCCAGGTTGCGCGAGTGATTTTGCGGCTTCGAGCAACGGTTGCTCTGCGACGGCGTTGAAGGCGACGCCTGCCATTTTCGCGGATGTCTGGGATTCGTCGGCTCGTTCCTGGCCGTATTCGCGGGCGAGTGATGCGCCGATGGCCAGAACGTTGCCGAGCGGCGCGAAGCCCGTCACCTGACGCCACGTGTCGCCGATTCTGATCGCTCCCGGCGTCCGGCCTGCCGCCATATCCCGGCTTCGCTTGCTGGCTTCGTCTTCATAGAGTCCGGTAAGCAATCCGGCTTCGCCCAATTTCCAGCCCAGCGCGATCAGAGCGGATCCGATGGACGCCCGTCCGAACGTTTGCGCGAAGGCCCGTTGCTCCGCGTCTGTGAACGCCTGTTTGGTGATCGCCCCGGCCGCTTGGTAGGCGTTTTTGCCGAAGCCGAGCGGAGAGTATTCGAGCATCCGGGCAATGATGTTTGTGGGTGTTTTCGTGAACGGCATGACGGTGTCAGTAGCGAAATTCACCCATTTGCCGCCCGGCGTTTTCGCCAGTTCGTCTTTGGCTTTGCCCAGCGCCTGGCTTACAAGGTTGTTGTTTGTGAAGACGGCTACTTCGGCGTCCGCGATGGCTTCCGCGACCATATCTTCCGGCGTCGCGTTGCGGAGTTCGCGGACACGTTCGCTGAGTTTGCCCGGCGCGAGCCTGCCTTGCTTTACCTCGGTTCTCGCCAGAGACACGATGCGGTCTTCGATCGCGCGGCGGTAAGCGTAGGTTCTGATGACCACATCTTCGGCGTTCAGTAGCCTGAAAGTCCCGTTGACGTAAGCGTCAAGGATTTTCGAGCCGCTTTTGATTTCGCGGTCAAGTTGCAGCCGCGCCAGGTCTGTTTCTGAGATGCCGTTGCGGATGATGTTTCCGGCCTCTCTGATGCCCTTTGTCGCGGCGTCATAAGCTGATCGCCCCATTGCCGTCAGGGAAGGCCCCGAAATCGTCCGGCGCTTCGTGATCGCGCCGATTGTGGCGTCTATGACTGACGCGGGCAGTCTTGCGGCTTCTTCGGAGAGTTGAAAGACTCCGGTTCCTGCGATGTTGCGCAGATGCGTTTTGACGCCGGTCAGGAGTCCGGCCTTGCGCACAGCCGTGATGATTTCGAGTATGGACGTTTTTTCCGCCGGCGCGACGGTTGCGCCCGCATTGAGCGCCAAGTCCGCCTCGATGCCAGGCCCCACAGCCGCACTCACCTTGCCGCCTCTGGCTGCTGTGAGTTCGATTGCGCTCTCAGGGATGCCCAATAGCGCCTCTGGCGTCTGTCTGCCCGTTTGCCTTGCCGCTCCTTCGGCCAGATCATCCACAGCGCCCATTGCGCGAACTTGAGCCGCCGCCGTCGAGGGTTGAGCGGTTGGAGTTGCGCCGCCCCGTGCGCCCCTGATTCGCCGGATGATCGGCGCGATGGCCGGAACGGGAGCGACGCTCAAACCAACGTTGAGCGCCAGGTTTTCGGGTTGCGCTGCGCTCTGAAGCGCGGTTGTTGCGGCGATGGCTGGCACAGAGCCGCCCGAAGCGACGCCAGCCACAACAGCGGGAACGGCGGCCACGACGCCGCCCGCAACGCCGCGTGTGATCTTGCCGGACAGCGACGGGTCTTGCGCCGCTCGTTCGGCGATGCGCTGCTTTGCCGCCTTCGTCCGGGTGAAGCCGGGTTGATTGGCCTGTCTTGCGGACTGTTCGGCCTTCACATCAGCAATCATTTTGTCCGCCGCTTGCGTGATTTCCTGTGTCTGCTCTGGGAATGCGAGCGGCGAGGGTCCGGCGCCAGCGGAGAGCTTGATTATGCCAGCGCCCGCGAGTTCCGCAATTTGCATCAGCGGCTTGATGTCGCCGGCGGTCGCCCGGCCAACGGCTTCGGAAAGCGTCATTGCCGGTTCAACGATGTAATCAATCGCGCCTTGCTTGGCGCCGAGCGCGAGATTTTCGAGGAAGCCCGGCGCATCGGTTGCGGGTTGCGCCGGCGCAGAAATGCCGAGAATTTCCTCAGCGGATTTTCGCCCGCCCGCTGGCGGTTGAACGCCGAGAATCTCCTCTGCTGATTTTCGTTTCTTCTGCGGCATCACTTAATCCCCAGCCTGTCGAGTTCCTGCGTCGCTTCGGCGTCAGAGTAGCCGTTGGCGACGAGCTTCGCGCGCGCCGCTGATCGGTTCGGCGATTCGGTTGCGGGCGGCGCCGGCGGCGCGGATTGCTGTGGCGGTTGCGGGTTCGTTCCTCTGACTTTGGCGTATGGCCACATTCCTGAAGGATCGTAACCGGTTTCGATGTAAGACGGCATCTTTGCCGCGAGCGCGTCGAGGTTGCGGAGAATGTTGCGCTCTGTCTCGACATCACCACGCGCGCGCGCCGCGCCTAGTTGCCCTTTCAGTACTTCAAAGCGCGCGAGTTTGTTTTTTGCGCTGTCGCCGGCCACGCCCTGCTTTGTTGGCGCGACTGTGCGACTGTAAGCTTTCTGATCCTGAGCGGTGAGCGGTTCGCCCAAGACTTCGTATTTTGCGAACCTGATCGCCTGAGCGCGTGAGATGCCGCCGCCCGCGCCTTTGAAATCATCGAAGAGCCGGTCGGCCTGCGCCCGGATGTCGCGCTCCATCTTCGCCTGAGCTTCGACTTCCGCCGCTTCGCTTTCAGCCTGGCGCCGTTCGCGTTCGCGTTTCTCAGTCAGAGCGTCGCGGAAAAGGGCAATCTCTTTTTCATCCTGCAAACCAAGCTGGCGCGCGCGCTCCTTCACGTCGAGTTCAAATTGCCGGTCGGCTTCAGCTTGCTGTCTGGCCTGGCGTTTCTCTTCGGCGGATTGCGCCGCTTCCATTCCGCGCAAACCAAGCTGGAGCTTTTGCTGATCGTATCGCGCGCGCGCCTCTTCAAACTCGCGTTGCGGTCGTTCGCGTTGTTCGCGGATCGCCGCCAGAAACTGCGGCCCCTGGCCCTGAACGCCAGCGGAGAAAGCTTGCAGCGCCGTCGCGATTCGTTCGAGCTTGCCGACAGGTTGCGGCGTTGGCGCGTTCGGCGCTGGTCCAATCATCGCCAGATACCGATTGACGATGTTCTGATCAATCGGCATTGACGGCGCCATCGGCGGCGGTTCGAGCCGAGGCGAAGAGAGAATTGACGGCGCGGGCAAAGTATCGGGCGCAATCTGCGCCTCATTACGCGGTCGTGGAAGTTGAGACAGAGCCTGTAAAACTGCCAGGTAGTTCGGATTCATCTTCGTTGCTCCTTCGATTCGCTATCCGCCCACTGTGCGCGGCGTTGGTTTGCCGATGCCGAGACCGCCCACCAGTGAGCCAATGCCGCCCGCGATTGAGCTAGCGGCGTTGATGCCCGCGAGTATCTTAGGCAGGAGCGCGCGCGATTCGGCCAGCCGTCTGTCGGCTTCCTGCTGATCCAACTCGAAGCCGAGATTCGCTTGCCGGCGCCGTTCGTCAAGCTCCCGGTCGCCAAGCCCGATTTGCGCGCTCGAAATGTCGCGCTGTGTTTGCTGCCCGCTCAATTGGTTGAGCAGATCAAGCAAGCTGTCGAATTGATTCTGCGCCGCTCCTGTCGAGGCTTTGAAGCCCTCAATGCCCGTCCCGGCGGCGCCAAGCAAGCCCTGAAGAGCAAGCTCCCGTTGCTGCTGCTGTTGTCCGGTCAGAAACTGGCGCAATAACATTTCGCGTTGTGCCGCGTCCGCTTTTTGTTGAGCGGAGACCAGCCCCTGCTTTTGCAGCATCTGGCCAACGGCGCTAGACGCGATTGAACTTTGATTGACGCGGTTTCCGAAGAGTTGCGCCAGTTGACGGGCTGACTCGCTGTCGAATTGTTCGGACAGCGCCAGCCGGTCGCGTTCATTGATGGCCGCGAGAGCCGCCGCCGTTTCGGGATCGAGCGCGGAGAGTTGCGCCGGGTTCTGAAGCTGTCCGGCCAGTTGGTTTATCTGATCGAGATAGCCCTGTATGCCCGGATCGAACGCGGCGGGTCGCTGGCCCTGCGCCTGAGCAAGAGCGTTGGCGAATTGCTGGTCGACCACGCCGCGCGCGCCGCCCGTCAGAGCGCCAAGCAAGCCGGACGCCTGGCCTGTTGTCTGCGGAATGTTCGGCCTGTCGGTGTTCGTCGTCACTTGGCCAGCGTTCGGGCTTCTGCCGTCGAGTTCGCGCCGCAGGATGTGGCGGAATCCTTCCGCGTCCACATACTCGACGCCCGCGCCCGATCGGGAGATGACTTGCGCGCCTGGCGGGACCGGGATTGCGCCGAAGAATTCATCCGCCGCCGCCGCCAATTGCTCCGGCGTGAAGCTGGCGTTTTTGCCGGGGAATTTCTGACTTAAAAAGCCCTGCCAAGCCGACAAATTTGAAACTGCCATGCTGCCCCCTTACGATTGATTCGAGTACTTGTACATAGTGCTGAAACGATAGACCACGTCGTTAGCGGCGGTCGCAATCGCCTGACAATCAACCGTAATGGTTGAGGCGAAGTTGAGACCGTCAATCTGTGTGTAGTCGGTTACAGGGTTGATGATGCCGCCATTGCATAGCCCGCTGACCCTGACTGAATCGCTGTCAATCCGGGTAATCCACAGGTCAAGCCGCCAGCCCGCGCCGTTGTAGGCCGCCGTCCCGCCCGCGACTTGAGTTCCCGCGACCCTGGCCAGAATGCTTTTACTGTTGGCGTTCGCGGCGAACGAGCCACAGAAGACGACATGTAACGTGTCGCCGTCTTCACCCCACAGGTTAGCCTCAAGCGTCTTTGAGTGTAGCGTGTCGGTTCCGGTTCCATCGTGACCGAGGGATGTGAAATCACGGTAGTACAGCCCGCCCAATGTCACGAAGCCGGTTGAAGGCGTCGAACCGTTGCCCGCTCTGGTTTCGATCTTTCCATCGCTGGAAAAGCGCGTCCTGACGGTCGCGTCGTTATCTTCCCAGATGCGGAAAGCTGAGTTGCTTGCGCTGGCCTCAGTCACCAGGTCGAGCGGCGTGACGTTCGTTGCGCCGCTGCGCAGACTGACTGCCGCGTCAGTCTGCGGCGATTCGTTGTGGTTGACGGTCAGGCGGTTGTTGGCGTTCAGTCCCGCCGATGTGTTGATTTGCAGATGGTCGTCTGTGATCACAACATCGTCGCTGAATGTCACAGGCAGAGCGAAGGTTGAGCCGGATGAACGAAAAGTAGCAATGTCTGTGCTGCCCTGAATTTCGAGCGTCAGTACATCGCCATCGGCGAAGATTCTAAAGTCGTCGTCGCCGCTGGTCGTGTCGGTAAAGTTGAGCGTTGGCGTTGCGCCGCTGATCGTCAGATCGCCGGTGATCGTCTGGCCTGCCGTGTCGTTGCGGACAAAAACAGAACTGTTCAGCCCGTCGAGTAGGTCGGCGTTGAGATTTGAAACAAGCGTTGTGCTGGCCACAGTGAAAGGCGCAGTCCCGCCCGCCACAGATGATTGAATCTGGCCGTCGTTGGCGATGACAACCTTGTTGCTGCCGCCCTGTCTGAAGCGCGTGATCGCGCCCGCTCCCGTCTGGTTGATGTCCAGCAACGATGTCGCGTCACTCGCGGAGAGCGTGCCAGCCGCGTTGTTTTTCAGACAGGTCGCAATCAGATCGTCAACGTACTTCTTGCGCGTCGCTTGGTTGTCGGTTGTTGGCGACGAAGCCGGTAAGACGGGGATTTGAACGAACGTTCCCACGTCTGTGGTCAGATCGAACGAGAGCAAGCCAGTCCCGCCGACGAAATTTGACAGGCTGAAGCCGTCGCCGCTCTGAAAGAGTCCGGCAATCCGGGTTCCGCCTGAGTTATTGAGGATGACTGCGCCGTTACTCTTCGTCAGGCGCAGATCGCCAATCATCCCTTGCTCTGACGCGCTGTCGGTTCTGACAAAAGACGAAGCGTGTAAGCTGTCCACTTGGTCGGCGTTCAGATTGCTGACGGCCGTAGTTGACGCGACGCTGAAAGGCGCGGTTCCCGTCGAGACCGCTGATTGAATTTGCCCGCTATTCGCAATCGTGACCTTTGTACTGCCGCCCTGTTGAAAGCGCGTGATTGCGCCAGCGCCGGTTTGATTGATGTCGAGCAGGGAAGTACCGTCAGACGCTGACATCACATCCGCCGCGTCAGATCGCAGAAACGAGCCGCCGTCAATCCCGTCGAGTAAATCGGCGTTCAGGTTTGTGCAAAGGGTCGTGGAAGTAACATCAATCGGCTTCGTTCCCGTCGAGAGCGTCGAGATGAATTGATGGACCGTTTGGAAGCCGCCCGCGTTGTTGATGCGCGCTTTCTGTGTACCGCTGAGCTTCCATTCCGCGAGCAGTCCGGCGCCAAGCTGATCAATACGCAAAGGCGCATCCGTTGCGTGAGTGTACTTAATCAGCGCGTCTTTGCTGGTGGACGTTCCGGCCAGCAAGTCAATCAGTTGCTGAAACTCCGCGTCGACCTGGCTGCTCTGAATGAGCATTCCCGGCGTAAAATCATAGAGTCTTGCGAGTACTGCCATAAAAGCCCCTACATATTCACGACTTCGCCGATGAGCAGAGTTTGCACAATCGCGTTGGTCGTCGCGGCTGCGGATTCCGCTGTCGCCTTGATGACGTTGGTTGAGCCGGTCAAGCTGTTGACAGTCACGGCCAGGTTTCGCACTACTTTTGTTTCGGCTGGCGTGCTGTCGTTGTAATCGGTATGAAGGCGCCTGTAGCCGACATAGGTGTCGACCGTCGTGTTTGACTTTCTGACGATGGTCGCGTCAATGAGCCATTCACACGCGCTGTTTTCCGTTGGTCCAAGCCCGAAGATTTCAGTAGAGCCAAGCCTCACGCGCAGCGTGGCGGTGTTGGCGATGCCGCCCATTGTGAAGCGCATAAAGTCGCCATTCGCTTTCAGCGTGTTGGCCGGTATGGTGTAGCTGATCAAGTCATCTTCGCCGCCGCCCACGTTACCGACCGTCGAGGTATCAACAACCAACGTGCGCGGAATGCCCGCCAACACACAAGCCGCGTCAGTCTCGACGCGCGCCAGGCCCGCCAGGAAATGGAGTTCCGGCGAGCCTGTGTTGTAGTCAAACTCAATCAGCCCGGAGCCGCCCACAAACTTAGCTGTGATCACGTTCGCGTCGAGGGTGAAAGAGAAGTCTTCTGCGCTCGCGGTTGTGTCGGTAAATGTCAAAGCTGGCGCGGTCCCGCTGATGTTGAAATTGCTGGTGACTGACTGCCCGGCGGTGTCGTTGCGCACTGCCAGCGCGAGCGTCGCCGTATCCTGATCGTCAACGTATTTCTTGCGCGCCGCCTGACTGTCGGTTGTTGGCGTGGAAGCTGGCAAGACGGGGATCGCCGCGAACGTCACAACATTGGTCGCTGTAGCGATGGAGATTGGAGTCCCGCCCGCCGTATCGTTGTTGAAATTCCACACGGTGTTGTCGAGCGCGATGCGCATCTGCTTACTGTGGTCGGTGTCAATGAAGTAAAGCTGAGGCGCGGTCAGGCTTAAAACCAGGTTGCCGATCATCGTCTGATCCAGTGCGCTGTCGAGCCGCAAGAAGCTGCTGGAATGTAATCCGTCGAGCAGATCGGCGTTGAGGTTAGTACAAACAGTTGTGGATGTAACATCAAGCGGCTTGGTTCCCGTCGCCAAGCTTGAGATGAACTGACCAGCCGTCGAGAAGCTGCCCGCGTTCGTCACTGTCGCCTTGTCCACGCCTGACACTGCCCACGTCTGAACTACGCCCGCCCCAAGCTGGTCAAGCTTCAGCGGCGCCGTTGTCCCGGAAGAGAAGCGGACAATCAGATTCACGTTCGTTGACGTGCTGTTGAGCGCGTTGATTATCTGATTGAATTCTCCGTCTACTTCACCCGATACAATCGGCTGACCGGCGGTGAAATCATATAGTCTTGCCAGCGTCGCCATAAGCTAAACTTCCGAAACTTTCTTTTCGTTGAGCATTGAAAACCACAGCATAAAATCTTTGATCACGAAGCCCTGAGCGTCTTGCGCGTTCGTCACGATAAAGGTGATGTCTTGCCCGCGTTGCCCTGAACTATTGGTGAGCAAGCGCCGAACAATGTCTTGAGGCGCGATCACGGCAGAATCCCAGACGGCGGAATCCCACAGCCCGCTATCCCACAAAGCGCCCTCACCTGAGCTTGTCAGGTTGAAAGAGTAGCTGCCGCCCTTCGACTGATCGCCGTCAAGGTAGTACTGAATGGCAACCGCGACGGTGTTAGTTGACAGCCCGAAGCCGAAAGCCCATTTAAGGAAATGTTTTCTCAAAAGCGGCGTGTCAACATTCAGAGATTTCATTGTGATAGTTTTCGAGTAGGCCGACCCATCATCCGAAAACCATTCTGTAGTCGCGCGCGGTTGATACTTGAAAATCTGGAATGCGCCAGCCGCGTTTTGCGCGCCGATGAGATACACCTTGCTTGACGCGCTGAAGAAAGATGTAAAGGCGGTCCCCGCGACCATTCCATCAAAGCGCGTCCATCTGACTATTTGCTCATTCACCTTGAGATAATCCATCACATAGACTTGCTCTGAACCGGTAAGCGAGATAGAGGCAGGCAGCGAGAGCCAATACTGTGAGGCGTTGTCAAACACGAACGCGGGTATCTCTTCCGTCGTCTTCGGCGTCCGGGCAATCTCCGCGACGTTGCGCGAGTAAAGCGCCGTCTTGAAATCTTCGGCGGTTTCAACCAACGTGAGCGACGCAAGCCCCTGATCACTCAAGAAAACCACGTCGTCCAGCACCTGGCGGATTGAGTACGGGCTGACGCATCCGATGTTTTGCGCATGGATAACTACTTTCAGGTTGCTGACCAGCGTTGGCGCCTCGTTCTGATCAATCGGAACGACCTTATAGATTCGCTTGCGTTTGAAGACGTACAGCGCGGCGCGCGTGGCGAACAGCCCCGTTATCTGGTCGCCGTCGTCGGGATCAATGTCGAGAGTCACGGCGCCGGCGTCGTTGTCCACAGTCCAATCTTCGGGCAAGCCCAGCGCGCTGCCCCACAGTTGATTCGGTTCCGTTGCCGAGACGATCCAGACGCGGTTATTCCAGACTTCAATGTATTTGCCCTTCGGCGGAGAACCGCCCAACGCTGAAGCGACGCTTGAAGTATTCACCTTGACGGGATTGTCGCCGGATGTGGCCTTGTTGACTCCGATGGCCAAGCCGCCGAACGTGACCCATTGCCAGAAAGTATCAGACGGCAGCGTGAGTGAGCTTGTAAGCTCGGTAACTCCGGTTCCGTTCGTCTCGACGATGTAGAGCTTGTTTGACGTGGTATAGAGTACGCCAATCTCGCCGGCTTCAGCCGTGAAGTAGTGCAGGGAAGTGATGCGTCCGGCGTAGGTCGTAGCCATCAACTCAGTCACGCCGCGCCGCGTCGAGAGATTGCCCGAATCGTCAAACTCGAAATTGAGGATGTCTTGCGCTTCGTTGTCGGCTATTTCGGTCGCAGGCAAGGCGGTGTTGATGCCGCGAGACCAATCCCTGATTGATACCGGCCTGACTCCGATTTCATCCGTGTTGGTTGATGCCATCTTACCGCCTCGCCAAACTCATCAGGCGTTCATCGGGATGTTTGGAGTTTGGCTGTTTGTTACCATCGGTCAGGATGAATCGCCGATGAACGCCTGAGACTTTGCCCTTAGTCAAAAGTTTGACCGGGGCTTTACCATAGCCCGTTGTTGAAATGCGCCGGGTCAAGTAACGCGCGGTCGCGCCGCCTGACTGCGCCTAAGTCTGTCGGCTTCAAGATCGTGACAGCCGCAGTCTTGCGGCCTTCGCGTCTCACCAGGTTGGCCAGGTTGGTTTCAAAGCGCCGCTGCGCTCTGTCCGCCGCGTCGTATTTGCCATCGCCTTCCAGGATGTAGGCCCGCACACGGTCTTTAACTAAAACGATGTGCTGGTCCTGAACGGGCAAGACTGAAGCTGACGCCACGTCTGACGGATGGTAGAAATATTCGTGCTCGATGGCATAGACGGCGTCAGGCACGGGCGCCAGCCTGAAGCGGTAAAGCACATTCGCGCCTGAGACCAGGTTGCCATCCTCAAGCCAGAAACGCGGCTTGCCTTCATCTTCAAGCTGTGCGCCAGATCGCGCCGCCTGTTGGATCGTCCAATGAGAGATTGGCAAGCCATCTGACGTGAAACGCAGTTGGATGATCTCCCGGCCTCCCGCTGGCAATTGATATTGCGCGGTTCCGTCCACGGTGTTGAAGGATGAACGTGTGCGGAAAGTATTCCAGTCTGTCGCTATCGCAATTTCGTCAAGAGCTTCATTGATGCGGGTTTCGATTTTTGTCACGAAGCCGCTATCGTCGCTGCTCTCTTCAAACTCCGCGATGAGACTCAGAGCGATTGCGTTTACAGTTGCCATTGTCAGCCCTCGCGGTTTAAGTTCGCGCCGTCAGGAAGGGCGCCGGAACGTTCGCCCACTGTTTGCTTCCCATCAACTCATCTTCACCAATGATGTGCGATTGTTCGATCACGTGCGCGGTTGCGTTGTGCGTTTCGAGCAGCGCAAGGATCGCCTCGCCCAGCTTCCGGCCATCCGGTAGCGGCTGATCGTGCGACAGATGCGGGTCGGTCCATCCATTCAGGAAGCCGCACTCCTTCGCCGCGTCATAGCCACAGCCCCGCGCGCGACACATTGACGGCGTCAGTTGAACGCGCCGCCGGATGACGGTGTATTGCCGCGTCTGCGGAAAGCTGATCTCTTGCAAGATGAATTGACGCTTGCCCGGCGTGACAGCGTTCGCTTGCGCGCGCGCTTCGGCTTCGGCCACAGCCTGCATACTTTTTATCGTGGCCACATCGTCGTTTGTCAGCCCGGCGCCTTCGCGCTCAAGTGCGGCCACGCCTGCGGCTGTCAGGCCCGGCGCGGTGTTCATGTCTTTCTTCGGCATAATGATCCTCGATTAAAGATTGATGTCGCGCTCACGCATATAGCGCGCGCTGTGCGAGTTGCTCAGTACATTTTGCGTCGGCTGGGCTTGCCCGATTTCTTCGCCTTGCCCTTGCCGGTTCCTACTCCGAACAGAGCAGGGAAGCCGCCGACAAGCTGCCCGCTGATCACCGGCGCCTGCACTGGCGCGGCGATGGTGAGCGGATGCTCCGATGTTACAAGCTGCCCCTTCTTCGCCGGTTTCGATTTGCCTTTCATACTTGCTCCATTGTTAGGTTTCCGGCCCGGCTTCAAACAGCGCCAATGCACCCCGTACATTGAGCCGCGACGCCGGACCGGAAAGCGTTAAAACGGTCTGCCCGTTCTATAAAATTCAGACAGTTCCTGTTTTGAAAAATTGAAATCGTCGTCCACCCAGAGCACTACCTCTTGCAAGTGGCCGATGCGAACACGGTTCGCCATATAGATCGTGTTGCCCGCTTCGCCGAACTTGTGCCAGAAGTAACTATCGGCATCGTGTTTGCCTTCGCGCCAATCGCCGTCAGCGTTCGGCGTGTTGATGAACCAGGGTTTCTTCATCTTCAAAATCGCCGCAGTCTTGATGATCGTCAGCCCGAAGACCGTGTTATCAACGCGGGTCAAGTCCTTCTCTTTCATCTCTTCAATGGAAACGACAGCGCCCATTTTGCCGTCGCTCGTTCGCAGTCCGGCCAGTACCTCGTTTTTTGTACTGCCGCGCTTCACTTGCCAGGCGGCGATTGCGTCGGCGTCCGGGTATCGCACTATCAGCCTGAGCAATTCCTTGACATCCTCGTTGGTAAAGATGCCGTCATAATCAACCGTGATGACATAGTCACAGCCCAGCTTGATGAGCGCGTCTATGCCGTTCTGTATGCCCATTTCCCAGAATACGCCGCGCGTTCTGAGTACCGTGATTCGTGGATCGGCGAAAGCCTTTTCGAGCGTTCCCGCGTGAGCCTGAAAGCCCAAGCGCGGAACGGTAGTAACGGCGGCCACTTTGTGAAGCGCCTTTGCGTCCGTCTGTGGATCGTGGATGTAAAGCGGCTTGATTGGCGGAACGTTCGATTTCTTCACATACAGCGCCTCGAACAAACAGCTTGCCGCCTCGTTGTTCGGGTCAATGTACTTCCACGTCCGCGCTCGGTTGAAATCTCGTTCAGCAAAGAAGCCGTCGAGGTCTTTAAGCTCGCATCCGCGCTGATAGAGCGGGATTTCTGACGCCTCGCAACGAATGAAGCGAAACTTGTCAATCAGATCGCCCAGCCCGTGAAGCGCCAGCAACTCAGCGCCCTGAACGTCGAGAATCAGCGTGTCGTAAAGCTTCAAGTCAATGCCGTGTTGTTCGATCACGGTCTTGAGCGTTGCGCTTTGCAGTCTGATTGAGCCGGTGTAATTCACATCCGGCCAGACTCGTTTATGCTCTTGCAGTTCAAAGATCGAAGATGAGAACCCGTCGTTATTGGAGATGTGGAAGTCATAAGTCAGACCATCCGCGTTGGTTATCAAATAGTTGAGCGCCCGTTGATTCGGATAGCCCGCAATGTTTACCTGAAGCTGGTCAAACACTGTGGGAATCGCTTCTATCCAGATCACGGGCAAGCCCTTTGCGGCGTAGATGTCGCGTTCCTGGCCATAACTTGCGCCAACGTGGATAACGCCCTTTGCGCCTCTCAGAAACTCAGTCGCGGCGTTGCCCTGCCGCTTCGTCGCCATCAGGTTGAGTTTTATTTGTTCCATTGTTTGACCGGGGTGAAGTAGAAGGCCGCAAATTTGCGGTCTTCTACTTGTCTATGGTTTGACGGTTATGAGATCAAGACTTCAACCGTCGTGTTGTTGCTGTCCCACGAATCGAGAGCCATCAGCCCAACGCCAGCCGCCGCCGCCAAACACTCTTGATAGTCGTTTGACGTAAAGTTGCTGTCTGCCTGAGTGAGCGAAACCAGCGTACCGGCTGAAGCCGAAGAGCCGAGCTTCGCGCCAGCCGAGCCGGTTGAGGCGACGGTCGCACTCGGAACGCGGCCTTTCACTGTCACCCAGCCATAAGAGCCGGACGCAATAGCTACGTGAGCGATGCCTACGACCGGTTCCTGAATAGCGGCGGTCGGAACGAGTCCCCAGGGTTCATTTGTGTGAGTCAGACTCACCTTGAGCGCATCGTAAATCGTAATCGCTGACCCAGCTTTGATGTAACGAATCCGGTTTCCCGGATAGTCGTGAGCGCGCGGGTCGTCCACTTCCGTGCCCAGCGGGAAGAGTTGAGTTGTGTCAACCTGAGTGGGGTTGATGCCCTGTGTGATGTTCATATTGTTTTACTCCTTCCTCACGATGAGCTTGATGTGTCGAAGTCCGCGCGGCCCTGACGGCGCCGGTTGGACAGAATCAGGTTGCCGTAAAACAGGCATTGCACGGTTTCAGCGTCCTGGTTGTCCGGCCTGATCGGGTCGGTAAACGTGAAATCGTAGCCCTCGCCCATCACGAATTTGAGATAATTGAGATTGAGCGCGACCATCCCTTGCCCATCGTCGCCGGTAGTGTTCGGGAGCATATCTTCATCCCAGCACACGGGAACGCCTTTGAAGATAAAGTTTTCCCATCCGCTCTGAACCAGGTTGGCGTCGGCTTCGCGTCGCTCGTAATGCTCATTGGGAATCAGGATTCTGTTCTCCCAATACTCATGCAGTGTCTGCGTGGTGATGATGAGATGCGGTCGGTCGCCGCCGCCCGTGCAAGCGTTGACAAGCGATGTCATACCGGCGCGGAAAAGAGCGAGTTCCGCCGCCGCCGGACTGCCGCCGCTGTCAATGCCCGCCACGTCAATAAACTGGTTGCGCCAGTTCGACGTAGCGTTGCTATCAATCTGGCCATAGGTTGACCAGGCGTCGCCGTTTTCGACGGCCACAAGCAAGCCGTCGAGGTCCTTCCCGCCGTTGCTCGTTCCGTCGCCGAAAAGCATTGTGCTGACTGACTTGCGCATCGAAATCGAAAGCTGTTTGCCGACGGCGTCCCACAGGTTGATTACCTGAGTCGCGGCGCCGCTGTTTTTGAACTTCTCGATTCCTGACAAGCCTGTCGTTCCGGCCACTTGTTTCCAGGGATATTCCGCCGCCTCGATGCCGCTCTGAACCGTTGTGTTGAGCGGGTCAAAGCCGCTGTAGCTGGCCACAGTGCTGTTGACGGCTGAGATGATCGGTTCGACGATGGAAGATGCGCCGGGTCGGGTTTCGATGCCGCCCATCTGCCCAAGCTTCCAGAGCAGAACCTGTTTGCTGGTGATGTTATCCGTGATGACGCGCGAATAGCCTTTAAGACTGGTCGCCACAACACGGTTGAAAGAAGTGTCTAGCATGTAGGCTTCTCCCCGCTTCGCCTCAGTTACCTTGCGAAGCCTGCTGCAAGTTCCAGGCAATCATCTGCCCCAGCCCTTGAATATGAGCGGGCATTTCCGGTTTGCCTGCGCCTCGCACTCCGCCGTTGCCGGGCAAACGCTTGGCTTGGTCGGCCTTTTGTTGCGCCTGCTCTGCTGTCAGCGTTCGTGTGGCTTGTGTAGCGGCGGGTTGCGGTATCGCCGCTGCTGTCAGTTGCGGGGTGAGAGTCTGAGCAATCCTGTTGACGACGCCGTAGGCTTGCTCAATCGTGAGAGCCGGGTTATCGGCGACAAGCTGAATGGCGGCGATTGACTTCTGTCTGAAGTCTGGCTCGTTGCCGAACTTGAGCGCCGTTGCGTCGTATTCCTGACGCCTTCGCGCGCCTTCAATCGTCTGTTGATGTGGCGCAATCGCGCCTTGAATCGCTGCGCCAACTGATTGCTTGATGAAGCCCGCGAGTTGCGCCGGGTCGTAAAGGTCAAGCTCCGAAAAGTCCGGTTCGGCGGGTTGCGCCGGTTGCGCTCCGAACATTTCAGCCAACGGCTTACCGCTCAATTGAGCCTGAGCCATCGCCGTGACAATCTGTGTGAGTTGGCCAACCTGATCGCGCAGCGCCTGAGCTTCCGCGGTTGGCGCGGTTGCTGTGGCTGTCTGCGCCGTGTCCTGTGTCCCGCCGGGGATGTTGTAATGTTGCTCTCCCAAGTCCGGCAGATCGCCCACATCTTCCGTTTCACCTTCCGCTTCAACTGCCGCCGCTTCTGCCTCAGCAATCGGGATCACGCGCACCTTGCCGGTCTTTTCATCAAAAGTCATCGTGACCTTCGAGGGATCAAGCGAGGGGTGAAATTGCTGCAACGGTGTAAGCGGCGGCGCCGGTTGCTGCGTCTCGACGGCCTGGCCCTGCATCTGTCCGGCCTGGCTATCGGGCAGGGGAGGCGCGGGCGTTGTTTGGCTGGTCTGCCCGCCCGCTGGCATAATCTTGCCGTCAGCCCCGCGCGTGTAGTTCACGCCCTGCCTGACGTTCGCGCCTTCAATTGGAATCGTCACTTTGTCCATACATCAAACTCCTTGCGGTAAAGTACTGAATTATCAGCAAGTTCTTTTTCAAGTCAAGCGCCTTGTGTCAAAAAGAAACACCCTCTTTTGACCGTAGCCGCATCTTTCGAGCGCGGCGCATACCTAAGAGGCCAGCAGATCGGCGCTGAATTCGCCTTTCAGATCGCCGCCGCCTTGCGGCCTCATCGCGTCAGGCGACAGGTTGCCGTCAGAATCAACCACGCCTGAGCCGCTGAACATTTCTTCAAAGTGCTTTCGCGTGTCGCGTTCGAGTTGCGCATCCCAGCCCTTGCGCGCGTCCGCCGCCGTTTTCTTCATCGCTTCAGCGTCCGCTCTGCCGTTGATTGTGACGATGTTGCGGTCGCGGTTTATCCTGGCCAGCTTCGACGATGAGTTGACTTCGCCGATGTCCGCAACGACTTTGCCGAAGTGCCAAAGCGAATCGGGTCGCATCGCGCAGAGTTCGGCCTGTCGTTCCGCCACAGCGCCGCATTGACATTGCGCGGTTTCACGGTTCCATTCGGACATCGGCAAAAGCAGATCGAACGCGCCGTGAATTGGACAGTTGAAAGAGTAGAGCGGCATTGATTCACTCCTTTTAGATTTGCGGCAGAGCGCCATTACCAGCGACGCCGCCGCCTCTGAGCATCATCATCAAATCTTCCGGGTTCAGTCCTTCGCCCGGTACGCCGCCCGTGCTCGGTTGTTCGGGAACAGGCGTTGGCGCCATCTGTCCGGCCAACGCTGGCGGTAGGCCCTGGCCCGGCGTCTGCTCTTCAAGCGGCGCTTGCGGTATCAGCGCCGGTTTGAAAAAGCGCCCGGCGTCTTTCTGCTCGAACGATTCGAGCACCCAGCCGAACAGCGCCGGAACGTCGAGCGCGTCTTGCGCGCCCGCCGCTTGCATCGCGGGCAACGCCTGTACGCCAAGCTGGAGAATTTGCAGCCGCTGTTGACGGTCAAGCGCGGGATCGAACTTCGGCGCGCTAAAATACTCAACGCTCACGTCTACGTCGGCTTGAATATCTTCCGGCGTGTACTCTTGCCAGTAAGCGCCCTGAGCGCCAACGATCTTGACGACATCGGGCAAAGTCCGGTGAGCCTTCAAATGCTGAAGCGTTTGGCGCGCCAGTTCGGTTATGCCGCCCTCGACGGCTGAGACCCGGTCGTCAGCCTTCAATCGCAGGATGTTTGTTCGCGCGGAGACTTCGCCCGCCGTCGTTCGGGATGGCAACGGCCTGCCTTGTAAGAGCGCGTCCGCTCCGGTGAGTTGTTCGATGTCTGACGCGATGCGCGCCTCGACTACTTGAAAGTCCGCAGACATCGGCGCATCTGGAATCGGTTGAATGGCGTCCGGTCGTTCGGCGGTGATGACTGCGCCGTCGGGCAGATCGCCGAAGTTTTTGATTTCTTCGGGAGCGATTGCGCCGGCGACGGCCAGAAACTTCCGTTGATGTGATCGAACGTGATTAAACTGCGCTGTGCGGATGCGGTTGAGTTGGATTTGCTGGTCTTCGGCCTGGCGCATCACGCCCATTCCGTAAGGCTTGTTGGCGATGCGAATGTAGTCAAGCTTGACGTAAGGGAAGCCGTCGAGGTAGTCGTATGGCCAGCTTTCCTCAATCAATGGCTCCGGTACGCCTTCAGCGAAGATGTACCGCTTTCTGAATTTCTTGTCCCAGATTTCCCACAGAGCTACAAGCCGGTCCTCCGGCACAGCCGCCGTCAATCGCTGGCCCCAAGCCGGGTCATCATGGTTGTCGAAGCCGGCGCGCGTCGTTGGCGAGTAGTTGCCCGCGCTGATTTGCTGCAAAACTTTCTGATCATATTCGGCGTTGGCCATCACGTCATCGTAAGGCGCGTGAAAGCATTCGGCGCACCATCGCGCGGTCTTGAGCGTTCCATCCTTCGCCGTCAGATCGAAGAGAAACATCAGCGGATCAACGCGCTCGATAAAAGCCGCGTCTTGACGGATGTAATCTTTGTAATTGATTGCGCCGTCACTCTTGCGCCTGGCTTCATCCACTTCCACAACGTAACCGCTCTTGCCGATGCCGTGTCCAATGGTGACGACATCTTGCACAATCTCTTTGGCCTGAGCCGTCATTCCGCGTTCCTGCCATTCGTAATTGAGTAGGCTTTGCTGAATGTCAGATGAGACAACGTCAGACGGCTTGCGCGCCTTCAGCTTAAACTTGATGTCGCCGTTGATTAGGAAGGGCGCATACGAAAGCGCGATGCTGCCCGTGACGTTGACTGTCGCGGTGTTGCGCGCGTTGTCTGTGGCGAGAGAATGGCCTTCCATCCCGCGTTCCATCCACTGCTCGCCCTCGAACCATTCGTAATATCTGCGCCAGTCCTTCGCGCCGTTGCGCATTTCCTCACGTTGGCGCGCGGTCTTGGCGAGGCGTGAAAGCCAGATGTGGCCATCGCGCTTGCCGTCGCCGGTTTCGGTAGAGAGCGGCGTTTGCACGCGCCGAACGCCTGGCTTGTAGGTCTTGGCTTCGTGGCCTTCGTATGTTTTCTTCTTTCGTGGCATATTCTCACTCCGTCACAAATTCCACTTCCCAGATTTCAATCTTCTTTCCGCTTACTAGGATCAATCCGAGCGCGTCTTCCGCTCTATCCGGGTCGTCAATCATCAGGATGTCCCCGTCTTTGGCCTTATCTATCGTGTCCCTCAGCGCGCGGTCGCGGGTTTTCGGCGTCCGCCGCTCATCTGGCGTTACTGCGCGGGCAAAGTTGTTGCACAGGATATAAATCATTTTTTGCCTCTCAGCGTTTGTAGCCAAACATTCCCGGTTTCTGGCGTTCGGCGTGCCTCTGCGCGTGCCAAGCGAAAGAGCCTTTCGGCGCGCTCTCCGGCGGTTGCGCGTACATGTGAATCTTTGTCGAGAGATGAACGGCGATGAGCAGCGCGGAAATAAGATCGTCATTCCATCCCGGCGCGCCGCCCATTGTCCCGTTCGGGAGCAAAACGTAATGGTCAAGCTGTTCGAGTAGCGCGGGGGTTCTGAGCAAGATTTCGTGATCACGGATGGTTTGCTGCGTAGCCGAGACCATCACAGATTTGTTTGTGTCGGTTGTGTTGAAGCCGGGCTTTGCCGTCGCTTTCTTGTCGAAGGGATCGAAGCGGTAATACAGTCGCGGATAGTGCATCTGCTTCGACAGAATCAGGTTTGCCGCGTAGCCGCCGCGTTCGTTGTTTTCAATGCCGAGCAGCGCGGTGTTGTAGATTCGCCCCAGGTAGAAAGCCAGTTCCGCGAATTTGTCCGGGGTGATGATTTGATTGAAGCTGGCGACTTCTTCCAGGTCGGGAACGGCCAACACAATCAGCGCGGACGGGTCGCCTGAGTTCGGAATGCCCATTCCAGGGTCGCCCGCCATCACGTAGGTTTGCCCGGCTTCCGGCATCTTGTAGACGTGAACCTGGCCGAACGGCGAAAGCTGAAACTTTTTGTTTGCGTCCGTCTCTTCCGGGTTGTGATCGTAATGAAAGCGGCGCGCCGGCAGAGCTTCAGCGGCCAGATGTTCGCGCATCAAGTTGACTGAATGCTGATCGAAGATAACCCGCGACGTGGACGCGAAGGCGTGAGCCGCAATCGTCGGATATTCCTTGCGGAACTGTTGGACATTGCCCAGACATTTTTTGTCTATCGTTTGCCGTCGCCAGTTGAGCCGCGCCTGAACCTCTGCGCGCATCCATTCATCGGCGTCCGTCGCGGCCTTGATGTCTTCGGCATACCAGATGCGCAAGGCGTCTTCGATCAATCGCGCTTCTTCGACTTCGTTCCCGTAGCGCGTTGGCCTGCCGCCCACTTCGTCGGTTGTGCAGATGTCCTCAAGCTTTTCGCCGCGCCGCATCGGTGAGCGGTAATCGTCGAACGCGACCCAAGTGATGAAAATCTTCCGGTAGCCGTTTGACTGGTCGCGGTACATCTCAGTCGCGGCATTTTCGCCCTTCGCCGTCGTCTCAAGTATCACGATCGTGCCCGGCAGTTCGGCGATGGTTTGATTGAGCGCGACCATCTGTGACGCCACGTCAATGCCCAGTTCCGGCCAGATCGCAAACTCAGAAAGCAAGACGGCGTGGAAGTTGTACGACCGGCCCAGCTCTCCGCGCTGCGCCGTCGAGAAGATCAAGCGGCTATCGAGTCCGGCCCCGGCGCCCTTTTGCCGTTCCGTCGTTTTATTCCCGAACTGGATCACGTCGCGTCGTTCCAGGATCGTTTGCGACTTCAAGAGCGGATGAGACTCCGCGTGGATCGAGCGAATGCGAGAGTTGAAATTCTGGGTTGACGCTTCATCGTGCGCGGTGATCAAAGCGTTTCGATTCGGGCGCATCGAAGTGAGCCAATAGAAAAGCGCCAGAATCCAGGTTGACACGCCCATTTGACGCGCCTTCAGGATGTACCAGCGAATCGGACGGCCCGCCGCCAGGTCTTCCAGAAACCATTTCCACAATTGACGCTGAACGCGGTTGAAGTTGAAGTAAACCAGCCTGCCGACTTTGTTTTGAATCTTGATATTTCCCGCCGCATAAGCCGGAAAATCCCACTCACTCAGCGCGATGAACCGGCGCGAGATGTATCCGTCGGGATCACGGCGCCACTGCGTAATTTCGGGCTTCACGCGCTCCGCATCAGCCGACGCGCGCTCAAGGTAGTCGAGAGCGATGCAGGGTTGTTCAACGGTTTCATTCATCGCCCGCTCCTTCGTTCACTTCGGCCTCGACTTCGGCGTCCACCACATTTTTGATGTCGAACATGCCGCTGAGCGGGTCACGATGGCCGCCCGAACGCTTGCGCAAATCTTCAAACGTGACTTTGACATCCACAGATCGCGCTGGTTTGAAATCGCCCGTGAGTTTGCCGAGCGCCTGAATCGCCAACAGCGCGGTCTTGTCGTTTTTCGAGGCTGCGATTTCGGTCAGCCGTTCAATGCCTTTGCCATGCAAGGCAAGGGAAGCTTTCGCCTGAGTAAAGCCGCGGACAAGCTTGATGAATGCCTGATCGTTCAGCATTGCGACCAGATCAATGACGCTCACCTGTAGGACCGCCGCCGCCTCATCAAGTCGCGCCGGCAAGCCGCCCTCGACTTGCGCAATGGAGAGCGCGCAGCGAACGCGGTCATCATTGGTCAGGATTGTTTCAAGCTGCTCACTCATCTGTCGCTAAAGGGATTTCATAGACGCGGGTCATCTTCCCGCCCAATTTGTCGAGAAGCTTTGCGCCGGGTCGTTTGTTGCCGTTGATGATTTCGCCGATGAACTGGCCGGTCACGTCGAGTTGGCGCGCGAGTTCAGCCATTGAACCCGCTTGGCTGGCGAGTGTGGAAAGGAATGCGCGGAACTGCGGTTCGGTAAGCTGAACGGTTGACGGGAGCGAATGCGTGCCCTTGCGATCCGCCGCTGCCGCCAACCGTTCAGTGTTGATGTATTCACCTTGAATCATCGCCGGGCATTGTGTCGAAAAGTACCTGGCGATGTCAAGTAATTTGTGTCAAAAAGGCGCACTTCCGGGGCAGCTAACCGGCTTGCCCGTTCTGCGGTTGCTGTGGCTGAAAGAGCGCCGCCGCCCTCTGCGCCGCCGGTCTCAGCGCCTTCATCACGCCGACCACGATTTCCAGCATTTCGAGCGCGTCCGCCTCTTGCGACGTGATGCCGCGCGAGTAGAACCGGAGAGCCTGATATGTGGCCAGCGTTTCCTTCGGATCGAGCGACAGCGTACAGAACAGGGAGGGGCCGGTCGCATCAGCGGCGCCGACGCCGGCCTGTGTGATTTCAGGAACGACGGGAACGTCCGGCGGGATCACTGGCCCCCCGTTCAGCGGTTGTTTGGATTTCCATTGTTTCGGCTTGCTCATTGCTATTTCCTTTCAATTTGATGGTTGCTTAGAAGGGGATGTCGTCATCACTGGGTTCGGCGGCGCCGGCGCTTCTGTCATCGTCATCGTCAAAGGCGCTGGCCGCCTTCGCTTTGGCCTTCGGCTTCGCCGTTTCGCTTTCGCCCTGGCCAGCCTTGCCGACAAACTCGAAACCGCTCATGTTGACTTCAGCGGAGAATCGTTGCTCCCCGTCGCGGCTCGTGTATTCTTCGATCCTCAAGCGCCCTTCGACGTAGATCAATGAGCCTTTGGCGAAGTACTGATTGATGGCTTCGGCTTGCCGTCCCCACGCTGTCACGCGAAACCAGGTCGTCACGTCTTCCTGTTCGCTTTCCCGGTTCTTTCGCTTCTCAGTCGTGGCGACGGAGAAGTTGCAAAGAGCCGTGCCTTGCGGCGTGTATTTCAATTGAGGGTCGGCACCGAGATACCCGACGATAATGATTTTATTGAAACTCATTCTGTTACCTCACTTTCAGGTTGTTCGGATTGGTTGCTTGTTTCCGGCATCGGTTCCGGTTGTTCGGTTGGTTGTTGCGCGTTCGGCGCGGCCTTGACGCAAACGCACATGCGCGTTTCGCCGTAAGCCGTGCGCGGCCCGGCAAACAGCGTGACACGCTTGCCGACAGCGGCCTGTGAGTCGGTTGTCCCCGTCGCTGCGCCAATCTCTTCAGCCAATGAAGCGTTGAGCCGAAGATATTTCTTCGCGCCGGTGAATTTCACCCGCCATTCGTCAACGGGCTTGCCTTTGACTTTGACGGTCGTTTTGTAGACTGACGCGATTTCCACCGTCACCTGTTTCTTGCCTAGATCGTCAACGGTCAAATGCTCCTTCGGATACATTTCCTTCCACTGCATATTGATCCTTTCGGTTAGTCGGTTGTTTGTTCGGTTAGGTCTCTGATGTCCGGTTCCCGCTGACGATCACGCCAGCGGTGAATGATCTTCCGAGCGACGGACGGCGCCCGAAAATTCTTGATCGCTTCCATCTCAGCCGACGACGGCCAGCGATTCGACTTGACTTGAACGAGCAACACATCCGCCGCGCTGATCGCCACGATGTCGAACACGCCTAGACTTGCGGCGGCGCGCGTGCAAGCGTAGCCAGCGGCTTCTAACAGCGCGATGGATTGATGCTCGCGGCGATTGCCTTTACGTTTGCAGTTCATAAGACGCCTGCGAAGAAAGATGAATCAGACACACCGTCATCGCTTGGCCTCCATCGTCGCGCGCTCAGGCTTTGCTGCGGCTTTCAACCGTTGGCGATTGCAGCGTGAGCAAAGCGGCAGACAGTTCGCGTAGTAGCCGCCGCAAGAGCCGATGACGTAATCAGCAAGCTTGCCAATGGTCTTGCGCCGGCACTGGGAACAAGGGAATTGACCGAAGCCTTGCACGTAGACATTTGGCGTGATCGTGGTCGTCTTTGTGGATATGGTCGGTTGCTTCATACTCTTGCCGCTCCTCAATGGATGAATAGAATGTCAGGCGCGTCTACAGACCCAATTTCAAGGAGACCTACAATGGGAAAATTTATGAATAGCCGGTTTATGTATGTGTTTCTGATCGTGTTTACGATTGCGGCCATTACCTTCACTGCGTATGCGCTCCCTAAGTACCTCGACGGGGTTGCGCGCGAGCAGTCGAAGTGGGACCAGGTGATCTCTGATCCGAAAGCGTCGACAGCGGAGATTGACAGTGCCAAAAGAGTCATCCAACACATGGAATGGCTAAAGTACAGCAGCGTCGCGCTGTACACGCTTTCGCCGCTGCTGTTGGCCGGTCTTTGCGTGCTGCTGACAATACAACGCCGACGCGAGGCGTCGAAAAGTCGAAGGTAGTTGAAAGACGCTTGGCTCATTCGTCACCCCTTTCGTCGCCGCCGCCCATCAGTGTTGCGAGTTCGCTGATCGCCGCGCGGTTGATGACGTACAGCCACACCTTGTCACCGTTCATCCCTTTCTGTTTTTTGAAATCCTTACGGCCTGGCGCAACGTCGAGCCAGCCGTGCTTGCGCCACTGTTCAATGATGGCGAGATAATCCAGCCCCAGCGCGGTGAGTACATCGCGCAGTCGCACCGGAGAGAAAGCGATAAATTTGTAATCGTCGCCCTCATCCCACACACCAAACCAACCGCCCGCCGGTTCCTTCGGGGTGCGCCTGTCGTCGTGTAGAAGATGGCGGCCATAGAATTGGGTAGGTCTGGTCGCGGCGATTGTCAGCAGATGATCCAACGCCCTTGCTGCGCCGAGAGGGTCTTTCGCTCCTTCGCTGATCGCTCCCCAGAGATTGGCCAGCGGGTCGGCAAACTCCCATTCCAGATCGAGCGCCTGATGCACAAGCCCGGCGGTGACTTTCAACGCCGCCGCGAATTCGGCCAACCGCGAAGCGTCGGAGCCACTTTCGGCGGTTCTGATGTACGCCTGGCGTTCGCGCTTGTACTCTTCGCGCCATTCTTCAAGATTTGTTTTGCCGCTGGCGGCCTTCTGGTCTTTGTTGAGGATCACCCAGCGCGCGAATTCAATTCCGGCGTGGCCATGATGGTCTTGCAGTTCGCCGCGAAGCTTCACGACCAATTCCTCATTGCGGTCGCCGAACGGCGCCCCGTAGAGTTGGATCACCCGATTGATCACGCCGCCGCCTTCGGGCGCAAAGTCTGTGATGCGGCGCTCGCCTGACGAAATCATCACCGTATGCCAGTTCGGAGTCGTGGCGATTCCCGTCCTCGTTCCGCGAGTTCGGCCCTTGCCCTCTTCGACTTGATAGAGCATCTGTTTGACCACTTCGGGCTTCGGCGCGCGGCTGGTGTCGTTGAGGATGGTTGGAAGATGGTTGATCACGGCTGATAGTCGCTCAGCGCCAACTTTCGTTGAGTCCCACGAATGGAGGTTTGATTCATTGCCGCGCTCATCAACGCCGCCCCAGACAGACGCCGCAATCATCTGGCTGGTCGTTTTGCCTTTGCTGGTGAGTCCCGCCAAGTCGACCGTGAAATTCGGGCATTTGAGCAGCATCAACATAACCGAAGTGAACGAAGCGTAGAACGCGACGCGCGGCATTGAGTAATCTTTGATGACAGCCACAGCTTCTTTCCACTGCTCAAGACTGCCTTCGCGTTTGTAGCCCGCAACCAATTGCTCTTCACCCGGACTGAACGCGCGATACTGAATCAGGTCTTCACGCCAGCCTTCGGGGTCATTCAAGTCCGAAGTCTCGACTACTTCTCCGTCCGGCTTGATGAAGACGCGGCCAGCGACGACGCCCAGTTCGCCGCGCTTGCCTTGCCAGCCCATTTGTGACGTTGTGCGGACAACCGGCAATCGCTGGCGATTCACCGCCGCGAAAGCCGCAAAGAAGTCAACTAGGTCTTTCGCCGTTGAAGACGTGACAGGGAACCCTCGGTCAATCAGCGTCAGGATGCGGGATTTGTCGAAGATGTCTCCGGCGTCTACAACAATTGATCGCCAGCCTTCGCCAGATCGAAACCACGCGACGCGGTAGCCTTCGGTCGGATAATCACCGATGCTGAGCGTTCGGCCTACTATCAGCACCGGCCCCGGCGCAATCCTGATTGGCTTCGGCCCGTCCGTTGTGTCCACGATTTTGTCGAGCGATTGATAGCTGAGACTATAAGAGTACGGAACTGACAGCCCTTCGAGCGGCGCGCCGGTCAAGGAATCGTCCACGGATTGGAGTTCTGGCTGATCGTCGTCGCTGACCAAGCGCAGCGGCCTGCGCGGTTGTGGACATTGTTTCTTGATTTCAGCCTCGACAGCGCGCAGTTGACCACGTTGTTTGAGTGTGTTCGCGGCAATCGCCCAATCGCCAGCCGAGTTGTATTTCAGGTCGGCCAGCGCGTGCATGATGCGCGGCGCGTATAGCTCCTTCAGGTTGTTTTCCAGCAATCCGGGCAATTCGGCGGCAATAGCCCGCGATTCATCCAGACCGTTTGAATTCGCTTCGCGGTCGGATGCGGAATTCGGCGTGTAGCCGGGCTTGTAGTAATCAACTTCGCTTCGACCCTCAAGCGCGCGGCTGATCGTCAGTTCGCCGTAAGTAATCGGCCCACGTTTTTCATCCCACTTGTCACGGTAAAGCGCCGACTGACGAAAGAGCCGGTCAACCTGCGTCTTGTCGCCATTCGCGTAGAACACCAAATAATTGGCGAGCGCCAGGTCAGCGCGCGATTGGCCTTCTTCGCCGTCGTCGTAAGCTGACCAGTTACCATTCCAGAGCTTCCGAATGTCGGCGCCGTCTTGCGAGTTGAAGGCTTTGAATAACAGTTGATCGTCGGTCAACAGTGCGGAGCGGCCATTGCTGGCGAGCTTGAAACCTGACGCTGTGGCCTTCGTTGGCGCTGCTTTCACTTTCGGTTCGGGCTTTGCTTTAGACTTCGCTCCAAAAATCTGCGGATGGATCACATTGATTGCGTCCTGAACCTCGCGCATCGGCAAAGGCGCGTCGTGGAGTGAATGGCCGGTGACTGTCAGAAAGCGCCCTGAGTTATAGCACTCGAAATTACCTTTCTTGCGGCCCTGCGGCGGCAACAGTCCACGCCCGAACGCGCGCAAGCCCGTGCCTGTTGGCGAAATCTCTGTATAGGTGCTGAGAGTTTCGAGTACGCCGCGCTCGAAATTGGGCAGGGAAGCGGGCGAGGCGTCATCCCCGGCGCCAAAGACGCCGTCGAAGTCGAAGCCGCAGAGATTGAGCGACTCAGCCGCCGCAGTGTCTGGCGCGTCCAGCATGAAGCCAATGCCCGCGAACTGATCAGCATTCGCCAGATATGCTCTGCCAGCCTCTTCAAACGACGCCCACGTCTCAGGGTTGTTTGATTGCGCGTTGCCCAGAGTGCGCGGGTTGATCGGCACTTTGTTGTACTTGCATTTGCCGCCCTTTTGCTCCGTCCAAACGGCGCGCCAAATAATCCAGTGATCAAGCGCGACCAGTTCAGGCAGATTGCGGCGAATGGCTGGCAAATCGGGAAAGAGAATCCCGCCGCCACCGAATCGACAGCCATTAAGCGGGCTGACCTCATCCGCCGGAATGCCAGCGTCGGAGCCTTGCGCCTTGACGAAATGGCGCCCGCTGGCGTCGCCAAGATCGCCGATGATGATCACGGGATAATCACCGTTGGCATTGCGCCAAAGGCCAGGAAATGGAAAGGCAGGGAAACGAGATATTGCGTTCATTACGCCGCCTCTTTGCTCCGCAGTAGATAGGGGTGATGTTGTTCAATGATTCGGGCAATCCGCCGCGCTCGTTCGGAGTCCGGCGCGTACCGGATCGTGCGAGCGCACTTCGCGCACAGATCGAGCGCGCGGCCCTCAACGAAGAGCCAGCCCCACGCGGCGACGATTTCGTGCTCGCACGCGGCGCAGGATAGTAGTTTTTTGGGGTTGCTGATGCTCACTTGACCTTCCCCGTTTTGCCGCCGGCCTCAAGCCAGTCGAGCAGGTGCTGGCCGCTGTGGAGAACTATTCGGCCCACGCGGTAAAATTGAAGATGGCCGTTTATCCGCGCGCGACGTATCGTGAAGTTCGAGCAGTTGGCGGCTTGCGCAGCCTCCCTCTCTCGATAGTTTCGGTTCACTTCGATCCCTTTGATCGGCGGCTGTGGCGCTTTCTTGGCAGGTTTGTATTTGCGACGCCTGGGCGTGACGTTTTCAAGAATCTCGGTCATAATGTGCAAGCTCCTTTCACGGCAAACCCGCGAGAGGCTGCCGCTCAACCAATTGAGTGATAATCGAGAGTGCGCGCGTCCTGGAAAAATGGGCGCACTCTCGAAAAAAAAATGCCGCCAAAACGAACCCTTCAGTCATCAGACCTGATAAGCCTGAGACGCAAGGGTGCATTTTGGCGGCATCTCGCCGGTAAACTACCGGCAGCACTGGTACCAGCCATAACCCGATTTCGAGCACTTAAATTGTGCATCGGGTTTGTGCGTATTTCACAATCCACACTCGGTATCATTCTCAATCCGATCTTAGGCGGAAGAACGATCTCAATCCGAGGGAACTGGTCATACACATTATACATAACTGTGCCATCGGTACAACAGTTTTCGTTTAGTTTTCCGCACCGTTTCCGGTTTAAAATCATAATCAATTGACCAACTCCGGTCTTTCCGGTTCGACGTTCTCACCCTGTAACCATTCGTCAAGAGCTTCAGCGCCTCGACGCGCGGTTTCATCCTGTGGGTTCACGTATCGTTCAAACGTGGTCTGCTGACGATGGCCAGTGATCTTCATCGCTTCCGCCGTGTGCAAAGCTCCCGTCTCGACTAGGCGCGTCGTGGCGGCGTGGCGCAGATCGTGGAAGCGCAGATCACTTAGCCCCGCGTCTTTGCACGCCGCCGCGAAAGCGCGTTTGACATCACAGGCGATGCCGAAGACGCTTCCGTCAGGATTACGCGGGGAGATGCCCCACAGGCGCTGTAGTTCGGCCTGAAGCCGCCGTGTGACGCCCACAGTTCTTGATTGTTCAGTCTTTGTGGTTGTGGCGCGGAGTCTGATAACGCCGCTGTCCAGATCAATATCTTTCCACTTCAGTTTTAGAATCTCGCCTTTGCGCATACCGGTGTCCATCGCGCAGATCAGGATCGGCTTCAGATGCGCGCGCTGTTTCGTGTCGCAAGCCGTGAGTAACCGCGCCTCTTCGTCTCTGGTGATAACCCGGTCTCGTTTCTTCTCAGCCGCCATGCTGATGAGCGGTTCGCCAAGCTCGAACGGGTTGCGAACGATCCAGCCCTTGCGCTTGGCGAAATTGAGAACGTTGCGCAGCAGTTGTAATTCGCGGTTGACTGTGGCGACCTTCAGCGTGCTTTCGACACCTTGTTGAGCGTCGCGCTTGTTGGGGTCTTTCAGGCGTTTGAGCTTGAACTTTTGGATGTCGCCGTAGGTGATGTTGACGACACGCTTCGCGCCGAAGTATTCCGTCAGGTTTACCAGTCTGCGCCGTTGACCCTGAAACGAACGAAGGCCCGCGACGCGAACGCCGTCTTCATAGACCGGCTCGATCAGCTTTTCATCGCGGTAAATGTCGGCGAGCTTGGCGAACGTGAGCTTGGCGCCGTCAATGACTTGAGAGCCATGCTGCTCAATCTCGCGCAGCAATTGTTTGAGCAGCAACTTCCCTTCGGTTTTGTTTGCAACCTGGCGCCTGAGCAAGCGCGGCTTGCCCAACTCATCTTTGTAATCCACACGCGCTGTCCAAGCCTTGCGCTGTTTGTCGAAGTAGACGTATCCGGTTCGCTGTCTCGGCATGTTTTGCTCCATTTCTCGTGAGTTTTCGGGGACGGTTTCGGGGCCGGTAACGATTGCTCACTTGAGATAGTCGAGAGATACCGAAAGTTGCCTGTAAAGGTTTGAAAAGGTAGGATTTATGGCTAAGACTGGCTTGAAAGATAGGGTAGAGAAACAATGCGTCAGCGGATTCATAACCTCTAGGTCTCCGGTTCGAGTCCGGACGCCGCCACCAATGAAATCAATCAAAAAGAGCAGGTCAGTCGGCCTGCTCTTTTTCGTCTTTGCCCAAATTGGTCCCATGGTTTTCCGCATATGGGGCCAAAACGGCGACCTTCCAACGTTTTCCTTCGTCAACCGCTCCAACTCTTCTTTCTTCGTAGCGATGTGGACGTAAAGCTGCATGAGTTGTTCCGACTCGCGCTAGTGGTCGTAGATGTTGCGCCGATACTCTGCGGAATTGCTCCCGTCTGCTCTTGGATCAAAAATGCCGTTGCGCAGGTCGAGATTTCTGTCTAACTGTTGATTGCGCCCCGGACAATTGATAATATCGCGTTGTCTTCAATTCGGCATTACCAGTAGTATAAGTTCAATCAAACATCACCAACTTGGAGGATTCCATGGACCCGAACATGTCTCAGACTGGATTGACCCGACCCATCACTACCGAAGGCGCCTTTGCCGCTGAGATTCCGCTTCATTCCCAGGATCTGTCGCTCGCCGCGTTGGAGTCGCTGGAAGGATCGGTGCTTTTGCAGACCGTCCGGCTGACGGAGAGCCGGGAGGCGTATTTCGCCTCACACAGTAGCCATAGCTCGCATAGTTCCCACGGAACCGCAGCCTGGTAGGCTTTCTTTTGGTTCCAGTGATACCGGCTGACCGATCTCGCCTCCTGCTTTGAAGGCTCCAGAAACGCCTGGCTATTAGGAGTGTGCTGTGCTTCGTCGCCACGATGGCGCTGCCGCCAGTGCGCGTCCGGCTGCTGCGCCATTTCATCAATTCCTGTGCAAGATTCACACGACCTGCAATCTGGCCTGTGACTATTGTTACGTCTACTATCAGGCTGACCAGAGTTGGCGCAGAAAGCCGGCTCGCATGAACGAAGATGTACTCGCTCAACTTGCGCGAAGAATTCGTGAGCACGCATTGGAGTTCAGCGTCCCGGACGTTGAACTCATTATGCACGGCGGCGAACCGATGTTGGCGGGGGCGGAATTCATTCGCCGCTTCATCAGCACATTGAAGTCATCGTTGGTGGATGCCTCTATTGTCCGATTCGGGATGCAATCGAACGGTACGCGCCTCACGCCGGAGTTGCTGGAAATCATTGTCGAAGAACAGGTCGCCGTCGGCATAAGCCTTGATGGCGATGAGCGCGCCAATGATTGGCATCGCCTGGATCATGCCGGCCGGTCAAGCTATGCCACTACAGTAGAAGCCATCGAACAGCTTCGCGCGAGGGAGAGGCTTTCCGGTCTGTTATGCACCATCAATCTGGAAGCCGATCCGGTCGCCACTTACCAGCACCTCGCTCAGTTCCAGCCGCCGATTATTGATTTCACTCTTCCGCTGGGCCATCACGATGCCCCGCCACCCGGCAAGCGAGCGGCTTTTGATCAAACGCCGTACGCCGACTGGTTGATTCCGATCTTCGACGTGTGGTTTGCGGAGCGACCACAGCAGCGCCGCATTCGTCTGTTTCAGGACATCATCGGGTTATTGCTGGGCGGCGGGTCTTCGGTCGAGACGATAGGGATTGGATCGGTTGATATTGTTGTGATTGAAACGGACGGCACGCTGGAGGGCGTTGATACTCTGAAAATTGTCGAGGACGGCGCGCCACAGCTCGATCTGAATATTTTTGATCACTCATTTGCCGATGCCCTGACCCATCCGATGGTCAAGCTCAGACAGATGGGGCTGGAGGCTCTGTGCCAAACCTGCCAGCGCTGCCCTGTCGGTTCGGTTTGTGGCGGAGGCTACTTCCCGACGAGATTCAGCCGGCAAAATGGTTTTCGTAACCCCTCTATTTATTGCGCTGATTATTACCAGTTGATTCGCCACATCCGGGAAAAGGTTGTGGCGCAAGCCAGAAGCGCGGGAGTTTCGCTCCAGGCGCCCGACCTGCCGCTCTCGGCGCCGGCAGTGACGTAGTGAAATGAAGACCGTCATAGATCATCCATTGGCTCATCAGATTGAACCGAACGCCCTCGCCCGGTTTGTCCGCTTCGGCTCGGCGCAATTGGAGATGATGAAGACGCTGCGCGCCGCCGTCGTCTGGGATCGGATGGCGACGCTCATCCACGCCCGGCGAGAGTTGGCCGCCGGTTGTGAGGCTGTAGCCGCACGGTCCGGCTTTTTCGACGCCTATGACACCTTGCGCGCTGGCGCGCCGGGTATTCAACAACAGATTGGCGCGGCGCCGGTCTTCGGCATCTGGTGCGAGACGCTTTGTCAGCTTCTGGCGCGGCAGGCGCATCATCGCTATCCCGAATATCACTTGGCCTCTCATCTTGCCGACTTCGGACGTTTCGCTCTTGCTGCGGCGCTGATTGAAAAGAGAAACGCCCAAGCATTGGTTCGGCTGAACAGCGATGGATGTCTCACGTTACCGGGCGTGGGATTGGTCGCTGAATTCCAACCTGATTTAGCCTGTCAGCGCTTTCTCGCCAAATCTCAATCCGGCGACCTCATTTTCGATCAGGTCAATGCAACGCCTCGGCTGCGGCGCCTGAGCCTAACCGGCGCGGGTCTGACGCTCGACGACGGCGAATTGTCTTTCCGTTGTCACGGCGGCGGGTTTGAGTTCACCGCTTTGACGAACGAAACAACCGGAGACTGGTTGATTGAGTTGAATGCGGCGTTTGAAACGCTCGCAGCGATTGACAGCGCGATGGCGGCAGAGATCGCGGCCACGATCCGCGTGATCGTGCCTCTGGAAGCGAAGCATTTGGATGTTCACGAGAGTTCGAGCCTGCCGCAGGCTTTTGGCGCCGTCTATCTGTCGCGAGCCAATCATCCCAACGTGGTGGCGGAAGCCTTTGTCCACGAGTATCTGCATAATCGGCTCAATGCCCTGATGCGCCTCGATCAATTGGTCGCCGGGCCGACGCAGGAAGCCGTCTACTATTCGCCGTGGAAGGCCGCGCCTCGTCCGCTGCGCGGCATTCTCCACGGCATAGTGGCCTTTCTGGGCATCGTATGTTTCTGGCGGCAGGCTGTTTCGCGCGGCGGAGTGGCCGAGGTTGATTGGGCTGTCCGCCGCTGCGCGCTGCTGGAAGCGCAACTCAAGGTTGCCCTTGAGGCGCTCGAACGCTCCGCCGCGTTCACTCCAATCGGAGAGGCGCTATTTGCCGGGTTGCAAGCGGAGATGGCGGAAATTGAATCGCAGCCGGCTCGCAACAAAGAGCTTCAGCATCGGGCCGCCGCCGCCGCCGCCGCTCACCGCGCTGCCTGGGAGAAAGAACAAGGGCCGATTGATCACATCGCCAGTTGGTCACCGCCTCGACCATCGCCTGGAACTCATCACTTTCCGGATGAGTTGGCGCGGACCTTGCTAGGCGAGGATACGTTTTTGCCGGCAGGCTGGTCGCCTGGGTGGGAAGGCGTCCAGCAGCGGATGCACTGGCTGATGAACGTACAGCGGGAGAGGCCGGAGAATTTTCGCGCCTTGCGCGAGTGGATCGAAGCCTGGCCAAAGAGCCTATGCGAGAGCGAACCGGCGTCTCTTGTCTTTCGCGCCAGCGCCGCCTATGTGTGTGGTGACTACCAGGCAGCCGCCGTGGATTTCGGGGCTGTGTTGCGACGCCAACGTGATGAAGAGGCGTGTTGGTTAGGACTGGCTTTTTGCTTCAGGCAAATGGGGCTTCAAGCGGCAGCCGACAAACTGCTGTTCGATCTTCCCGTTGTGATTAACCACGCGCGGTCCCTCGATACCGCGCTCTTTGCCGACCCTGTGCAGTTGGCGTATTGGATCGAGAAATGACGGGCGCGCTGAACAACCTGATCTATCGTGATTCCGGCGAAGCTCTCCTTAACAGCGCGTTTCGCGCTTACGTTGGCGCCAAAGGGAATGCCACACTGATCGTGCCTTTCATCGCCACGGTCGCGGGCATCAAGCCGGCGATGGATGATTGGGTGCAGGTATCAAGGCTAGATGATTACCTGGTTATGTGCCGGCGCTTCGGCCTTCAATCCCGGATCAGTTGCTTCTTTGTCGGCCTCGATCAAGCCGCCGCCGCGCGGGTGGTGGGCGGAGAACGGCTCACCACAACTCGCGCCGTCGCTTTGCCGCCCTGGCAAATGCCCGAGGAAGGCGAGGCGCACGTTTTCCTGTCGAGAGATACGGCGGCGATGGAACAGGCATACGCCAACGGCTGGTACGGTGTGGCAATCGCTGGGCGGGTAGTCGAGAAGCCGGTGGCTGATCACAGCCGGTTCGCCAACGCCCTAGGTTATCCGCGATGCTGCTCGGAGCGCTTCGCATTGCACAACAATTGGGAGATGAACAGCTTTTATCATTCGATTTGGAACAATTCGCGGCAGAAGCTGTCGGTGTGCAATCCGTTTACCCGACACACTCCGTTCGCCTATATTTCGCACATGCCTTGTGCGTTTGATTGCGCCGCCACCCGCGATTACGCAGACCGAGTCCGAGAAGTTGTTAGACAGGACGAGCCAAAATTGGGGCAGGCGGTCGCGGAATTTACCCGGCATCCTGTTCTGTGTTTGAGCGAACGGCATAAATATGTATTCACCGCCGCCTATAGCAACGGACAGCGAATCAGCTATCACGACTATGCGCCGCTTCCACCAACGCCGCGTGAAAATCGCCTGGCGCAATTGCTCGCTAATGGCGATGAGCTTTGTTTGGAGAGAAATATCGTCAGAGTTTATCGCGGCAGCCGCTTCATCGGCGTTTATGAAGCCCGCGGCGATCAAATTGGCCCCGAAATACCTTTCATCGCAGTTTGGGGCGCCTAGCGCATCTTTACCGCAGAGCAAAAGACCATGGAAACCGCCAAACCTATTCACTTCGAGTGCGTGGACCACGTCAACATGTTTGTGCGGGACTTGGAGGAGTCTCTGGACTTTTATCGTAAAGTCTTCGGCACGGACGCGGAGGTCAAACAAACCGGGAAGAATAAAGGTATCCGCTGGCTCATCATCGGAATCGCCGGCAAATTTTATTTCTGCCTCTACGAATTGAAGGGGAAAACGTTTGACCCGGACGCGCTGCACATCAATCACATCGGGTTTTATGTGCCGGACTTTGAGGATACCATCGAGCGGATCAAGCGATTGGGCATTCCCATCGAATATAACGGCGCGCCGATTGAGTGGAGCAACCGGAATGGCCAGACCCGCTCGCTCTACATCAAAGACCCGAACGGATATTACATCGAATTTTCAGAGAAGCTGGGCGGCGGGCTGAAGTAATCTGGCTTGCAGTTTCAACCACCCTTTTCCACAAGCAATCTCGTGTCTGACGTTATTACCAACCTGGCAAACAGCCTCACTGTCATCGCGCCAGGCGTTTCATCAGAACTCAACCGGCTGCTAAATCTGGCGCGCGCGCATTTCTCCGGCGCCGACTGGCCTTACGTCAACGCAGTGGTCGAGCGTTATTACTGGCTTTACGGCGCGCCGGTTTTTGGACGAGCCGGTTATTGGGCGGCGAACCGAAGCGATGATCAACGCCGGATGCAGTCACTGATGGACGCCCACGTCTGGTTAAGCCTGCATCTCCGGCTGGTTGATAACGTGATAGACCGGGATGCGCCCCCTGCGCTGATAGCCAAACAATTGCGGTGGGCGATGCGGGCGCTGGATGCAAGTAAAGCCGCGATCAGATTGTCGGGGAACGAGTGGGGCGCTGAAGCGGAAGATTTGTATGAACTGTTCCTGCGATACGATGAAGCGGTCAAACAAGGCGCAAGTATTGAACCGGATGAACTTTGGCAGCGCGTGTCGCCGCTGGTCATCGTGCCGGAGCTGTATCTGCGAGAGCGGCTCACGCCGGCCGATGCGCATTACTACCGCGCGTACCTCAACTTCATGCTCCTGGCGCACGACTTGAGCGATCTTTTTAAAGACGCTCAATCCGGTCATAACTCTCTGCCTACAGCTTTGCTACGCCGCCAGGCCGAGCGTCCCGTCTTCTCGCGGCGAGTCGTCGAAACAGTTTTCGCCGGGGCGGAAACGCGTCTGGCGCAATTTGCCGATACGCTTGCTCCATCGCTCGATGATGAGCGTGAACCTGTCTGGACAGTTGTCGTCGGCGGTTGCTTGCGGCAATTTAAGAGCGATGGTCAGAGGTGAAAGTGTGTGCCGATGAACTGGTCAGCGCAGAAAATTTCGCCGCGCGCCATTCTGGTGTTGCAACTTCAAGGGCTTGGCGACCTCATCTTCACGCTTCCGCTCTTCCAGTTCCTGCGGCGCCGATGGCCGCAAGCCGCCATTACGGCAGTTGTGCCGGCTGGGCGCGGCTTTTTGCTTGACGGCCTAAGCCAGGTTGAGATCGTTGAAATCGCCAACTTCGCCGCGCTGGCCCGTATTCGCTTCGACGCTTTTGACTTGATCTTTGATGTCAACATCGACGTCGCCGATGAACGCTACCGCCAGGAGATGCAGCGCCTGCCGCAATCGGCAGTGGGTTTTTCGGAGAACACCGGCCTGGATGATTTGCCAGGGCAACGCCTCAAGATCAAACCGCGCCACGCCATTTGGCGTCAATATCTTGCGCTGGCGGAAGAGGCTGTGCCTTTCACCGGTCAATTGGCAGATTGGTCGCCACAATTGCCATTATTGCAAGCGGAAAGATCGGTCAATTTCAAGCCCAATGAATCAAACCGTCTGATCGTGCTTGCGCCCGGCGCGAGCGATTCTTCCCGTCAATGGCCCAGAGCGTCGTTCAGGTCGCTGGCCGACTCATTGTTCCGACCAGGAATCCGCCTTGCAGTTGTCGGGTATCATTCTGAAAAACTTTGGGACAATGCCGCGGCAACCCCTCACCTTCATGACTTCACCGGCGCGCCACTCGCGGACACGCTCGCCGTGTTGAGTGAGGCTGAATTAGTAGTCGGCAATGACACTGGTTTGCTGCACTGCGCCGCCGCGCTCGGCAGGCCAGTAGTCGGATTGTACGGGCCAGGTGATGCGATCAAGTATCAGCCGCTGGGTGACAATTTTACTGTGATCTGGATGGCTCGCGGCAAGGTTGCTGACATTTCAGTGAATGAAGTAACCACAGTCTGTCAGTTGATGGAGATTAAGAGAGAAAAAGGCGTAGAAGACAATCGCTGGTCCAACAAAAGGCGCCTTGTAGTTTTGGATTTTTAGCGTTCGTGTTCTGCAACCCGTATTACGAGAGACAAATCGAAGGAGCAGCCGACCTGCATGAAACAACTGACGCCGGAACAATTTGTACAGAAACTGAAGAATGTCATCGGCCAAGCCGACACGCAGTTTGCCTTCTTCCTCGGCGCAGGCTGCTCCGCATCATCTGGCATTCCCACCGCGCACGCCTTGGTGAAGTACTACTGGTTCCCTCGACTGCGGCGCTTATATGGAGACGACTGGATCAGAAAGAATATGCCGCACTATGATCCACAGAATCCCGCTGCCTACTTCACCGATGTAGTCGTCAATCTTTTTGACACATCGGCTGCCCGGCAGCGCGAGATCGAGTCATTGTGTGATGGCAGATTTCCTGGCTTCGGCTATGCGGCTCTCGCCAATCTTATGTCTTCGCATAAGGGGCGCTTCAATGTCGTTCTCACCACCAATTTTGATGATTTGGCGCCGGATGCGCTATATATCTACACGCAGTCTAGGGGCTTGGTGATTCCGCACGAAGGCCTGGCCGGCTTCATTGATCCCGCACGAACCGATCCAATGATAGTAAAACTGCATGGCGACCTTCGCTTAGTGCCGTTCAGCACTCCTCAACAAATACAACGGCTGGCGCATTCGGTCGTGGAAAACATCAGACAAGTGCTGCAGAACCGCGGACTGATATTTATCGGATATGGCGGCAATGATCCTAGTATTGTTAATCTGCTTGAAGAGTTAGCGCCGGGCCAATACCTCAAACATGGTGTTTACTGGGTGAGCGGTCAGGAGCCGCGAGGCGGCATCAGATACTGGCTGGACAAGCACGAAGCAACTTGGGTTGAAAACCAGGACTTTGATGAGCTAATGCTGCTCCTGAGCGAAGAATTCAGTCTACCATTGCCGAGCCACAGAGGATTCGACAGATTCTTCGAGAGGTACAGGAGCAGAGGTCACAGGGCTGGATTTGTCCCAGCCTGTCGACAATCGAAGTCAGAGCGAAATCAAGAACGCTTTGTGGGCATACCAGGTACTGATCTTTAGAGGTCAGATGCTCACGCTGGCTCAGCAGATCGCTTTTGGCCGCTGTTTCGGTGAGCCTGAGACCTTCCCCCAACATCGCAGCCAGCCAGCCGATTACCCGGAGATCTTCCGGGTTTCCAACGTCGAGAGCCGCGGCTACCCGAACACGAGCCATCACTGGCACACAGACGGCTGTACACGGCTTGATCCTCCCGCCGCGTCGTTACTCTACCCCGTAGAAATCCCGGAGGAAGGCGGCGGTACTCTGTTTCTCAATCTGTACGAGAGTTATGCGAATTTGCCGGAAGGAATGAAACAGCGAGTCCAGGAACTTAGGGCGGTCCATTCAAATCGCCTGATGCGCCCACTGGTTGTTTGTCATCCCGTGACGAAACGGAAGGCGCTCCACATCAGCCCGGACATCGCTGTAGGTATTGATGGCTTGCCATCAGAAGAGGGGCTGCAACTTCTGGACGCCCTAAGTGATCACTTGAACAGCCACCCCGAGTTCGTCTACCAGCACAAATGGCGTCCTGGGGATTTGGTCATTTGGGATAACACGTCAGTGGCGCATCAAGCAGGCTATATTGATCCGGCCTATCCGCGAACCCTTAACCGCATCACTATCAAAACCGAGCTCCATACATATCTACTCGTGGCCGAGGGCGAGCATAATGACTAGAATCCGCGCCCATTACCTCAAACATCTTGAACAAAAAAAGGTACTGCATTAGGCTCCCCGGAACCACTCAGATAATCCAAGATCAAGAACGAAAGAGGAGAGAATATGTCTCATTCGGCGATGGGAGCGTTTAAGCAACAAATGGGAAGACTCACTCGGCGCGATTTCTTTAAGAGCGGAAGCTTGCTGGGATTTCTGGCGTTATATTCCAAGCCGGCGGCGGCGGCTCCAGAGCCGCCTGCAGGAGCGCTGCGGATAGGGCCGGACATTTACCAGTCGATTGGCGTTCGCCCCTTTATCAACGGGACCGGTACGTTGACGGTGAATGGCGGATCACTCGAACTGCCCGAAGTTCGGGCGGCCATGGACGCGGCCGCCCAACATATGGTTCAGTTGGACGAACTGATGGAGGGAGTAGGAAAACGCTTGGCGGAGCTTACCGGAGCGGAGTGGGGAATCGTCACTGCGGGCTGCGCCGCGGCCATGACCCTTGCCACGTTGGCCTGCGTGGCGGGCGGCAATCCGGAGAAGCATGTTCGTCTGCCGAACATGGATGGCCTCCTGAAAGACGAGGTGATCATTCCCAAACACTCTCGCAACAACTACGACGCGGCCATCCGCGCGGTGGGAGTCCGGCTTATTGAAGTAAACAACGCGCAGGAGCTGGAGGCTGCCATCGGTCCGCGGACGGCGATGATTTATATCTTCGCTGGTCCTCAAGCGGACGCCGGCCCTCCGTCCTATGAGGAAATCACGCGCATCGCGCGGGAGAAGAACATTCCTGTCCTGACGGACGCCGCCGCAGAGGTGTTGACGATACCGAATGTCCACCTGCAGCGTGGCTCCACGATGGTTTGTTATAGCGGCGGTAAACAACTCCGGGGGCCGCAGTGCTCCGGACTGTTGCTCGGGCGCAAGGATCTGGTGACAGCCGCGTGGGTACACAGCGCGCCGCATCACGGATTTGCGCGAAACATGAAAGTGGGCAAGGAAGAGATTATCGGAGCGCTGGCGGCCGTCGAGGTCTGGGTAAAACGGGATCACAAGACCATCTGGCAGCAAATGCTGCGCCAGATGAACCATATTGCGAAAAAAGTGTCTTCCATTCCCGGAATCACCACGGAGGTGCGGGAGCCAACCGGGCTTTCCAATCGGAGTCCCGGGCTGAACATTCGCTGGGATGCCGCCAAACTCGGCCTTACCGGTCAGCAGGTATCGCAAATCCTCGATACTACCGAGCCGCGAATTCTGGTAGGAGGTTCGCGAGGCGGGCAAAATGGGGTTTCGATCACGGCGTTCAACTTGAAGCCCGGCGACGAAAAAGTGATTGCAGACCGGCTCTATGCTGTCCTCACTACGCCTTCCAACCTAAAGAGTCAGCAATCGCCGAAGGCTCCGGTTACTGACCTGACTGGCGTATGGGACGTTCACATTGAATTTCGAGCCAGCTCCGGCGCCCACACTCTGTCGCTTCACCAACGGGATGGCCGCATCGAGGGGATTCACCGCGGCGAGTTCGTTGCGCGCGATCTTACCGGCGTCATTGATGGCGGCGCAGTGCGGTGGCAAAGCAGGCTGCCGGAACGCGCGATCGGAAATGCCCTTTCCTTCACTTTCACGGGGAAAGTCGAGGGTGAAACGATGTCCGGCGAACTCGATATGGGTGAGCACCTGAAAGCCCGCTGGAGCGCCAAGCGACATCGCAACGGGCAAGGATAGCTCGTTCCTTAGGACAGAAAGATGAGGGCAGAAAAAATAGAAGCGGTGATAACCATGCTGCTCATGAATTCAAGCCAACCAGACTCATGCAGTCGTTGGCTCAAAGTGTTGCTGATCTTGCTGGTCTTGCTGACTCCGCTGGCTTCGGTGGTAATGTCTGCCGCCGAGCCGGTACGCTTTGGCCGCGATGTGGCGCCGATCCTTTCCGCGAATTGTTTCGCCTGTCACGGCCCGGATGAAAAGCATCGCCAGGCCGGGCTGCGGCTGGATGTGGAGACGGACGCAAAGGCAAAACGCCGGAGCGGTTTTCCCATCGCGCCCGGAGAGCCAGAAAAGAGCCTGATCCTCGCGCGGATGACGAGCACGGATCCGGACGTCGTGATGCCGCCGCCACACACGCACAAGCAGGTCAAGCCGGAGCAGATCGAGACGCTGCGACGCTGGATTGCCGAGGGCGCGAAATGGGGGCGGCACTGGTCGTTCGAACCGGCGCCGCGGCCTGTGATTGCCGGCACAGGCAAGCAGCAACCCATAGACGCGCTGGTGAGCGTGGCGTTGGCCAAGAAAGGTCTCGCGCTCCGTCCGCCCGCCGCGCCGCAATCACTCGTGCGCCGTTTATGGCTCGATCTGATTGGCTTGCCGCCCACGCCGGAAATCGCCGATAAGTTTGCCGCCGATCCTTCGCCCGCGGCTTACGAACGGATGGTGGACGAGTTATTGAATAGGCCGCAGTTCGGCGAGCACTGGGCGCGGATGTGGCTGGACCTGGCGCGTTATGCGGACACGAAGGGTTATGAAAAAGATCGCGGCCGCACGATGTGGCCGTATCGCGATTGGGTCGTGAACGCGCTCAACGCCGACCTGCCGCTCGACCGCTTCACCACGGAGCAGTTGGCCGGCGATCTGCTGCCCAATCCAACCGAGCAACAACTGATCGCCACCGCGTTTCATCGCAACACGATGGCCAACGATGAGGGTGGTACCGACGATGAGGAATTTCGCGTGGCGGCGGTGAAGGATCGCGTGGATACCACGGCGCAGGTGTGGATGGGACTGACGATGGGTTGCGCGAAATGCCATACGCACAAATACGACCCGATCTCGCACACGGAGTATTACAGCTTCTACGCGCTCTTTAATCAGACAGAGGATGCCGACCGCTATGACGATGCGCCCACGATGGAAGTGTCCTCGCCTGCGGATCAGGACGGGCGCAAACGCCTGCTGGAGCGTGTGCAATCGCTCAGCCGCGAACTGACCTCGCTTGAGGAAGCTGCTGATCGGGCTTACGAACCCGAAGAGCGCAAATGGCGCGTGACCAGCCTGACGGAGGCCACATCCAAAGGCGGCGCAACGCTCACCACGCAAAAGGACGGTTCAGTGGCTGTCAGCGGAAAGGCGCCGCAGGAAGACGTCTACAGTGTGACGCTCACGCTCGCGGCGGGAAAGCACACGGCGCTGCGGCTGGAGGCGCTGCCGGAGAAACTCGCGACCGGCGAACTGGTGGTCGGACGCAATGGGCAAAACTTCGTGTTGTCGGAGTTGATGGTGGAACTGCTCGACGCGTCTGGCGTACGACCTTTGAAACTCACGCGGGCGCGAGCGGATTTCGCGGCTGAAAAGAAGCCCGTTGCCGCTGCGATTGATGGTGATGAGAGGACGGGCTGGTCAGTCAATCCGCGCACGCACGAACGGCACTGGGCGCTATTCGATTTCGCTGAACCGCTGCGGCTGACTAACGAAGCGAAGCTGCGCGTGACCATTTCACAAGAGGCCGGTGAAGTCCTCACGCTGCGGCGCTTCCGTCTTTCGACAAGCGGCGCCGATCCCGCAACCTTGCACCCAAGGATGGATGCGCCCGCAATCCGCAAGCTGCGCGATGACCTTAGCAACGCTTACCAGGCGCAGAGAAATTTCAATGAAAACATCGTGCGCTTGCCGCTGATGCGTGAGCTTGCCCTGGACAAACGTCGCGCAACGAAAATTCACCAGCGCGGCAATTTCCTCGATCAGGGAGATCCCGTCACGCCAGCCGTGCCTGCCGCTTTCAACAAATTCCCCGACGGCGCGCCGCTTAACCGTCTCGGCGTTGCGCAGTGGCTGGTCAGCCGCGACAACCCGCTCACGCCGCGCGTGTGGGCGAACCGCGTCTGGGCGCGGCTTTTCGGCATCGGCATCGTCGAGACCGAGGAGGATTTTGGCGCGCTCGGCTCTGCGCCTGTGAATCCCGACCTGCTCGATTGGCTCGCCGCCGAATATCGTGACGGCGGCTGGTCGTTGAAGAAACTTATCAAAACCATCGTGCTGAGCGCCACGTATCGGCAGGCCTCCGAGATCACGCCCGCTTTGCGCGAGGCTGATCCGCGTAACCTGATTCAATCGCGCGGAGCGCGGTTCCGGCTCGGGGCGGAAGCAGTACGCGACCAGGCGCTCGCCGTCGCTGGTCTGCTCTCGGAGAAAATGGGCGGCCCGCCCGTGATGCCCCCGCAGCCCGCCGGTCTGTGGCGCTCGACTTACAGCGGCAAGACGTGGGTGGACGCTGAAGGCGAAGACCGTTTCCGTCGCGGCCTCTACACCTATCTCAAGCGCACAACGCCGTACCCATCCATGTTGACCTTTGATGGTGGCAGCGGCGAGGTCTGCCAGATCCGGCGCATCCGCACCAATACACCACTTCAGGCGCTGGTGACACTGAACGACCCCGTTTATCTAGAAGCCGCAGCGGGGCTGGCTCGGCGAATGATTGCGGAGGCTGGTAACGCTGATTCACGCGCCGCGCGCGGGCTACGTCTTGCGCTGATTCGTCCGCTACCCAAGGGCGAAGCCGCCCCGCTTGTAACGTTACAGAAAGATGCGCAAAAGGCGTTTGAAGCTGCGCCAGAGAAGGCAGATGCGCTACTCAAGTCTGCCCGCGCGACTGCGCCTACTGGCATTAGTAAGCCTGCGTTCGCCGCGTGGGTCGTGACCGCCAATGCGATCTTAAATCTGGACGAATTTTTGAGCAGAAACTGACAGAAAAAGTGGGGCAGAAAAAAGAAAAGAGAGGAGGATGGACTGACAGAAAAAGGAGGAAAAAGAGGAAGGAGGTTT
>Ga0187892_10000403_pt1 | contig 113508 bp, 97 predicted proteins | sample MA1701073metaG_FD_139345 | JGI IMG/M metagenome (GOLD analysis project Ga0187892, IMG submission 139345) | Bio-ooze microbial communities from a basaltic lava cave in the Kipuka Kanohina Cave System on the Island of Hawaii, USA - MA170107-3 metaG ... | reverse complement strand
GGTCTTCACTACAAGCCGCTTTCGCCGTTTTTCGAAAAGCCGGCATTCATAGCGTACGACTTAGCACCGAAAGATTTTTCGTTTCGGTGAAATTCGAGGCTCAACTGCGAAAGTTGGGCTAACGCCTGGCTGCATGAGCGATCCGTGTGAGGAGACTCGCCGCTCCTCTCCACTGAATTTGAGTCAGGCCATCACGCGACGGAACGGACCGACCGGCCACGGCCATGCGCTTGGCGCTCATCACGTCGGCCAGGTTGATCAAAGGGGCCTTTGCATCTGCCAGCAGCCGCGCGACCGTCATTGCCTCCTGAAAGCCCGCCTCATGTTTTTCTGGATCGGCAGGTGGAACCGGGACGAAGGCCGCTACCAGCTCAAAGTGTCGTGCTTTAAGTTCCTGGGTCAATTCTTCAGGTTGAATGGGAAAGAAGCCATAGGGACCGAGCTCGGTTCCGCAGTAACCAGCCGTCTTGATTTCATCCAGCACGGCTCCGTAAGGCTTCTGACCGCTCCAGCCTTCAACTTCCATAATCCCCCAGCTCACCGGGGCGTTTCCGACCTTGATACCCATCATGGCCTCCCGCCGAAAACGTGGAACGGCGCTCCACCGCGCGTTCAGGAAGCGCCCGCTCAGCAAACGAGAACAGACTCTCGTTCTACTCAACATACGGGCTAACTTGTCCTCCTGAATTACAGGAACAACCGCTCTTTCTTTCTGGCCTGGTCGTATTCGGCGCGGGCGCGGCGCACAGCTTCGACTTCCGATACCTCCGCGATGGGAACATCCCACCAGGATTCGTAGCCGGGAACTCGCCGCTCCTTGTCCACCTCAACCACCACGACCGTCGTGCGGTCCTGGCGTCGAGCTTCTTCCAGAGCCTTTTTCAAGTCGTCTCGCGTCCTGGCACGGATAGCGTGAGCACCCAGACTTGTGGCGTTGGCCAGGTAGTCGATCGACAGCCATTCCCCGTCGAGCTGCCCGCTTTCCTGGCGGCGATGGCGGAAGTCGGTCCCGAATCCATTCGAGCCCACCGCCTGAGACAGCCCGCCGATGCTGCTGAACCCGTGGTTGTCGTGCAGAACGATGATGAGCTTGTATCCTTCCTGAATAGAGGTGGTGATTTCAGAAGACATCAGGAGGTAGGACCCATCGCCAACCATGACGTACACATCTCGCTTCGGATCGGCCATCTTGATACCGAGCCCGCCCGCTACTTCGTAGCCCATGCAGGAATAGCCGTACTCCATGTGATATCCCTTGGGATGATGGGTACGCCAGAGCTTATGAAGATCACCCGGAAGGCTGCCTGCGGCACACACCATGACGTCTTCGAACCGGGAAAACTGATTGACCACTCCGATCACTTCACTCTGGCTGATGGGTGGCCCGTGGCGCAGGTTGAATAGACGCTCTGTTTCGCCAGCCCACTCTTGCTTGAACCGAGCCACGCGGGCCGCATACTCGGAGGGCACCTGATAGCCCTTCAACTCGGCAGCCAGTTCCTCAAGGGTGATGCGGGCATCGGCAACCAGCGGGAGGGCCGAATGCTTATAGGCATCAAATTCTCCGACGTTGATGCTGATAAACCGCACGTTCGGATTCTGGAACGCGGTTTTCGAAGCTGTGGTGAAATCGCTCAAACGTGTGCCGACGGCAATCACGAGATCGGCTTCACGGGCCATCACATTGGCGCCTGGTGTTCCTGTCACGCCGATGGCTTCAAGATTCTGAGGATGATGCCACGGCAGTGAGCCCTTGCCCGCCTGGGTTTCTCCTACTGGAATCCCCGTCATCTCGACAAGTCGCGCCAAAGCCTGGCAGGCGTCGCTGTAGATCGCGCCACCACCGGAGACGACGATTGGCTGGCGAGCCATCCGAATCCACTCCAGCGCTCGCTTCACCAGATCACAGTCTGCTCTGGGCCGCGCGATGTGCCAGACCCGTTTCTCGAACAACTCCACGGGATAGTCCCAGCTTTCCGCTTGAACATCTTGAGGCAAGGCCAATGTTACCGCTCCGGTGTTTGCCTGCGAGGTAAGCACCCGCATGGCCTCCAGCAGGGAGGTCGGCAACTGGTCCGGGCGGTTGATGCGATCCCAATACCGGGAGACGGGCTTGAAAGCATCGTTTACAGAGATGTCCTGACTTTGCTCCGACTCCAGCTGTTGCAGCACCGGAGCAACGTTGCGCCGGGCAAAAATGTCTCCCGGCAGGAGCAGAACTGGAATGCGGTTGATGGTGGCCGTGGCTGCCCCAGTGATCATGTTGGTTGCCCCTGGCCCGATGGAAGAGCTGCAGGCAAAGATACGCAGCCGGTTATTCATCTTTGCAAAGGCTGTCGCAGTGTGAACCAAAGCCTGTTCGTTGCGCGCCAGGTAGTAAGGGAACTCCGGGTCCTGGTGGAGAGCCTGGCCCACTCCGGCGACGTTGCCGTGGCCAAAGATTCCCCAAACCCCGGCGAAGAAGGCGTTCTCTCTGCCGTCTCTTTCGACGTGCTGATTCTTCAGAAAGGTGATGAGTGCCTGCGCCATGGTCAGACGACGTGTTCTCATGATTCAACCTCCATTATTAACAAAAAGGGCGGAGTCTGAAGTCCGGCGTCGAGCCGAACGCCAGACTTGACTCTGGACTCCAACTAGAATCCGCCTCGCTCCTCGACAAACGACAGTGCTTCTTTCTCATAAGGCATGAAATTCGCGCAGCCGTGGCGCGTAACCACGATGGCGCCGCAGGCATTTCCCATGCGGGCGGCGCGGTGCCAGTCCCACCCTTTCAGGTAACCATAGAGAAAGCCGCTGGCAAAGGCGTCACCGGCGCCCAGCACATTGTAGACCTGCACGGGGAAAGTTGCTGCTTCGATAACCTCGCCCGTGCGCAGGTAAACGCTGGTTCCTTCGCCGCCCCGCTTCAACGCGATCGCTTCGGGTCCGGCCGCGAGTGCCACATCAATGGCCTTCTGAACATCACCTGCCACGCGGGCGCCGGAAACCTGGGAGTGTTCTACCGACACCCGGATTTGCTCTTGGAGGGCAGCGGCTTTGAGTTCATCGGCTGTCGCCAGCACAATGTCAACCAGGGGCAGGAAGGACCGCAGGGTCAGACCATACGCACGCGCGTCGTACCACTGATCGGGACGAAAATCCAGATCGAGCACCACCTTGGTTCCGTTGAGCCGAGCCTGCTCGGCCGCAAAGAAAGTCGAACCCCGGCTGGGCTCGCGACTTAGTCCGGTGCCGGAGGTAAGCAAAACGCGGCTGGCGGCCACTGGGGCGGCCAGCACGTCGTCCACGGTCAACTCGATGTCGGCGCAGTTATCCCGATAGTAAACCAGCGGAAATTTGTCGGGCGGCTCGATGCCCAGAATGACGGCGCTGGTACGGCGGCCTGGTTTGCGCGGAATAAACTGCGTCACAATGCCTTCCTTGTTGAGGAAGTTCAGCACAAAGTCACCGACCGGATCGACCCCCACAGCCGTCAACAAGGCAGAACTCAGGCCTAAGCGACGTGTGCCCACGCTGATATTCGTTGGGCACCCGCCCACGTAGGCTGCAAATGTTTTGATCTCCGGGAACGGCACGCCAATGTCATTTGCGTAAAGATCGATGCAGCTCCGCCCCATGGACAGAATATCGTAGGTCCTCTCGTTCACTCGAGCCTCCGGTCAATCTGTTGTGTGCACCCTGATGCCGGCAAAAATCAACATCAGCCACTGCGAGATGCGTTTGGTTCTCTGAATGCACCGGATAAGCTGTTGAGGGGCAACGATGGTGCATCGAAAAAATGCGCCCCACTGCCCAACCCAACCCAACTCAGCTCACACCGGCTGCGCCTGATCCGCGTCGTACCACCGGAACGCGGGGATCCCTTTCTTTCCAGCTCTGACGTACCCAGGCATAGTCCGGATCGTCGGAAGCCGCCATCGAGCGGGCGCTGCCCGCCAGGGCATTCAAGTAGTAGACGTTATACCCGTGCGCTGCGACCACGGGATGATAGCCTTCGGGAATCAGCACCAGCTCATCATCGCGCACGGTCAGTGTCGCGTCCAGGCGATGGTCTTTGGTGTAGACTCGCTGAATCGCGTAGCCTTCGGGACGATCGACTTTGTAATAGTAGATTTCCTCAAGATCCACTTCTGCGGGAGGCTGATGCACATCATGCTTGTGAGGCGGATAGCTCGACCAGTTGCCGCTGGGGGTGTAGACCTCAACAATAAGGAGGCGATGCGCGGGAAATTCCGGCTTCATGATGTGATTGATTTGTCGCGTGGCGTTGCCACCGCCCCGGATCTCCACTTCGACGTCTTCGGGTCGAATCAGCCGGGGGTGAAGTTTCTCCTCGGCTCGGCAGAAGCAGCAGGCTAGGTCGCATTCCGGTTCGCCAGAAACGGTGAATTCGGTCTGGCGCGGGAGGTAGACAGCCGTCGGCATACCGCTGAAGACATCCGAACGCTCACCGAGATTAGGCCAATTACCTTCCGTCGAGCTCACAGAACATCGGCCTCCGAGTAAGATCAGCCCCAGTTCGTTTCCCCCGGTCTTGCCTGACCAGCTTTGCCCAGGAGTTAGACGACGAGTCTCAAACCCGAGATAGTCAAACCCCACCGCTTCTGGTTCGAAAGAAAACGTGCCGGCAGATGATTTTGGTCTGACGAGTAGTTCTCGTTGCATGATGAAAGTTCCTCTGAGCATTTGGGCGGCTCGCCGCTCGATGTGCGGAAAGGCTGCGCCTTTCCGAAACTAGGCTCCATTGATTCAGAAGCTACAGCCCGGCAGGAGAGTCAGAGACTTGCCACGCATCGAGCAGCAGAACGCTCCGTCTTTCCGAGATCATGCGCGGACTTCCTAATCTTCGCTGTGTCTCCTAGACTCCTACCCTCGCTAGCCTCGTCTTAAACATGCGCTGCCGCAGGACGTCGATCCAGACAGCGACCACGATTACAATGCCAATGACAACAGTTTGCCAGAAGCTCGACACGTCGAGAAGGTTCAGGCCATTGCGCAACAATCCCATAATCAAAGCTCCCGTCAAGGTTCCCCAGACTGTTCCGATCCCCCCGGAAAAACTCGCGCCTCCGATAATGACGGCAGCAATGGCGTCTAACTCCGCGCCCGCACCCGCCAGCGGAAAGCCGGAGTTCATGCGTCCTGCCAGGATCACGGCCGCCAGTCCGGCCAGAGCGCCGCTGAGGCCGTAGACCATGTTCAGGCGCCGCCCGACATGGATACCCGAGAGCCAGGCGGCTTCCTGGTTTCCGCCAATGGCGTAGACGTCCCTGCCAATCGCCGTGCGCGTGAGGAACACATGAAAGACGCCGTACACGACAACGACCACCAGAACCGGCACCGGCACGGTGGCGATGACTCCGGCTCCGAGAAATCGCGCGCTGCCCGGCAAGCCGGAAATCGGAAATCCGCCGCTGATGATCAGCGCGGCGCCGCGGGCTACGTTCATCATGCCCAGCGTGGAAATAAATGGATGTGGCAGCTTCAGCGACGTCAGGAGCCACCCATTGGTCCACCCCAACGCAAGACCCAACAGCACAGTGGCTCCAAGCGTCGCCAACGCAGGGAGGCCTTCTTTCAGCAACAGTGCAAAGACTACGCAACAGAGCCCCATGATGGAGCCGACGGACAGGTCAATACCAGCGGTGACAATCACCATCAGTTGGCCCAACGCGAGCAGCGCGTTGATGGCAGATTGCCGAAAGACGTTCGTGACGTTGTCAAACGTCAAGAAGTGCGGGGAAACAAAGCTGAGAACGAGGCCCAGGATAATCAGGGCAAGAAAAGGCCCCAGCCCTCTCAGCATGTGCAACTTCATGCGTCGCCTCCGGGTGGGCAGTGGCCGGCCCGTGCTGTCTTTTTTGCGCCGCCGTCCGGCTGGTGTAGCCTTACCGAAATCTTGCAGGTGCTGCGTTCATTAGCTATCGAAGAGGCTCCCCACGCTGTGCAGTTTCGCGCATCTTGAGAGAGTGCCCCTATCTCCGAAATCGGGAGTTGCCTCGAATCGCGTCGCTGGCTCCAATGCGGAACGAGCGACTGTGCCGGTGTGCGACCACGGTTATTTGTTGGACAGATGCTTCTCCAGGTTCTCAGGGGTGATGAGTTCGGTGCCTGTGTCGATGCGCTTCTCCACAGGCTCTCTCTTGGCTGCTCTGTAGGCAGCTTCGATCCCAAGCTTACCCATCAGGAACGGGCGCTGCGCTACAGCGGCCTGAATGCGGCCCTGACGAATTGCCTGAAGTGCTTCCTCGCCCGCGTCAAAGCCGACCACGATGATCTTCCCCGTTTTGCCCCTGGCGTCGATCGCTTCGATGGCCCCGAGCGCCATTTGGTCGCTGGATGCGAACACAGCACCAATCTCGGGCTGTGAAGTGAGGATGTTTTCCATCACAGTGAGCGCTAGCGAACGTTCACTATTGGCCGGCTGTTGGGCCGCGATCTCGATGCCGGGCGTGGCCTTGAGCACCTCGAGACACCCTTCCTGTCGATCTTCGATGGAACGGACGCCAGGAATGCCGGTCACGAGGGCTACTTTGCCTTTGCCACGCAGAGCCTTGACAATGAACTCGCCAGCCAGTTTGCCTCCGTAGCGGTTGTCTGTCCCGACATAGCTGACCTTCGGAGGCCAAGCCACGTCGGTATCGACCACAACGACCGGGATGCTGGCGGCATGGGCCTTATCCAGGATAGGAACGATCTCCTGCGCACCTCCGGGAACCACGGCCAGCGCCGAGACCCGTTTGAGGATCTGATCTTCGAGAATATTGACCTGCTGATCGACATAAATCTCGCGCGCCGGAGCCAGAACACTCAGCTGAATGTCAGGGTGCTGACGAGCAGCTTCCTCCGCCCCACGCTTCACCTGGGCCCAGAACTCGCTGTCCAGCGCCTTGGTGACCAGGGTGATTGTGTACCCGCCGCGACTGGCAGAGCGACACGAAATCGGCAACAATGCCGCGCCGACCAGCAAGAGAAAAAAGGCTGCTTTCAAATGAACCCTGCGGAACATCCTCATAAGTTCACGTGCGTCTTTCGCCAGTCGTGGAGAAATCCACTCTGGCGCGTTGAGCGGCACTGACCTCCCTCTTGATCGTCCCCTCAGGCGCCGCGAAAGGGGGGAAAAGTGCAGAGCTTGTACACGTGTGCACCGTAAATGCCAGGCGAGGCCAACAATCTAAGAGAAACATGCGACCCTGCTTCCTGGCTGCACCCAGATCAGCGAGATGACATGGGAAAGTAGCCGTGGCAGGTTCAGCTGTCAAGCGCAAAGTCTTTGAATTTTTTTTCAGAATAGTCTGAAGATGAACTTCGGATCTGGGTTTCTGGACTCGACAGGTCTCCCCGTCTCCCAGATGAATCCTGGAGACGGCTTGACAATTCCTCAGTCTTGGCTATAGTTCTGCCCTCATCTTCTTGAGTTACCAGAGGCGTGCTGGCGCAGGATCTACTCGCAGAAACCGGACAAGGCTCTACGCTGAGATGGTGGTGAAGGTGTGAACACGTTTGCAGAAAACACGGTGATGTCTATCAAAGACGTAGCCAAGGCAGCCCGCGTCTCTCACCCCACGGTTTCCCGGGCGCTGCGGAATAGCCGCCTGGTAAAGCCGGAAACTGCTGAGCGAATTCGACGAATTGCCAGGGAAATGGGTTATCGTCCCAGCGCCGTCGCCCGGAGCCTGGTGACTCGAAGGACGGAGACGATTGGGGTCGTCGTCACCAACATTTCTGATCCGTTTGTCGCAGGGGTTGTAGCAGGCATCGAAGATGTCGCAAACCAGTATGGGTACTCCGTCTTTCTGGCAAACTCGAACGCCGATCCGGAACGCGAGGTGAAGGTTGTCCAGTCATTCCACGAGCGGCGCGTTGATGGAATTGTTGTCACGGCCTCTCGTGTGGGTGCTCTCTACGTTCCGATGCTGGCTCAGATGAAGGTCCCCATCGTCCTGATCGACAACCAGCATCCCAGCGAATTTGTTCACTCCGTGATGATCAACAACATCGCCGCCAGCCGGCAGGCCACTCAACACCTGATCGACCTCGGACACCGCCGCATCGCCTATCTTGGCGACCAGTTCGGCTTTCAATCGGATACCGACCGATTCAGCGGGTATCGCCAGGCGCTGCAAAGAGCCGACCTTCCGTTCTTGCCTGAACTGGTTACTCATGGCAACGGAGGGTCGGATGGAGGAAGCAGGGCGATGCAAGCGCTGCTGGCATTGAAGGAGAAACCAACGGCGGTGTTTTGCTACAACGATATGTCGGCCCTGGGCGCTGTGCGCACAATTTATGACCATGGATTGAGGGTTCCCGAGGATATCTCGTTGGTGGGCTTTGACGACCTGGCGATTGCTTCCTACATGTTCCCGCGGCTGACAACCATTCGCCAACCCAAGGAGCAGATGGGCCGGATGGCCATGGAGAGTTTGCTCAAGATCCTGGATGGGACCGCCAGCAGGACGGATATCGACGTTGAAGGTGAGCTGATTGTGAGAGATTCTTCAGGCCCTCCGCATTCCGTGAGGCAGGAGATGAGCACGACCAGCAGGCGTGGTGTGTAGGGAGGTTTGACATGGCTGTCTGCCGAGATCTGTGCACACGTGTTCAGCAGCACCCAGATTCAGCTCTGCCGAGCTCAAAAGGGCTTTGGCTTTGGGTGCTGGTCATCGGTTGGAGTTCGTTCTGCGTCGCACTCCCGGCACAAAGAGGGGAAGGAGCCCCTCCAAAATCTGGGTGGAAGCCAGCCCTGGCAGACTTTGGTTTGCCTTTCCGCCGGAAATGCCTCGCTATCCTAACCTCTGGGTCTTTGTCGAGCAGTCCTTGGCGCCAACGTATCCGGAGGCTGTGCAGTTAGTGACGAGGCGCATCCAGAATGCGATGCAACTCCGTGAGATTCCGGGCCCGTTCGACAACGCAGAAGGGTGCGACGCCGACTTCAGGCTGGAGCACCTGCAGCCCTGGGAGACTCGTGAGCATCGTGCTTTCCAGCACTCTCATGCTTTTCACCTGCGTTACTACCACAGAGCACTCACAGCAAACCAAGCGAGTGCAATGAGGGTCAGAACGCCCGAAGGAGAGAGGCTCTTCTATCGTTTGGCGTCGAGTGTCCATTATGAAGTGGAGCACACCAATCCGAACCACGCCGACGTGGAGATTTGTCCGATCTGCGGCCGGACGGGTGAATACGCCGCGTTGAAAGGAAACTTGGTGGAGATGGTACACGATCCGCTGGGTTTGGAGCTGGTGCTTCGTGGCACCATTCGAGGACAGACGGTCCGGTTCGAGGACTGGAAACAGGAGGAAGTCGGAAGTATCGGAAAGTTGGGAAACCAGCTTGCCGTTCGGCATTTTGTATACGCGGGCCTCAGCGATGACCGGAACACACTGAGAATCGGGATTGCTGTTCTCTCTCCTAGGAAATGAAGTCGTTTAACCGGCAGCCGACAGTGCCACGCCGCTCTATGAAGCTTTCGCTTTGCCTGGACATGCTTTTTCGAGACCAGCCCTTCCCCGAGCGAATGAAAGCCGCCGCAGATCATGGCTATCCGGCTTTTGAGTTCTGGGACTGGCGGGACAAGCCAATCGAAGCAGTCGCAGAAACGGCACGTGCTTTGGGAATCACCGCCGCTGCCATGAGTGGCAACCGCAGGCATGCATTGATTGATCTTGGCGCTCGCGAAGGACTGGTCAGAGAGATGCGACACGTGCTGGAGATTGCCGGGAAACTGTCTTGCCGCAACATCATGATGTTGAGTGATGTTCTTGCCGCCGATGGCAGCGCGGTTGAGCCTCCGCCAGCAACGGCAAAGCAGAAGATAGAAAGCATGGTGGAAGGACTGCGTGCGTTGGCAAGTGCAGCCGAAACCGCGGACGTCACGCTGTTGCTGGAGCCGCTGAATACACGACTCGACCACCGAGGGTGTTTCCTCGACAGTTCTGCGCTTGCAGTGGACGTCGTTCGCCAGGTAGAAAGTCCTCGCGTGAAGGTTCTGTACGACGTCTACCACATGCATATGATGGGCGAAGATGTACTCAAGGAGATTGAGACGCACTTCGCCGCAATTGGCTATATCCACATCGCCGACAGCCCTGGCCGGCATCAGCCAGGCACCGGAAAGATTGACTTTGCAGCCTTGGCCGAGTTGCTGAACCGAAAGCAGTATGACGGCTTCCTCGGAATGGAGTTTGCGCCGCTGGGACCGTCAAATGAAGCGGTCAGAACCCCACTCCTACTTTTTGGGAGGTTTGTCAATGCCTGAAACGATGCAGGGCGTCGTCTTTCACGGCGAAGGTCACTGGGGGCTGGAGAATTTGCCTGTCCCCACGGTGCAGGCACCCGACGATGTCTTGTTGAAGGTCGATCGCGCCAGTGTCTGTGGCACGGACATTCACATTCTCGCGACGCCGCCAGGGCATCCAGCCACTGCGGGGAGCATTCTCGGGCATGAATACGTGGCCACAGTGATGAAGACAGGCGAGGGTGTGCGGGACCTGCGGGCGGGAGACCGCGTTGTGATTGACCCCAACATCATCTGCGGCACTTGCGAATACTGTCGGCTGGGAATGTCGAACGCCTGTTCCAATATGACGACCTTGGGCATCTTCCGCAATGGCGGGCTGGCAGAGTTCAATGTTGCCCCAGCCAAGGCGCTGCACCGCATCAGCCCTGAAGTTCCCCTTGACCGGGCCACGTTGGCTGAGCCTCTTTCCTGCGTGCTGCATGCCTTCGAGAAATCGTTGCTGATCCCGGGAGAAAGCGTTGCCATTTTGGGTGCAGGTCCTATCGGGCTGCTGTTTGCCATGATGTTTCGAGCCGCAGGCGCGGGCAAGATCCTGGTAGTTGAACCTGTGGAGTTTCGGCGCCGCATGGCGGAACAGTTCAAGGTTGACGTGATACTCGACCCGAAATCCTCTAACATTGATGCTGAGGTGAAAGCTCAAACCCGAATCGGTGCCGACATCGTGGTGGACGCTGCGGGCACGCTGCTCCCCGAGGCAGTGAACCTGGTCCGCCGGGGCGGCCGTGTTATCTTGTTCGGCATGAACCAGCATGCTGAGCGGCAGTTGAACCAGTATGCGGTGACCCGCTACGAGCTGTCGATTTTGGGATCTTTCATTCAACGGACGGCCTTCCCCAAAGTGGTGAAGATCCTCGAGGCAGGGCTTCTGCCGGTGGAGAAGCTCGTGACCCATCGTTTGGCCTTGGGAGAAATCCACACGGGACTGGAAGCCATGCGGAGGGGGCAGGCCATCAAGGTAGCAGTGGCGCCGTAGTGCCAGGATGCGGCAGACGATTCCGGAGATCCATGAGAATGTAGCCGTGTAAAGAAAGAAGCTCGTGAGGCCGTCACAGACGGGGCCGCCAATGCGCCGAGTCCTAATTTGCCACTCGAAACGTCCGCCACATTCAAGTGGTCACGTGACCAGATTATCGAGGTAAGCTTCGAGAGGTGGTCTCCGGTTTAGGAACCGCCAGTGCAATCAAGCTCAACGCCGATTTAACCTTGCTGGAACACGCCGGTTACCGCCTTGATAGATCTTTCTAATGTTCGACCAAACGATGAAAGGAGACGACAATGTATTGCGGTTATGGCCTATCCTTCTCTGCAGAGCAAAACTGGGGACTTGTCCTGGCACGTCAGTGTGCAATCGGATTGATGCTGCTGATTTGTGTGGGCGGCTCCGCCTTGGCGCAGTCAGAGCTGGCGACACTGACAGGGACGGTGACGGATTCTTCTGGAGGTATTATTGCGAACGCAGACGTTGCTGTCACGAATCACGGAACCAACATCTCGACAACGTCAAGGACCAACGAGAACGGACGCTATCTGGCGCTTAGCCTGAAGCCGGGCGTTTATTCAGTCTCTGCCTCGGCAGCTGGGTTTAAGAAATACGTCAATACCGGAGTAACACTGCAGGTGAACCAAACCGCTCGGCTCGATATCGTGCTCACGATCGGCGAGGTGACCCAGGAAGTGACCGTTTCTTCCGAAGCGCCGCTGCTGGAGACCGAAACGTCAAGCCGCGGCTCGGTCATCGACGGCCGGAAGATGGTGGAACTGCCGCTCAACGGGCGCGATTACAACCAGCTGGCGCTGCTTTCGCCAGGTGTCCTGAACACCACGCCTCGGATGCAGTCCATTGGTTTCAAAGGCGCTTTCAACGTCAACGGCAACCGCGCCTTCAACAATGCCTTTCAACTCGACGGCGTGGACAACGTTTCCTACTCGAATTCGTTTCGTGGCATTAACATGCAGGTTGTGCAGCCCTCGGTGGAGGCGCTTCAGGAGTTTAAGATCCAGACCAACGCGTACTCCGCTGAGTTTGGCCGCAGTTCAGGGGCGCTGATCAACGCGGTGATCAAGTCGGGCACCAACAACCTTCACGGTTCGACCTACGAGTTCCATCGCAATGACAACCTGGATGCGGCGAACTTTTTCTCGAATAAGGCTGGAGCGGCCAAACCGTTCCGCTTGCGCAATCAATTCGGGGCAACTTTGGGTGGCCCGATCGTTAAGAACAAGACCTTTCTGTTTGGCGATTTCGAGGGCCTGCGCGACCGCACTGGAGTCGTGCGCTTAAGTTCAGTGCCCCAGCCTATCTGGAAGAGAGGCCTGTTCACGATCCCAATATCCAACCCGTACAACCCGGCAGACACGGGACAGGATTTTCGTCAGGCAGCCACATCAGAGTGCAACGATGGAAACGGCAATTGCTGGGTCATCCCGGCAAACCTCATCGACCCGATTGGCAAACGCATCGTGGATGTGAACCCCAACCCAAACACTGGGGCGCCCGGCCAGATCGACAATAACTTTGTGAACATCCCCATCGAACGCAGTCGGCAAGACCAGTTCGACCTTCGTCTGGATCACCAGGTCTCCACGAATCTCAACTTGTTTGGCCGCTACTCGTTTGTTGACAGCACATTTCTGCGTCCCGGTCCCCGTCCCGGGCTTTCAGAAGGTTCCTTTAACGACACGTTTGGAACAGCCCTGAGCCGCTCCCAAGGCATCGCCATCGGCGCCACGTGGGTGCTGCGGCCGACTTTGATCAACGAAATTCGCTTTGGGTTTTCGCGCGGCAACTACTTTACCCGCCCGCCCAACTTCGAGTCGGGCTGCCCAGAGAAGACGGTTGGATTGAAGGGCAGCGTCACGGACGAGGACATCTGTGGCGGCATCCCGGTAACCAATATGCCAGGTGGTAACTTGCGCCGTATCGGGCGAACGACCTCGGTGCCACAGTTTCAAACACCTCGATCGTTCAACTTGCGCGACTCCTACGCCTGGACTCAGGGCAACCACGGGATGAAGTTTGGCGGCGAACTGATTCACGTGCAGACTGGAATTCGAGATGTAAGCGCGTTGATTGGCGCCTTTACTTACAGTGGACGCTTCACCGGACAGAACGGCCAGTATCAAGGAGGGATCGCTGATTTGCTTCTGGGGTTTCCGACGCGTTACTCTCAGGACTCTGATACCACGTTCAATCAGTGGCAAAAAATCTGGTCCGTCTTCGCTCAAGATGACTGGAAGGTGAACTCGAAGCTAACCCTGAACTACGGTCTCCGCTACGAATTCAGCACGCCGCCGCGCGAGCGCGACCTTCTTGCCTCCAATTTTGACCTGGCGACACAGGCCTACGTCGCCGCCAAGGAGGGGGGCTTGTTCGCTCACTCTCTCGTCCATCCGGACTACACCAACTTTGCTCCCCGCTTTGGATTTGCCTATTCGCCGTTCCAGCGCTGGGTGATCCGCGGCGCTTACGGTGTCTTTTACAACCACACCAACCGCAGTGGCCGTGAAGGGCTGCTTGGCTTTAACTTCCCGTTCATTATCCTGGCCGATTCCAACATCGGGGGCAGCGGAGTGTTGAAGGCATCGAACGCCATTTTCCGGCTGCAGGATGGCATCCCTGCCGGTTTCGTCGATCCGGCCAGAGTCAATGTTTCAACCACTTTTCGTCGCGCCCAGGATATGAATCAGCGCACGGCCTACGTGCAGCAGTGGAACTTCAGCATCCAGCGTGAGCTGGCGGCTGATCTGCTTTTTGATGCTGCCTACGTCGGAAACAAGGGAGCCAAGCTGATGTCTTTTCGAAATCTCAATCAGGCCACCGTCAGTTTCAATGCGGCCACAGGCGCTCCCGTCGTGGGACCGAGGCCCTACTCGGGCGTCGGTCTGAATGGAGATATTCAGTATCTGCTGAATGAGGGCATCTCGAATTACCATTCGTTGCAACTGCGACTCGAAAAGCGCTTCTCGAACGGGTTGTCGTCACTGGTGGCTTACACCTGGGGCAAGGCGCTGGCGAACTCCCCCGATCACCTGGCGACCAGCGGCGCGGGCAATGGCATCGACGTTGGAGTCAATAATCAACCCCAGAATCCGCTCAATCGCCGCGCCGAGTATGGGTTAACCGAGTTTGACATCAAGCAGCGCCTCGTCGCATCGGCGGTCTGGCTGCTACCCTACGGCAAGGGGAGGCAGTTTGGCACTGCAGCCCCACGAGGGATGGAGTTTCTCTTCGGTGGTTGGGAGTTTTCTCCGATCATCACGATGCAGCAAGGTCTCGGGCTGACCGTGACCCAGGATGGGTTGCTAAACCTCGGCGGCGAGCGAAGCAGCCGTCCCAATCGTCTGGGCAATGGAACGCTGCCAGCCGAGCAGCAGACGGTGGACCGTTTCTTCGACACGTCCGCGTTTCGCGCCTTGTCTCCGACGGCTGGCGCCGTGGGCTTTGTTCCCAACCAGGCTTTCGGCAATTCGGGAGTGGGCGTTGTGCGCGGACCCAACCTGATCAACGTCGATTTCAATCTCAGCAAGACTTTCGATATCACGGAGCGGCAGTCGATTCAGTTCCGCACGGAGTTCTTCAATGCCTTCAACCGCGCAAACTTTGGCGTGCCCGGTGTTCGCATTGGCGCCGGATTCGGACAGATGGTCAACACCATCACGGAGGCCCGCATTATTCAGTTTGCGTTGAAGTATCGTTTCTAACGAGGTTCACAAAGGATCCGGGCGGGAGCCGGCCCCGCCCGACGACCCAGAGCATTGGTCGAGGACTGGCAGGAATGAGGGGCTTTCTGCTTCCCTCAGGAGGCCGCCGACCTCGGCCGCGGCGAGCTATCGCCACCCGAAGCAGGCGGGCAACTTCCTTGGCTGTGGCAGGACGCACTACTGAAGTCTTTCGACGACTCGCAGGACAATGTCACCGGTAACCTTCAGGCTCTGTGGACTGATCTTGTCCAGAGTGTCGTTGGGTGTATGCCAGAGACTGTTGTTGAAACCGTAGTCGTAGTCGATGAGGTCCACCGCTGGAATGCCGCCGCGAATGAAGGGAATATGATCGTCGACAATTCCTCTGGGGATTTCGCCCAGATGTTTGCCGTAACCAAGCTCTCGGGCTGACTTGCGCACAAGCTCCATCAGCCAGGGAGTCGACGACTGGTCATTTTCAATCTTCAGATCCCTGTCTCCGATCAGGTCCATCAGGATCATCGCCTTCACTTTGCCAGCCGTTCCCTCCGCGCTCAGTTTCTCCACAAAATAGCGGCTGCCATAGAGGCTGTCGGTGTCAGACCACTGCCGTTGCGCTTCTTCGCCGTCGAAGAATGCGAACCACACCGTCAATGTGTTTTTTCGTCCCGCCAGCACTCGCGCCAGCTCCAGCAGCAGACCTGTGCTCGATCCTCCATCGTTAGCACCAACAAAAGCAGCATTGCGCATCACCAGCGTGTCGTAGTGTGAGGCAAGAATCACGACCTGCGATTGTTCGCCGCGCGCCTTCGCGACGATATTCTTCATGCTGATGGGTCCGTTGGGGGTGCTTGCCAGGAAGTCCTGGTGGTCCACCTCCAGATTCAGTTTCTCGAGAGTCTCAGTGATGTAGGCCTGTGCGTTCGCGATGCCTAGTGATCCCGGAGGACGGGGACCGAAGGCCACCAGCTTTTCAACGTGGGCAAAGGCGAAATTGCCATTGACGCCGGACAGGTACATGCGTGGTTTCTCGGTCCGATCCTTCGCCGGACCAGAATCTTTCCCTGGGAATTCTCTTCTGGCTGCCAGCAGCAATCCGGCGAGTACGAAAAAGAGAACTTGGGCCTTATACCTGAGCAATGTTCACTCCCTCACGACTTCGACATTGGATTTCGGAACCGCCAGTTTCAGCAACTCTCGCTTTTCGTTAAGCCAAAGGCTGATCTGCAGCTCTCCGGTGTCAACCAACAAATGCTGGAGTTTCATGCTCTGGTTGCTGAGGCGGACATCCTCCATCCCCTTGTCGCTGACGCTAACGCCACCCGCGATGAACTGTTGTGGCACAAACGCAGAAAACTCCTGAACGCCGCCTCTGGCAAAGTCATACCGCTTAACCAAGATGATGTACTGATGAAAGACGTTGTCATCCAGAACCAGGACGTCCTTTCTAAGTTCGATCTGCCGGGTATCTGTCTCCTTGCCGCTTGCATAGGACGCTTCGCTGACACCGTCCTTGAAGGCAACCTGAGCCTTGGTTTTGTTCGCACCTGATTCCTGAGTGATTTCGTAGCTGACCGGCTCGAAGAAACGATTGAATTGCAGCGTGGACTGAACGACAAAAATCACCTTTTCCGTGTCGCGTTCCACAGTCAAACGAATCTGAGCCGAGGCCTTGACCCGCTGGCCTTCTTCAACAATCTGGAACTTCTCTCGGCCAATCTCTTGTCCGCTGAAGAGTATCTTGAAACTCCCAGCTTCGTTGCCGGAATAAAGAAGTGGCGCGACTGAGGACTTGTCCTTACTTTGCGCTGGTGCGCTCGAACCCATTAGGGACAGTGCCAGGACAGCGAGGGCGACACGTTGAATCATCGGAAACTCCAGAAATTGCGCCGGCGCAGCTACGATTGACGCTTCACAGTTGTGCCGACCGCAAGCAAAATGGCCTCGGAGGCTTCGTCAGGGGTCAGATCCGATACATTGATGCAGACGTCGCACTTCCGGTACAACGGAAGCCGGGACTCGTAGAGCTGTTCAACCAGAGCCGGCGTTTGCAGCAACGGTCGGGTGCCATCAGCGGGACAACGCGCCAGAATGACGTCTAGGCGGCAATCGAGGAAGACTGAAACCCCCAATCGGGCGACAACCAGCCGGTTGACTTGCTCGACAAAGGCGCCGCCACCAAGCGCCACGACGCAATGTTTCCTGCCCTCGAGCTGTGTCAAAGCCTGAGTTTCGATCCTTCGGAACCCAGGCTCACCTTCCGTTTCAAAGATCTCGCGGATGGTTCTGTTCTGGTCATGCTCAATTTTCTCGTCGAGATCGACAAAGTCCCATCGAAGCCTGCCTGCGAGCAGGGGGCCCATCGTCGATTTGCCTGCGCCCATGAATCCCACCAAGAATAGTCTGCTTTGCATCTCAAGGCACCTGCAAAACCATTATCACTGGTTGCTTCAACGGTAAAAACTCAGCGCTGTTGTCGCCGCACAAGCCGAAACAAAAAGAGCCCAAGAAACTTGGGCTCTGGAGAAGGAATCGGTGAAACTAAGCGTCCCACTGATCAACGCCGGTTGATATTGATTTCTCCGCTGAACGTTGAGAGCTGAACGATAGCCTCGCCCTGATTTAAGGTTCCCACCAAGGATTGCTTGCCAAACAGGCCGTTGCTGGAAGGCGCGTGACTTTTCGCCTTGATAGGCAGATTACTTTTGATTTTTCCCTTCACAGTCCTTGCATCCCATTCCACTGAAGCTTGGTCCGTGCACTGCACCAAGATAAGACCTTCATTCGTTTCCAGCTTGTATTTGCCACGACTGACGAAGTTTCCTTCGTAGGAGATATTTCCCAAAGTAGACATGGCCGTAACGCTGTTGCTATCTACTCTGCTGAACTGAATGTCTCCGCTCACTGTGGTGACCTGCATGATGCCGCTGGAATCTGAAATCACCATCTTGCTTCCTAGCGACCGCGCATGGACATAGCCGGAAACGCCAGTCACGCGTACCAGTGCTTCTACAACGTCGATTCCGACATCCCCTTTGATGTTCTCCACTTCCACACTTCCGATATTCGACCGGATATCCAAACTAGATTCCTCAGGGACGAAGACCTGGTAATCCACCTTGGCTCGCTCTGTTGTGGCTAGCTTGTCGAGCACATGTGTAGTGACGCGGACTTTGTTGGCGGTTGACTCAGTGTCGATCTCCACGTTCTGCGAATACTTCGTGCAAATGACCTTGATCTCTGGATTCTGCCATCCCTTGACGCTGACTACTCCTGTGTAGTTAGTCAACATGAAGATGGCATCTTTCGAAACCGGAAACACTTTCTCGATTCGCTCCGCCGCCCGCAGGTTCAACCCTGAAAGGAGAAAAGAGGCTATCATTAGAACGGACAACTTGTAACATCTGCTAGGCATGAGAGTGCATTCAAATCCTTCCTGAGAATCTTCACATGACATCGGAATTCACAATGGACTGCATGATCTCGATCTTCTTTTGATACGCAGCCAGTAGATACTTGTGGACGAGGGGATTGTCAGGACTGCTCTTGACGGCTTCTTGGCATTCCTTAACGTAGTAATCCATTGTGGCTATGTTGTCGTTAAGAATCTGCGCCATTGCGGGGTCTAGGGTCTCGATTTTCCGCTGTGAAACGTCGCTTAAAGCCTCAATTGCCTTCTGAAAGTCTGCCTCAGCTCGCTTCAGCTCCACGAAAACCGCAGCCTGTGACGAAACTGCAACCTCTCGGCGGCCCTGCGTCGGATAGAAATAAAAAACGGTCATTGACAAAATTAGGGCCAATGTAGCACCAATCAATGCCGGTTTCAACCCAAGCCTAAAGCCAGCTGGGAAAAGCCGTTCCCAGAGGCTCTGCTTTTCTGGAACCTCAACCAAGCCTTCGGCCACCAGCTGACCATGAAGGCTGGTCCACAAACGATCCGGGGGATCGACCAACAGACTACCCGCCACATCCTTGATTGCCTGAGCATTTCGGTAGAAAGTTGCACAGAAACGACAATCCTCCACGTGCTGCTGCAGGGCTCCCTGCTCATCAGTCAAATCGCCATCAATCCACTCGGAGATCTTGAACTGAATTTCGTTACAATTCACGCTCATAAAACTGGACCTTTAGGTATCTTTCTATGGACTTTAGAGATGATTTTCGATCTGGGAGGTCTCATAAGCTCCGTCTAACAGAGGTTTAGATAGAAAAACATGCCCGAACGATGCCTCAGTTTGCTTTTTTTTCGAATTTCTTTCCTTTGTTTTCCAAATAGGACCTCAACTTGAGGCGTGCCTTAAACAGTTGAGACTTGGAATTTCCGATGGAACAGCCAATTATATCGGCAATCTCATTATGTTCATAGCCCTGAACATCATGTAGAACGAAGATGGTCCGATACCCTTTGGGCAGGTCCGCAATAGCCTTCTCCAGGGTCACGCGATCAACCGCTCCCGCCAGGTTCAAGTCAGACTCACCATATTCCTTCTTGGGAAGATCTTGATTTTCGTCCTCCGGCTCTTGATCCAGCGAGATCTCATCCAATCCCTTCTTCCTAAGGTGCATGAGAACGATGTTCACGGTTAGTCGGTGCAGCCAAGTTGAAAAGGCCGATTCGCCGCGGAAGGTCCCGACCTTCCGAAATAGCTGCATAAAGGCTTCTTGCGCCAGGTCCTCGGCTTCTGCAGCATTGTTGACCATGCGCAGGCAGAGTGAATAAACCCGCCGTTTATGGAGGCTGTAAAGGGTCTCAAAGGCCTTGGGGTCTCCAGCGGCGCATCCCCGGATAGCCTCGTCCTCAACCGCTCTCGCGGAAAGTGGTTTCTCGTTTTGCAATCTGTCGATCCCGGGGTATTAGGGTCTCAGGCTGGGCAACGGCAGTGCACAGTAGAGCCCAGAGAGCTGTAAGTCTATAAGAAGACTCAACAAATCTGGGAAATCCAACATGAAAATAGCTGATGGGGCTGGAAGTGTCAACACACGATTAGACACTGGAGGACAGGCGCAATCGCAGGGACGAACCCACAGTTGCCCCTGGGTCACGAAGACAACTCGGGATAATCAACAGGTCTGTGAAACGGAGCTTAAGAGGGATTCAAGCTAATGTTCCGGTAGGTAGTACGGATCGTAATCGGAGGACCACCCTGGCCGCGTGTGCCCCGGAAACGCAGGTTTTTTCCACGAGTTGACTCCACGACGTTAACAGAGTCAAAGCCAGACACGAATTCTCCGTACTTTGAGCTGACCTCTACTTCGAATCGGCTATCTTTCGGCAGCAGAATGTCAACGCCAGCGTACTCGGCTTCAACGACTATGGGTTTAACGGGCGACTGCTTGCTCCTAATGTCGATGTCTCCGTGCTTGCCTTGGACGTTGATGCCTCCGAGGATATTTTCGAGTTCAACACTCTTGTACGAAGTTCGGATTTCAACGTCACCTCCAATGTTCTGAGCTTTGACATTGGCGTACTGCCCATCCACGGCCAATCCGCTGTCGAGATCGAAGCAAATCACCTGGCCATGACGGTTACTGAGACTTACATACCCTTTCAGTTTCTTAAGATCGACGGAGCCATACGCATTCTCCACTTCGGTCCTGCCGCCAACAGCTTCGAGCGTCACAGCCCCATACTTGTTCTTTACGTCACAGTCCCCTGCAACGCTGAAGATGCCAACTGACCCATACCTGTTCTCGACTTTGAGACTCCCATCTACGTTGCGAATTGCGACAGGACCGTTGGCGTTGTCAATCTTATGGTTCCCAGCAATGCCGTCAAGGGTCACCGATCCATAACGATTTAAGACGTTCAAGGTCGCAGAGCGGGGAACCCATATTGTCAAGTCTGTTTGAATTCCCCGACGCCACTCTTGCGGCAGAGTATCCCGGTTTGTAGACAGCCTGTATCCATGTTCCTGTCTCTCGATGACGATTTTTAAGCGGTCAGCGATCTCCCGCCCGCGAGTTTCGTTTTCAGCCCGGATTCTCTTAACCAGACGGACCTTGAGCTGGGACAGATTGTGAGAGTGCAATTCCACGCTCCCCTGCTTATTGGATAGATCCAACTTCAACTGCCCGCTGACTGGCTCAACGACTTCCTCGCTGAAGTCGAATCTTTTCCCTGAGTCGGAAAAATCCAGGTCGTTTGCATCGAAATCTGGTGCTTGCCAGCCCCGTTCGAGCGAGATCGATCCACGCACGGCCCGCGTCACTGTGGTTGCTACTGAGCCAAAGATCAACAGGAAGATCAGCAGGACTACATCGCCACCGCTGAGGCGGCTTTTGCGGCCAATCAAAGGATCTTCCGACCCTTTGAAATAGCTCCTCAGCTTGGAGGCTCCCCAAAGGATAATCAGCACCGGCCAGAAGCGAGCAAACAAGAGCCAAGGCGCCGACCAATAGTGTGCAATCAACCTCCAGGGGCGAAGCTCGGGAAAGAAGTTGCCCAGTAGAAGCAGCGTGCCGATTCCAATCAGAATAACGGACCCAATGATCGCGCCTATACCCCTTTTCATTCCTTCACCGCCTCCAAAGGCCTTACCTTGTTGAAGTGCTCCCACACTTTATGGATTCCAAAGGCGACCAACACCAACGGCCAGAACCTCAACGCACTCTCAAGAAAACCACTCAGGAGTTCATTCACAAAGAGAAGGCTGCCTATTAGAATGAGGATGACTCCAGTCCAGAGACTCTCCGCTCCTTTGCTGCCCCCTTGGCCATACACCTTGAGACCGCTGCCCAGGAAGGCTCGCCGCTTGGCAGTGTGGTAAGCCTCCACTGGCATGTACCAGTAAAATGCAATCATCATGATGACAAAGAGAGGGTGAAAACTGCCGACTCTGGAATTCCCTGTCAGAGAAATCAGGAAGCCAAAGGTGAGAACATGAACAAAGGCCTTCAGGTACTCCCCATTGCAGATGGCGCCCACTCCAGGGATCATTCCCAGTGCGAAGGCCGTTGGCGGCGAGCATAGAGCCTCGGTAGTCCCGAGAAGAGGCGGGGCGGCCGGGCGGGCAGCACTCCGACCTGCCGGGTTCATCGCGCAGCAGGACGTGCAAATCTGGCGATCTCCCATACGGACGAAGCACCGCTCACAGAAGGGTTTTGAGCAAACAGGACAGGTCTGCTCTGTCGTAATGTCAGGATGGTTTGTGCAGTTCATATCCTGGGGCCTTTAGGTATAGGATCGAGTCTTCATCAAAGTCGTAGCTCCCCAGAACGGAGTGCCTTGGCAGCGATGAGGTGTTCTGTCGCCGAGTTTTGTTGAGGGTGCTCCGTCGGTTTCTCGGCGGGCACAACCTTCTGTGGTGGCTGCGTTTCCTCACTCCCGCTCAGTTCTTCGATTTTCGACTGGATTCGATACAGAATCTTCAAATCATTCAACCGCCGCAGCCCGTTGTCGTAGGCGACGTTCACGCTGCGGTTCAAGTTGTTCACAACGTTGCTGAGAGTCAGGTCACGCCAGGGGATATGGTTGAAATCAACTCCCAAGGCGTTCATGACGATTGACAGTGAGATCACCGCCACACAGGCACCAGTCGCAAAACGCGGCGAGGCGTAAACGGGCCGGACCAGCTCTAGAAGATACTCCACCCAAGTCAGAGTCCTGTGCTGCGAGCTTGCTGTCTGCTGCAGCACTCTCTGAATGAGCTGAGGGGGAGGTTCCAACTCGGGAAACGACCTGCAGAGCGAGATCGTGAACTCCATTTCCAGTGACAGTAGCGCACAAGCCTCGCATGTATTGAGGTGCGACCGGACAATGGCGATCTGGTCTTCACTGAGACTATTGTCAACATAAAGTCCCAGCAGGCTCTCAATCTCTTGACATTCAACTCTCATGACTGGCTCCTGCCCGTTTGACGCACCGTGCCCAGGCTCACAAAGGGAACCCTGGTGTGCGTGATTTCCACTTCAGCAAATACTTCGCAAGCTCCAGGCGGCCGCGATTGATCCGCGACTTTACCGTGCCCTCCGGGACCTTGAGGATTTCCCCGATCTCCTCGTAGCTCAACTCTTCAAGATCTCGCAAGATCACCGCTTCCTTCAGCTGCGGTGGGAGCCGATCGAGGGCCTTACGTAGAATCTGTGCCCTCTCATCGCGTTCAAGTTCTGCCTGCGCGCTGAGCCCGCTGGCAGGCAGTGTGTCCAGAATGCTGAACTCTTCGTCTTCGTCAGTGGAAATTGTAACTCGATCATCCTTGCTCTTGCGGTAGTGGTCAATTAACAGGTTCCTTCCGACGCTCAGTACCCAAGTGACAAACTGGCCGCTAGCTGGATTGTAGCTACTCAGGTTTCGGAATACCCTGATGAGGACCTCTTGCGTCAGATCTTCTGCCTGGTCTACGCGGCCCACAAAACGGTAGCACAGGTTATAAATCCGCTTCGTGTGCCGGATGACTATCTTCTCCCAGGCTAGCGGGTCGCCTTTCCGGGCCTGTTCGATGATTTCCGCATCCGCTTCCGTCAAAGTTAGGCTCCCGGCAATCTCCAAGCTGACATAACGAAACGATAGGGCTTGAGGTTCAAAAATTCAGCAGGAGAGCTCCGCGGGATAGCAATAACCGGCAAAACCGGTCGGGATGCCTTTCAGCCTTCCACCGATCGGCGCAACGCTCGGCGGCTCACATTCGTTATTCATTGAAAAAGCAAATGTTAACTTGAGAACTCCGCTTGACTCACTTGCCCGTTATCGGTTAAAAACGAACCCGTTTTGACCTCAATGGGACCTCCAGAGAATGGTGGGCTTTCGGGCGCGACGCCTGCTTAAGCAGTTCTTAAGATTCGCGTTATTATTCTCTTAACCCGGCGGGCCTGCAATCGAATTTTAAGTCGTAAGCCAAACGCAAATGGCCTGCATGACAGTTGGTTTTACTAGGAAGAATCTCACATTATGAAGTGCCCGTTCTGTGGTCACTTGGAAGACAAAGTGGTCGACTCACGTGAAAGTCGAGAGGGCGACGTCATCCGCAGACGCCGGGAATGCATCGAGTGCGGCAGGCGCTTTACTAGCTATGAACGGATCGACGAAATCCCATACATGGTCATCAAGAAGGATGGCAGCCGGGAGAAGTTCGACCGTCAGAAGCTGATGAACGGCCTGTTGAAAGCTTGCGAGAAGCGACCGGTGAGTCTCAACCAGTTAGAGGCGGTCGTCAATGAAGTGGAGTATTTCGTTCAAGAAGCGACTGACCGAGAACGATCCACAGTAGAGATCGGCGAGATGCTGATGGAACGGCTGCGCAAGCTTGATAAGGTCGCCTACGTCCGGTTTGCTTCGGTTTACTTGGACTTCAAAGATGTTAAGGAGTTCCTGTCCGAGCTACGCGAGCTGTTGAAGGGGAAGTAAAACCTTAGTTGTAGTTTCACGGAATCTGAGACAGAGTAGCCACCGCAGTTCGGTAGTTGGATGCAACATGGTCAATCGAAACCCTGCAATTGTGGAGATTATTCAGCTGCAGGAGGATCTCAACCACCTGCTTTCCGACCTCACGATGCGGGTATCCGGCGAGTTTCTGGGCACGACCAATCACTGGGCCCCGAATATCGATCTGAGCGAAGACGACGTGGAGATCATTGTCAGAGCTGAGGTCCCAGGGATATCTCAAAGCGACGTCGAAATTGTCTTCCAAGAAGGCAGCTTGCAGATCCGGGGCGAGAAGAGACAGCCTGCAAGCCAGGAAAGAATCCGTTATCTTTGCCTGGAGCGGAGTTATGGCAAGTTTTCCCGGACAATCTACTTGACGGTTCCTGTCGACGTGAATGCTGCGCAGGCCCGGCTTCGCAACGGGGTGCTGACCATCACGCTGCCAAAGCTCTCGAATCGGCGCAGGCAGCAACGGACCATTCCGATTGAGCCAGATTAACGGGAATGCTTAAGGATGCGAAGTCTAGAACACTCTCTCGTGGAGAGCACCTGTCCTTTAAGGCCGATTCAGTTGTAGGTTCCGAATCCCATGCCCGAAGAAGAGAAAACTGAAGATTCCCAGCTGAAGATCCCGGACAACCTTCCGGTTTTGGCGCTCAGGGACATTGTGGTCTTTCCATTCATGATCGTTCCCTTGTTCGTCAGCCGCGAGCGTTCGATCAGAGCCGTCGACCAGTCTCTGTCAGAGAACCGGCTCATTCTGCTCGTTTCTCAAAAAGAGATGGAGCAGGAAGAACCGACTGCCAAAGACCTTTACCAAATGGGCACCGTGGCTATTATCATGCGCATGCTGAAGCTTCCCGACGGCCGCATTCGCATTCTGGCCCAGGGACTGTCTCGCGCCAAGGTCGAAGCGTTCGATGAGGAGTCGAAGCCTTACCTCCAGGCAAAGATTTCAGTCGTTTCTGAACCCCCTCTGGAGAACCTTCCGGTTGAAATCACGGCGCTGGTCCGCAATGTGAGGGCCGCGTTGGAGAAAGCTGTGGGCCTGGGAAAGAACGTCTCGCCCGAAGTCATGGTCCTCATGGCTAACCTGGAAGATCCCGGACGGTTGGCTGATCTGGTGGCCTCGAACCTGGATCTGAAAGCAACCGATGCCCAGATGGTGCTCGACCTGGTTGACCCGGTCACTCGTCTCAAAAAGATTCACGAGCTGCTCACCAAAGAACTTGAGCTGCTGACCGTGCAGCAGGAGATCAACACCCAGGCGAAAGGAGAAATCGACAAGTCGCAGCGCGAGTTCTTCCTGCGACAGCAACTGAAAGCCATCCAGCAGGAACTGGGCGAGAGCAGCGAACTTTCAGAGGAGATTCAACAGCTGCGCGAGAAAATCGCCAAGGCGCAGATGCCCAAGGAGGTCGTGGAAGAGTGTGAGCGGCAGCTGAAAAAACTGGAGCGGATGCATCCCGATTCAGCAGAAACGGCGACGCTGCGCAACTATCTCGACTGGATGGTCGCCCTGCCGTGGGCGCTATCCACCCAAGACAATCTGGATCTTCGCCGCGCCAAACGCACGCTCGATGAGGACCACACGGGGCTGGACAAGGTTAAGGAGCGCATCCTGGAGTACCTGGCCGTTCGAAAGATCAAAGGCGATACGAAAGGGCCGATTCTATGTTTCGTTGGCCCTCCCGGCGTGGGCAAAACTTCTCTGGGCAAGTCGATCGCCCGAGCCCTGGAACGAAAGTTTTCCCGGCTGAGCCTGGGAGGTGTGCACGATGAGGCCGAGATCCGTGGCCACCGGCGCACTTACGTCGGTGCCATGCCGGGACGGATCATGCAAGGCATTCATCAGGCCGGCTCGAACAATCCAGTTTTCATGATGGACGAAGTCGACAAAATCGGCGCGGATTATCGAGGCGATCCTTCTTCAGCCCTGCTGGAAGTGCTCGACCCGGAGCAGAATTCCACATTTCGTGACAATTACCTGGGGGTTCCGTTTGATCTTTCGAGGGTGATGTTTATCACCACTGCGAACCTGTTAGACCCGATTCAGCCAGCGTTTCGAGATCGCATGGAGGTCATTGAACTCTCCGGCTACACCGAGGAAGAGAAGGTCGCGATTGCCAAAAGGCATCTCATCCCCAAACAACTCGGGGAGCATGGCCTGAAGAGCAGCCAAATCCAGTTTACCGATGGGGCCATTAGGGCCACCATTGCCCAGTACACGCGCGAGGCCGGGCTGAGGAACCTGGAGAGGGAAATCGGTTCGGTCTGCCGCAAGGTGGCGCGCCGAATTGCAGAAGGGAAGCGGGGAAGTGTGCGCATCGCGCCGGAAAACGTTCGCGACTATCTCGGTTCCGCCAAGATCCTGCCGGAAGAAATGTTGAAGAAGGACCAGGTGGGTGTTGCCACCGGGCTTGCCTGGACGCCCACCGGCGGCGAGATCATGTTCATCGAGTCCACGGCAATGCGGGGCAAGGGCGTCTTGACGTTGACCGGCAAACTCGGCGATGTGATGAAAGAGTCGGCCCATGCAGCGCTCAGCTATGCCCGCAGCCACGCCAAGGAACTCGGTATCGACGAGGACTTCTTTCAGGATCGCGACATCCACATCCACGTTCCAGAAGGCGCCATTCCCAAAGATGGTCCCTCAGCTGGTATCACGATGGCCACGGCGATGATCTCGCTGTTTACAGGACGCCCGGTGAAGAAGGGGGTGGCGATGACTGGTGAGATCACCCTGAGTGGCAACGTGCTCCCGATCGGCGGACTGAAGGAAAAGGTGCTGGCGGCGCGGCGTGCCAGGATCAAACAGGTGGTCATTCCGCAACTGAATCGCAAGGACCTGGATGACATTCCAGAGAGTGTGCGCGCTTCGATGGAGATCATTCCGGTTGAAGAGGTCCAGCAGGTGTTCAAGATTGCTTTGAGCAAGCAGGTAACGAAATCCGCACGCAGGCCGGCAGCCCGGCCCTGATCCCGCCAATGACGCGCCGAGGCAGGCACCGTCTCACCGAAGCGGACATCGTCCGGAGGATTCAACAGACTGTCGGCCGCAACAATGCCGCCGGCCCGGTCGCGCTGTCCATAGGCGATGATGCTGCCGCTTTCCGTCCCCACGCCAATCGTCTCATTCTGATCTCCAGCGATGCCCTTGTTGAAGGGATCCACTTCAACCTGGCCTACTGCACGCCCGAAGACCTTGGCTGGAAGGCACTGGCCGTGAATCTCAGCGACATCGCCGCCATGGGGGGAAAGCCACTCTATGTCACCACGTCAATTGCTCTGCCGAAGAATCTGCCTGCTCGGTTTGTTGTGTCTCTGTACCGCGGCTTGGCTAAACTCGCCAGACAGCACAGCGTTATTGTCGTCGGGGGAGACACCTGTGCTTCGATCCAACACCTCTTTGTCGATGTCACCATTGTGGGAGAAGTAGAACCCAAGAAAATGCTCACACGGCACGGAGCGAGACCGGGCGATTTGCTTTTCGTGACCGGAGAGCTGGGCGGGTCGGCCCTAGGCCTGGAACAGCTCACACAGCGGCAGCGAAGCCGGCGCTCGGCGCTGCCACGACGCCATCTGCGTCCGCAGCCTCGCTGCTTCGCAGGACGCTTCCTGGCGGACCGCCGTCTGGCATCGGCCATGATCGACACGAGCGATGGCCTTTCCACCGACCTGCACCATCTTTGTGAGCAAAGCCGGGTCGGCGCCGTGCTGCGGGCAGAAGACATTCCCTTGCCGAGGGTCATCTCGAGCGGACAAGCACAGGCCTCTCGACCTCTGCTCGATTATGCATTGAACGGCGGCGAAGACTACGAACTGTTGTTCACCGTTCCAGAGTACAAGAAACGCCTCGTGCCAGAGAACATTGAGGGTGTCCCGATTCATGAAATCGGAAAGATCACCGCCGAGACTCAAGTGTGCTGGCTTCGCACAGGCATGAACAAGCAGAAGATTCTTCCGGGAGGCTTTGATCATTTTCGCCGCTGACCGGACGGACATCCTGGGTGCCAACAGGACGCGGCGGGAATTTGTGCTCTCGCAATGGAGCCATGCAGTCCCTGTCGGCGAGGCATGATACAATCCGTCCCTCGCTGTAGCTAGCTCCGGAGGTTCGCATGACTGCCAACAGCCCGGGTACGAAACTGTCTGCCCTCGTCGTCGGCGGCGGCATGATCACCGAAGAGGTGGTTTTGCCAACGCTCCTGCAACAAAAACGCAATGGCAGGGTCGCTGATATCACCGTGGTTTCACGCCGCGCCGCCACGATTCGGCGCCTGCATGAGATCTTTCCCAACCAACTGGCCGGGATCCCTGATCCTTCGGCTACCGATCTTGAGTCCTCGCATCCAGAAGCCTTCCGCCAGGCTATCCGGCGCCTGCCCCAGCCCGGGATCGTCGTTGTCGCCACGCCGGACCACTTGCACACTCCCGTCATTCTCGAGGCGATTTCGGCGCGGCACGATGTCATCGTCGAGAAACCGCTGTGCCTGAAAGTGAGGGAAGCCCACTGGATACGCCAGGCTGCTGAGGAAGCGGGTGTTTATGTCTTGACCGACTATCACAAACGGCACGACCCAGCCATTCGCGGCGCGAAGTACAAGTTCGGACGCGGCGAGCTTGGGCAGATGCTTCACGGCCATGCCTGGATTGAGGAGCGTCGCGAGATCCCTCTGAAGCACTTTGCCCGCTGGTGTGAGGAAAGCTCCCCATTTGAGTACATAGGCGTGCACTATGTAGACGCCTATTACTTCATAACCGGCTTGAAGCCCAGGCGCCTGACGGCATTCGGCCAGAAGAAGTTCCTGCCTCAGCACGGGAAGGATGCGTTCGACGCTGTCCAGGCAGCCATCGAGTGGGAAGATGGCTCGGTGTTATGGGTGCAGACTGCATGGGTCTGCTCGGAACATAACAGTGCGCTCACCAACCAGGGATTGCAGTTGTTGGGAACAGAGGGTGAGTACTGGGCGGATCACAAGGACCGGAACTGCCGCTTTGTCACACAGCAAGGCAGTTATGAAGATTACAATCCAAATTTCTTCAAAACGTTTGACAGCTGGGATACTGGAGTCGAGTGCGACGTCGCTGGATACGGCTATCAGAGCATCGTTCAGGGGATCGAGGACGTCCTTCAGCTTTGCCGCGAGACCGCCGGGTTGGGCGAGCCTGCAGCCCGAGAGAAGCGGGGAGAGTTGCTTCGCCTCTGGCAATCCAAACGGGCACTGCCAAGTCAGGCACTCATCGGAACAGCCGTTAATGAAGCGGTCCGCCTGAGCCTGGCAAACCGTGGCCGCTTCACCGGGTTTGACGAGCAGATGTTTCCGAAGCTGGAGCAGCGGGCCTGAATTCTCAATTTCCAATGGTGTCAGATGCCTGTCGATTCAAACAAGGTTCGGCTGATGATTCTTGCTCCCGGCCATTTTCATGCCGCCTTGGTCCAAAAGAAGATGTACGTCGGCGTTGACTCTCAGGTCCACGTGTACGCACCAGACGGCCCGGAGGTGCGCGATCACTTGAACCGGGTCCAAAGTTTCAACGACCGCGCGCAGGATCCTACTCATTGGGAAAATGTGCTTCACGCGAGTCCGGACCACCTCGACCGCATGCTCGACCAGAAGCCAGGCAACGTCATGGTGGCCGCCGGAAATAACCGTCGCAAAGCCGAGTATTTGAAGGCAGCCGTGGACGCCGGCATCAACGTCCTTTCCGACAAGCCGATGTGCATCGACGTGCCTGGTTGGAATCTGCTGAAATCTTCGTTTAAGTCTGCCGAACGAAATGGCGTGCTTCTCTACGACATCATGACTGAGCGTTTTGAGATCACTTCAATGCTCCAGCGAGAGTTCATGCAGCTCCCCGAAATCTTCGGCGAGTTGCTTCCGGGCACACCAGGCGACCCAGCCGTGGTGAAGGAAAGCGTCCATCATCTTAGCAAGATGGTGGCCGGGAAACCGTTGCGCCGGCCACCTTGGTATTTCGACGTTTCACAGCAGGGTGAGGGCATCGTTGACGTTACGACGCACTTGGTTGATCTCGTGATGTGGATTTGTTTCCCAGAGCGCAGTATTGACTCTGCACGCGATGTTCGGATGCTGCGCGCCCGGCGCTGGCCAACTCGCGTGTCTGCAGAAGAGTTCGAAAAGGCCACCGGATTCGCTCAGTTTCCGGAGTATCTGCAGCCCCACCTTGGGCCTGATGGCATTCTCGACTGTTACTGCAATGGCGAAATGACCTACACAGTGAACGGCACCCATGTAAAGATCTCGGTAATTTGGAATTTTGAGGCGCCCGCAGGTGCTGGCGACACGCACGAGTCCAGGATCCGGGGCTCTCTGGCAGATGTTATCGTCCACCAGGGGCCCGCTCAAGATTTTCAGCCTGAGCTCTACATCGAACCCGGAGACAAGCCCGTCCAGCTGGCTGCCTGGGAAATCACTCTGAAGCAGTCATTCGCAAGAATACGCGAAAAATTTCCGGGCTTGGAGTTGCGGCAGCAAGGCCGACAATGGCAGGTTGCCATACCGCAAGAATACCGAGTGGGTCACGAGGCGCACTTTTCCCAAGTAACAGAACGATACCTGCAGTTTCTGAGTGACGGTAAGCTGCCCGATTGGGAAGTGCCGAATATGGTTGCGAAGTACTACACCACAACCCAAGCACTGGAAATGGCGAGGCGGAAATGTTGAAGGCCGTGCGCCGAAGAGCCAGCAGAAGAAAGGAACTTGCGTCTTCCAGGACGTTGGTAGCTTCTGGAGTGCTAGTTCTCGCTGGGACACTCAGCTGGGCCGCCAGCGAGACAACGACTATCGCCGACACGCAGGACATAGCTTATCGCAGGGATCGTGCAGCCTGGATGCGATCAGACAAGAGTCCGCTGGCGCTGGCCGGACTTTTCTGGTTAAAGCCCGGCATCAATACGTTTGGAGCTGAGCGCAATAACGACATTGTGTTGCCGTCCGGCAATGTTCCTGGCCGAGTCGGCTCCTTTGAACTTTCGGGAAAGACGGTTACTGTCAGGATTGAAAATGCCATTCCAGCCAGCTTGAATGGTAAGCCCGTAAGGTCACAGGCACTGAAGAGCGATGCGGACGGTACCCCTGCTGATACGCTTCATGTGAACCGCCTGCGTTTGCGGATCATCGAACGTGGCGATCGTATGGCCGTGCGGCTGGCGCGTTTGGATAACCCAGCGCTGCTTCGATTTGAGCGCCTCGATTTCTTCGAGATCGATCCCAAATACCGCGTCGTCGCCAGGTTCTCACCGTATCAGCCCCCCAAGAGAATCAAGGTAGCGACGATCTTGGGATATGTGGACGAGCTGGAGTGTCCCGGCGTCGTCTCTTTCACACTAGATGGAAAGCAACTCCATCTGGAGCCCGTTTATGAGACTGCAGGCGACTCGCGGCTCTACTTCATGTTCAAGGATGCGACCAACGGGAAGGAAACCCACGAAGGAGGGCGGTATCTTTACTCCGGACCTCCCAAGAACGGGCAGGTCATGCTGAACTTTAATCAGGCACACAATCCTTACTGCGCCTACAACGAGTATTCAACCTGCCAGATTCCTCCAACGAATAACTGGCTGAAAATTCCGATTCCTGCAGGGGAAAAGAAGTATCCGGAGGGAAAGTAAGGAAGAAGAGTGTTCGGAGCTCAAGACTCTGAGCGATAGTGCCTCATAACTGCGGAACGAAAGCGCACTGCGATCCTGAATGTCTGAGCCTCGTGCGAGGGTTCGACGCGGGTCACCAAACCCATGACTTCATAGACCGACTTCGGCGAGCCACCTCTTTGCATGTGCCTCGGCAGCGGAAGAGAAAGCTCTAGGATGGCGCCCATCTTGAGTGGATGCTTAAGCAGGAAGATCGCACCCTCGCCGCTTACATTCATCGACTTCGTCACCTCCTCGAGACGGGTCCCAGCCAAGTCAGACCACTTGACTCGGATGGGGAGGCTAACGTCCACCCGCTTTTGACGTCTTCTCTCTTCGAACACCATTTCCCGGATTCTCTTATTTTCTCACTCGAAGTGATGTCGGCGGCTTTCATCATATTCTACTGCCTTTTGCAGTTCCTCCACCAGTCTTTCCTGCCCTGGATCATCGGCTAGTTCTTCAACGTCCCCTTCAAATCGAGCTGCAATCGAGAATAGATCCTCGTTAACTTCACGGCAGACGCGCAGCACCCGGACGGCGGTCCTGTACCTCGGCACTTGCTCTCTTCCCGGTCCCTCGTCGACGCAAATGCTCAATTCGAGAGCGATCCCAGGCTCGATCGAGGTTTTCAGTGCAAACGAGATCCCGCCGGCACTGACATCGCGGGCTTGAGTCATTTCCTCGAAGCCTTCGGCGCTCTTGCTCACACCAACAACTCTCAGACCGGAGCAATCCTTCACTCGGTCTGCGGCTCTGCGCTCGACTCCATCATGCCTGCCCATCGCACGACGCCTTTTGCTTCTTGAGAGTCTCCCACGCAAAGTGGAAGTGTTTCCAGCACGCATACTCATCGCCACTTTTCGAGATTTAATTACGTAATCTTTTGCAGGAAGTTGAACTCTTTACACTCTTTCCAGAGGTTGCACGGCTTAACTTGCAAGTGTGCAACCCATCGGCCAGAACTATGGCCGCTGCCATTCGCAGTCCTAGATACCGACAGCAGCAAGATTTTCCTAAGAAGTGCTACTCACGCTGCCGATGGGAAGTATAAATGTAGAAACATTCTTTCGGATCTAAAAATTTTTGTTGACAAGTACGGAAGCGCTGTTCATAATTACAAATGTATTTTCATACCAAGCTACTTATAAATGTAGTTATAAACGTTTGCAGCGCTCGTCATAATGGCTAAGATCAATGTTGAGATTGACGACGAAGACCACATCGAGCTCAAGCTGAGTTCGACGCGTCATCGCACTTCCATCAAGCGCATTGTCAACAGGTTGATCAAGGAGTATTTGAAGGATGAGAGATTGCGTCGAGAGGCAAAGGAAGGTTCAAAGGAAGCTAAGCCAACCATCGAGGGGAAGATGAGTACGCCTGACAAAGCTGAGCCGGACGAGACCTCAGCGGGACCCGGCAAGAAATGAGGTCTCTGATGACTCGAAACAAGATGCTCCAATTCAAGTTCCAGTCGATTCCCCGTTCAGTTCCTGCGTTTCCGTTGACCAGGCGTTACTAGTTCGAACTTTCTTTGCTTTATCCTGAAAAAAAGGAGGTAAAAACATGGCCGCAAAGAAACCGGCGAAGAAGGCAGCGAAGAAGAAGATGACCAAGAAAGCTGCCCCGAAGAAAGCCGCGAAGAAGCCAGCCAAAAAAGCTGCAAAGAAAAAGAAGTAGTAGTTCAACCCAAAAACTTAACCTGCCTTGTCATCCATCCACCTTCGACAAGGCAGGTATTTTTTTCCACAAATCTCAAGAGCCGGCCGCACTCACCGCAGCGATTTCTCGTTGCGTCCCATCGCACGCTAAGGCTTCAGCATCGCTTCTCGCTTCGCTTTGAACTCCGTGCCAGGTTTCCATTCCGGGAATCCGTCGGCCTGTGCCACGTTCCAACCTGCCAGGAACAGCAACTGTGCATCGTCAACAGCGCCTGACAGATCCCAGTCGGGCTTCACTTCGTCGCTTACCTTGTGGTAGTCGTGGTGAGTATACTCATCCCGCTGCTGTTGGCTGTACTCCGCAGATTTTCCAACGTACTCCGTCCCAGAGTTTGTGTACAAGGCCGGCACGCCCTGCTTGGCAAACTCGAAATGATCGGACCTGTAGTAGAAGCCCTTCTCAGGCTCTGGGTCGGGTTGAAGAATTCGGCGCTGCGTTTCGGCGGATTCTCGAAGAACATCGTCCAATGTTGAATTGCCCATGCCAACGACCACAATGTTCCGAGTGGGCCCCCATTGGTTGACACCATCCATGTTGATATTGGCCAGGGTTTTCGCCAGAGGGTAAAGCGGATTCTCAGCGTAGTACTTTGCTCCCAGCAGTCCCTTTTCTTCCGCCGTCACCGAAAGGAACAGAATCGACCGCTGAGGCGAAGTCTTCAAGCGGCTGAACGCCTCGGCCAGTTCCAACAGCATCGCCACGCCGGAGGCATTGTCCAGTGCGCCGTTGAAGATTTGATCACCCTGCAATGTTTCGTCCCTTCCCAAGTGATCCCAATGCGCTGTGTAGATGACGTATTCTTCTTTGAGTTTTGGATCGGAACCTTCAAGACAAGCCAGGACATTTTGAGAATCCACTTGCCGCAACTTGCTCCTGACACTGAGACGGGCTTTCGCGCCGAGCGAAACGGGCCTGAAATCCCTGTTAGCAGCGGAATTCTTGAGAACGTCAAAGTCCAGTCCAGTCATCTGAAAAAGTCTCTTCGCTGCTTCTAGGCTGATCCAAGACTCGACTGCTGCGCGTCTCAGGTTCTTGTCGAGACGCCGCAATTCGAAGTTCTCGCGGCCCCAACTCCCAGACACGACCTCCCAGGGGTAGCCTGCTGGCCCCGTCTCATGAACGATCAACGCCGCCGCCGCTCCCTTCTCGGCCGCGATCTCATATTTGTAGGTCCAGCGGCCGTAGTAAGTCATGGCTCGGCCTTTGAAGAAACCTTCGTCGAGCTTCGTGGGATCCTTCGCGTCCGGTACGGCTGGATCATTAACGAGCATCACAATCGTCTTGCCCCTCACATCCACGCCTTTGTAATCGTCCCAACCATACTCGGGTGCTACAACTCCATAGCCAACAAAAACCACTTCGGAACTGTCAACCTGGACCTCAGAAACCAAGCGCCGGGTCAGAGCAACGTAATCAGTCTTGGGCCTCAGATCGAGGCGCTTCCCTGCTGAAGCAAACGACGCTTGGGACTCACCGGTAATGCCAACTAGCGGCACCTTCTGAACATAGGTCCCATCGGGGTTCCCGGGTTTCAGCTTCAGTTTCTGAAACTGCTCAACAAGATAGTTGACGGTGAGTTCCTCGCCTTTTGTCCCCGGAAAGCGTCCTTCGAATTCATCAGAAGCCAGGACGCGTGCGTGCTTCAATAAGTCTTCACTGCTGAAGCTCTCAAGGGCCGGCTGAAGGGCTGCACTCTGTGTTGTGACGTTATGCTGAGGGGGCCGAGACTCTGAGCAGGCCAGCAAAAGTGCAAACGCGCAGAAGGGCGAAAGAAACCTGTGGGGAGAGAGCATAGGATAGACCTCAAAGGAAATTGATGCGGTGTGCGCGAGGCTTTTCTCGACGGGCGCGGCTTTGCAATCCGGAGGTGCAAGCCCGGCTCATTACTGGACTGTCCTTTGATGATCCTTCCGGGACGGCCCGAGAGGTGTCCGAAGCTCCGCCACAAATTCAACGAGGAGAACAGCCTCAACTGACCGCATTCCAACCGGTCCATACCTATAGACAGCTAATCGCGCTTACAACCCGCCCACCCATCTCTGGTGTCGAAAGCTGTCCTCCGATGTCGTGCGTTCGATTCTCTGGATTGGCCAGTACCTCTTCAACAGCATGGCGAATGAGGTTTGCTCCCCGCCGGGTCTCGACCGAACCGAGCCAGTCCAGCATCATGGCCACAGATAGAATCGCAGCGACCGGGTTAGAAATGCCCTTGCCTGCGATGTCCGGAGCTGAGCCATGAGAAGGCTGGAAGACAGCGTATCTGTCACCGATGTCGGCTGAAGGCGCCATGCCCATGCCGCCAATCAACCCTGCCGCTAGGTCGGACAGGATGTCTCCAAACATATTCTCGGTAACCAGGACGTCGAACGCTTCAGGCTTCTGCACCAGGTAGAGGCTCATCGCGTCGACATAGATGCGCTCAGTTTGAATCGCAGGAAAGCTGGCGCCTACTTCGTCAAACACCCGACGGAAGAAGGCCATCGAAGGCAGAACGTTTGCCTTGTCTACCAACGCCAGGCGCTTTCGGCGGTGCTGCGCCTCGCGAAAGGCGGCACGAAAGAGGCGCTCAGAACCGCTGCGCGTGATCCGCAGGGTATCGCTGACTTCGTTGGCGCTGAGTGCGTGCTTCTGAAGGCGCGAAGAAAACAAGCCTTCCGTGCTTTCGCGCACGATAACGAAATCTATCTCACCGGCTTTGTATCTCTTCAGAGGTGTGTGCAGCTCGTGGTAGAGGCGGATCGGCCTCAGGCCGCAGTAGAGATCGAGCTTCTCGCGAATATCGATTTGCGGAGTCATCTCGACGCCTTCCGGCCAGCGGACATGCGGCAGTCCCATGGCGCCCAGCAAGATTGCATGGTGCTGCTTAAGTCGTTCCAAAGTCGCAGGCGGCAACGGATCGCCGCTGCGAAGGTACTCGCCCGCCCCAACTGAATACTCATGCAACTCGAAACAGATTCCGCAGAGCTTTTCCTCAACTGCCTTGAGAACCTTCAGGCTCTCAGATATGACATCGGGCCCGATGCCGTCACCCGGTAGGACAGCAACTGAAAAGGTCGTAGGACGTGTCATGAAGTGCTAACCGAAAAAATCGAGGAGACAAATTGGCAGAAAGGCAGCATCCTTGCTCCTGTTATCTCTTCTGGATCTTGACTGCTTGACCGGTATTCGCTGACTGATAGCAAGCTTCGACAGCTGCCACTGTATTCAAATATTCCTCCCCCTCGCTTTCGCAAGCCTTCCCGGTCTGAAGGCAGGCGATGTAATGCTCTTCGGCGGCGCGGATACTGTCGCCCCGGTAACCCGCGGCTGGCGGCGCAAACGGCAGCATTGTTTCTTCCCCGCCATGCTCGGTCAGCAGCAAATGACCGCCAGAAGTGCCGCGAATCATCCCACGATCTCCTTCGATCCTGAACGAGCCCATGGCTGCTCTGGCCGGCACTTTCCCGCTGATGCGGTTCCCATCAATCAGGCCGAGCATGCCGTTAGCGAAAGTCATTTGGATGAGAACGCAATCCTCTGCCGTGATGACCGGGTTAATGCGTTGCGTCTGGCAATACAGAGCGGAAAACTCACCTGCCAGATAGCGGCTCGTGTCCAAGTGATGCACGAGTGTCTCGTAGACCAGCAGGCGCGGCATCTGCATGAAGTACGGTTGCGTCGAGTAAGGCGCGGAGCCGAGCCCGTCGCCCGCACGATGGCGGAAGCCAATGTAATAGGGTGTGCCAAGCGCGCCGCGTTCCATGACACGCTTGGCTTCCCGATACCAGGGCTGCCAGCGCCAGTTCTCGTGAATCATCAGCCGCACGTCCGCCTTCTTACAGGCTGCCACCATGTCGAGGCAATCCTGCCAGGAGGGTGCCATCGGCTTCTGGCAGATAACGTGGATCCTGCGGCGCGCGGCCAGCTGAGTGATCTGCAGGTGCGCCTCGGGGAGCGTCACGATGTCCACAAAGTCAGGCTTCTCGCGTTCAAGCATCTCTTCAGCGTCTTCGTAGGCCTTGGAGATCTTCCACTGCGAAGCGAACTGGCTGGCACGACCGGGGGTCGCGTCGGCCACAGCTGCGATTTGGGCGCTCGAGATGCGATTCCATGCCTCAGCATGGAATTGAGCAAAGTAGCCCCCGCCAATCATCACGCCTTTGAGGGGCCCAGTCATGCTCCGGTTACCTCCTTCAGCAGGTTAAAGAAGGCCTTCTTCTGTTCCGTATTGATGCCCCAGTTCACGGGCGGAGATTGATACCCGTCCGCGTAATCGTTCCTGCCCGGATCAAAATAGCCCCACGAGGCATAGGCTTCGAGCGCTTTCAACATATCGTTGACGGGCTTCTCAAAGTCGAAGTGGTCGTCTTCGTTGAAGAGAACGGGCTTGGGCCGCCACTTGGGAAGCTGCCGCGTTTCCCGAACCATCGCCGCGATGCGTTCTGGATCGTTGACGCCGTTGCCATGCAGAAGCACAAAGTCGGAAGCCTCCACGACGGCGGGATGAGGCACCCTCCCTCCGTTAAAGCTGGCGCCGGCCATGAGTTTTCGGCCATTGTAGTTGAGAGACTTCGCCAGCTGAATGAGTTCCGGCACGCGCTCTGGCTTCAGCTGGGCGTGATCGTATTTGCTGTTGTCACATTCGTTGCTGATCTCGACAAGCACGTTACGGTACCCTTTTCGCAGAAGCCAGAGAGTTGTCTGCCGCACGCCGTTCTTCACGGCGGCTTCGTCACGCAGACGCTGATCCTGTCCGAAGTAGAAGTAGCCTACAATCGGAACCATCCCCAATTCATCGGCTCGGTCGAGAATGCGCTCGAGGCGCTGCAGGTAATCTTCTCGCAAGGTACCGTCGGCCCTGAAGGCGCTGTTGTGCCACGGCTGGTCGTTCGAGTAACCCTCCGGACTCCCACCCTGCAGATTGATTGTGAAGCTCAGCAGCCCGTGCAATCGCCACTCCGGCATGGCCGCCAGAAATTCCCGAGTGTTCCGCTCCGGGTCCCATCTGCCAGTATCTGGATAGCTCCAGCGTTCACGCGTCACCGGGTTCAGGTCGTCGAAGATGCCCTGAACCATTCGCGCGTTCAGAAGCAGGCCTTCGATCTTCATTCCTCGATAGAGACGGCCTTGATAGGTTGGACTGCCATTGATGTAAAAGCGCTCGCCGTCAATCGAGACCGTTGTTCGGGAGACAGGCGGCCGTCCGGAGCTGCCGGCCAGCGCCAGCGCGGGAGCCATCTCCAAAAACTGTCGCCGGTTGATGTGCATGAGGAGCGCGGTTCGACAACGTCGTGCATGAAGCGCCGCAAGGTTATTCGAGAGGTTGGGAAGAAGTCAAATGGCGCCGGCGGGCCTGAGTGCCCGCTGAGGTGAAAGGTATAAGAAGGCTTGAGCGTAGGCTCCGCACGAGCTCGCAAGGCAGAAAGCCTGCTTTGCCGAGGCCGATCCAAACTCAGGTTCGGGTCTGGCAACGGAATCCTTCTTGTCATCAGGAGTAGATCCCGGGCGCCTCATGCCCCATCTTCTCAACATACTCCGAGTATGAGCCGGGATAAACCAGAGGAGTACGATCGTTACCGCTTTCCCCTCCAAGCTCCAGGACCCGTGAGCTCAGACCCCGCAAAAACATGCGGTCATGGGACACGAAGATCATCGTACCTTCGAACTGCTGCAGCGCCTCTACGAGCATCTCCTTGGTCGCCAGGTCCAGGTGATTGGTCGGTTCGTCCAGTACCAGAAAGTTCGGTGGGTTGTAGAGCATTCGCGCCATTGCCAGCCGGGATTTCTCGCCGCCTGAAAGCGCCCGGATCCGTTTGTCGACGTCGTCGCCCGAGAACTGGAACGCCCCCGCGAGCGTGCGGAGGGAGCCGAAACCATCTTGGGGGAAGTCCTTTTGGAGCTGCTCGATGAGGGTCAAATCCGGATCGAGCACGTCCAGGGATTGTTGCGCGAAGTATCCCAGGCTGAGGCTGGCACCGAGCCGCACGCGTCCGGCATCGGGTGCCATCGTCCCTGCGATCATCTTCAGCAGCGTGGTTTTGCCTGCTCCGTTCTTCCCCATCACGGCCCAACGCTCTCCCCGGCGGACCGTGAGACTAAACCCCTCGTAAATCACGCGCGAGCCGTAACTCTTGTGTAAATTCTCAATCACCGCGACCTGGTCGCCTGAACGCGGCGGAACCCGGAATGCAAACTTCACCACTTGCCGTTTCTTCGGCAGTTCGATCTTGTCGATTTTATCCAAAGCTTTGATACGGCTCTGCACCTGGGCCGCCTTGGCCGCGTGCGTCCTGAAGCGGTCGATAAAGCGCTGCTCCTTGGCCAGCATAGCCTGCTGCCGCGCGAAGGCCGCCTGCTGGTTGGTCTCGCGAATGGCGCGCTCGCGTTCGTAAAAATCGTAGTTGCCGGAGTAGGTGACGATCTCGCCGGCATCGATTTCCGCGATCTTTGAGACGATGCGGTTCATGAACTCGCGGTCATGCGAGGTCATGAGCAGGGAGCCCGGAAAGGACTTGAGGAACTGCTCGAGCCAGATGATCGACTCGATATCGAGATGGTTGGTCGGTTCATCCATCAGCAGCACATCGGGCCGACCCAGCAGCACACGCGCCAGCGCGACGCGCATTTTCCAGCCGCCTGAGAGCGCCCCGACGTCGCCATCAATCTGGCCATCCTTGAGGCCAAGGCCGCGCAGCACCTCGCGGGCTTGTGCCTCGAGCGCATAGCCACCGAGATGCTCATACTCTTCCTGTACCTCGCCGAAGCGCGCCAGGATCCGGTCCATATCGCCGGCTTGCTCAGGGTCCTCCATGGCTCGATGGAGGTCCTCAAGCTCGTGGTGCAGATCGCCGACCCGCCCGCTACCGGCGATAGCCTCATCGAGTACTGACCGGCCCTTCATTTCCTCGACATCCTGGCGAAAGTAGCCAACGGTCAGCCTCTTCGGAACCGAGACCTCGCCCTCGTCGGGCGTTTCTTCTCCGACGACCATGCGGAAGAGCGTAGTTTTGCCGGCGCCGTTGGGGCCGACCAGACCGACCTTTTCGCCCGGATTCAACTGAAAGGACGCCTCAACGAAGATCAGCTGTTTGCCATACTGCTTGTTAATGTTTGAGAAAGAGATCATAGGAACACCAAGGTACCAGAAGTAAAAAGAGCGTAGACCAAGGCGCAACAGAGTGCCAGGTGTCCCCCTGGTTCAACTCGGCTCCGGACCGACGTTTACCCGGGACCGGTTCCTCTCAGGTTCTTCGTCGTAACGGCGTTCGGGAGGAGACGAAGCCCTCGTGACCCTGGTTTTTCCTACACCATTAATCGCTCTCCGTTTACGGCGCTCAATCTTTCCGTAAACAGTTGCTCCGGCAACGCCCCTCCGAATTTAGCTGTTCCTGAAGCTTGTCAGAAGCACTAGTGAAACCGGCAAGGAATTGCGAGGACATCAAGACCGTCCAGCGATCGGGATACTCAACCAGGGCCGGTGAATCGGGCGTCCGCCAATGGCTTCAGTGGACACCATCGACGGGTGCATCTTACCTACTCCGGAACCGCGTCAGAAAAGAGGCCCTATTCGGAAGGTCTCGCCCCAAGGACATATTTGGAGGATTTCCTGCGCTTCATCGGCTGGTTGTCAACCGCAGCTCGATCTACTTCACGACCGCTGGGATCGCCGACTATCAGGGACCTGTCATCGACGAAGAGTGGTTAAAGCAGGCTGAGCTCCTTCGTGTTGAGAGCCGCTTCGTTGGCCAGTTTTCAAAGTCAGTCCGTATAGAAAACTTCGTCATGAGCACACGGTAGAAGAGCGCTAAATTCGGGAGCTTCGATGTCGCCCGACCGCTGGGCCGAAACCCCAGAATACAACCCTGCACTGAGCTGATCGTGATGAAGAGCAGCCGGACCTGGTTCCAACCAGTGAAACGGTATACCGTCGCCGACAGCGCGACCTGGGCTCAACCGGCCATCTCGGTCAATCGGGCATTCATCAAGGACGTCTCATCGCTGGCACTGTCGGCGCTAAAGTGAGAGCAGCCGCTGAACAACCACGCCTTCCACTACTGAAGTCAACCTTGGATCAACCAGCCTGATGCACTGGAATGCGCGAATACCCATATCTGGAACAGAGGCCAAACCCTCAAAGGACACATTTCAAGAGGAGTTTCGTGGGCTCTTAAAAAAATACCAGGTGCCTAATGACTAGTGGTCTGCGTGGGATTGAACAGATAGACTGCCCTTTCCGGGCTTCGACTGAGAGTACACTGTAACCCAGGGCGTTGCCTTGGGCTGGACTAGCGATGGCCCTTTGAGCCGAGTTGAAGAGGCTGGAATAAACGTTGTAGCTCCGATTCGTCTCCCGTGAAGCAGGCGCTCTCGTCAACGTTACTGGCGGGAAGCCGCGAAGACAAATGTAGGTTGCGTCGCGCTTTTCGACGACCAGCGGCACGTCGAGTGCGCGATGCGTTCGGACGGCGAACGCACGCTATTGGGATGTTACCTGTCATTTCCTTCGGAGGAAAACATGAAAGGTCATGAAGAGCTTTTTAGCGTCGCCGGCAAAACGGCGATTGTAACCGGCAGTTCCTCCGGCCTTGGCGTAGCCTTCGCGCAGGCGCTGGCGCGTGCCGGCGCGCGCGTGGTGCTGGCTGCACGCCGGGTCGAGAAACTCCAGGAAGTTGCCCGGCAGATAGAAAGCAACGGCGGACTGGCGGAAGTCAGCGCCTGTGACGTGGGAGATTCCGCTCAAGTGGAAAAGCTTTTGGAGACGGCTTGGAGCCGTTTTGGCCGAGTCGACGTTCTGGTCAACAATGCAGGAATCGTACCGGATGGTGGTGTGATGCCTGAAAAAGTCCCGCACGACCTGTTCGAGCAAACGGTGCGGATTAATCTGCTCGGCGTTTGGTACTGCTGTCGGGCTGCCGGCGCCAGGATGCTGGCTGACGGCAAAGGGGGTTCCATCATCAATATCGCTTCCATCGCCGGAATGGCAGGCTGGAAGGATCATCCCCCGGCCTATCAGTCCACCAAAGCTGCAGTGATTAATCTGACCCGCAACTTGGCCTGCAGTTGGGCCGATCGGGGCATTCGGGTCAACGCGATCGCACCCGGCTGGTTTCCCAGCGAGATGACCGACCCATTCTTCGCCATGGGTTCCATGAAGGCATGGGCTGCCGGTTCTGCTCCCATGGGAAGAGTGGGAAGTGTGGACGAACTGGCCGGCCCGGTGTTGTTTCTCGCCTCCGATGCTTCCAGCTTTGTCACCGGCCACACTCTGGTCGTCGATGGAGGAGTGTCTGCCACCAGTGGTTACTGCCCGATGCCCGAAGATTTCTACCAACAGTTGGAGCACGCGATGCCGAACGGACTGGGCAAACGGATTGTGCCAAAGGCAAAGTGAGACCTGGCATTGAAAGGCCCAACCTCACAGCGAGGTCTGGTCTTGCGGCGACCTTCCAGGGCTGACGATTTGAAGTCTACGTTTGGAGTGCGGCAACGTGTCGCCGACACCGCTGCACAAAGAGCCGTCGTGCCGGCGCGCTTCAAAGCGCCAGCCCTTCCTAACCTGCAAGGGGATCCAGCCAGCCTGGCGCGATTCAGCCGGGGTAGCACTGACTTTCATCGCCGGGTCCATGTCTCCCCTGAAGAACTTCTCAACACTGCCTGATTTGATCCCGGAAGTGCATCAATGAGAGAAAATACGGCAGAGACGTCGCTTGACGGGCGTTGCCAGCACCATCTTGTTCATCGTGGGGCATAAGTGAAACCCCCTCTTCCTGTATTCTGACTTTCCTCACAGCCGGGTCTCCGTTAAGTCAAAGAACCTTCGTCAGAATCGAGGGGAATCGCGTTCGTTTGCCGAAAGAGTAGGACAGGCAAACGATGCGCAGCGAACTTGCTCTACTGCATGGGTAACGACCTGCCTGGAGGTTTGCACTGATGAAACAGACTGCCTCAACACCAGAGAGGCTTTTTGGGCTCCTTCTACTCTTTTGCTTCGTGTCAGAAGCGGGCTTGGCTCGAGTTGACATGTCCCTGGAGAGAATGGCCCCCCTCCCAGCCAACGCCGTCGCTGCGCCGACGCTCAAGTGGGCGTACGGAGGCTGTTTCTCAAGCTGGTGTCAGACGGGCTGGTATTCTTCGCCTGCCGTGGCCGACATCAACGGCGACGGGAAACAGGAAGTTCTGTGGGGCTCCTACGATCTGACCGCGGTTTCCGGGGTCGATGGCAAGCTGGTTTGGCGCGCCAGCAACGGCAATCGCGTCTGGCCTGGAGTAGCCATCGCGGATCTGACGGGTGACGGTTCCACCGAAATCATTGTGGGACGAAGCGGCGGCCAATTGACTGTTTACAGTGGCAGCGGAGGCGTGCTGTGGACTGCCACGGCTTTCAGTGATGGGGGCGAAATTCGCTCTCTGGCTGTTGAAGATATCGACCGGGACGGCCGGCTTGAGATCATTGTGGGCAAAGCGGGTGCAGGTGCCACGAAGCAGATCAACGTGATCCGAGCCGATGGCACGGTGAAACCCGGATGGCCTGCGCGGCGCGACGGTGAGGCTGGCTACGGATGGGGCATGTACAACCAAAACGTGGCGGTGGCGGACCTCATGGGTGATGGGCGGAAAGAGATCATTGGACCCACCGATACGCACTACATCACAGCGCTCGACAGCGATGGCAACCAGCTCCCCGCCAATGCGATCTATGGCAGCGGAAAAGTCTGGAGCCAGGTGGGAGTACACGTTCAACACAGTGTGGACTTGCGGGGCTACGCAAACTGCGGCTCAGAGCATCGACCTAACTTCGCGAACAGTCCTCCGACCATCGCCGATCTGAACGGAGACGGCATCAACGAAATTGTCGTCGTGGGCAATGTGTACAATTGCGGCACCGATCCTTACTCCAGCCTCTACTTCATGCCATTTGTGTTCAAGGCAGACCGAACGCGCTGGAGCGGAAGCAGCTTCGACTGGACTTCGATTCCGGCTCCCGGGCCTGGGAGCGCTCCGCTTTCGGAAGACTACAACGTCATTGAAAGTGCCCAGCCTAGCCCTGCCGTGGCCGATCTAGACGGCGATGGGATCAAGGAGATTCTCTTTGCCTCCTATGACGGCGAGATGCATGCCTATTGGCTCGACAAGACCGAGCATGGCAACTGGCCTTACAAGGTGCCGGGCGATGGCATCCGGTTCGCGAGTGAACCGGCGATTGCCGATCTCGATAATGACGGACGGGCAGAGGTGCTATTCACTTCATGGCCCCAGAAAGTCGCAGGACAGGTCGGGCAGCTCCACATTCTCGATTCCAACGGAACTCCTCTCCATGTGATCAATTTACCGGCGCCGCTCGGTGGCAGCTCGAATGGCGCGCTTGCGGCACCGACGTTGGCAGATATCGACGGCGATGGTGAACTCGAACTGGTGACGAACACCGTGGCGAGCGGCCTGGTGGCATACGACCTCCCAGGGACGCGCCAAGCCAGAATCCTGTGGGGCACAGGCCGCGGAAACTCTCAGCGGACTGGAACACCTCCGATTCTTCAAACGAAGGAGATCTTTGTACCGATCATTCTGTCCTCGACTGGGTTGAACGGAGCCTTTTTCACCTCAGAGCTAACCTTGACGAATCGTGGCAGCGGCAGGGCCACGCTGCTGCTGAGCTATGCTTCAGCCATCGGGAGCGGCAGCGGAACCGCCACAGACACGCTTGAGGCCGGGGAGCAGCGAATCATGGGCGATGCCATCGCTTACTTGAGATCTCTCGGAGTTCCCATTCCAACTTCAGGCAGTCAAGGCGGGACGCTGCGGGTCAGCTTTACAGGGTTATCTTCTCCCGCCGATGGTGGCGTGACGGTTCGGACGACCACATCTGTCCCCGCAGGCCGTGCCGGACTCGCCTATGCGGGGATTCCCGCACCAATGGCCTTGACCGGACCATCCTACATTTGTGGGCTCCGTCAAAATCAGACCGATCGCTCCAACGTCGCACTCCAGAATGTCGGCGCCTCCAGCGCCGGTCCAGTCGTGTTGAGACTGACCGTTTTTTCCGGAGACGGCAGCCCCGGTTCTTCTCAGGTGTTACCCGACCAGATCGTGTCGCCTGGCGGCTTTGTCCAGATCTCCGGGATCCTGACCTCCAATGGGCTGTCGCTGAGCAATGGCTACGTGCGGGTGGAGCGAGTGAGCGGGACAGCACCCTACTATGCCTACGGTGTGATCAATGACCAGGCCAACTCGGACGGGTCGTTCATTTCTCCGATCGTTGAGAGTTCCTTGGCCGGAAAAACGCGGCTGACAGTGCCCGTCGTGGTCGAGAACGCAGCCTTCAGCACGGAGCTGGTAGTCACCAACTGGTCGTCAGAGAGAAAGACGCTCAACTTCAGCTACGTCGCGGATGCAATTCAGACGTCCAACCAAACCGCAGCGTTCGCATTCGACATTCAGCCGTCTGCACAAGCGATCTGGCCGGACTTGGTCCAGCGGCTCAGAGACGGCCAAACTGCAGGCATTGGCCCAAGAGGGGCAAGTTTTGCCGGGGCACTCTTCGTGACAGTAAGCACTGGGGACTTGAGCGGAGTATCTGTCTCAGCCCGAACCTCAGCGCTCGGCGATAGAGGATGGTATGGTCTCTTTTACACGGCGCTGCCGGGAGGAACGACTTCGACGAGCGATGTCTGGCTGTATGGATTGCAACAGAACTCGGAAAACCGGAGCAACCTGGCTCTAGTGAACACGGGTGAGAGTGCGCCAACACCTGACGCCTTCCGCATTGAACTGTTCGATGGGAACACGGGTCAGAGAGTTGCAACGGTCGACGACCTTGTTCTGAACGCCAGCCGGTGGACCCAGCTCAATAACATTCTGTCGCAATATGCTCCCGGACTGACACAAGGCTACGCACATATCACCCGCACTTCAGGGTCGAACCCTTTCATCGCTTACGCCGTGATCAATGACGGCGCCCAAGCCGGCCAGCGCAGCGGTGACGGCGCTTTCCTCTCCAGCGCTCAATGAAGGCGTCTCCATGAGCGCTTGATTTCCGATGCAGATAGGGTATTCCTTTCGCGCTTCCGAGCCCGCACACAGCACCCCGCCTGGAAAGTCTCACGAGAGCGCGAGTGCGCTGAGTCGCTTGTCTTTCAGATTTCCTTTCTATATCGTGGGGCCGTTTTCCACGTTCATGGACCAAAGGAGAGCTGCTCAATGAAGAGACGATTCGCTCACAGGGTGATGCTGGCTGTGTGTCTGGCATCGATTTCTTGTTCCCAGCCTGCAACTCCACCTGCCAGCCAGACGGCTGCGCCAGCGTCGCCGCCCTCTGCGGGATCAGTGGTTGAGAAGGATCCAGCATTGAAGTCTGTGGTTGCGGCGGATGCCAGGATCGAGAAGCTAGCCGACGGGTTCATTTTCACGGAGGGGCCCATATGGGTGAACGAAGTCGGAGGAGCTGTCTTGTTCAGCGACATTCCCAACAACCAGATCATGAAGTGGACGCCCGACGGGAAGGTGTCAGAGTTCCGCAAGCCCAGTGGCTATACGGGTCCTCCTGCTCCCGAGGGTTCGTTTGTGGGCTCTAATGGCCTGACCCTGGACAAAGAGGGTCGGCTCATTATCTGCGAGCATGGCGACCGGCGGGTAACACGGCTAGAGAAGGACGGCAAACTGACCGTCTTGGCTGACAAGTACCAGGGCAAGCGATTGAATAGCCCGAACGATGCTGTTTACAAATCAGACGGCAGCCTCTATTTCACCGATCCCCCTTACGGACTATTCGATGAGAAGAAAAAGGAGCTCGACTTCCAGGGCATCTACCGCCTGGCTGCCGACGGCAAGCTACAACTCCTGAACAAAGAGCTGACCCGGCCAAACGGGCTGGCGTTCTCACCGAACGAGAAGACGTTATATGTGGCGAATTCGGACGCTGAGAAGAAGATCTGGATGGCGTACGACGTGGCAGCCAACGGCTCTCTTGCGAACGGGCGGGTGTTCTTTGATGTAACCGCAGAGAAGGATGACGGGTTGCCAGACGGATTGAAGGTTGACACACAGGGGAACGTTTATTGCACGGGACCTGGCGGCGTGTGGATTTTCTCCTCGGGAGGGAAGCACCTGGGAACCATCAAGCCCACAGAAGTGCCGGCGAATTGCCATTGGGGCGATGGCGACGGAAAGACACTTTACATGACGGCGCGGAAGGGACTCTATCGCATCCGCCTCAGCATTGCTGGAATCCGTCCCTAAGCTGTGGTTCCGGAGACATGCTTGCCAACCGTGGGCGCGTCACGGAGGATGAAGGGACTGTCCGTCGAAAGGGGCGGCGTCGAGCGCCGGGCGTTGTCCTCTGTCGTCGGAACAGACTCGCGACGACCCATACAGGTTTGGCCTGCGGCCCTTCTTCCACGGACAATTTCAGGAGAGAGGAGGTTTGTCATCACAACGGCCGATTCCGCGTCAACACCCGACGCGCCCCTCTTTACTCCCCGATTCTTTTTGCTCTGCAGTTTCACGTTTACGACATTCATATCAGCTTTTCTGCTGTTACCGACGATGCCCTTTCGCATTCTGCGGCTGGGAGGCAGCAAGGCGGAAGCGGGACTGTTCCTTGGCTTCATTACATACTCCTCAGCGTTTTCCGCTCCATTGGGAGGAGCGCTGGCTGACCGGATGGGCCGGAAACCCATCCTTCTGACGTGCAGTATCGCGATCCTGCTCTTGAGCGGTGTCTACGCCATGACGACGCGGTTGTGGGTGATCTTACTCTCAGCCATCGTTCATGGAGTCTTCTGGTCGGCCCTTCTTTCTGCCTCGGCCGCGTTAATGGCCGACCTCATTCCGTCCGCCCGGAGGGCCGAAGGCATCGGTTACTGGGGCATGGCGAGCGCTCTTTCCATCGCCTTGGCCCCCTCGCTGGGGCTCTGGATTCTCGAATACGGGTGGGATTGGCTTTGCCTGCTCATTGGCACGCTGGCGATGGGCATGTTTCTTATTGCGTTTCAGTTTCCCGAGAAATCAAATCGCGGCCGGTTCAGCTTTGAGGGTTTCCTTGAAGCTGCGCTTATTGAGAAGCGGGTTTTTCTTCTGTCGATGACCTTGTTTCTCTATACCTTCGGCTACGGAGGCATCACCAGTTTCGTGGCCTTGTACGCACAGGATCATGGCATCAGGCCGAAGGGATTGTTTTTTACCGTGTTCTCAATCGTGATTCTCGCAACCCGTCCATTCCTGGGCCGGCTGGCTGACCGCAAGGGACGCAGGCGCGTGCTGCTTCCATGCCTTGCGTTGATTGCCATAAGTGTTGGCCTCCTCGCTCTTTCCCCTGGGCTGCCTGTCATGATCACCTCGGCAGTTCTGTTTGGAGTAGGTTTCGGATCAGCTTATCCAGTTTTTGCCGCCTACATTTTGGAAAGGGTCGACGTGAAACGGCGCGGCGTAACCTTTGGAAGTATTCTGCTGGCATTAGACACGGGGATCGGGTCCGGCTCGATCCTTCTTGGCGTCGTCATCGAACATTTCGGCTACCGTCCTGCCTTTGCGCTGGGCAGCCTGCTGGCTCTTGGCTCCATTCCCTACTTTCGCTTCGTGGACAACCGGTTTGGCAGGATACCCACTTCAATGAACAATGCCTCCTGACAAATGGCGTTTGGACAGACTCAGGCCTGGCATACATGGAACTGGGCGAGCGCGGGTGACCGGCAGCCCTGAAGTAACAAGACTTCGGTCTGGAGCTCCTGGCACGGGGCATACCATCGATGACGACGAAATTGCGAATGTTCGCAAAATAATGGAGCGTCTCGTGACCAGCAGCTGATAGCCTTGCGGCTCCCCCCAGTGGATGCCATAATCCCTCCGTTCTCGATCGAGTGGCAAAAGTCGCAATGAACATCTTTCCACTGATTGCGAGTCTTCTGATCGGTATTGTGATCGGGGGAGTTGTTGCCTGGACACTTGCCAGAGCCAGAGCTGCACAGGCTCTGTCAGAGGCTGGGTCGCAGGCTCGCACCCAAATCGCCGGCTTGGAACAACGGCTGAGCCTTCGCGAGGAAGAACTCGACCGTCTCCACCAGAAGCAGGAAGCCTGGGAAACGAAAGAGCAGGAGCTGGAAGAAGAGCTTTCTGAGCGGAAGGCTCGCAGCCGGGAGCTCGAAGCGCGCATCGAAGAAGCGCAGAAGAGCGCAGCGGAGAAAGATCGGGAGCGGCAGGCTGCCGAGCAACGGCTAAGCCAAGCATTCCAAGCGCTGTCGGCCGATGCGCTGCGAGCCAACAATCAAACGTTCCTCGACCTCGCGAACGCCACATTGGAAAAATTTCAAATGGGAGCACAGGGAGATTTGGCGCAGCGGCAGAAGGCCATGGAGGGCATGGTCGCTCCGATCAAGGAGACCCTGGAGCGGTACGACCAGCAGATTCGGGCCATAGAAGCCTCCCGTCACCAAGCCTATGGCAGTCTTACCAAGCAGGTGGAAGCGTTGCTGGTTTCCCAACAGAAACTGGAAAGTGAAACCGGAAAGCTGGTGAAGGCGTTGCGCACTCCACAGGTTCGAGGCCGCTGGGGAGAGTTTCAACTGCGCAAAGTCGTCGAGCTGGCTGGGATGTCCAGCCATTGTGATTTCGTGGAACAGGAAAGCGTTGAATTGGAGGATGGAAGGCTGCGCCCCGATCTCACAGTAAAGCTGCCTGGGGGCAAGAACATCGTCGTCGATTCGAAGGCTCCGCTTCAGTCTTACCTCGACGCCCTGGAAGCTGAGAGTGAAGAGGAGCGGAAGTCACGACTTGCTGATCATGCCCGCCAGATGCGGGCGCATCTGCAGAATCTGAGTCAGAAGGCGTACTGGAGCCGGCTGAAAGACTCTCCAGAGTTTGTCATTCTCTTCATCCCCGGCGAACCCTTTCTCAGCGCAGCTGTGGAGCACGATCCCGAACTTCTCGAAGACGGGGTGAAACAGCGGGTCATCTTCGCGACGCCTCTCACATTGATCTCGCTGCTTCGAGCCGTGGCCTATGGCTGGGCTCAGGAAAAGGTTGCCGACAATGCGCGGAAGATCAGCGATCTTGGGAAGGATCTCTACGGCCGTCTGGCCACGCTTTCCGAACACTTCCGAGCGCTGGGACACAGTTTGGGGAAGAGCGTCAGAGCCTACAATGAAGCTGTCGGGTCGCTGGAAAACCGAGTGCTTGTGTCGGCCCGAAAGTTCAAGGAACTGGGCGCGACACCCGAGGCCGGGATACTGGAACTGCCACCACTCGAGCCGTCCGCGAGGGAAATTCAGGCGCCCGAACTCCTCGCCCTTATCGAAGGAAGGGCTGGAGAAGATGAGTCGTAGACGGTCGGAAGTCGTCGACTGCAGGAACCCGTCTCAGCGGACCGATGCTCTGAAGAAGCTGGCAGCAACCGCCGACCTTGCGCGTGAAGATTGCAGCATTCCACCCTCTTCCGTTCGGTTGTTGGCCTCGGCCAACTTCTCGGCTGAACCGGGTGCTTTTGTCTCCTTTGGAGGATTTTGCCAATGCTCTTCAAGCTTACCGAAACCGAACCGGTTCGATTCGAACTGCCCAATGGCGCCATCATCCGTGTCGAGGCACGATCGATGGACGAATTCATCGTGCAGCGCGAGAATCTTCCGCGTGAGTTGACGGTGGTCGTCAATAGCTTTCCTGCCAGTCACGTGCTTCAATCCATGTTCTTTTCGGTCCAAACCAAGATATACAGTTCGCCTGAGTCAGAGCCTGCTGCGTCTTCAAAGCAAACGGATCCTGAATTTCCCAAGAACCCCTAAACGTATGCTTTAGATAGAGAGAGGAGAACCCATGCGGCTATGGTCCTTTGTGTTTGGTTTGGGAGCTCTACTGGGCTTTGTACCCGTGTCTTCGGGGGCAGACCTGGAGTCGCGCGTGCAACATGGCTATGCCAGCAGCGGCAATGTGAAGATCCACTATGCCAGCCTGGGTCAAGGGCCGCTGATTGTCATGATTCACGGCTTTCCCGACTACTGGTACAGCTGGCGCGATCAGATGGAAGTGCTCTCCAAGGACTTTCAGGTGGCCGCGATGGATCTGCGCGGCTATAACCTGAGCGACAGGCCTAAGGGAGTGGAAAACTACGACATGCAGCTGCTGGTAGGCGATGTCGCTGCGGTTGTCCGGCACCTTGGCAAGGACAAGGCAGTCATTGTAGGGCACGACTGGGGAGGAGCTATCGCCTGGCAGTTTGCTACTCATCTACCGCAGATGACGGAGAAACTGATCATCCTGAATCTGCCGCATCCCCGCGGCTTGATGCGCGAGCTGGCCCGCAACCCCCAGCAACAGCAAAACAGCCAGTATGCTCGGGAGTTTCAAAAGGAAGGCGCACATCTCAACCTGAAAGCCGAAGCTTTGGCTTTGTGGGTCAAAGATCCGGAAGCACGCAAGAAATACATAGAGGCCTTCAACCGGTCTGATTTCGAGGCCATGCTGAACTATTACAAACGCAACTATCCGCGCGAGCCCTACGTGGAAGATTCAACACCGGTCGTCAGGGTGAAGGCGCCAGTGCTGATGATTCACGGCCTGGAAGATCCCTACTTGCTGGCGCCTGCGCTGAACAATAGCTGGGACTGGGTAGAAAGAGATCTAACGCTCGTGACCGTCCCAGGCGCATCCCACTTCGTTCAACAAGACGCCTCAGAGCTCGTCAGCCGCACCATCAAGACGTGGCTGTCTCGCTGAGCTGCTCAGCCTTGGAGATCCTCATCTGCAGCGAAGCACGGCAGAGTCTGTGTGTCGAGGTCAGCGACGTCTCCCACAGTTTCTGCTGACCACGCTCGGGAGTTCCGGCCGGACATGGGTTCTGTCTTGCCTGTGATCGGCACTTCGGATGCTTGCCAACTGCAGTCTCATCGTGACGTCGTCGCATAGAATCCGTTGCGTCCGGTTTGCAAATCTTTGCCATAAGACAGAATGATGGTGATTCCATTCGGAAACCTCGCCTTGAGCAAGAGGCCCAGATCCACCAGCCAGTTTCCCGAGCCAAAGTTTCTGTGCTTATCGTAGATTTTCCCGGTATCAACGGCGGGGCCAACGCGCAGGTCAAAAATGGAGTTCTGATAGATTCGCTTCTCGATCTCCCAGTTCGCGAGCAAATAGTCTTGTCCCAGGAAGCCAGCCCCACGCTTTCGGTTTTCGGTGGCAACGTGCCCTCTGAGCCAAAGGTCGTTGTCTCTTTCCAAACCAAAAATGAACAGCTCATCGAAAGGTATGCCGCCATCGGCCCTGCCGGCACGAAAGCCGGCAGTAACCAGATAATCGTCACCCTTCGCTTGAGGAAACCACTTAGCCTCCAATGTTCCTGCGAGTTCTGAGAACCTCGCGGCGCCGCCACGAAAGAGCTTCCCTGCTTCGAAGTCAGCTGAAGACTGAAGCGTGAATCGCCGCTCCGGAATGCTCCACAGTTTGCGTTCGACTCCTGCCAAGTACTTCAGAGCGACTCCAGGTTTGAATAAGCCTGAAGCGCTGGAAGAAACCGAGGGAAGATTCTGAAAGTCACGATAGGACAACTCAAAGCCGCTCTTCCACTCCCAGTTCCAATTGAGGCGATTGCTTAACAGTCCTCCAGCGGCCAGGCGCCGCAGCCGCAAATCACCTGGCAACGGAGCATCCCTCTGATAACTTCGAGACAAATCCCAGTTCTCCTTGCGGCCATCCAAATAGAATTTTGCTCGCCACGAGGGATGCCCTCCGAGGGGAGCAGACAACTGGCCGAAGAAGTAGCGTTTCTGTGCGTCAAAGCGGACGCGAGACTCAAGATTGACGGCCTCCCGCCACAGATTGAACAAGTCAACTCGGAGGGTCAGAGAAGGAATGCCCCGCGCGATCGACAAGATCCGCTCCGTTTTCTTCCCCCAGCCGTTCTTCTCGACGGGGCGAAAGAGCAGATCGAACTTCCCGTCGGTCCTCGGCTGCAGTTCAAAACGGTAGGTGGGGAAAATCTCCAGATGATCAAGAGCGGCTTGAGTATTGCGAAACTCCGATAACAGAAGAACGCTGGCAGGAGCCACGGCGAATGCCTGATCAAGGATCGCCGGTTTCAGGCGAGGCTGGGGCTCGCTCTTGATTACCTCGAGTGCCGGCCTCTTTGCAGGGTTCCAGTACTTCAGAGCTGCCTCCACGTTCTCTTCCATGAAATAGAGAGTAGCAAGGAAGTCTTGGATGTAGGCATCCTGGCGGTTTAGCTTCAGGGCACGGTGGAGCGCCATTTTGGCCTCTGGGGCCCTTTTGAGCTGGAACAAAGCTCCAGCCATCTCGCGAGGAAAACGTGCGTCCGCCGGCGCTTTCTTTCCGCCTGCCTCAAAGGCCTGCCGAGCTTTTTCCCACTGCTGCAGACGGCTAAGCGCCAGCCCGCGGTAAAAGCAGAGTTCCGGAGCAAACTCGGTAGAAGGAATGAGGCGCAAAACCTCTTCCCAACTAGAAGCGGCAACCAGCTGCTGCGCTTGGGCCAGTAGCGCATTGTCCTGCGCAGAATGACTAAGGGACTGCCCCAGCCCAAAGCCGGGACTAAGGAAGAGCAGGATCGCCAGGGTTGGAAGAATCCCGGCTGGTGTCTGGTGAAGGCAGGTTGGTAGCGGTAGAGGCGGGCAGAGCGAGAAGAGTCCAACAGGACGTTTGTGACCAGGACGACATGAAGCGAACCTGATCAAGTTTGAGCAGCTTGCGACGCGCTGGATCGTTGACCAGAACCACATGCTCATCAGAATCCCAGCCTGCCACGACGACATAGTGATCGAGGTCATGCGGGTTTCCCAAAGCAACGATCAGTGGACGGCCCTTAGAAACATGGTTTTTGATATCTCCCCACTGGCCTTTGAAGATGAAGACCCGATAATCCAGCGACGTCAAGTAGCGTTTTATTTGACTACCCAACACTCCCTTGGATTCCGGCGAGTGAAGGGCGCTTGCAATCTCCGAGAAAGAGGGAACGCTGCCGGTCCGGGCGCGCGACTGCCAATACTGCAGAACCATCGAGACCGAAGCCGCTCCGCAAAGAGCTTTCTTTTGCCGGACGAAAGGCACATCAAGCCAGACTCCAGCCTGAACAAGTGCAACGGGTAGAAGAAGAAATGCGAGCCCGGTGAGAAGAATCGATTGTCGCGGAAAATGCATTCAACAAAATGCAGGGAAGGGCTCCAGGACTCAAGCTGCCACGATCACGAGGATGACAACTGCGGTCGCCAGCGCAATCAAGATATAGGTAATCTGCTCATTAGTGAGGACGCCAGCCGATATATCAGTCTCAACCTGCCGGCATTGAGAGGCCAGCCGACTTAACTCTTCGTCGCTGAGAAGGGGAACAGCCTTCTCTACCTTGCTGAACTTCATCATGCGTTGGCTCAAAGTTTTCTTTACAACTTTCGAGGCGAAGAATTTCTGCACCGTTTCGACATTGGTTTGTCTTGCCTTGGCCGAATCCAGCAGTGTCTGATGCAACTCTGCGGGGCTCACCGCATGGTCGTCAGCCAAGAGACTCTGCATCGGAATCGCTGCCAGAACGAAGTTCAATGTGAGCACAGCAACGAAAAATCTCTGCAGTCGGAACATTTTTCCTCCTTGTGTGGGCCGATAATATGGCACTTCCGTCTCCAAATTTGAAAAGAACTGCAAACCCCTGATTTCCGTCGAGCGATTGCGATCAACTCTCCAATTTCAAGGGAACAATTGTGACATTCTCAGCTCCTGAACTGCTACGCGACATCCTTTTCGCCGGTGCGGATGTTATAGCCTTGCTCCACTGGCAGCACAAAGATCCGGCCATCTCCTATTTCCCCTGTCCTGGCAGTTTGGATGATGACTTTCAGGACTTCATCCACTAGATCGTCTGCCAAGACCATTTCAATCATCATTTTTGGAAGTAGAGTTACGCTATACTCGCGGCCCCGATAAATGGCTTTGTGTCCCTTTTGCCGGCCGTGCCCGCGCACTTCGGAAACAGTCATACCGGAGACATTCAGCTTGCTTAAGGCTTCGCGCACCTCTTCCAGTTTGTTGGGCCGTATAATGCATTTTACCAGCTTCATAAGACTGTTTCTCCTTCGCTCGCTATCAAGACTGAACTCTCAAGAATGGAGGAAACAAACAGGCGCAGGTCCTGAGCGCACTAGCATTGGCTCGCACCGCCAACCGGTCCTAGCCTACGCATAACTCCAGGCCCGATCCAGGTCACGCGGCCAGCCCGTCCAGCGTTTCTTTCATCGCCGCGGAGAGATTTTCCTGAACCTCCTCGTGGAGCTTTTTCCCGCTTTGAGTCAGATAAAAAACGTCAATCGCACGGTGTCCTTCGGTGGAGATCAAAGCTACGTCAATGTTGCAATTGCTTTGAGCAATAACCTGTGCGATGGTCGACAAGAGGCCATACCGGTCGCCTGTGACAATCTCCATAATGGTGTAGCGCTCCGAAGACGAGTCGTCGAAACTAATCAAGGTTGAAACAGATCCTTTAGCCTTACGTTGAAAGAGGATACTACTTTCCCTTTTTTGCAGCAACTCCCTTAGGCTCTGTTCTCCAGTCACGACTCTCTGGAGTGTCAGGCGGAAATTCTCTATCTCACTTTTGTTCAACTTGAAAGCTTGCAGGCGGTCTTCAAACTGGATGATGTCGAGAACAAGACCATGCCGGTTGGCAAAGGCCTGTCCACGGAGAATGTTCATCCCGAAATAGGAGAGTACACCCGTCAGTCTCGCGAAAAGATAGGGCCGGTCCAGTGCCACCAAGCTCAGTTCGTAGGTTGAACGGTAGCGGTTCAACTTGATCATGAGATCGTTTTCAGTGCGCACTCTCTCCGCCAGGCGGAAATGCTCTGCAATGTCCCGCTTGGTAGTGAATTTCAGGTAACGGCGGGGGAACCCATCCAGGAAGGCCTCGACACGGCTGGACGGGGAATTCTCCTTACTGCCCAGCAGTTCTGCCACATCTCGCGCCACGCTCCTGTCCTCATGGGTGTCCCACCGCTCGTCGGCAAAATCACGCGTGAGCTGTGCCTCGGTCTCGACATAGAGCTGCCAGAGCACGTCTTCTTTCCAGGGAGTCAGGGCCTCAGGGCTGACGGCTTTGATGTCCGCATAGGTAACCAAGCACAACATCCGAAGATTTTGCTGGGTGCCGATGAACTCCGCAAACCGCTTGACCACTGACTCGTCGGTGATGTCGCGCCGCTGAAAGGTATTGGACATTTCGAGGTGGTGGCGGATCAAAAAGCGGATCGGTTCCGCATCTTCCTCGGCTAGGCGCATGCGTCGCGCAATCGCGTCGAAATCCCGCAGGCTGTTGTCAGAATGGTTGCCGGGATCAGCCTTACCCACATCATGGAAGAGCATGGCAAACATCACCAACTCAGGCCGAGCCAGTGATCGGAGCAAGCTGCCAAACCGGTGTTCGCGCGGCCTGGTTGCGTGGTAGAGATCCTCCAGGTTCTTGATGGTCAGCAACGAGTGCTCATCCACGGTGTATCGGTGAAAGAAGTCTTGGATGACGTGGCATCGGATCTTTTCGAGCTCGGGAAAAATCTGCTCAAGCAGGCCGATTTCATGCATCAGGAATAGAGCTCTGTAAACGTCCTTTCGTTGTCGAAGAAGTTTGAAAAACAAGTCGCGGACTTCGCTCGACGTTCGGACTTCATCGTCGATTCGCTGCAGGTGCTTCTTGACCTGGTCGAGGGCTTGCTCGCTGATAGGAACCTGGTATTTGGCAGATCGGTAGAACAGCTTCAGCATGTTCGCAGGATGCTTCGCGATCACGTCTTCCTCGGGAAATTCCAAGGCGCCACGTCGCACGACCGTCGTGGTCCAGTTGGCAGAGTTCAGTGACCGACTGGTGCGCCGCGCAGGAGGGAAAGCCCGGCGGGTCATCGATTCACAGAAGCCGTAAATGGATTTAGCCCGAAGAAAGTAGTCCTTCATCAACTGTTCCACGGCGCGATGGTCGGCGCCCTGGTAGTTTCGGGCGCGAGCGATCTCGGTCTGGAGCTCGTGGGACAGCACGTTGCGATTGCGTCCGGTCAGATAGTGCAAGTCGTTTCGCAATCCCAGGAGGAAGGCCTGCGCCTGGAGGATCTGTTCAAGCTCGCTGGCGCGGAACAGCCCTTCTCGAATCAACTGGCGCACATCTTCGATGCCCAGGAGGATTTTGCCAATCCATCGGGCCACCTGGAAATCTCTCAGTCCCCCAGGCGCTTCTTTGATGTCTGGTTCCAGTTGATAGATCGTGTCGTTAAACCGCTTATGGCGCTCCTCGCGGCTGTTCACAAGCGCACGCAGAAGCTGCCGCTCACTCCGTTCAAGAATCCTGGGCAGTTCTTCTTCCTTGAAATAGGCAGCCGGGCGCGGGCTGCCCGCAATCGTCCGGATATCCAGCAGGGCTGTCGCCAGTTCGAGGTTTTGCGGGTCGAAGTCATACTGCAGAGGATGCAGCACATGGTGGCCGATGCTGAGCCCCAAGTCCCAAAGCGGGTGGAGAAACGCTTTCAGAAACTCCTCGTCCTCCGGCTCTAGCGGCTGGCCAAAGAAGAGGATGATGTCTATATCTGAATGCGGATGCAACTCTCGCCGCCCAAACCCCCCCGTGGCCAGCAAGGCAATCTCTTTGTTGCCTGCCGCCCTGACCGCCTCACCGAAGGAGTCCGTCATCACCTGTTCCATTAATGTAGTGACTGCTTCCAGCACTACCTGGCCGCGTTCGTGCGACGAAGGAAATTCTTTGATGGCACTGAGTTGTTGCTGGAGCTCTTGACGCGTCATGGCTGGGCTTTTCGCGGCTAGTTGTAGCCGAGATCCAGAGGGAAGGCAAGAGAATCGACAGAGCTGGAGACATCAGTCTACCGAGGAGTCCGAGCGTCTGGATGCACTTCTGATGTGTCGCTCCTGCATATTGACCCGAAGAGCCCAAATCGATAGCCTTTGCTAGAGTGCCAAAGGAGACTCTTCCTATGAAAGCCATCCGAGTGCAGACCTGTGGTGGGTGTGAGGTTCTGAACTACGAAGACGTTGCGGTGCCGGAACCCGGGGCGGGGCAGGCCCGAGTAAAACTGCACGCGATCGGAGTGAATTACATCGACATCTATCATCGCACGGGTCTTTACAAGCTGCCGTTGCCATTCACTCCGGGCATGGAAGGTGCTGGCATCGTGGAATCTGTAGGACCAGGTGTCACTGAGGTCAAGCCCGGTGACCGCGTGGCCTATGCGATGTGCGTTGGCGCCTACGCTGACTTTGCCTTGGTGCCTTCGTGGCAACTGGTCCTGCTGCCCGGCAAGATAGATTTCTCTGCAGCAGCGGCTGCTATGCTGCAAGGTATGACCGCGCATTACCTCACGCAAGGCTCTTACCCCATCCAGCCTGGCGACACTGTCTTGCTGCATGCCGCTGCCGGGGGCGCAGGACAGTTGATCATTCAGATGGCCAAGCGGCGGGGTGCCCGGGTGATTGGCACGGTTTCTAACGAAGACAAGGCCAAGCTTGCCCGCCAGGCTGGAGCCGATGAGGTGATTCTGTACACGCAGGTGGACTTCGAAGCCGAAGTCAAGAAGCTTACTGGAGGCAAGGGAGTACGGGCTGTTTACGATTCGGTCGGAAAAACCACCTTTGAAAAGAGCCTGAATTGTCTTGCGCCCCGCGGAATACTGGTGCTGTTTGGCCAGGCCAGCGGTCCGGTGCCGCCGTTTGACCCTGGCGTTCTCGCCTCAAAGGGATCACTCTTTCTCACCCGTCCCTCACTGGGCCACTACGCTGCGACGCGCGACGAGCTGCTCTCCCGGGCTGGCGACGTTCTCAAATGGGTCGAGTCTGGCCAGTTAAGACTTCGCATCCAGAACACCTTCCCCCTGTCCGAGGCGGCTGAGGCTCACCGGCAGCTCGAGGGAAGGCTGACCTCTGGAAAGATTCTCCTGGAGCCCTAGACCTAGAGCTTTCTTCTGAAATGGTGTTCGTCGCTTTTCTCTTCACCGGCAGCAGCCCGAGCTCGACGATGAGAATGCGGAGTGCCTCCACGAGTTCAATCCAATTCCACCCTCGCTCTCAACAAAAGAAACATGCCTGCTACCGCTCCCAGTAGAAGCCCATTGCCTGCCATGACCCCCGTCGGAGGCAGATGGCTTGCCAGAAAGCCCGTGACAAGGCTCCCCAGTGGCATTCCCCCTCGGAATGCGACCATATAAATGCTCATAACCCTGCCGCGCAGCGACTCCGGTGCCTGGAGCTGGACCAGAGAGCTGACCAGAGCGAAGACGGCTACCAAAGCGATCCCCGCCAGAAACAGAGTGCACAGACTGAACCAGAGAACTCGGGAAAGAGAAAATAGGACGATCATCGCTCCGAAGAATAGCTGCAGGCTGAGTGCGACAGTTCCCTTTCGCGGCGAGTTTCCCAGAATTGCCACGATCAGGGCACCCAGTACCGCGCCGAGACCGGTGCAGGCCAGCAAGATGCTATATCCTTTGGCGCCCAGCTGAAAGACCTCCCGGGCGAAGATTGGCAGCATAGTGATGAGCGGCAGTCCAAAGAACGTGCTGCAGAAAGCTAAAAAGCTGAGAATACGCAGCGTGCGGTGCTCCCGTACGAACGATAGGCCGTCCCGCAATTCGGCCAGCAGGTTTCTTTTGGTCGCTGGTGGACCCAACCCTTTCTTGAGAATGGAGAGTGAAAGGATGACCGCCAGGAAGGAAAGCCCATTCAGCAGGAAGCAGGCCGCGGCACCGAGGGCCGCAAAGGCCAAGCCAGCAGCCACAGGCCCGATAATGCGAGCCAGGTTAAACTGGATGGAGTTCATGGCGATGGCGTTGGGCAGGTCCTTCTTTTCCACCAACGTTGGGATGAGTGCCTGGTAGGCAGGACCACCAAAGGCTTGTGCGGTTCCCGTAAGGAACGACAGCAACAAGATCTGCCAGATGCTTACCTTGTTGAAATAGATAAGAGCCGCGAGGACGAATGCAAAGGTCATCTGGAGATACTGAGATATGAGCAGAAGGTGCCGCCGTTCCATCCGGTCGGCCACAACACCACCGATCAGCGAGAAGAGGAGGATGGGAAGATCTCCGAGGAAAGCGTCGAGTCCAAGCAGAAAGGCTGAACCGGTGAAGGTCAGCACCAGCCAGCTCTGCGCGACCTTCTGCATCCAAGTCCCAACCGTCGAAGTGAACGCACCCAGCCAGAGAATGCGAAAGTCGCGGTAGCTGAGGGCCTGAAACACGCGCCTCAGCAGTGACTGGCTGCGAGCGAGCTGACTGTCTGGCGGGGGTTGCGTGTTGTGAGTCTCAGTGGGCAAGGAGCTGATGCCTTTAGAGTTCAGCCGGGGAAGAGACTTTCACCGCTTTGCGATTCCAAAGGTAGCTTCGCAATGTGAAGGGGTCGGGCCGGTACAACAGGACAGCCAGACTCGTCAGCAGGAATAGAGTGTCGCGCGACAGGCTGACGGGGCCGACGTTCTCCTGAGGCGAGCCGAAACAGCCACACTGGATCTCCAGGCCACGCGCCATTGCAGAAGCCATGCCCGCAAGGAAAGCGACCAACAGGCAACTGGTTAGAGCAGAGGTGCTCCGGACGAAGATTCCCAGAACTAAAAAAACGCCGCAAAACCACTCGACCCAGGGCAGGGTCACGGCCACATACCTCACCAGTTGAGGCGAATCAAAGATCTGATAGACCATTAAATTCTCAGCGAAGGTCTTCGGGTCGAGGATTTTACCAAAGCTAGCGTGCAGAAACACCAAGCCCAGCAGGAAGCGCAGCGCGCAAAGCAGCCCTCCTGGGATCGCCCGTCTAATGAAACCGGAAGTCATCGGAAGGAGAGCCCCTTCCCTTTCTCTACTGGGTTTCCCGCCAGGAACCATTCGTTATAGCCCCCAAGGTAGATCTTCAGCCTCAAATAACCCTTCTGCTGGAGCCTCTCCGCCAGCTGCCTGGAAAGGCCACACTGTCCGCTGCCGCAGTAGATCAGAAAGGGTGTGCTTTGGGGAAACCGGTCAGCGAGTGCCGCAAAGAGTGTGTCAAACGCGGCCACACTCAGCGAGTAAGCGCCCGGAATGTGCCCGGCCTCGTAGTCTTTCTCGGAACGTCCGTCCAGCAGCTCCATCGATTTCGAGGCAACAATGCGGTTGACTTCGCTCAGCAGCGCATGCCCCGAGATCTGGGTACTGACCTTGGATTCCCGACCAGAGAGAGAATTCAATTCTTCTCCGACTTCGGTGTAAGCGACAAGACTCTCTCGTGGACGTGCCACAAACGAACGATTGAGAGCAATGCCAATCCCCGCTGACAGCAGGACGATGCCGGCATCGACCATCAAAATTCGGCTGATTGCGGCGAGATGCTGCTTGCCCATACCAATTTTCACCTGAGTCTCCCAACGAACCCACCCGCGTGCCGCCACATAATATCATTGCTGCCGCAGCGGCACGCATGGAGATCGGGCCGCTAACTTCATCTGCTGAGGTAAACATGGTATAGTCAACGGAATGTTACCAGCCGGTCGGGAAATCATGGAGCAGAGCCGGGACCGTGTCTGAAGTGAAGAGGCTGCCAGTGCCGGCTGAACGCACCGCAAAGGTGGACGAGCCGGTTGAGCTCACACACCCAGCCGACTTAATGAGGTCTGCTGATGGTCTGCTGGCAAAGGAGTGAGTTTATGAGCGTTGGTCCTCGTTGGGTGGGTGGTTCTGCCCTGTTTCTCATCGGCGTTTTGTCCGGGGCCCTGGTTTCCAGTGCAATGGATGCCGGTGGAACGCCACTTTCAACGACCGTTCTCGAAAACTCCCGAGTGCAAGTAGAGGAGGTGACCTACGCCGGGGGCGCGGTGCGACCTGCGCACACCCGCACCCACGACCAGGCGATTGTGTTTGTCTCTGACGCTAGCTATGAAGTGGTTTATCCGGATGGAAGGAAAGTGGCACGCAGCCGCAGGGCCGGTGAGACCATTTGGCAAAGCCCCGGCGGAGCTGCCCCGACATTGACAAATTCGGGCGGCCACGCTTACCGGACCATCGTCGTGAGCTTGAAATAGCAAAGTCCGCCCAGGATCAATATTGAGGCGCCACTCCCAGGTCCGACAAGTTGTGAGGAAGTTGATTGCCTCACGGAACTACCAAGCAAGGAGGCATTGTACCTCGATACGGAGTCGCTGCTGCTGATTGGAAATCCCCTGGCCAAGGCCTGCTGAAACGCTTTCTAAAGCGCCGCTTCATCGAGCCGATACATTCGAGAGATCAGTGAATATCGTTTCAATTTGCCAGACCGCAGCAATAGTGGCGGCCCTTGAAGCCTTTGCCCGCGTGTTCGATCATGAGTTCGCAAGCTACGAGAAGGCCTTTGCGGCCCTTGAGGTTCCAAGCCTTCAGGGGGACCTGGTCGTACTTGAAATGGGCCAGCCTGATCCGCACTGGCTTGAGTTCTTGAACGCACAGCGGCAAAGGAATCCGGCGGCTTGTGTCGTGTTTGCAGGAGATGGGTCAGACGGCCAGCTGGCGCTCGCGCAGGAACTGGGAGGCGAAGGCTATTTGACGCTTCCGATCAACGCCAATCTGCTGCTCCTGGTTCTCAATCCTTTGCTGGCGAAGATCGAGCTTCAGTTACGAGTCAATGCTGTACAGATCGAGGCAGACCGGATTCGGGAGGAGCTGGAAAACTCTCAAAGGCGCCAGAAGGAGGCCATCGCAGAGCAGGATCTGACCTATCGGGAATTGTTGCTCGCTTACGCTCGGTTGCAGAATCTCAACCAGCAAAAAAACAACTTTCTGGCGTCGGCCACCCACGAGCTGCGCACGCCGGTGACGGTGATCAAGGGATATCATCGCATTCTGCTCGATGGGCGCCTGGGTGAGCTGGCGCCGCAACAGAGGGAAGTGCTGCAGGAGTCTGAACAGAGCTGCGCGCGGTTGATCAAGATTATCAATTCGTTGCTGGACCTCTCCCGTATAGAAGCCGGGAAGCTCGAGTTGTTTTACCAGGAGTATGATCCGGCATTGAACTTCAAGCATATCGTCGCCCAAATGAAAGACCTTTCCAAACGCAAGCGACTGTCGGTGGTTCTGAACCTGGCGGGGACCCTGCCGCGATTTCGGTGCGATCGGGACAAGGTTAACCAGGTTCTGTCCAATCTGGTTGAGAATGCCATCAAGTACACACCCAATGGAGGGAAGGTCTTTCTTTCAGCCGAGCCCTGCTGGTGGGACCGCAAAACCTGCGCGGCCGCAGCCGGCAGCAACAATGGAGATGTCAATGCAGTGATCATCCAGGTCAGTGACACCGGCATTGGAATCTCCCCAGAACATCAGCAGGAGATTTTCGAACAATTCACTCAGGTGTCCTCCAACCAGATGGATCGGTCTGGACTCGGCCTGGGGCTGGCAATTTCCAAGCAGATTATCGAAGCGCACGGAGGAAAGATCTGGGTGGATAGCGAACCGAACGCCGGAAGCCGGTTCACGTTCATTTTACCTGTAGGTCCGGCTGAAACAACAACTGGCGCCTCGGGGCAGTCCTCATGACCCTACTATCAAGGATAGCTGGCTAACTGTTTATGAATCAACCCACATCCATTTTGGTCGTCGATGATGAAGAGGGCATCCGCAATTACCTCAAGACCCTCCTGAAACTGAAGGGCTACGATGTGGCCACGGTATCCAGCGGCAGCGCGGCTATCGAGTACTTCAACTCAAACCCCCCGCCTTCGCTCGTGCTGATGGATATCCTGATGCCCGAAGTCGATGGTTTGGAGACTCTCAAGCAGTTGCGCAAAGCCGAAAAAGCGCTGCCGGTCATCATGCTTTCGTGCATCGGCGAGACGCGCACTATCGTCGAGGCTATGCGTTCGGGCGCCACCGACTATCTGAACAAGCCATTCGAAGAAGCGGAACTCGAGATCGCGATTCTGAAGGCACTGGACCGGAAGAAGCTGGTCGAAGAAAACAAGCTCCTCCGCGAGCAGAACGACCAGATGAGCGAAGACTACCGCTTCATCGCTGCCAACGCGAAGATGGTGCGGATCAAAGATCTCATCCACCAGATCGCCAATACTGATGTGACAGTCTTCATCCAAGGGGAAAGCGGCGTGGGGAAAGAGATTGTCGCTCGCGAGATCCATCGCGGCTCGGGGCGCAGGGACAAGCCGTTTGTTAAGGTAAACTGTGCGGCGTTGCCTTCAGAATTGCTCGAAAGCGAATTATTCGGATACGAGCGCGGTGCCTTCACGGGCGCTTTTCGGCTCAAACAGGGGAAGTTTGAACTCGCGAACTATGGGACGTTGTTCCTCGACGAAATCGGCGACATGGCGCCCGTGCTCCAGGCCAAACTGCTTCATGTCCTTCAAGACAATGAGTACTCTCGTCTCGGAGGCAAGAAAAATGTCGTTGTTGACGTTCGGATTCTCGCCGCCACGAACCAGAACCTCGAGCTGGCAATGCAGGAAGGGCGATTCCGAGAAGACCTCTACTATCGCCTGAACGTAGTCAACGTATCCATTCCTCCTCTGCGGGAGCGGCGCGAAGAAATCCCAATGCTTTGCGAGCACTTTGTGCGAAAGCACAATCGAAAGTACAACACCGCCATGCTCAGCGTTCCCTCCAATGTGCTCGAGCAGATGCGCAGCTATGATTGGCCGGGCAACATTCGCGAGCTGGAAAACGTCATCAAGCGGCTGGTAATTCTCGGCAATGACCAGCAAATCATCGAGGAGCTGGCTCAGAAGATCGAGAGCCGGAGGAAAGCTGACAAGATCTCCCTGGAGGCAAGCCTCGCTGAGGGCGTCGGCAGCGATGATTCCAGCAGCGTCAGCCTTAAGCATATGAGCCGCAACCTGACCTCGACAGCGGAGAAGGAGGTCATACTGAGAGCTCTTCAGCAGACCCAGTGGAACCGCAAGCAGGCAGCGGCCATGCTCAACGTCAGTTACAAAACCCTCCTCAACAAGATCCGCAAGCTCGACATCAGATAAGATCCTCCCAAACCAGCAATAACGCCGCCAAGGGAGCCCAGTTCTCAGTCCCGCAGGGCGTCGATGACGCGAAGCCGGGCTGCGCGGCTGGCTGGTAACAGGCCGCCAACTAGACCGACTGCCACGGCAAACACCATTCCCTCCCCCAGAATTCGAGGGGTGATCCGAAAGTTAAACAGGATTTCGCTGAACGTGATGAAGTTGGCCGTGCCGGTGGAGAGTCCATGGATTGGCAGTGCCATGAGACATCCGAGCGAGCCGCCCGCCACTGCGAGCAGAGCCGCTTCCACCATGAACGACGTCAGGATACTCCATCGGGAGAAACCCAAAGCCCTCAACGTACCCACTTCCTTGGTGCGTGACATCACTGCCGCATACATCATGTTCATGGCAGCAAAGCAAGAGCCCACGCCCATCACGAGTGCAATGAACCCACCGAGGGCCTTGATGCCCACAGAGGAGACCATTTGGCCCCGGAAGTATTCGCGCTGCGAGATTGCCTGGAGGTGAATGCGCCGGTCGTCGGCGATTCGCCGCGTGATCTCCTGTGCCGCGGCAGCATCCGCCGCTTCAAGCAGGAGGGACGTATAGATGGGACGGTCCCAGTCCTGAGCCACATCCTCCGCATCAGTAAGAACCTCTGAGTCATAAGCAGTCCCTCCGGCGTCGAAGATGCCCACCACCTTCCACTCGCTCCGGGACATGTGCAGCGTGTCTCCCAAGCCCATGTTCTGGAATCTTCGCGAGAGTGAGCGGCTGACATTCACCTCGCGCAGCCCTCGCCGGAACCAGCGCCCCTCGATAAGACGGAGATCTGGCCGCAGTTCGAGCCCCAGGGGAGATGTGCCGCGAACAATGACATTGGAAGCTTCCCCAGTGACCCTGGGATGGTTGATCACTACCAGGATCTCACCAGCGGCGCGAGGCTCACCACTCGAACTGGGGCGTATGCCAGGCAGCAGCCGGACCGTTTGCAGAAGATCCCGATTGAAGTAGCTGTTGGTCTCATTCAGAGAGCCATTACGGATCACGATGAGATGATTGGGACGGCCAGTCTCGACGAACGTTGAATCCAATCCCTGCACCAGGGCCATCATGACAATGAAGATTGCGACCGTCAGGCCTATGCCCAGAGCTGTCATCAGTGTTCCAACGCGCCGCACCCACAAGCTGCCAACGTTGTACTTCAGGGGAATCTTCATGGATGGTGTCCTCGAACCAAGTCAGCCCACTCTCCGCAAGACCTCAACCGCTGGACGGCGCGACGCACGCCACGCAGGCGTTCCCGCCGACACCAGTCCGACTCCGAGCCCGATGGCTACTCCAATCGCCAGGATTCTTGGACTCACATAGAGCCGCTGCAGAAACCCGCTCGTGAGCACAGGTAGATTCAGAGCGGAGTACAGACCTCGGGCCGCCAACGAGCCAATGAGCGCGCCACTCAAGGAAAGGAGCACCGACTCGGCCAGTAGCAAGCGCAGGACAAGATTGTTTTGAAAACCTACCGCTTTGAGGATGCCGATCTCACGGCTGCGCTCGCGGATCGACATAGCCATCGTATTGGCTGCTACCAGGATAATGGCAAAAATCACTACCGAGCAGATACTGGTGATGAGAAGCTGGACGTTGCCCAGCATAGAAATGAACCCCAGCAAAAAAGCCTTTTCCGTTTCGGTCTTAGTGGGCACGGGCGCATTTTGGAAGCCCGCATCGATCCGCTCGGCAATCTGCGGGATTTCTTCTACCGAGCGTGCCCGCACAGTATAAGTTCCAGTGAATCCGGCGTTGTTCAGGCCCTCGTTGAAATACTCCCAATGAAAAAACAGTGAACCCCCTAGATCGCCCCCGCCCTCGTAAATGGCGCGCACTGTCAGTTCTGGATCGAACTGGAACAGTGCACCCTGCAGGTGGATCCTATCGCCGATCTTCCAGCCAAATCTGTCCACCAGCGTATTGCCAACTAGGCATCCGGTACGGTCTTTCAAGTAAGCTTCTTTCTGGTCCTCCGGGACCTTCATGTCGGCGTTGATCAGGAAAAACTTGTCGGTGTCGGCGGCAAACTGGCCAAAGAAGTTCGAAGGATCTTTATAGACTCCACCAAACCACATGGATCCCATCACCCCTTCTACCCCGTCGACTTTGGCAATTTTTTCCCGGTAAGCGATAGGAAGTGAATTAAAGAGTGAGACCTTATGTCGGGTGATGAGCCGCAAGGCGGACTCAGGGGTCTGAACGGGATTCCGCATCTCCTCGAGAAGGGTGAGCAGAGACGTGATCAGGAACAGGGAGGCCGCAATGCTGGAAAGCGTCAGCAGCGTCCGCCGACGGTTACGCCACAGGTTTTTGTAAAGCAGCCAGAAGTATTTCATCGAAGTTCAGTCCTCACTGCATTTGGAGGGGCCGGCTCTGCTAGAAGTCCTCGGTCAGTAGTCACGGCCAAAACTATCACATCGTGACAGCAAATCAGTTAGAAACTGCCGGCAACTACGAGCTCGACAAGTCCGAATCCGCAACTCCAGACGCAGGAACGGAGCGCTGCCTGCATTTTTCTGATGGGCGAGACAGACAATTCCCTGCGGCCTAGACGTCTGCCCGCAAACGGTCGCCGATGTGAGCACTCTCCTCCGGCTCGAAGACGCCAGGGCGTGTTCGAGCGGTCAGAACGCTCAGAATAGGTTCAAGTACTTCATTCCCGAGCCCGTGTTAAACAGCACGACCTCGTCTTCCGGCCGGACGAATTCAGCGGCGCGAAGTTTCCTTAACGCCGACAGCGTAGCAGCACCCTCTGGCGCCACGAAAAGCCCCTCCATCCGGCCGATCCAATGCACATCCTGAAGCATCTCTTCATCGCTGACCGCAACGGCCGTGCCATGGCTTCGTCGCAGAATGTCGAGCATGATAAAGTCGCCGATGGCCTTGGGGACGCGCAGACCCGCGGCCAGCGTCGAAGCCCCTTGCCACTCTTCCGCTCTCGACTGATTGTTGTGAAACGCCTTCACGATCGGAGCGCAGCCTGAAGCCTGAACGGTCACCATCTTGGGCCGCTTCGAGCCGATCCAACCGAGCTGCTCCATTTCTTCAAATGCCTTCCACATGCCTACGAGTCCTGTGCCGCCGCCTGTGGGATAGATGATCACGTCAGGAAGGCGCCAGCCCAGCTGTTCAGCCAGTTCAAGACCCAGAGTCTTTTTTCCCTCGATGCGGTAAGGTTCCTTGAGCGTTGAAACGTCAAACCAACTTTCAGCAGAGCGCCGCTCGGCTACAATCCTCCCGCAGTCGGTAATCAATCCGTCGACGAGCGTTACTCTTGCACCGGCCACTTCACACTCGATGCGATTGGCTGGTGGCACGTCACGCGGCATGAAGATGTGAGCTTCCAGACCAGCAGAAGCGGCATAAGCCGCTAGAGCACCGGCAGCGTTGCCAGCTGAGGGGATAGCAAGCTTTCTGGCGCCCAGGTGCCGGGCCATTGTGACCGCAGCAGAAAGACCCCGGGCCTTGAACGACCCGGTCGGGTTGACGGATTCATCCTTGATCCAGAGATCTTGCAGGCCAACGTCGGAGGCAAGACGCCGCGCCTGAAGCAAGGGCGTGAAGCCTTCGCCGAGAGTGACCGGTGCACTTACTGCAGGCAGCAACTCGAGGTAACGCCACATCGAGCTGACGCGTCCGGCGAGAACTTCTCTAGGCAGGGCTTTTCGGACCGATTCCAGGTCATAGCGAACCAGCAGGGGCCGGCCGCACTCGCACAGGTTGATCAATTGATTGGGTGAGTGATGTCGCTGGCAACCGCTGCATTCTAGATGGGTGACAAAGCAGCTCAAAGGGCCTCCATCGTTCAGACTGGTTCTGTTTGAAATCGGGAGATTTTAGGCAAAGTCTGTGACTCTCCAACCAAAATTGCCCGGACATGGCAAGCTAAGCCCATCGCGGCCAATTTTCAATGGTGCCCCATCGGAGTATCTGCCTTGCATTCCGTCTCGCAGGTTCGGGGCCGCGGCTGGCCCATCGGGCTCGATTCCTGGGCAGGATTGCATGCTCTGGCGGAGGCGGGAGCAATGATGACTCAGCCGCTATTCTACTTTTTTCTGAGCGGAGTTTGTGAAATTGGCGGCGGATACCTCATCTGGCTCCGTGCTGCGGGAAGGCATGCATGCCAGTATGGGAGTTCTGGGAGCCTTGGCTCCCGTTTTTTATAGGGTCATTGCCACAATGCAGCCGGCCTACTTCTGGAGAATCTACTCCGCTTACGGCGGCGTTTCTTATTGCTGCATCCTGTGGGAATGGCTGGTGGAACTCATTCAAGTCGGGCCGATTTGACGTGATTGGCGGGATGATTTCGCTCGCCGAAGCACTTGTGATCATGTATTGGCCGAGAAGGTAGTCTGTAGGTCCTGCGTTCGCAGATAGGCTTGCCAATTCCGGCCGGAGTCTGGCGTGGGTCGGAACATGTACCAGCCAAAAGTCTCAGGCTAGTCATTCGCCTTGTGAGATGGGCTGCGGACCGTACCTTCCAAGAATCTTCTGCGCCAGAGAGAGTGGGTGCTCCAGGGCTGCATAGAGGATGCCCGTTTCGACGCCCATCCGCGCGAAACACTGGACCAAGCCTTCTGTCGGAACATTCCCTACAAGGTGATCCTTGGCGAAGGGGCAGCCACCCATACCCATCAAAGCGCCGTCGAAGCGCCTGCACCCAGCAGAGTACGCCGCCAGCACCAGCTCTTCCCAACGATCGGGCCGACTGTGCAAATGGATGCCCAGATCTAAGCCGGAGAGGTGTTTCTTGCATTCCGAAAACAGAGTGTGAACACTACTCGAAGTCGCGGCACCGATTGTGTCTGCCAGGGAAATCTGGCGAATTCCTTTGGAAGCCAGTTTCTCCGCATGCAGAACGACGTCGCTGACCGACCACGGGTCACCGTAAGGATTTCCGAGCGCCATAGAGAGATAAACCACTAAATCCATGCCAACTGCCTGAGATCGCTCCAGCAATTGGTTGACGACTGTCCATGCCTGCTCAAGCGTTTGATGAAAATTCCTCTTCTGAAAAGTCTCCGAAACTGAGAGCGAAAAACCCGCGCAGCGGATATCCCCGGCCTGGATGGCAGCTTCCAGCCCTTGAAGGTTGGGAACTATCGCGATGAGACTGGTGTTTTTCAGTTGGTGCCGGATCGCATCAAGAACCTGCCGGGTGTCCTGCATCTGGGGAACGGCTTTGGGGGACACGAAGCTGCCGAAATCAATGTGGGAAAAACCCGCTTCAATCAGTGACTCGAGATAAGCCACCTTCGTTTGCGTAGGGATCAAACCGGGCAAGCCTTGAAAGGCGTCGCGGGGACACTCGACGAGGGTAATAGGTTCCGCCATGGTGAGAATTCTCCACAAAGGCGAAAGCGGAGAAGCCTGTGCCCCTGTCGAGACGAACCGTTGGGCTAAGCGTTCTGCTGATTTCCTGCGGCCTTCACCTGCCCATCTGTGTCCGTGCTTAGGTCTGCAACAGGCCGGCGCTAAACTTGGGGATCTCTGGATTGAGAGCCGTTAGTTCCAGGCTGCGAATGAGAATGCTACGAGTCTCAGCTGGATCGATGATCTTGTCGATCCACAAGCGGGCCGCGCCGTAACGTGGGTCCGTTTGATGATCATAGGTCTCCTTGACGGAGGCGAAGAGATCCTTCTTATGCTCTTCACTCAGCGTCTTGCCTGTACGCTCGAGCTGTTTGATCTTGATGTCGACCAGCGTGCCCGCTGCCTGATCACCGCCCATCACGGCATAGCGGGCAGTCGGCCAGGCGTAAATGAACCGTGGCCCATAGGCCTTCCCGCACATGGCATAGTGCCCGGCGCCGAAGCTGCCGCCGAGAATGACTGTAATTTTTGGCACGACACTGTTCGAAACCGCGTTGACCATCTTAGCGCCCGCTTTGATGATGCCGGAATATTCGGCGTCGCGTCCCACCATGAAGCCGTTCACGTCGTGAAGGAACACCAGCGGAATGAGATTCTGGTTGCAGTCCATGATGAAGCGGGCTGCTTTGTTGGCACTCTCCGTGTAAATGACACCGCCAAACTCGAAGTGCTTGTTTTTCTCCCTCACGTGCTTCTTCTGATTGGCCACAATGCCGACCGCAAATCCACCAATCCGTCCGTAGCCGGTAATGAGTGTCTGCCCATACTCTGCTTTATATTCCGCAAGCTCGCTTCCGTCAGCCAGGCAAGCGATGATTTCCTTCATATCGTACTCTTCGTGTGCGCTCGACCCGAATCGCTTGTAGAGGTCCCTTGGCTGTCGCAGCGGCTCGATGGACTCCCGCCGATCGAACGGCGCCACGGCGCGTTGGCCCATTTTGTCTACTAACTCGCGGATCCGGCGAATGCAACTCGGGTCATCTTTTTCCTTGAAGTCGATCGTGCCGCTGATGCTGGCATGCACGTCAGCTCCCCCAAGTTCCTCACTCGAAATCTTCTGGCCGATCGCGGCTTTGACCAACGCCGGACCAGCCAAAAACAGGCCGCTGCCTTCGGTCATCAGCAGCTTGTCGCACATCACCGGAAGATAAGCACCCCCAGCCACACAGGAGCCCATGATGGCGGTGATCTGCGGAATACCACGGGCGGACATCACGGCGTTGTTGTAGAACACACGTCCGAAATCGTCGGTGTCGGGAAACACGTCCTCCTGAAGTGGCAGAAAGATTCCAGCAGAATCGACCAGGTAGATTGTGGGCACATGGTTTTCGAGCGCGATCTGCTGCGCCCGAAGGACCTTCTTGGCTGTCATTGGGAAGAACGAGCCAGCCTTGACCGTGGCATCGTTGGCAATGATCATGAAATAGCGGCCGCAGATCTTGCCAACACCGGTGACCACACCGGCTGCCGGGGCGCCACCCCACTCCTCGTACATCTCAAACGCTGCATAGAGGCCAAGTTCGAGAAGAGTAGAGTCGGGGTCGATGAGCTGGGCTATTCTTTCGCGGGCTGTCAGGCGGCCCTTTTTATGCTGCCGGTCAATAGCAGTGCGCCCTCCGCCCCGGGTGAGCTCTTCTTCATCATTCTGCATTTGCTTAACGAGCTGCAGCATCTGTTGCTCGCGGGTGGCTGCGAGACGGGTGTTCAGAGTGCTCTCGATCGTTGGATGTGATTTGTCTGCTGACATGATTCGCACAAGCTCGCGGATGCCCCTACGTGAGCGGCCTTCCGACCAAAGTCCGGTTTGATGAAGAGTCAAGCAGGCTGGCTTGAGGTCTGCGAGACTGTCTGAACCCTGATTCCTACAGCGGTTTTTTGTCCCGTGCTGGCGAGTACTTCGTCAGCACGTCGATCAAGGGTTGAGCATCTCGTGGAATGGGCTCTTGACCCGACATTAAGAGATCCTTAGCGCCGACCGGTTTGCTATAGAGGGCCCGATTCCCATCTCGGTCTTGCCGCACGCTTGAACCTTTCAGCTCCAGCCCTGCGAAGACACCCCGGCTGCGCGAATAGCTCAGGATCTTAGCCTTAAGGTATGCGTCTGTCTGGGCTGCTCCCGCTCTGCCAACTGGGCCCGCGGCCACCGAGGCATCGCCTCCCAGCGTAAACTTGTTCTTAAGCAGGCTGTTCACACCTTCTCTGTCCATAACCAGCATCACGACGTCCACTGCGGCGCCGCCGATCTGCAAGCCGAAACTGCCACCGCGCAGCGTAATCATCGCGGGTGGCCCCCAAAGTCCCTTGCCTTCGTCCCGACGGCAACTGACGACACCCTTGCCGTAACGCCCTCCGAACACGAATCCGCCCTTTTTCATTGAGGGAATGATGGCGACGCACTCGCATCGTGCTAGCAGATCTGCGGGCAGAGAGTGGTCTGGCGTCTCCATAATTTCCCGAAAGACCCGGGTTGCAGCTTCAAGCCGATCCGCTTCCTTCGTCTGTGCGTGAACCGAAAGAAAACGGGGCAACCCAAGAAGGATTAGCAACAACATTCCCACGCGATGCTTCATTAATTTCTCTCCTTTTGTACAAGTAGTTTCAAAGCCCGGCTCTACTTCTGTCGAGTGTAGCAGAATGATTCGCGCGCAAGCACTCCTTTACTGAGCTTCGGATGCCCGGATGTTCCCCAAGGTAGCCTGGCACTTTTGGCTTTAGTGAATCCCCCTCAGGGTCATTCCAGCCGCACTTGATGGCGCGTTTGAGGTCTCCTGGCAAGCCATGTCTGCGATCGGCGTGGGGCTCTGGTTGCCGGGTTTTTTAGCTTACCGGATGCCCAGCCATCTGCTATATTGTGAAGTCCTGGACTGTTGTCACTGGCTGCTTCAGACAACAGTCTGGCAAGGTTCGAGTTGCTTGCTGGCACTGAGCTCTTCAAGCCGACTGTTTTCTTATCAAGGAGGAAAGTTGCTAAAGATCCGATTGACGTTGATGGGTTCCCACAAGAAACCGAAGTATCGCATCGTCGTGATTGAAAAATCGCGAGCCCGTGATGGCAGGTATATTGACCTACTGGGGCAGTACGAGCCAAAAAAAAATCCGGCGACCTTGACTTTGAACAAGGAGAAGTATGCCTACTGGGTCTCTAAAGGGGCTCAACCTAGCAACACCGTGAAGAGCTTTCTGGCAAAAGTGGGATAACTTGGGCAGGCCCTGCTCTCATTCCTGTGAAAAAACGTTCCCTTCCACACCTGGACGACACCTAAGGAGGCTGCCATGAAAGAGCTAATTGAGCAGATTGCGAAAGCACTAGTGGACTATCCAGATCAGGTTTCGGTAAAGCCAATCGAAGGTGAGCAAACCACCGTTCTCGAGTTGAGAGTTGCTCAGAGTGATCTCGGTAAGGTCATAGGCAAGCAGGGCCGCACAGCTCGCTCCATTCGCACCATCCTTGGCGCTGCAGGAATGAAATTGAAGAAGCGATTTACCTTGGAGATTCTCGAATAACTTGAACGATTGTGACTTCGTGTCTGTTGCCAGGATCATCAAAACCCAGGGAAACCGCGGAGAAGTCGCCGCCGACATCCTGACGGACTTCCCAGAACGGTTCCACTCCCTCAGAGAAGTCAATTTGGAAAAGGAAGACCGGACGACCCTGAAATTGAAACTGACCTCACACTGGTTTCACAAGCAGCGGGTCGTCCTCAAGTTTGAAGGCATCGACGCGATCACCCCGGCCGAGGAGCTGGTTGGTTACGAGATTAGAATTGCGAAGTCCGAAAGGATGCCGCTCGATCCAGGGGCTTACTATCAGGACGACCTAGTGGGGTGCCTGGTTCAAGATTCAAACGGATCGCCCTACGGCAGAATCGTTGAAGTTCTGGGTGGTTCCGGCAATTATCTGCTGAGGGTAGGTCGCGAGACTGGAGATTTCCTGGTTCCGTTCGCTGCGAGTTACTTTCGCAGGATCGACATCCAGAATCGGCTTCTGGTTTGCGACTTACCTGAAGGTCTGGAAGACCTTTAACGCCTGCCTCGATTGTCCCTCCCCGCACGGCCAATGATTTTCGATATCATCACGATTTTCCCCGGATTCTTCGAAGGGCCGCTGTCTCATGGGATCGTCTCCCAGGCCCAGAAGCGTGGTCTGGTCGAAATAGCGATTCACGACCTGAGGGATCAGGCTCTCGACCGGCACAAGACCGTGGACGATCGTCCGTTCGGCGGTGGAGAAGGGATGATTTTGAAACCAGAACCCTTATTTCGAGCAATTCGGCAGATCCAGGCGCAACGAGGAGAATCGGGGAAGGTAATCTTATTGACCCCGCAGGGGAAGCGGCTTGACCAAGCAATGGTGGTGGAGCTGTCCTCGCGCCACGATGCAGTTCTTATTTGTGGACGCTATGAGGGGATTGATGAAAGGGTCACCGAATCACTCGTGGACGACGAGATCTCAATTGGCGATTATGTTCTGAGCGGCGGAGAACTCGCCGCCTGTGTGCTGGTGGATGCGGTGACACGGCTTCTGCCGGGCGTGTTGAATAACAGCTCCAGTGCTGTGAACGAATCCTTTTCGGCGGGAAGATTCCCTCTGCTCGACTGCCCCCACTTTACGAGGCCAGAGGAGTTTGAAGGGCTCAGGGTTCCAGAGATTCTGTTGTCAGGTGACCACAAGAAGGTGGAGTTGTGGAGACGCAAGAAATCCCTAGAAAAGACTTTGAAAAACCGTCCGGACTTATTACAATACGACGCCCTATCTGAAGTAGATAAGCAACTGCTGCTCTAGAATTTAAGCAGATTGCCGGGCAATTGCAGAGGTAAAGCCATGAACTCATTGAGCGCTGTTGAGAAGGGTGAACTGAGAACCGACATCCCTGAGTTTGCTGTCGGCGATACGGTCAAAGTTCATGTCAAAATCAAGGAAGGTGACAAAGAGCGGATTCAGATCTTCGAGGGCGTCGTAATTGCCCGAAGGAACGGCGACTTGCGTTCGTCCTTTACCGTTCGAAAGATCTCGTTTGGCCAGGGCGTTGAAAGGATCTTTCCGTTGCACTCCCCGGTTATCGATAAGATCGAAGTTTCCAAAAGGGGTAAGGTCCGTAGAGCCAAGCTATATTATCTGCGTGGTTTAAGGGGAAAGGCGGCCAGAATCAAGGAAGTGAAGACAGCCTAAACCGCTTCTCCGATCAGTCTGGATGGGGCAGTCTGTTAGAACGCTGCGCCGTTTGTCCTTCTCTCCCCGACCTAACTCAAGTTTTGCCTCACGCCTTTACTTGGCCCGATGGCATCGCCTGCTAAGTCGCGGTCTCCTGATTTCCAGAATCTGGTGTGCGACCAGCGTTTCGAGAGCTGGGCGCGGATGTTGGGCTATCGGCAGATTGCCGGAATCGACGAAGTCGGAAGGGGTGCCCTATTTGGTCCAGTTTGTGCTGCGGCCGCTGTTCTCGACCTGAAAAGCCTGCCTGAAGGAATCGATGACTCCAAGAAACTAAGTCCTAAGCAAAGAGAAGTTTTGGCCGAAAACATAAGAGAAACAGCGCTGGATTTTTCCATCGTTTTGGTCGAGGCGAAGGTTATAGATCAGATTAATATCCTGAAAGCCACGCAGGAGGCTATGCGCCTCGCAATTGGCGGGCTAAAGGAACCTCCGGATTTCCTGCTGTGTGACGGCATTGTTGTTCCCGGATGCAGCATTCCTCAGCGGTCTATCGTGAAGGGAGACGCCCAGTCTGTTTCCATCGCAGCCGCTTCCATTCTGGCCAAGGTTGAACGGGATCGGCTCATCTCGGAACTGGCTTCCCGCTATCCGGGCTACGACCTGGACAGCAACAAGGGATACGGGACTGAAAAACACCGCGAAGCCTTGCTGCTACTGGGTCCTACGGAACTGCACCGAAGGACTTTCCGGGGTGTTGCCGATTGACAGCGGTATACCCTGGTGCTAGATTTTAATCTTTTTGTTCTCGGCTTAGAGAAGAAGGAAGCGTAATGGCTTTGAACAAAGCCAAGGTTCTCAAAGCAGCTGAAAAGTACGTCATCCAGGGCAAGATCAGCCATGCCATCGCTGAGTATCAGAAGCTGATCAAAGAGGATCCTACCGATCTTCCGCTCGTTAATACGCTGGGTGACCTGTACGTTCGCATTGGCAACATTCCTGAAGCGGTTAAATGTTTCAGCAGGCTGGCGGAAAGCTATGACAATGGCGGATTCGTCGTCCGTGCCATTGCGATGTACAAGAAGGTCAGCAAGATCGACCCTGGGCAGATTCAGGCACTGACTCGCCTCGCCGATCTCTACCTGCGCCAGGGCCTAAACAGTGATGCCCGCACCCACTATCTCCAGGTGGCTGACTCTCTCATCAAGAAGGGTGAGTTGGAGAATGCCATTGCGATTTATCAGCGGATCCTTGAGGTCGATCCAGAGAATCCGGCGATTGACGTCAGGATAGCTGAAGTTTTTCAACGGGTCGGAAAAAAGGAAAACGCCATCAGTTCCTTGCTCTCAGCCGGGCTCAAATCGCGGCGAAAAGGCAACCTGGAGGAGTCGGCCGGCTATCTGAAAAAGGCTGTTGACCTGGATGAAAACGACGTGCAGGCGTTGTTGACCTATTCTGGGGTCCTGAGTGATCTTGGACGAAGCAGCGAAGCGCTTTCGAACCTGGCCCGGATTCCGCTGCATGACTTCAAGCCGGAGGTGTTGGAAACCAGCTTCAGCATTCATCTTAAATCTGGCAACTTGGGTGAGGCCGAAAAAATCGCCCATCAGTTGCTCGATCTGGACAGCCAGTATTTCAAGCTGCTGGTTGCCCTCGCGAGCGTCTACTCCGCAAAAGGGGACTTCGACACCGCCGCGACGCAGGCGGGGAGGGCATCAGAACTTGCGCAGAAACATGGCGAGAGCCGACTGGTGGAAACTCAGCTCAAAAATATCCTCCAGAAGGTACCTGAGCATATCCCCTCCATCTTGGAGCTGATTCGTCTCCACACCTTTTCGGGCCAGCCTCAAAACATTCCCGCACTCCTTGAGAAAGCCGGCTCAATCTACACACGACGCGAGCAGCTTGCCGAGGCTGCGAGTATTTACTTGCAGCTCATCCAACTCGAGCCCAACGATCCAGTCCATAGGGAAAACCTCAGCCAGATCCAGGAGAAGCTCGGACTCGGCGATTCTGATGTAGAGCTGCCAAGACTTGTGCCCGACATGGGGGCGCTTGCCGATAAATTTCTTTCTGAGCCTACTCTCAAGACAATCTCGCCTGAGGAGTTGGGGCCTGAACCCGGAGAAGAAGCATCTCCTGGCAGTCAGGATGCCGTCAAAGGTTTCCTCGTTGAAGGTGACCTTTTTGCAGGTTATGGTCTTTTTCAGAAAGCGATTGATCAGTATCAGCGGGCGATTGCAGTCATTCCTCACCACATTGAAGCCCACCAGAAGATTCGCGATATGTGTGCCAAGGGCGGTGACCTGAGGCAGGCAGCCCAGCAATGCCTGGTTCTGGCCAATATCTTTACTGCACGCGGAGATTCAGAGAACGCAAACCGAAATTTTACGCTCGCTTACCAGTATGACCCCAATCTGCATCAGGATCCCCTCAAGTCGGAATCGCACATTGCCGCGCAAACGGCGCCTGACGGAGTTCCTGCTGTCGAAAAGACAGACGCAGCGCGGGAGGTGGTTTCTTCTAAGCGTGTCGCAGAGCTTTTGCAGGAGGCAGACTTTTACCTGGACCTCGGTTTCTTATCTGAAGCCAAGTCCTCCATGGACCAGTATCTTCGCGTGGCAGCGCCTGACGCCGAGTTCCAGAAACGCCAGGAACGATACGAAGGACTCCTAAAGTCTGGAAAGCACGCTTCCCAGACAGAGCAAAAGGCTGATTCAGAACCCGGGATTGAAGAGTTCGAGAGCACGACCGCTGGCTCGGCGGAGCACTCGTCTGGCGGCGTAGCCAGAGCTGCCGGATTTGAAACCACCTCTTATGAGGAGGAAACCGAGAAGCCTGCGACACAGACGCCCGGGCCGTCGCGCGAGCCAGCGCCCGTAGAGACTTTCGACGAGATGATGATCGACCTGGACCAGGAACTGGTTGAGTCGGCGCTGGAGAAGACTGCTGCGCCGTCGGCTTCCACAGTGGTTCCGCCATCAACTCGCAACTTCGAGTCGATGGGGGCCGCCGGTCTTGAAGATGTCTTCGAGGAATTCAAAGAAGGCATGGAGGACGACGGCGACAGCGGCGACTACGAAACCCACTACAACCTCGGCATCGCGTTCAAAGAGATGGGCCTCCTTGAAGAGTCCATCAGCGAGTTTCAGAAAGCTCTAAAAGGTGTTGGCTACGACACTGCCACCGAGGAATTTGTGAAATGCTGTAACATGCTGGGGCTCTGTTTCGCGGAAAAAGGGCTGCCGCAGGTGGCCGTGAAGTGGTTCACAAAAGGACTGTCCAGTCCAGGCCGCAACGAGGAAACCTACCAGGCTCTCCGCTATGATTTGGGATGCGCGCACGAAATGGCCGGCAATGAGAAGGCGGCCCTTGAGACCTTTCTTGACGTCTACGGTGTGAACATCAACTACAGGGATGTCTCAGAGAAGATCGAGAACCTGAAGATCCGCCTCAATGGCAAATAAGATTCTTGTCATTGTCTTCATTTTTTTCTGTTTCGAGCTCGGGTTCTTCCTCGTCGTCTTCCCTTGGTCCCAGTACTGGGAAAACAACCTCTTCCTCTTTTACGTTCCCACCCTACGAGAGTTCTTCCTCAACAACTATTTTCGGGGTGCCGTGACTGGCTTGGGAATCGTCGACATCGGTCTGGGCTTTTGGGAAGCCATCCATTTCAAACTGGCTGTCTCCCAGTTGAGCCAGAAATAGATGCCGCTGGCCTATTACATTACCGACCGTCATAGCTGCCCGCTGCCGGTTCTGCAGCAGATCGAGATTGCCGTCGCCTTCTCGATGGATCTCATTCAGATCCGTGAAAAGGATCTTCCCACGCGACCTCTGATGGATTTAGCGGTGCGTGCACAGATGCTGGCCCGGGGGACACGCACCAAAATACTGATCAACGACCGGCTCGACATAGCTCTGTCTGCCGGACTGGCTGGGGTTCACCTCGGCAATCACTCTCTTCCGCCAGCGGTCTTGCGCGCCCATACTCCGCAGGACTTTCTGATCGGAGTCTCCACCCACTCTTGTGAGGAATTCGAAAGAGCGGAAAATGAAGGTGCTAATTTCGTAACGCTCGGGCCCATCTTCAGGACACCCTCTAAGGCTGCCTATGGTGCGCCCGTAGGTCTGGCGGTCCTCAGAGAAGTATGCATGCGGGCAACAATTCCAGTGCTGGCGCTAGGAGGCGTGGATCTGAACAACTATCAGTCCTGCCTGAGCGCAGGTGCCAAGGGAATTGCGGCGATCCGCTTGTTTCAGACTTCCCAGGGCGATTTGAGGGGAACCCTAGGCCGGGTCCAGAACTGCGTCGTTGGCCCCTGAGGTAAGAGCACTACCTGAAATCTAAGATGCCCCCTTGGGACTCCTGTCCTTGCCTCCCTCAGCGGTCCTTCACAAAGGCGCCCAGCTTTTGTGTAAGATAGCCGGGATCCATCACTTTTGTGCAGGTGCTTTGAGCTGCAACTCCCTGTCGCAGACTGGTTCTCATTGAATAGTGCGGTGCGCACAATGAGCTTGGGCTGGACAATGCAGCAGATCCTTCAATGGCTGCTAGTGTTTTCTGCCAATGGGCCGCTGTGCATTCAGAGTGCAGAGGCCTGGCCGATACCACCACGAATTGATCGGGCCAGCACTTCCGCGCAGACAGCAGAGATGCTGGCCGCTGAGGCACTGAATTGGCTTGGAACGGAGGTCCACGGTCTCCCGAGGCACCATGCGTGGAAGCGCGTCTATTCTCTCTATCGACCTGGACTCGCGGTCATGCGGGACCCCGCGTCAGCAACCGCTCTCACGGCAGCATTTCCTGCCGATATCTCTTCTCCATTGAAAGGCAGAGTGGCTCCGCTGCCACTGCAGGAGAGACCCTGGTTCAAGCCCGCCGTAGCGGCTCTTTTCCTGCTGGTCTCGGCTTTAGCTCTGGCACTTAGCGTTGCTCGGAAGAAGCTCGCTGAATACGCCAGCCGCCTCAAAGAGCGGGTGTACGAGAGAACAGCGGAACTCGCCAGAACCAATCTCTTGCTCGAAGCACGCGAAAAGGAGTTGCTCAAGGAACTGGCTGAACGACAGACCGCAGAAGAGTCGCTTCGTGCGAGTGAAGATCGCTATCGAGACCTGGTCGAGAATGCCAATGACATCATCTACACCCATGATTTGCAGGGGAACTTTACCTCGCTTAATCGCATGGGTGAGCGTATTACTGGTTACAGCCGGGAAGAAGCCCTGCGGATGAATGTTTCAGAGGTTGTGGCTCCACGTCACTTGGCGCTCGTACGTCGCAAGATCGAAGATAAGCTGCGTGAGGGGGCGGAGGCGGCGTCGACCTACGAACTGGAGATTCTGGCCAAGGACGGAAGAAAGCTGATTTTGGAAGTAAGCAGCCGCCTGATCTTCGATAAGGGCAAACCGGTGGGTGTTGAGGGCATCGGTCGCAACATTACAGACAGGAAAACTCTCGAAGAGGAGTTGAGGCAATCGCAAAAGATGGAAGCCGTAGGACGCCTTGCTGGGGGGGTAGCGCATGACTTCAACAACCTCTTGACCGCCATCCTGGGCCACAGCGAACTGCTTCTGGCAAATCCCTCCTCGGACCCACGCGTGCGAGAGGATGTCGAAGAGATCAAGAAGGCCGGCGAAAGGGCCGCCTCTCTGACTCGGCAGCTGCTGGCCTTCAGCCGCAAACAGATTCTTGAGTCCAAGATCCTAGACCTCAATGTCGTGGTCGCCAGCATGGAACGGATGTTGGGCCGCTTGATTGGCGAAGACATCCACTTGTCCACGGTCAAGTCTCCGGATTTGGGCCCAGTCAGAGCGGACCAGAGTCAGATTGAACAGGTAATTCTCAATCTCGCGATCAATGCCCGTGATGCCATGCCCGACGGAGGATACCTGACGATAGGAACGTCCAATGTTGACTTGGACGACGCCTACGTCATCAGTCACACCGCTGCCAAGCCGGGTCCCTATGTCCTGATCGCCATCAGTGACACCGGGCTGGGGATGGACGCTGCTACTCAGTTGCGAATCTTCGAACCGTTCTTCACGACGAAAGAGCAAGGCAAAGGCACAGGGCTTGGGCTATCGACCGTTTACGGAATTGTCAAACAAAGCGACGGGTACATCTGGGTGTATAGTGAACGCGGACATGGAACGACATTCAAAATCTATCTCCCGCGAGTGTGCCAGCCAGGAGAGAGGAAAGAAGCGTCAGCAATGACTGTCAGCTCAACAGCTGGCACTGAGACGCTGCTTGTGGTTGAGGATGAACAAGCTGTTAGAAGTTTGGTGACAACCGTCCTCAGACGACAGGGCTATACCGTGCTCGAAGCCGCCGACGGCCCGAGCGCTCTGGAAATAGCCGAGCGGCACGCCGGCCTAATTCACATGACCCTAACCGACACGGTGATGCCACTCATGAGTGGTTCAGAGTTCGCACGCCGCTTATGTGCCCTCCGCCCGGAAACCCGTGTGCTCTTCATGTCGGGCTACACTGAAGATGCTATCGTACGACATGGAGTGCTTTCAGAAGGTGCATCTTTTCTCCAGAAACCGTTCACTCCCGACGCGCTCGTGAGAAAGATTCGCGAAGTGCTTGAACACTAGACGCAGACGAGGCTGCTCAGAGATCTCCTGACTCAACTGGGGAAAGGGACCTGAGCATCCTCATCAGGGAGTGTTAAAGAGCTGTGTTCAGGCTTACGAAGTGGGTGTTCATTACCGCCAGCCGCCGCCTCAAAGAACCTCCCACCCTGGCGGGACCAGAAAGATCACGCAAAAAAACCGGAAGCTCTTGAGCTGATCCTCTCGCATTTCTCGCGATAAAGAATAGAGCCCCAAAAACGAGAAATACAGGAGGACACTATGAACAACCGTGCTATGAGAGTTGTCGGATACGGCGCGCTGCTCGTCTGCACCGTCCAGACCAGTCTGGCCGATTCCAGGATCAAAGCCCGCTACACCTCTTCTGGCCAGTCAACTGAGACAACCATACTCACCAAGGGCGCCCGCCAACGGATGGAGTATGCCGGCGAAATGTCGGCCATAACCCAGTGCGACCTGAAGCGTATTGTCCAGATCATTGAAAAAAACAAATCCTATCTGGTCATGCCGTTGGACGGGAGAGCAACCGTCCTGGCAGCACCGCCACAACTGCAATCCGCACCGGCCGCTCCGGCGCGGCGCGGCGTGATCACCTACCAAACCAGCATCACAGATACAGGCGAACGCAAGCAGCTCTACGGCTATACCGCTCGTCACCTCAAGATAACACTGGTCAAGGAGCCTAGCGCCGAAGCTTGCAACCAAACCAAAGAACGCACTGAGACCGACGGATGGTACATCGACTATAATCCGCAGTTTGCCTGTTCGCTGGGAGAAGGCTTGGACCAGCCGGCGGAAGCATCTTCCTGTAATGACGAGATCCGACATAACGTCAGTTCCAAGGAAAAACCGGGATACCCGGTTGAATACACCGTAACCACTTACAAGAGCGACGGTAGTGTCGCCAACACCATGACGTTGCAGACCCTGGAATTGGCCAACACGCCTCTCGATTCTGCCCTGTTTGAAGTGCCTGCAGGCTATAGCGAGGTCAAGATGCCGCAGATGAGCGGAGCCACAGCTGCAAGTGCAGAAACCGCCGGTGGGAGCCCTGCCTCGACGGGTCCCTCTGCTGCCGGGTTTGCTTCCGAAGGGCCCAAACAGCCAGGCTCGATCCGTGTTGGTGTCGCCGACGTCGCGGCTCGTGCCGGACGTCCCGCTTCCACGATAGCTCTCAAGGAGCAGCTGAGGAGTTTTATTCAGGATGAGAAGGTCGACGCGGTTTCCTTGGGGAGCGGCGCATCAGAGCAAGTTGCCACTGAAGCCCAGCAGAAGCAGTGCGATTACGTCCTCTACACCGACATAGCGGAACTCAAGAAGGGCAAGAGCGGTGGATTCGGCGGATTGCTGAGCAAAGCCTCTGCAATTGGAGCCATGGGATCGGGCGAGCCTCCGAAGGAAAAGTTTGAGGCAAAAACAGATTTCAAGCTCTTCCCGGCAGGCGGCAGTTCGCCAAGGGTCGCCGCGACGGCCACAGGGAAGACTGGCGGAGGTTTCTCTTTAAAAACCGCCATGAGTCTTGCTAGCACTGCGGGAACAGTAGCCAGCTTTGCCTTTATGGGTGGCGGCATGGGTTTCAATCCCGGCATGATGAACATGTTCCAGCAAATGAACATGATGAATCGAGGTTACGGTTCCATGGGGGTCGGTGGGATGGGAATAGACCCGACCAGCCGGTTTATGACAATGATGCAGGCAGCTAATCCGGCCATGTTCCCCGGTGCGGCGCAAAGCGGACTTCAAGGTCCGCAGTTGAACCCAGGCGAGGAAGAGGCAGTTGGTGAGTCGTTGCAGAACGTAGCCAAGGCGATCGCTACCAGCCTGAAAAAGAAGTAACGTCTCAAAGCTCAAAAAGGGGAGACCTAGCGGACTCCTCTTTTTTGGCGCTTTGCGGGCAATCTCTGCCGTTCATCCTCGGACTTGCGTCGAATCAGGCGGCCGCACACGACCCCGCATCTCAGATGTGAGTTCACACCACCTCCCTGTCCTTCCTCAGGGCCTGTCCGATCCACATAGTCTGTAACGTTGACGTTGATGGTCGCGTCCCTATACCGGGCAGTTTGACTGGACAATTTTTTCATGAGAAGAATTGGAGGATAAACCATGAAGCTAAAAACCCTGGGACTATCACTGGCAGGCACGATCCTCTCCGTGGCCCTGTTCGCACAGGAGAAGCCAAATTTCTCTGGCACGTGGACCCTTGATCGCGAAAAGAGCGAAGTCGGTAATGTCGGCGGTGGCGGAGGAGGACGAGGACCCGGAATGGGCGGGAATCTGACCATTCAACATGCGGGGGAAGCGATCACAATTCAGCGCAAGTTCAACTTCCAGGGCGAGGAACGGACCATTGAAGCCAAGCACACCACGGACGGAAAGGAGAACATCAACGCCGGCTTTCGAGATAGCTCTATAAAGTCGAAAACCTCTTGGGAAGGAACCACGCTGGTTACAGAGTCAAAAATGGAGACTCCCAATGGAACGCGCGAAACCAAGGAGGTTCGCAGCCTGTCGGCTGACGGGAAGACGATGACTGTGGACACGACCGTGAAGGGAGGTTTCGGTGAAGGAACCCGGAAACTCGTCTACAACAAGCAGCCGTGAGTTTCTGCTGATTGGAGCCTGGGGGAGGCATCTGAGTCTGTCCCAGTGCAGGGGCACGTGTGAAACTGTACGCGGAGGATCTGGCATGCACGGAGACTTCGCCAAAACCGCTGCCTCGGGCGTCTTGGGGATGTTGCGTGACAAAGGCATCGCCGCAGGACTCGTGGTTGACCTGGGTTGCGGAACGGGGATCTGGGCGCGCGAGCTCATCCGCGCCGGCTACTCGGTCTTGGGTTGTAGGCATTTCGCCGGACATGATAGCCCGGGCCCGCAAGCGGACACGAGAGGCGGCATTCCGGCAGGGATCGTTTCTGAAGGTCAGTCTGCCCGAGTGCGCTGCTGTCACCGCGATCGGGGAGTGTTTCAACTACCTTTTCGACAAAACGAACAATAATCGAGAGCCGCGCAAACCTCCTCCGGAAAATCTACCACGCCTTGCAGCCTGGCGGGCTGCTGGTCTTTGATGTCCTGGAGCCTGGATGTCAGCGCGGCCTCCGCCCGCAAAAACGGTTTCGGCAGGGAAGCGATTGGGCAGTTCTGTCCGAGATCGAGGAAGATCTCAAGCGGGAACGATTAATACGCCGCATAACAACCTTCCGCAAAATCGGCCGACTCTACCGGCGAGACAGCGAGATCCATCGCCTTCAGTTGTTGCGGGGATCAGAACTGACAATGGAACTCCGTCGAGCTGGCTTTCGAGTTACCTGGCTCCGCGGCTACGGGCAACTGCGATTCACCCGCTCGCAGATTGGCTTCGCAGCGCGTAAGCCGGGAGGACGCCCCCTGAGGCATGCTCACCTGACATAGCAAAGCGGTGCCTTCGACGGCTGCGACCTGCCATTCTCGTCCCCGATACACCCGCCAGTGGCGTTGCCCAGCGACATCGATTGCTTGGAGACTCTGTTCATCGTTCATTAGCAGCCGTATTTCCGCTATGATGCGCCCGCTGGCCGTTGCCGACGACTGCTCGTGCGCCATTCAACATGCGTCATCCTACTGACTTCGAAAGCCTGCTACGTTCTCAGATTCGTGGTGAAGTTCTTCTGAACGAACCTCTCAAGGATAGAACAACCTACCGGATTGGTGGCGCCGCCAAATACTTTGTCTGTCCCAAAGATTGCGAAGATTTAAAAAGGTTGAATGACCTGATTCGCGAGCATGCTATTCCCCGTTTTGTTCTCGGGGGAGGGGCCAACATCCTGGTCAGCGACGCGGGTTTCGCAGGTGTTGTCATTCAGATGAAGAACTTCGATCGTCTCGAGTTTGACGGCTCAAGAGTTGCTGCCGGGGCAGGTTTGGTGCTGGACCGGTTCGTGATCGCTTGTCTGAGACGCGGGCTGGCCGGTCTGGAGCGTCTTTCGGGGATACCAGGAACGCTTGGCGGGGCATTGCGCATGAACGCGGGGGCTTTTGACGCGGAGATCTCAGACCATCTCCAGAGTGTCGAGTGCTTGGACTTCGACGGAAACCATCGCATGCTGTCCAAGCCAGAGGTTCAGTTTGCCTACCGGCAGGCTCCCACAATTCGCGATACCTATATCCTGGGCGCGACCTTCAACTTCCCGCCAGGAATAGCGGAGTCGCTCTTTCTCACTCGGGAAGAGATCCTGGCGCGCCGATTTGAGAAACAGCCCTGGCAATACGCCTCGGCCGGAAGCGTTTTCAAGCGTCCGCCGGGGCACTACACCGGCAAGCTGATTGAAGATCTGGGGTTGAAGGGAAAAACCATCGGCCGGGCGCAGATTTCACCTAAACATGCAGGCATCATCATCAACTTGGGAGGCGCGCAGGCAGCAGACGTACTCAGATTGATACGCCTGGCCAAGGGACAGGTAAAACAGCACTTCCAAGTGGAACTGGAATTGGAGCAGGAATTGATTGGATTTGAGGATTTGCCGGAGGAGTAGCTGACAACTGCATCAGCTGACGAAGCTGCTGGAAGGCCAGCCCAGGCATCTGCTCGCAATCGAGGTTCGTGCACTTCCGTGAGCTTTAAATGGGCTGGCGACCCGCAAAACCGGAATCGAGATCATGCCACCAGGCAACTTCTTCTTCATCTTGTTTCCAGCATAGCAAAACGACCTTCCCGTCTCGTTCGTGCGGGAAGTCACAAAGGCCAATGTCGAACTCCTTGACGAGCACGCCGAGATCTTCGATGTCTTGCATCGCCTGCTGAAAAGCATCGAGGACGTGAACATACTCAACCCCTCGCGGAGTGCCCCAGTCGTACCTATGACGTTCCTTGGCCTTTTCTAATTCGGGTTTCAGCTCCATCATCCGCTGCTTTTCTGCCTGTGCCCGGCCGAGCAGTCCCCGCAGATGCGGGATCAATGCATTAGCTTCCGCCACCGAAAACAACTTCCTCATAGTCTCCCGCCAGCCTCTCCAAGTTCGCTTCAATCTGCCCGAAGGTTACCTGCGGCCCCGAAGCTTGTCAAAAAGTTCATTCTGAAGGACCCTCAGAGTCTCCTTCCCCTGCGATAAATTTCGCAGTCAAGGCTGCCAGCTAGAGCTGGCAATGTCTGGGAATTTAGAGTTGAAAAAAAACGCCTCTAAGTGTATTTTCTTCAGGGTGTACCGAGGCGGTGGACTACGAAGTGCCTCTGTCCTGATGATCCTGAGTTTCCGTCAAAGACCTTTCCCACCTAAAGAAAGCGGCGGTATCCGTCGAAATCCAAGCTTGATTTAGGTCCAGATCCCGAGTTTTCCCGTTCTCATCCGTCGTTGACGTTTGAATCCAGTGGGAAGCAGCCGACAAGGATATCGAGACTGCCCTGGCGGGGAAGACAAGAAATAGGACGCAGCAGCCGCTCCCGGAAAGCGCAAATGCTTATGCTAGTTAGTGCTCCCATGGAAAAGAGCCTCGACAAATCGCAGCTGGAAGGTGAGCTCCGGTTACTTTACCTCATGCTCTTGATCCGTCGTTTTGAGGAGCGTGCCTCACAAGCTTATCAGCAACAGAAGATAGGTGGTTTCTGCCATCTTTACATCGGCCAGGAAGCGGTAGTAGTTGGGGCGGTCGCCGCAGCGCGGAACGATGACTACTTGATCACTGCCTACCGTGATCACGGCCACGCGATAGCCCGCGGAGCGAACCTCAATGCCTGCATGGCTGAACTCTTCGGCAGGGCGACGGGTATCTCAAAGGGGCTCGGCGGCTCCATGCACTACTTCGACAAGGCGAACCACATGTATGGCGGGCACGCGATTGTGGGAGGACACTTGCCCCTTGCCACCGGAATGGCGTTTGCGAGCAAGTATCGCGGAGAGGACCGTTGCACCCTTTGTTTTTATGGCGACGGCGCCATCAACCAAGGTGCGTTTCATGAAGCGCTGAACCTGGCTGCCCTGTGGAAGCTGCCTGTGATTTTTGTCTGCGAAAACAACCTGTTTGGCATGGGGACGCATGTGGAGCGCGCCACAGCGGTGAAAGAACTCACCAACCGCGCAAAGGCCTACGACATGCCCTCGATGGTCGTGAGCGGAATGGATGTCCGGCATGTGCGCGACAGCTTCCGGACTGTGCTCGACGCCATGAGGAAGAAGCCCTATCCCTTCTTTATCGAGGCCCGCACCTACCGCTACCGCGGCCATTCGATGTCTGATCCAGCCACCTATCGCACCAAAGAGGAACTCGAGAAATACAAGAATGAGGATCCGATCGTCGGCTTCAAGTCCACCCTGCTAAGCGAAGGCAAACTCGACGAGAGGCGGTTCCAGGAAATCGACCGCGAGGCAAAGCGGCTGGCGGCCGACTCGGTGCGGTTTGCAGAAGAGAGTCCAGAGCCGCCCTTGGAGGATCTGCACAAGTACACGTTTGCGGAGGGTTTAAGCCAGTGAGGGAGATTACGTATCGCCAGGCCGTCAACGAAGCGCTCGAAGAGGAGATGCTGCGCGACCCCAACGTTTTTTTGATTGGTGAGGAAGTTGCGGAGTACAACGGCGCCTATAAAGTCAGCCAGGGACTGCTTGATAAGTTTGGCCCTAAGCGTGTCGTCGACACGCCAATCAGCGAAGCCGGGTTTGCTGGCCTCGGCATTGGCGCGGCCATGTGCGGTTTGCGGCCTGTTGTGGAGTTCATGACCTTCAGCTTTTCCTTGGTCGCCTTCGACCAGGTGGTCAACAATGCGCCCAACATGTTGACCATGTCGGGGGGCCAGTTTTCGGTTCCTATTGTGTTCCGTGGACCTAATGGCCCAGCTCACCAGCTCGGCGCAACGCATTCGCACTCAACAGAGCCACTGTTTGCCAACTTTCCTGGGTTGAAAATCGCAATCCCGGGGACACCGCGCGATGCAAAAGGACTTCTGAAGACTGCAATTCGTGATGACAACCCGGTTCTGGTTCTTGAATCAGAGTTGCTGTACAACAACATGGGCCCTGTGGAAGACAAGGACGTTGAGCTGCTCATCCCTCTGGGCCAGGGAGAGATTAAACGCAAGGGCAGTGACGTCACGATCCTCTGTTACGCGCAGACTGTTCGCATGGCTTTGGCTGCCGCTGAAACCCTCGCCGCGCAGGGCGTGAGCGCCGAGGTGCTTGATCTGCGGTCCATCAAGCCTCTCGATCTCGGTTTAATCCTCAACTCCGTTTCCAAGACCCATCGGTGCGTCATTGCTGAGCAGGACAAGCCGTTCTGTGGCATTGGAGCGGAGTTGACCTATCAGATTCAGCGCGACATCTTCGACGAACTGGATGCTCCCGTGGCCAGAGTAAGCCAGGAGGAAGTTCCCATGCCGTACAACGAGCGTCTCGAGGCAGCGGTTCTGCCAAGTAAAGAGAAGATTATTCAGGCCGTCTATCAAGTTTGCTACCTGTAAGTCCTGGGAACTTGAGCAAGCCTCCCCGTTTCCAGACGCTGACTCATCATTCCAACCGAAACCAGGACAGCTAAATCCATGGCCGAAATCACTATGCCGAAGCTCAGCGACACGATGACCGAAGGCATTGTCGTGCGCTGGCACAAGAAGAAGGGCGACGTTGTTGCCACTGGCGATGTCCTTGCCGAAGTCGAAACCGACAAAGCCACCATGGAAATGGAAGCTTTCGACGATGGAATTCTGAAGGAGATCTACGTTGAAGAAGGCCAGAAAGTCTCCGTCGGAGAGCGCATTGCGTTGATCGGTGGTGACCACGAAAGCCCATCGTCAGCTCCTGTTCAGAAGTTGGACGCCTTGCCCAAACGCGTCGTGCCGGCAGAGAAGTCTCCCGCACGGCCTCCGAAACCAGCGGAGGTTCAGCAGGCACGGCAGACTGCCAGCGTCGAAGAAGGCTACTCACAGGCAGTGCCAAGGCAGACAGAGCCAGCCTCTCAGGGTCCTTCGGCTGTCCGGGTCAAAGCCTCGCCATTGGCGCGTAAGACAGCAGCCCAAATGAAAGTTGACTTGGCAAAGCTCGATGGTTCCGGACCGGGCGGCCGAATCATTCAGGAAGATGTCCTCACGGCGGCTCGGTTGACAACATCCGTATCGGTAGGCTTAGTCCCGTCTCCGGGAACCGAGTCCGAGCTCATTCCACTGAGTCCCATGCGGCATGTGATTGCCCAGCGAATGGTGGAAAGTAAAACACAGATCCCCCACTTTTATCTCACAGTTGAGCTGGATGTTGCCAAACTGCTCGAACTTCGTGCACAGGCTAACGAATCGCTGGCAGCCACCAGCGGTGGAAAACTGAGCATCAACGACTTTGTGCTGAAGGCCTGCGTCGAGTGCCTGCAGCGCGTTCCCCAGCTCAATTCCTCTTTCAGCGAGAAGGGTATCTTGCGCTTTACCCATGTGCATCTGGGATTCGCGGTGAGTCTTGAAGAAGGCTTAATCACGCCCATTCTCCGCAATGCCGGGCAAAAGACGCTTCGCCAGCTTAGCGCTGAGGCCAGAGAGATGACTGAACGCGCCCGAACCAGGAAGCTGAAGCCCGAAGAATACCAGGGCGGTACGTTCACGGTTTCGAATCTCGGCGCCTCCGGCATTGACAACTTTCAGGCCATCATCAATCCCCCCCAGGCGGGAATCCTTGCCGTTGGCAGCGTCGTGAAGAAACCGGTGGTGATCGCCGGCGATCAGATCGTCGTCGGCCAGCGGCTCAGCGTCACCCTCTGTTGCGACCACCGGGTGGTGGACGGCGCTGTCGGCGCCCGCTTCCTGCAAGAATTCCGCAGGCTGATTGAGAATCCCACGTTGATGCTGCTTTAGCGGTCCGGGCTAAGGAGCTCCCCCAGTCGGCTGACCGCACAGAAGCGCCCCTCCAATCCAAGCCTACTGGCGGTACTGCCACTAAAGTTCAAGGGGTATCGTGCCTGGACAGCACCGCTTGGCGGCATGAGGTTGCTCAGCTGCCTGCTGCCAAGCTTGTTACTTGCTGCCGGATTCCCAACCCCCTCACTGAGTCAGACAAGACTCGGGTGACACCGCTTCTCCCATTTTTGACTTGCCTCAACTGATCAATTACACTGCCCCGGCATTTATTGACTTTGAGAACAGGAGCCTGCAGTGAAAGACACTACGAACCAATTTGATCTCATTGTCCTGGGTTCTGGCCCAGGGGGCTACACGGCTGCTGTTCGGGCCTCGCAACTGGGAATGAAAACCGCCATTGTGGAGCGAGATCGTCTGGGAGGGATTTGCCTCAACTGGGGCTGCATTCCAACCAAAGCGCTCCTTAAGAATGCTGAGATCTACAAACTGTTCAAGAAGAGTGAGGAGTTCGGCATCAGCCACGACAACCTGCGTTTCGACTTTTCCAAAATCGTCCAGCGCAGCCGCGGCGTGGCTGACAAAAGCGAGAAGGGCGTCGCCTTCCTGATGAAGAAGAACAAAGTCACAACTTTCTTCGGAAGCGGGAGGCTTGCCGGCAACGGTGTTGTGGAGGTGCTCGACACGGATCAAAAACTCAAAGAGAAACTGATGGCTGCGCGCGTGCTCATCGGCACGGGAGCGCGGGCCAAAGCGCTGCCGGGCATTAGCTTCGACGGCAAGCGGATTATCAGCAGCACCGAAGCAATGATTCTTAAGGAAGTTCCGAAGAGCCTCCTCATTATTGGTGCCGGGGCCATCGGCGTCGAGTTTGCCTACTTCTACAACGCCTTCGGCACGGCGGTTACACTGGTGGAAATGATGCCGAGAATCTTGCCGATTGAAGATCATGAAATCTCAGACCAGCTCGCCCGATCGTTCAAGAAGAACGGCATTCAAATCCTGACTGAAAGTAAAGTGAGTTCGCTGAGGGTTGGCGGTGACGGAGTCGAGGCTACAGTTCAGAATGCCAAGGGAGAGTCTATCGGAGTGAAGGCCGAGGTGGCTTTGATGGCTGTCGGCGTCACGGGCAACGTTGAGGGCCTGGGATTGGAAACTGCCGGTGTCAAGGTAGACAAAGGACACATTCCGGTCGATTCAAACTTTCAAACCAATGTTCCAGGTGTCTTTGCTATTGGCGATGTCATCGGGCCGCCGTGGCTGGCCCACGTGGCTTCTGCTGAAGCAATTTCGGCGGTAGAAGGTATGGCCGGCCTCGCCGAGCGAACACGCGTGGACTACGACAATATTCCAGGTTGCACTTATTGCCAGCCGCAAGTCGCCAGCATCGGCCTTACCGAACAGAAGGCGCGAGAGAAGGGTCATGAATTGAAGATCGGAAAATTCCCATTCAGCGCCAGCGGCAAAGCCCGGGCCACCGGAGAGACTGAAGGGCTGGTCAAGCTTATCTTTGACGCAAAGTATGGGGAGTTGCTCGGCGCCCATATTCTCGGCTCCGAAGCCACAGAGATGATCGCCGAAATCGGCATCGCGAAGGGACTCGAAGCCACCTACGAAGAAATCTTCAAGACTGTCCACGCCCACCCAACGCTTTCGGAGGCCATCATGGAAGCCGCCGCCGAAGCCGGCGGAGAAGCAATCAATCTGTAACCAGGCTCGGTTCAGAAGAGAAGTTCTTCACCTCAGCCGAATGATCTCGTCTGGGTCCATCTGCCCGTCTTATTGCCGACAAGCGGTTGCGCAGGCGCAGGGCGCCTAACGTTCTTGCTACGCGCCAGCTGCAGAGTGACAAGATTGGAAGGTATTGAGATCCCGTGATTACAGGTTGGATGAACTACTGGGAGATGGTGGCTGGGCGGGGTTCTTCTCGATGATCAAGGTCTTCGAGATTTTGTCGTGCCAGGTCAGCCGCTCCGGATCGAACACAGCCCAGAGAAAACCCAGGCCGAAACATCCTAGCGACACAAGGCAGCCAAAGACACGGAGTCCTGCGTCCTTCGGAGTGATCGGCGTTCCGTGAAAGTTGACCACTTCCAGGTGTTGATGATCCATGCCAAGCGTCCGACCGCCGAGTGCCGTGAACAGGCCAACGTAAGAGAGAAGAATCAGCAGCAAGACCGAGCCCATGCCCAGCAGGGAGGAGCGGGTGATGAGGGCAAACTCGGGAACAAAGAAAACGATGAGCAAGAAAATGAGGAAGCAACCAAACACAAAGATAGAATCGATGGCCCCCGCTCTGATCCTGGAAGGAAGAGGCGCTGCCAACAATCCCTTCTGCACAGGCTCGTCTGCCGGTGGCGCTGCGCCCGCGCCCTGTTCGAACGGAAGCATGCCCTGATTGAGGCTGATTTCGATGAGCTCGGTCTTCTCTGCCCTCCGCTGCGGCCGCTTGCGCCTGGGCGCGGCCTCGGCATCCACCGGTCGTTCGGGCGCCTGAGGCTCGGCGGGAATCTCAAGGATGCTGGCCTCAGAAGCCGCAGTCTTAGCACGGTCGATCTTCTGAAGTGCTCTCTCCGCCAGTGGATGATACTCGCGCCGCGGCAGCGGAGTCGGCTCAGACTCAAGTTCCAGAACGGTTGGCACGCTAGGTCTTACAAACTCGCGCTGGCGAAAATCCTCGGCAGGCGCGGGAGCGCTCGCATTCATTACAGGCGCTTCGCTGTTCTTCTCCTTGAGACGCTCCAGCTTTAGCCCGAGCTGTTCCCGCCAATCCGCTTTGGCCGCAGAAATCGCTGGCGGAGCGGCGCCGGCAGCCGCCGATTTGACTCGGCTCAGATCAATGACATTTGCAGGAGCAGCGGCCAGCCGGGGAGGCTGCTCTAATGGACTCTCACAGTGGATGCAAACTTGAGCCGAAGGCGAATTCGGCAAGCCGCAGGACGGGCAGTTCATGGATTCCCGGGAGCGAAAGGAACAGACAAAATGGGAAGCTGTTGCTTCGTTTTCGTGTTCACTCTGGTTTCATGGTAGCAAAAGCACGCGGGCTGCGGCAATATTGAACTGGCCTCTATGGCATGCTAGATTAGCTCCACTCAGTGTGGCGCGAGCGTCCTGTTCTGCTGGCACCGGCTCCCACAGGAACGTTCAGACTCCACGGAAGGCTCATACAGCCGGAAGGCTGAGGCTCATTCTTTGTACTGTCTGCCTCTGTTCCAAAACCGTCTGTTGCTCAAGTCACCCCTTCATATCTCAAACCCATTCGCAACTCGGCATCTCGGGGTTGCTGTTGTGTGGCTAGCATATTTGTTGGTCCCCTCGACTGACAGTTGGGCACAAGCGCCCCCGCCTCTCGTACCTCAGCAGCAGGAGTCAGCAGAGCCGCAGTGGCCCGACCCCACAGTGACGATTCGTGCCGTGGAACAGCGCCGTATCGGCAAGCACGACTTCAAGGCCACCGGCCAAGTGGAGATCCATTATTTGGATATGCACTTAAAGGCTGATGAAGTTCAGGGTAACAACGAGACGCAAGACGTCCAGGGGCAGGGCAACGTTTATTTCGAGCAAGGAGCGCAGAAAATCTGGGCAGAGCGGTTCACGTTTAATCTGGCGACGAAGACCGGGACGTTTTACCAGGTGAAAGGACGGGCCGATCCGGGTTTTATCTTCGAAGCCGCAGAGGTTGAGAAACTGACCGAGGATAAGTACCGGGTGAAGGATGGCTACGTGACCGCCTGCGAGGACAAAGTGCCCAAGTGGAGCTTCAGGGTTCCGGAAGCTTTTTTTCGGTTGGACCATCAGGTAACCCTCAGGCACACGATCTTTCGGATCAAGAAAATTCCTTTGTTCTATAGCCCATACCTTTATGCGCCTATCACCCAGACAAAACGTCAGACCGGTTTTCTCATCCCGTCAACCGGAAGCTCAACGACCCGCGGACGCTCTGTTAGCGACGCTTTCTTTTTGACGCTGGGCCGCAGTGCCGACTTGCTGGCGACGGCTGAATACTACTCCCTGCGTGGCATGGCGGGCGGTCTGGAGTTCAACGCCCGGCCCAGCGAACGCAGCCGCATCTTCGCTCACGGGTTTTTCGCTAAGGACCGCTTGGGTCAGGGCGGGCAGAGCGCCCAGATCATTTCCGATACCCAGTTTGAAAATGGGTTTCGAGCCGTGGCTGACGTCTATGCTGTGAGTTCACCCGTCTTTCGCCAAGTCTACGGCGACTCCTTCTACAACATCGTACGGCCTGACGAGGTGTCTTCGGGATTCCTGACCCGCAATTTTTCCACGTACAGCTTCAATGTCTTCGGCGAGCGGCGCCTGACCGAATTTCCGGATCGAGCGGTCACCAGTCGCACTTTCCCAAGCTTCAATCTGTCAGGGCACAGCCGCCAGGTCAAGGATTGGCCACTCTACCTCTCCTTCGACGCGTCGATTGAAGGGTTGAGCCGCTCCGATGGACACCGTTCAACCCCTCCGGTGGTTCAAAGGTTCGATGTGAATCCCCGTCTGACGTTGCCCATCATAAAGTCTCGAGTTTTCAGCTTCACGCCTTCGTTCGGGTTCCGCCAGACCTTCTACTCCGACCAGGAGTCGCCCGAGGCGCCAACGGGCATTTCTCCGAAGAACCTGGTGCGTTCGGCATTTGACTTTGAAGGCCGCTTCAACGGCCCCAGTTTCGAAAAGGTTTTTGAGTCAGGTGAGCGGCGCTACAAGCACGTTGTCGAGTCAGAAGTCGTTTACCGCTATATCGACGGCGTCAGTGAGTTTGACCGGGTCATTCGCTTTGACGAGCACGATATTCTGAGCGACAGCAATGAAGTGGAATACTCCATCAACAACCGCTTCTTCTCGCGGCGCAGCACTTCTGACGGAGGCACCACCACGAGCGAGTTCCTCTCTGTGCGCATCGGCCAGAAGTACTTTTTCGATCCCACCTTTGGGGGCGCGCTCGTGCCAGGCCAACGGAACGTGTTCTTCCCGCTGAACACACTGACTGCGTTTGCATTCGAAGATGCCTATCGACGGTTTTCACCCATCATTACCCGAATCCGCTTTACCCCTGCCAGGCGCTATGAGGCGGACTTCCGAATGGATTACGACCAGCAGGCTCACAAAATTCGAGCGGCCAGCGTTTCAGGGAGTGTCTACACGAACTTCGGCTTCGTGGCTCTGACGTACTACAACACACGCAACCTTCCCCCCACGCAGTTTCCTTCCAACCAGATTCGCGCCACCGTGGCTTACGGCAACTCCACGCGACTCGGGCTGAACGCAGCGTTCAGCTCGAACTATGACTTCAATTCCCGCACGTTGCAGTACAGCACCTCGCAGCTGGCCTACAATTGGGATTGCTGCGGCGTGGCTCTCGAGTACCGCCAGTTCGACTTCGGCTTCCGCAATGAAAGCCAGGTGCGCTTCAGCTTCTCGCTGAAGAACATTGGGTCGTTTGGAAATCTCAGAAATCAGGAACGACTGTTCTGAACTCTTCACTCACACCTTCATCCTCGGCAGACGACGGCAGCATTTCAAAAAGACCCAGAGCGCCGCATCACGCTACTATTTCACCCAATATCGCTGCTTGCGGCGCCGCAAAGTCGGCAGGCGCCGCTGTAGTGCCAACAATATCTGACCGTGGGGACCACTGCGGAGGTTCTAAGCAGCGATCAACGCCGTCGCCCCCGGTGCACAACGAGGTGACATCTTGCTCATTCGATCTTTGGCGTCTTTTCCTTTCCTGCTCTTGGTAACGGCATGCCTGCTTGCCGACCAGGTAACCCTCAAGAACGGTGATCGTGTTTCGGGCAAAATCGTCAAGAAGGAAGGCGACAAGGTGACTTTCAAAAGCGACTTGATGGGCGAGGTCACCATGCCGTGGGAGGCTGTCCGCGAGGTGGTTTCCGACGAGCCGTTGCATGTCGTGCTCCCGGGCGAAAGAACAGTGGCCGGAAGGCTCAGTTCACGGGAAGGAAATCTGGAAGTGTCGACGGCAAGCGGGAAGGAGACGGCGGCTCTGAACAGGGTTGCTGCCATCCGTAATGCTAATGAGCAGCGGGGTTACGAACGGCTGCAGCATCCAGGCCTGCTGGCCCTTTGGGCTGGATACTACGACATCGGGTTTTCCCTCGCGCGCGGCAACGCACGGACCAGCACTTTGACCAACGCCCTCAATGCCGCGCGTGTCACCCGGGATGATAAGACGACCGTGTATGCGAACCAGATTTACTCCACGGCGACGCTCGAAGATCAGACCGCTGTCACCGCCAGGGCCATCCGCGGCGGCTGGGGATACAACCGAAACGCCGATCCCCGCCTCTTCATCAACACTTTTAACGACTACGAATACGACCGCTTTCAAAACTTGCACTTGCGCTTTGTTCTTGGCGGCGGCTTGGGCTACAAGGCTGTCAAGAGCGAGCGCTCGCAGCTCGATCTGCTGGCTGGAGCAGCCTACAACAGGGAAGATTTCTTCGACGCACTCACAAGGAACTCAGCGGAGGCCTACTGGGGCGACGATTGGACGTTCCGACTGTCGGGCGCCACGTCGATACGGCAGTCGTTCCGCATGTTCAACAACCTGACAAACAGCGGGGTATTCCGCATGAACCTGGACTTGGGTGCGGAAACCAATTTGAACAAGTGGCTCGCGTGGCAAGTTACGGCAAGCGATCGATATCTGAGCAACCCTGTCATCGGCCGGCTGCGTAACGACATCCTGTTGACGACAGGCTTTCGCATCCGCTTTGCGCGCTAACTTGCCTGGCTTCCCGAAGCGAAGCATTAGCGGGCAGACTCGCCGCGGCACAAAGTCCGGTGATTCCTGGTCGGGCAATTTGTCGCCACCGGGTTTGCAGTTGGCAACGAACCTAACTGAAATGATGTGAAAGAGTGCTAAAGACTTCCTCCCCCCAATCGACAACTCTTAACAAGAGCATCTTGATAGGGGAGGAACGAACATGAAACGCACCAATGAATGCCAGAAGAGACTCTCAACACAAACCCTGTGGCTTAACTCGTATGTCATGCCGGGGCTGATCAGCTCTGTCCGAGGCAGGCTTGCCGTTCTTGTGCTTGGAATTGCAGCCTCGCTGTTTACTCCAGCGGTTTTGGTCAGCCAGAATGTCTCTTCCCCTTCGCAGTTCTTCGAATACCAGCGCTTAAAGCTCGATAGTGACTTGACCAGGTTCGAACAGGAACGGGCGGAGTTCGCTCGACGGAAAGAAGCGGAGAGTTTGAACCTCGATTCCTACGCCAGCCAATTAGCCGAAGCGGTGTCTTGCTATCGAGCCCACATCGCAGACCAGCACCAACGCTATGTTTCCTGCAGGCAATGTCGCAAGCTTGTGAAGACAATCAGCGACTTCAGCCGAAAGATAGCGCGCGCGTCTCATTGATCAATCGAGAAAGACAGATCGAGGCCGCCAACGATGACGTCAAACGTGGGCAGAGTTGGTTCGTCGCAAGGTTGCCACTATGAATCCGAGGAATCTTATTAGAGGGCTGTGAGGGTTTTGAGTTTGCGGCCGATTCAGCCCACGATGATTATTTGGACTGACTGGACAAACTAGGCTTTTTCGGCGACTGGGCGGCGAAAAAGTGGTCCCGGCAGAACTGCGGCACACTGGGGAAAGTGGCCAATTGCCGGGTGGTGGCGGTCAGTCTGCACTGGAGCAGTGCCGAAGCGAGCTGCCCGTTGAGTTGGCGTCCGCTCCAACAGACCGATGAGTTGCGTGATCGCCACTTGTAGAAGACGTGTGTATCTCACCGATTTCTCAGATCGGCTTATCTGTTCCAAATCGAAGAGAAGACAGGAGTGAAAGTGTGCCTCACATTCTCGAATCGTCTGGATGTTTCATAGCCGACGCAGCCAGCGAGCGCAGTGCCTGCTCCAGATTCTCACGAGCGAGAGCCAGATGGGGATGTCCGGGTGTGAGCTGCTTCTCCAGAACTGCGACAGCACGTTCCAGAAGCGGAACCGCTTCGCCAGGCCTTCCTGCACCGTCCAGCAGGCGGCCGAGATTGTTGCGGGTCAACGCCACATCGGGACTATCGGCTCCCAAGAGCTTCTCTTTGATTGCCAGCGCCCGCCGGTAATGCTCTTCGGCCTGTTCGAGATGGCCGCGGGCGGCCAGCACCGCCGCCAGGTTGTGCAAGATAGAAGCTGTTTCGTAGTGCTCCGGCCCGAAAACCGTCTCGAAGATCGCCAATGCTTGGCGGTAGATCGGCTCGCTTTCCTCAACTCTGTTGAGTCCGTCGAGGATTCCCGCGTAAGCAGCTGCGTCCAGCATTGTGTGCGGGTCATCATCGCCCAAAAGCCGTCGCGAAATCTCCCAGGCTCTCCGCGCAGGTTTTTCGGCTGCGGCAAAGTCTCCTTGAGCATGCAGAATGCCGCCAATGTTGTGATAGACAGCGCCGCTCGAGAGAGACTCTTCGCCGTGCAGCGCGATGGTCGAGCGGAGCGCCCGGGCGTAGAGTTGCAGCCCTTCCTCGAAGCGGCCCCAGTACTTATAGAGCACGGCGAGATTGTTCTCAGCCTCGGCCGCCTGTTCCGACGCTTCTCCAAACTGGGCGGCTGCGATCGCAACAGATCTTTTCAAATCGTCTTCCGCGCGCCCATAGTCACCCAGCTTGCAGCGGGTCAGGCCGAGCAGCTCCAGGGTCTTGCTTCGAATGCGCGCGGCGTTCTCGCCGGTGAAGCGACCGCCCAACACATCCTCAATGGTCTGAGCGCGCTCCGCCAGCGCCAGAGCAGACTGAAAGTTCTGGCGCTCGCTTTCAATCTCCGCGAGGTCGTTGAGCAGGTTCGCCGCATCGGCCGACTCCGGCCCCTCGGACTCCTCGATCGATCGCAAAGCCTCGCGGCACACGATCAGCGCTTCCTCAAACCTTCCCTCGCCCTGCAAGCTCCAGGCCTTGTCCTGCAGTTCGATGGCTCGCTCGACGCTCATGGGTGCGCGATCACCAGCAGTGTCTTTGCCCGCCGGATGACGCATTCCAGGCACTGGCGCAGGTTTTCGGGATCAAGCGCGGCCAGGCTCTCGTCGAGCACGACCATGTCGGCTCGCTGCAGCAAGGCGCGCGCCAGAAACACCCGGCTGCGTTCGCCCTGCGAAAGCTGCCAGCCTGTCTCGCCGACCATCTGATCGAGTCCGCCCGGCATTCGCTGGAGCAATGGCCCCAGGCCCAGCTCATGACATAACTCGCGGGCCTCTTCTAAGTCCTGCGGTGAATGCGGGTGGGGGCGCCCCAGAAGCAGATTGAACCCCAGCGGCGCCGAAAGGATGTGATTCTCATGATACTGCGGCGCGGCCGCGATGCGGTGGCGCCACGCAGCCTCGCCGAGCGTCTGGCGGTCGAGTCCTCCGGCCAGAATCACGCCAGCCGATGGCTGCCGCAAACCCGTAAGCAGCGCTGCGAACGTCGATTTGCCGCTGCCCGATTCGCCCTCGAGAAGCACCAAGTCTCCGCGCCGGACCGTAAGCGTGCAGCCCTTAACGGCAGGTGCGGTGCGGCCCGCGTGCGTGAAGCTGAGGTCCTGCGCCTGAAGCACTGTGCTTCGCGCGGAAGGAAGATCGGCCGCCCCGTCTGCCGGCGAGAGGGCCGCTGCGTCGAACACTGGCTTCACCGAGCGCCAGGCGATCCAGGCAGCGCCGGTGCGCGAGAGGCCGAAGCCGAGCCTCTCGAATGCGGCGCCCGTAAACAGGATGGCGCCAAGCGTGACCGCCTGCTGACCGGGTGTCGCGCTCGCGGCGAGGAACGACGGGGCCAGCGCGGCGAGAGCCGCAATCATGTAGCCGCGAGCAAGTGCTCCTTCGATTCGCGCAGTCGACCGGTCGAGCATTTCGGAGACGTCGGCGTACTGATGGGTTTCGCGATCCTCGTTGCGGTGCCATTCTGATGGCGCCTGCTGTGCCAGGCGCGTTCGATGCGCGCTCATCTTTTCGACCAATTGATGCGTCAGGCGCAAGCGCAACTTCGTCCAAGCGAACCGCCGGCGCAGGTTGTGCGCGGTCAGGATCAGTGAGAGACCCGCCCAACCGGCGAGCAACAGAATCTCGATGCGAGCCGCGGCGCCCCAGGCAAGCACGAACGGAACCAGCAGCAGTTCGAGGGCGGCCAGCACCGTCTGGAGACCCCCGCTCGCTGCCAGCCGGTCGATCGCTTCCGCCTCCAGCACCTCGCTGAGCAGCTCGCCAGCGCCTTTGCGGCGCATCCGATCGGCGTCCATCTTCATCGCGCCAGCGAGCAATCTCTGCTTCAGCAGACCACCGAAGCCGATGGCGACGACACCCTCCTGCCAACGGGTCGCGACGCGGAGGGGCACCGTGCTTGCCAGACACAATGCCCAGGCGGCCAGCCAGCCGCCATCGAGGCGGCCGCTGAGCGCCCCAGATCCAAGGAAGGCCCAACTGGCAAGCAACAATCCTGTTTCGAACGCGTGCATTCCCAGCAGCGCTCCAAAGCGCCAGACCAATCCCGTGGCACGAAGCTGCCTCCAGAACGCCACACCGGGCCAGGCGGTCCCTGCCAGCGGGTCAATGGCCTCGTCGCCGGGTCGAGACGGCAGATGCGCCAGATAGGCGGCTAGGCGCGCGTCCATTGACAGACCTCCGTTTCTTCATGGAGCACGCCGCCGCTCATCCGCAGCCGGCGCCACATCCGATGCGACCACATTTGCCGCTCGACCGCGCTTTCCTGATCGAGCAATGCGCGATATCGCGAAGCCGGATTCTCGCGAAGCTCGCGTGGTGAACCCTGTTCCAGAATGCGGCCCTGCTCGACGACCAGAACGCGGTCAAATTCAAGCGTATCCGCGATATCGTGCGTGATCGCAAGCATCGTCGCGTTGCCGAAGTGGCGCCGAGCAGTCTCAAGAAAGCGCCGGCGAGCCTCGCGGTCGAGGCCGCGCGCGGGTTCGTCGAGAATTGCCAGGCGAACGCCAGAGCGTGCCAGCGCCCGGCCCATCCGGACGCGCTGGCCTTCCCCGCCGGAGACGAGAGCCCCGCCCTCGCCGAGCGATGTTTGCAAACCATCCGGCAGCCGCTCGAGCACGTCTACGAGCCCTGCGTCTTCCATGGCGATGCTCATCCGCGCCGCAGCGTCGTCGCCGTTGCCGTAGGCGAGGTTGTCGAACAGCGTGGCCTGGAAAAGGTGTACCTGCGGATCGATCCAGGCGGTCTCGCGCCGCAGTTGAGCCAGCCGCGCCGCATCCAGGGGATGGCCGTCCACCCGCACACATCCCTCGGCGGGTTTGTGCCAGCCGAGCAGCAGGCCCACCAGCGACGACTTGCCCGCGCCCGACAGGCCGACGATGCCTACCTGCTCGCCCGGCGCGACGCTCAGGCTGACATCATCGAGAATCAAATGCCCGGCCGCAATGACCCTGACGCCCTCGATCTCCAGCTTGACCCCCCGACAGTTAGATGGCGGCGGCAGACATTCGGCGATCGCGTCTTCCTGCGACCCGAGCGGCTCCAGAAACCGCAGCAGCGTGTTGCGCAGCGCCGGCAGGCTCCAAACGATCGACGCCAGTTGCTGCCCGATCGACGGAATCGAGAGCGCCCAATAAACCAACAGCAACAGACCTGCCGGATCTTGCATGTTCGCGGCCTGCCGGTAGACAAGCCCGATCACCAACGCCAGCGTCACGACCATTTGCATTGCCTCGGCGCGGACCAGAAGCGTCTGCTGGCGTAATCCGGCTTCGGCCCATCGTTCCAGCTGCCCGCAGTGCCCCGCGCGCAGCGTTCGATCGGCGCCGTGCGCTTGAATCGCCCGCAGTCCCAGGAGCGCGTCGAAATAGAACCGGCTCAAGGCGCCGCTAATCTCACGGAAGCGCAGATCGCGCTCGATCATGGCCGGCTGGAATAGCAACGGCACTCCCAGCGCGGCCACAACAGCCAGTGCGACCGGAACGACAGCGCCCGGATAAAGCCAGGCGACTGCCGCGACCGTCAGGATCAGGCTCGCGGCCGAGCGCAGAAATTGTCCGGCCAGCTTCGGCAGCTCCCGCAGCAGTTGGAGCGCGTGTGCGCGGAAGGCCATGTCAGAAATAAGACGAGATTGAAAATAGCGATCCGTCAGGCGCGGAATCTTCAGAAGGAAGCGAGTCCGGAGCCGCAGCTCCAGGTGGCGCCCGAGCCGCAAAAGCCCCAACGCGGCCGGCCACTGCAGCGCTAGCAGCCCGAGCAGAAAGACCAGTATCCCCACAAACGCGGCCAGGCGCTGCCCGCCCAGCTTCAAATGCCGGGTCAGATCGAACCACCCGCGGAACAAGAGAGCCTCGAACACCGTTCCTGCGCCGGCAGCGACGAGAGCCACCGCGATGCAGCTGGTGATCGTCCATCCGCTGGACCTGACCGCCGTCCACACGGGCGCCCAGACGCGCGGAGGCGGCTCGCGCAGCACAGCGGAGAGCGACTCCGGCAAGGGCTCGGCTGCCGTCTTTGTCCGCCGTCCTGCGGCCGTGATCAGCACCGCGCCACGCATGAGCAGTTCGCCGGCCGCGATCTGGCGAACGGTCCAAAACTCGGGCCGGATCTGTTCCGGATTCTGCTCGCAGAGCGCGAGGAATTCCCGCGCTTCTGCGCCGCGCGTCAGACGGCCAGTCTGCAGGAGTGTGTGGGCGAGCCGTAACGAAGCATCGAGGTGCGCGCGATGGGTCCACAGAGCCAGCTTGACTCCAAGCGAGGCCATCCGGTGCTCCAGGCCAGCCGTAAACGCCTTGCTTTTCGACCATTCCTCCCAAGCTGCCAGCGGGACCCGCTGCTCGTGGATGTAGAGCGACTCTACGAACTGCCGGCTGTCGACCCAGACGCGTCCGGCTGCCGGGTCCATCACTTGCACCAGCGGCCCATGCGCGCGCCAGAGAACGACGAAGTGCGTCGCGCCGCCGGGTAAGCGCACCACTACGATCGCGGGCAAACACGCCGACGTCTCCAGCAACAGCAGGTCGGGCGGCATGATGGCTTGTGCGGCGTCGAGGCCTAACTCTTGGGCGACGGTTTCCAGCGTGTCGATCGAAGTGCCGTCGACGTCCGTCTGGCAGGCCTCCCGCAACCGGCCATAAGAGAGATAAATGCCGAAGCCGCCAAACAGCGCCTTCAACGACGCTGGCCCGCAATCCATTGCCGAGGTCTGAATCACCTCGGGTATGAAGAGGCGGCGGTTGCCCAAAATGCTTTTCATGGATGAGCGGCCAGCCACTGGCCTGCTGTTCGCAGCACGAGCGACAGCGGAGTCAGGCGCTCGACCGCAACCTCAACCGTGCCGGGCATCCCATGTTCGAGTCTGCCACGGAAACCTGAGTTGGACTCGATTGCCAGCTCGACCCGGACAGCGCCATCGCGAACCTCTTCGGCGACGCGCGCGACCGTGGCCTCCACCGATCCGAACTCGCCCCAGGGGAACCCATCCAGGCGCAGCCTGCCCGGCTGGCCCAGCCGGATGCGTCCGAAGGCTGCGCTGGCGGGGAATTGGGCGGCAATCAGAAGGCGGCCGGCGGGCACAATCGATGCGAGCTTTTCGCCTTCTTCGACGAACGCGCCCACGCGAAGAATCGCCGATTCGCCGACGCGCCCGTCCACCGGCGCGCGCACTCGCCGGCGTTCGACCTCGTAGCGCAGGCGCTCGGTGCTGGCGTCGAGGGTTTGCCGCTGCGCTTCGAGTGTTGCGATCTCGGAATACAGGCGCTCGCACCGAACATCCCGCTCGCGGTCGCGTGTGACTTGGTCTTGCGGAACGCGGCGGGCGGCGCTCTGGAGCGTTGTCGCCGCCGCCCGGAGCCTGCGCGCCTCTGCTTCGGCCTTGTCTAAATCGCGCTGCGCCACGAGGCTTTGCCGAGCCAGCGCCTGCATGCGGCTCAGTTCGGTTTCTGCATACTGCGCCGTCGCCTCGGCTTCATGAATCCGGTTGGCGGCCTCTTCGGAGCTCAGGTTCGCGGCCCGTTGTTCCTGAGCGCGGGCGCTTTCCTCGGCGGCCACTTGCGACCTCAGCCTCGATAGTGCGGGTTCCAGGCCCTGCGCTTGGACCTGCTCCTGGCGTAGTCGCAACTCGTCTGAGAAGGCATCCATCTCGACCAGTACTTCCCCGCTCCGAACAAGCTGGCCCACGTGAAGCGTGGTCTTGACCACACGGCCGGAAATCGGCGACTGGATCGGGTACGTGGCAGCAGCTTGCTCGATGCGGGCCGCCTGCGAGATCTCGCACAACGTGACCTGAACCCGGCCCGCCCACCAGCACCAGCCGCCGAGCGCCAGCGCGGCCACGGCTAGCGTCCAGGCGGTCGAGCGCCCGCGGTCAGCGAGCAGCCGGGCAAACGTCACGGAAAAAGCCGTCATAGGGTTCCTGAGTGCTGTTTTCGCAAATACGGTGACCTATTTGGAGTGCGCAAGCTTGCTTGCGCTTTGGTTCGGCGCAGCTTGCTACGCCGAGGGAATGCGCACGAAGCAAGCTTCGCGCTGCGAAAGCGGCAGCAAGCTGCCGCACTCCAAATAGGCTTGAAATGCGTTAGCGAAATTATGAGCCAGAGCACTAACGCAGGCCGCGACACGGCGTTGCCGCCGGTCGCGGACCGCTTGGATTACCGCACTGTGGTGTTGTGGTTGGTCGCAAGTTTGCCGGCCTTGACTTTTGTCTTCACTTTCATTTCGGTTCTCCTTTCGTGGGTATCATCCGCAAAGCAACACGGATCAAAGTCATCCTGTGTCAAACACCGATTATTTCTCGTTTTACTTGATACATTCGGAAACGGGGCGGGAAACGGCTAGCGGGAAGGTAAATTTTTTGCGTAGTGGGTTCTTTGTGGGGGGCAAATCGCTTTGGTAGTGGGTTTGTCCATCCGGCACGGAAAAGCCCACGGCGAGAAAAGCCCTCGCCGTGGCTACCAAACAGAACCGTCCATCACCCCCCTTCTAGCCAAGGGCTGTGCCCTTGATATCCCGCCGACACGATTGAGTGAAAGCCCGAAGCGCCAGCGAGGGCAATTAGTGATTACAGAACCGTCCCTTGCTTGCGCTGCGGGCTTTCAGGACAAACGAGAACGAAATTCTCGTTACGTTCTGCATAACCGGATAACGGTCTAACCCATTACTTTCTCGTGGAGTTTTTGGCCGCCTGGGCTACCAGGCGGGCGGCAAGGTCGCGCTGTTTGCGGTCATAGACACTGGAAGGGGCCAACTGACTCCAGCTCTTCCAAAGATCCAGGCTCTTTTGGTACCAGACCTGAGCCTGATTCCAATTGGAGGGGCGCGCGGAGAGATCGCCGAAGCCCTGGTAGCAGTCGGCAAGGTCCCGCAGGAGAGTGAGGTTGCGCGGTTTCTCCCGGTAGAGCGGCTCCAGGAGTCCCAGCGATCGCTGGAGGTCCCTCTCGGCTCCGGCGGCATCACCCATCTCCAGCCGGTGCGCCGCCAGTGTGTGCAGAGCCACTCCCAAAAACTGCCGGAAGCCCACGTTGTCCGGATGCCCCTTGGCCAAGCCCGTCAGCATTTCGACGGCTCGCTGTAACTCCGTAAGCGCCTCGCTGCGTTTGTCGAGCCGACGTAGAACCCAGGCGAACCCAACCCGGTTGAATGCCTGCCAGTACGGGCCGTCCGTATCCTGTGGGTTGGCACTGAGGAATGCACTGCTCAGGGCCAGAGAGCGCCGATACAGCTGCTCGGCACGTTTTGGATCGGACTCGCGTTTGACGGCAGCCAGTTCCGCCGTCGCCTCACTCAGGTCGAAGCGGGCCCGCAGGTTGTTCGGATCAGCCGCCAACAGTCGCTCGAAAAGGACCACATACTTTTGGAACCAGCCCAAGGCAGCCTGGCGATCCCCCAAGTTCAAGTGCTGGGGGTGGCCGGTCATTATGCCGAGACGTTCCCAATAGACGCCCCGCTCCCGCGTCCATTCCGCGTTCTCGGGCTGTTCCTCTAGAAGCTGTTCGAGGATCTGAAGAGTACCGAGCTGATTTTCGAGAGCCTGGGGTAGGTCGCCGGTCTGCAGCAAGACATCAGACCAACGACCCATGGCAACCACCAGGAAATATCTGCTTTCGGAACCTGGCTGGAAGCCTGTCCATTCGCGGGCGATTTCGAGGGAGCGGCGCAGGGGCTGACGCGCCCGATCAGCGTCCAGAAATTCATCGAGGTCACCCAGAAATCCGTACGCCTCGGCACGCACCCTATAGGCTGGTTCTCCCGTCTTTGCAGGGATCGAATCGGCGATACGCACTGCCAGTTCTAAATTTTCCCGGGCCTCGGAAGAACGGCGCAGCGCCCAGAATTGCACGCTGCCCATTTTGGAATAACTGCGGGCCAAGACCTCAAGCGCGGGTCGCGATGACCCAAGCCTTTGGGCGATGGCCAGGGCCTTACCGTAACTCTCTAGGGAAGCCTCAGGGCGGCCCAGGTTGGAGAATCTAGAGTTGCCTTGCACGTCGCCCACTTTTTCGTATGCGGTCGCCAGCTCTAACTGCAGCGTCGGATCATCCCGCGCCTCCGCCGCCAGGCTGTCGAGATACTCGAGCGACGTCTTCACCAGCAACTCCCGCGCCTTGGTTGATCCCGCCAGGCTTTCGATCTCGGCGTTCAAATCGAACAGCACCGTATTCGCCAGCTTGCGCACCTGCCGGAAACGATATTCGGCGCGGCGCGCATGGAGGTTGACTGCCACCACCCCAGCCACCGCCCCGATCGCGGCCAGCGCCGCGACTGCCACGCCCAGCTTGTTCCGGCGCATAAATTTGTTGACGCGGTAGCCCAGCGTGTCCTTGCGGGCCCGCACCGGCCGGCCTTCCAGATAGCGGCGGATGTCTTCGGAGAACTGCTCCACCGATGCATAGCGCCGTTGCGGTTCCTTGCGCAACGCCAGAAGCACGATGTTGTCGAGGTCCCGGTCCAGGTGCTGGTTCAACACACTGGGCTTCTTGGGCTCCTCCAGGCAGATCACCTTCTCGATGGCCACCGGGGAAGAGGTTTCCAAGTGATAGGGGCGCTGGCCTGTCAACAACTCATAAAGGACCACCCCGAGAGAGTAAACATCGGTGGCGGTGGTGACGAGCTCACCACGCACCTGCTCTGGACTGGCGTAATCCGGCGTCATCAGGCGCCCACCCGCAGCCGTCAGAGTCATGGTGGCGCCCCCCGACTCCGGATCCAGCAGCTTCGCGATGCCGAAATCCAGCAGCTTGGGCGCCCCGTCCGCGGTCACCAGGATGTTGCCGGGCTTGAGGTCGCGGTGCACCACCAGGTTCTGGTGCGCGTACTGCACTGCCGCGCACACCGAGCGGAACAGCTCCAGGCGCTGGCGAGTGGAAAGCGGGGCGGCGTACTCGAGCAGCGGCCTGCCGTCCACGTACTCCATGACGAAATAGGGCAAGCCGCTCTCGGTGGCGCCACCGTCGAGCAGGCGGGCGATGTTGGGATGTTGGAGGGCGGCCAGGATCTGCCGCTCGGCGCGGAAACGGCTGAGGGCGGCTTCGGTGTCGGTGCCGCGCTTAAGGAGCTTGAGGGCCACCTCCATGCGGAACTCATCATCCCGCACGGCGTGGTAAACGGACCCCATGCCGCCCTTGCCGATCAAGTGGGCGATCGAGTAGCGACCAACGCGCTGGCCGATCAGTTCTGTGCCTTCATCGGGATCAGCCGGGAGCCGCTCAGCAGCCTGGGCCACAGCGGCTTGCAGAAACCGGTCCTGCGGGGCGTCGGCAGCCAGTAGAGACTCCACTTCATGGCGGAATCCCTGGTCGCCGGCGCAGGCGCGGTCCAGAAAAGCGGCTCGCTCCGCAGGCACGAGATCGGCTGCCTGGTGGAAGAGCTCTTCGATTCGACGCCAGCGGTCGTCGCTCATCTCCGGCTCCTAGTACTAAACTGCAGAAGCTCGTGCTGTAGCCGGCCACGTTGAGGCCGGCCGGGGTCGGCGACCCCGGCTACAACAACATACGCGAAGCTTTGCAGCTACATACTAGCCCTGATCGCCCATGAGATACCTTCGCAGCCAAGCCTCCCCGAGGCGCAGGTCGCGCTTCACAGTGGGAACCGTGACGCTCAGCGCAGCAGCGATTTCCTCGCGGCTCATACCTCCGAAATAGCGCAACTCGATCACCTTGCCCTTGCGCTCATCGAACTGAGCCAGGCGGCTCAGAGCCTCGTCCACCTCCAGTACATCGGGCGCGGGGCCGGGCGAGAAAGCCACCGTCTCCTCCAGGGTGACGGGCCTGGCGTCGCCGCCGCGCTTGGCTGCGCGGCGGGCGCGAGCGTAGTCCACCAGGACAAGGCGCATGAGCCGGGCGGCGATACCGAAAAAATGCGAGCGGTTTTCCAACTGGACAGGCTGGGATCGGTCGATCAGGCGAAGATACACTTCATTGATCAGCTCAGTAGGTTGTAACGTCTGGCTGCGATGGCCCCGGCTCAAGTATGTGCGCGCGAGCGCATGGAGTTCGCGGTAAACACGCGGCGTCAGTTCGTCGAGCACAGCTCGATTGCCCTCGCCCCACTCGATCAGCAACTGTGTGATGGAGCGAGGGTCAGCCATATGCTCCGATGAAAATGGGATTGAATGTGGGAGCCGTTGTGGTGCCGCACTGCGGCATGAAGAACTCCCAACCGAACTTTCGCAGCCTGCGACCGATTTGCCAGCTAAGTGGTTCTTACCAACAAGGTGTTTCCAAAAGTCTTCACCTTTGAGAGTGTAGCCGATCAGAGAACGAAAAGAAGGCAGGCAGTTGAAGTCATCCCGTGTGGGAGGCAAATTGTAAGTGATTGATAGTTTGGTCGGGGCGATAGGATTTGAACCTACGACCCCCTGCGCCCAAGGCAGGTGCGCTACCAGGCTGCGCTACGCCCCGACTTTTGAAGCGCGTCGGATTGTAGATTACTTGCTCAGCCAGCGCAACACGGATGTTCCAACCCCGTTGCGTCATCCGCAATTCAGGCCGCCAGTTCGACTGCAGGTGTATTGGTCCTCCCCGACGGATTCCGCTACAATGCCCTGCGGGCAGGCATCATTAGTTTAGACGAAATCACCTGTGACCCTCAACACCCTGGATATTGGCTGCGGCTACCACAAGTGGCCTGGCAGCGTCGGATTGGACATCGCGCCGTTGGAAGGCGTCGACGTCGTTCACGATCTCAATCAGTTCCCCTATCCGTTTCCCGACGACAGTTTTGACCGCATCCGGGTGATCCACGTCATCGAGCACATCGAGTCGATTCCTAAGACCATGGAGGAGATTCACCGGATAGCCCGGCACTCGGCTGTAGTCGAAATCGAAACACCTCACTATACAGACGCTTCGTCCTGGCAGGATCCTTCGCACAGGTGGCATTTGAACACCCGGTCATTTGATTTTTTCCAGGACGACCATGCGACGAACTATTATTCGAAGGCCCGCTTTGAGGTTCTGTATTCTTACGTCAAGTTGTTGAAAGCCTTCAAATGGCTGGGCCTCGAGTTGCTGGTGAATCTCGAAAACAAGCACCCACGCTGCCGGTTTCTCAGGAAGTTCTGGGAACAGTATCTGTGCTTCATCGTGCGTGGAAAAGTGATGATCTTTCGACTGAAGACCATCAAGCGCTGAATCCTTACTGAAACAAAAACCTCCAAATCATGGCGCAGAGAACCCAAAAACTTGCTGTCGTCCTCGCCAGCGGTGGCATGGACAGTTGTGTTTGTGCGGCCATCGCGCACCAGGATTACGATCTCGCGTTTCTGCATGTTTCCTACGGCCAGAGGACAGCGAGCCGCGAGTTGAAGGCCTTCAACGACGTCGCTGACTGCTATCGCGTGCAGCAGCGGTTAGTGTGCAGCCTGGACCATCTGCGCCAGGTCGGCGGTTCGAGCCTGACAGACTCCAGCATGCCTGTTGAAGAGGCAGACCTTGAAAGGAAGAGCATCCCAAGCAGCTATGTCCCATTTCGCAACGCGCACTTGTTGTCGATTGCCGTCTCATGGGGCGAGGTTCTGGGAGCCGTTGCGATCTTCATCGGAGCTGTTGCTGAAGACAGCTCCGGCTATCCCGACTGCAGGCCTGAATACTACGAGGCGTTCAACCGGCTGATCCGGGCTGGAACAAAGCCTGAGACGCGGTTGGAGATCATCACTCCTGTCATTCACATGCGGAAAAGCGAAATTGTCTCGGCTGGCAACAGACTGGGTGCCCCGTTGCATCTGACCTGGTCGTGTTACCAGAACGTCGAGGTGGCCTGCGGGCGGTGCGATAGCTGCGCGTTGCGTCTTCGAGGTTTTCGGGAAGCAGGCGTTGACGACCCGATTCCGTATGCCCAGCCCCAACAGGCTCAGGCGAAGTTCCAAGGGGAGCACGGGAAAGACGGGTAGCTCATGATGCTGCTGGCAGCGCCACCAGGGACGACAGTGGCTGGTCGTCGTAGCTGCTGTGCTTCGCTTCCTCAAGGCGACAGCAGCCGATTTTCAGGAAAATCCCCGAATCCGGGGAGGGCTTCCCTGTGGTTTGTCGTAGTGTCGCTTCCAAGGGAGCCTGCTTTCAAATTAGGTGAAGGCGCCTGTCATTTTGAGTTATATTGAAGTCCTGTTTGGCAACACCAATATCAGTGGAGGTCACATGTCAAAGCTCACCAAGGTTTCATGGCCCCTGGTTTTCTTTCTTGTTTGTCTGGCGTCTTTCGGTTCGCAGAGTGTCTTTGGGCAAACCGGATCGCTGGAAGGTGACGTCATCGGCTTCGATGGAACCCCGCTGGTGGGTGTCACCGTCACCATTGACCGGAAGGATATCAAGCAGCATTTTGAGATCAAGAAAACCGATAAGAAAGGCCACTACTTTCACGCCGGCCTGCCTGTTTCCTTCTATCGCATAGCCGTGGTCCAAGACGGCAAGGAACTCTACTTCTTCGACAACATCAAGGTGCCCCTCGGCGACACGGCCAAGGTCGACTTCAACCTGAAGCAGGAAATGGAGCGGGCCAAGTCGCAGCCTCGGGAGTTGACTAAGGAGGAGAAGGAGGCGCGCGCGAAGCAGGAAGAAGACGCGAGCAAGCACAGCACCATGAAGGGCCGATTTGAAAAGGGACGCGAACTCTACACGGCCAAACAGTATGATCAGGCCGTTGAGGAATTCAAAGCCGCGGCGGAACTCGACGCCACCCAACACGTCATTTTTGCGAATCTGGCCGAGACCTACAAGAACCTGCGAAAGTATGATGAAGCGGGTCAGAGTTATGCGAAAGCTCTAGAACTCCTGGCGGCCAAGCCCGATCCGGCAACCGAAGCCAGTTATCACATGAACTTGGCGCTGATTTATGCGATGGGCGGCAAGATGACAGAGGCGCTTGCCGAGACCGAGACGTCCACAAAGTTGAACCCGGCAACAGGGTCGAAAGCCTTTTACAATCTCGGGGCGACGCTGGTGAACACAGGCAAACCCTCGGAAGCCGTTGACGCTTTTAAGAAAGCTACCGAAGTCGATCCCAAAAACGCCGATGCGCATTATCAGCTGGGAATCTGTCTCATGGCTCGAGCCCAAACCACGCCGGAGGGCAAGGTGATTCCCGCCCCAGGGACGGTCGAGGCGTTTCAGAAATATCTTGATCTAAAGGCAGACGGCCCCTTCGCGGCCGTCGCCAAAGACATGATTACAACGCTATCAACCACGGTTGAGACCAAGTTCAAGGCCGAGAAGGAAACGCCGGCACCGAAGAAAAAGTGACCAGGCAGCCTTTCGCCGAGGCTGAATGGAAATCGGCGACGACCTGAATTGTGGAATGTTTGCCGGAGTTTCTACATTTGCGTCCCGGTCGTCGGCCGCAGACCGCCGTTCGAAAGTCTTCCGAAGTGAAGGCTTTCCTGGAGTTTTCTACATTTTTCTGCTTCACTTTCGTCACCTATCGCAGACAAGTTGGTTGGTGTATAGCCCCCGAACGGGGGCGGAGGATTCCTAGCCCAGGGTCGGCGGAGGCGCTCCGGCGCCGCAGCG